>Ga0307492_10001125_pt1 | contig 11100 bp, 12 predicted proteins | sample SI3LmetaG_FD_202365 | JGI IMG/M metagenome (GOLD analysis project Ga0307492, IMG submission 202365) | Sea-ice brine microbial communities from Beaufort Sea near Barrow, Alaska, United States - SI3L | ecosystem: Environmental > Aquatic > Marine > Coastal | place: USA: Alaska | collected 2017-05-06
GGGCCATTCGGCCCGACGTTATTCAACCGCGGTACCTTCCATTGAGCGCCCAATTCGGTGGCTCAATTTGTTGGGCCGCGCTTTGGCTTGGCGCAACCTACGGGGCTTTTTTTTGGTCTGAACGCCCATGAAAACCTGCCTAACAAGGAAGGCAGGCTGATTCGCAAACAGTTTATTCCTCCGGGAGGGAACTTTTGCGTCGATCTACCGTCCGAGTTCAAATCATTTTGGAAAACACCCTGTGTCGAAATACCTAAGCCATCCTCTGACGTCTGCTGTATTGGCTTTACTGGCCTATGGTTCCTGGGCCGCCTACGTCAACCTGGCCGCTGGCAGCGGCCCGGCGATACGAGCCTTCTTGGGCCAGGGCTGCTATGCATTTTTCGCCACCTTGGGTATTGGTTTACTCGGCTTAAAGCTGCATCGACAGTTTGGGCAAACTGGCCCGGCGTTGGCGATTGCAGCAGGCACCTGCCTGATGATTCTCTGTGTCACCCCTCTGCTGATTCATGCTCTGATCGGGACCCCCAATATACTTGCCTCGGTCTGGCCCGGCTGGGTCTGGGGTTCTACCTATGTACTGGTCTTCCTGGTACATCACCACCGGCAGGTCGTACGATGAAAAAACTCAGTCTAGCGCTATTAATCAGCCTGGGGATCGGTGGCTGCGCCCTGTTCGCTCAAGACAACGACAGCACGCCGCACAAAACCCGCCTGGCGTTGCAAACGGCCAAATTCCAGGGTGATCTAAGCTGGGTTGAACAACCGGCCACCAAAGGCCAGGTTGGCACCCTGATCGGCATTCACGGCACACCGGGCAGCTGGAGCGCCTGGCAGCCATTGATGGCCCAGTCAGGCATCGAAGCCTATGCTTTCTACGCTTTTGACCGACCCGGTTGGGCCGATTCCCAATCCGCAGATGGCGCGGTCTTTAGCGGTTTAGCGGACCAGGCTGACTTGTTGGCTCTGGCCATTGGCCAACTCCCGCCCGCGCCACCCTTGATCCTGGTGGCCCATTCCTGGGGTGGCCCGGTGGCTCTAGCGTTGGCGGCTCGCTATCCCGATCTGATCGATGGACTGGTGTTGATCGCCGCGCCAGCAGATCCCGACGTTACGCAACCGCGTTGGTATCACAAAGCCGCTAAGATAGGGCCGATCAAATGGTTAATTGGTCAGGAGATGGCGCGCTCAAACCTGGAGATGTTGAGCCTGGCCGATGAGCTGCAGGTTCTAGCGCCGCAATTAGCACACATCGGCGCACCGACGGTCATTATGCAGGGCAAAAAGGATTGGTTAGTGGCGCCACAAAACGCCTTCTATCTGGACCGCATGTTGGTGAATACGAACCATGAACTGCGCTATGACCTAGAAGCCAATCACTTTATCCCCTTTAAAAAAACCGATGCGGTACTGGCTGCCATACACTGGGTAACCGAGCAGACGTCGGTGTCAGGACCGGTGTCCGGACAGGCCTCGTCAGAGCAAGCCCTAGCCGAACGTTAAAGGCAAGCAGCCTAATGGCCGGACACGTCGAGCACGTCAGCGCTACTAAAAGGCTGGGCCAGCCGGCGGTAAATATTCTCTGCGACCGTTTCAGGCGCAGCCAGCTGCCCCTCCTGGTGCAACGCAATAAAGCGCTCAACCTGACTAAATTGAGCCTCTGAGGCCTGCCGCAGACTAGCCTGCATATCGGTCGCCATGACCCCCGGATCAAGAATGGCGCACTGGATTGGCTGTGCTTGACGGCTCTGCTCTAAAGCCATCACACGCATAAACTGATTCACGCCGGCTTTGCTGGCACAGTACAGACCCCAGCCATCCATAGGACTGTGAGCCGCACCCGAGGACACAAAGGCGGCAATTTTTTTGCCAGTATGCGCGCCAAAATGATGTTGGTAGCGACCGAAAATTGAAATCGGCATGGTAAAGTTTACATCTATCTGTTGCCACCACTGCTTCGGTTCACTGAGGGCCAAGGGTCCAACAGGATTGATGGTCGCCGCATTGACGATGAGTAGAACCTCGTCCCAGTGATCACGTGCCAAATCACTCAGCACCTGATCGACGGTATCGATAGCCGCTTCACGTCGGGACATATCAACATAGAGATGATCGTCTCCGGTGCCGGAACGGGATAATTCCACCAAACGAAAACCATTTTGACTATAAATATCGTGCAGGGCCTTACCCAAGCCGTGCGACCCGCCGACCAAAATACAAACCTTTGCCATTTTTTGTCGCTCCCCTAATCAACCTCACTATTAATAAGGTTAGTAATCGAAAATAATTTTCTACAACAGCTGTCGTTGCAGCAGTCCGTCCAAAATAAAACACCATACTACTCCTTTTGAAAATCTAATTGTATCGTTGCACTAAAACGATCCAGGCCAGGCCCTAAAAAACAGTAGACAGTTGATAAGAGTGCATTGACAATTGTTTAATGGCCTATAACACCCGAAATTCATGTTGGATGTAGGCACAGGCTTTGCTAAAATATTTTTAACGCCATATCCAAAAGGAAATTGATATGTTTAAACTCGATGTAGGGAAATATCGTGGCATTATTATCTCAGTAGCACTATTTCTGCTGTTAGATAGTTCCGTCTTAGTCCTCAATTTTGTTATGTCTTATCAGATCAGTGCCGATGCAGCCGGTGTGAATTTAGCCGGTCGCCAGCGGATGCTCAGCCAACGTATTATGAAGTCCCTGCTGGACATTGAATATTCGATCGACAACATCGAAGAGCGTCAACGCCCGTTACAAGAACTGGCCGCGGCCACGACACTATTTGATACCACTCTGCTCGCGTTCGAGAATGGTGGTCCGATTCGCGATGCCAATGGTCTACCCTACTACTTGCCGCAAGTTAGCTCGATCACGGCAAAGCAAATCGTTGCCGAAGGCGGCGCTCTGTGGCGGCCATTCCATGATGCAATACAGGCCTTACTTAATGAACCGAACAGACGCGACAATAGTCAATTTGCACCGAAGTTAACCGCTGCGATTGTCTATGGCCAGACGAAAAACTTGCCACTATTGAGTCTAATGAATGATCTAACGGTTAATCTGGAATCGAAAGCCTCCGCCAAGGCAACTCGATTACGACTGATTCAGACCGTCGGCATATCACTGGCTGTGCTCAATTTTTTGTTTATTCTGCTGCACTTTTTGCGCCAACTTAAAACCAGCGATCAGTCCATCGACAATGCACGCAACGAAACCCAGGAAATTCTATCCACCGTTAACGAAGGCCTATTTCTATTAGACTCTAATCTGATAATAGGCAAGCAACATTCGGCCAAGTTATTTGACATCTTTGGGATAAAACAGATCGCCGGGTTGTCATTTGAGTCGCTCCTGAAAGGCTTCGTTGCTGAAAAGGACTTGGCCACTGCCAACAGCTTTGTGAAGTTGCTGTTCAAACCCACTATTAACCAAAATTTGATCGGCGAACTCAACCCACTTGACCAGGTCGAAATCCATCTGCCCGATGGCAGTGGACTATACCGATCCAAGTTTTTAAAGTTCAACTTTTCTCGAGTCAGTACTACTAAGGACATTAGCCATATCCTCGCGACTGTCATCGATATTAGTCGCCAAGTTGAACTGGCAAAAGAATTGCAACAGGTTCGTAGTCAAAACGAACAACAGTTTGAAATGCTGTCCACCATCGTCCAAGCCAATGGTGACCTAGTGCCGCTGTTCATCAATAACAGTCTGTCGGTGATGGCCAGAATCAACACTATCCTCAAACAAAAATGCCGCTCCCATGTTCAATATATGGAAAAAGTCCATCAGATTTACCGCTTAATTCACGGCTTCAAGGGCGAAGCCTCGGCCTTGTCTCTGACGCTTTTTTCCGATTTCGCCCACCAATTTGAAGACCGCTTGGACGAATTGCGTACTAAGCCTAAACTGACCGGCAATGATTTTTTGAGCCTCACCATCCTGTTAAACCAGTTACTCAAACAACTTGAATCGGCCGATCAGTTGATTCACAAACTGACCCAGTTGGTGCAAGCGCCTGATAAGTCGGGCCTTACGGTTGAGCCCACCCATTGGGATCACCTACAACAGCTGGCGGATGACATTGCCAGCCGCCAAAACAAGTCGGTTGACCTTGTGCTGACCGGTCTCAACGACTATCCCCTGTCGAATACCCTGGTGTCCATTATTAACAGTACTTGCAGCCAACTGATTCGCAATGCGATCACCCATGGTATTGAAACCATTCCCGATCGCGTTGCCCTGGAGAAACCTGAAACCAGCGAACTGCTGATCAGCCTGGCCCATACCCGCAAGGGCGAATGGCGCTTGCGGGTGCAGGATGACGGCCGCGGCCTAAATCTTGAGCACTTGCGCGAACGCGCCATCGCTTCCGGCAACCTCACTCAGGAAGCCTCTGAATTACTCGATCACAAGCAGCTGATGCAGCTTATTTTCTTGCCCTCGGTCAGCACCTCAAAGACCATCAGCATCGATGCCGGTCGTGGCATCGGGATGAGTGTGGTCAGCGACATTGCTCGCACCCTGCGCGGCAAGCTGAATATTGCATCGCGGTCCAACAGAGGCTGTACCTTTACCTTGACTTTCCCGGACCGCGCCATTCTGGAAGCAGAGGCGGCCTAGCGATGGATAAATTAAAACTTATGGTTGTGGATGACTCTAATGTCATCCGCAATAAGATTTCACGGGCGGTGACCAGCAACCGGTTCGAATGGGTGACCAGCGCCAACAGCGGCGTCGATGCACTCGCCCAATTCCGGTTACATCATCCGGATGTGGTCACTATGGACCTGACGATGCCGCAAATGGATGGAATTGATTGCATTCAAAAATTGATCCATCTGAACCCTAAGCTGTTAATACTTGTGGTGTCTGCACTATCGGACAAGGCCACTGGCATTCGGGCATTGGAAAAGGGAGCCGGCGGTTTTCTACTCAAACCCTTTTCTGAATCCGAACTCAATCACGCGCTACTGGAACTGACGGATTTCCTCTATGTCTGAAGATACAATACAAGTTTTTATCGATGGTGTTATACGCTATTTCACCCATACCTCCGACAAGAAAGTTCAGGTCGGCACGCCCTATCTGGCCGACAAGGAATCGATGCCGGCATTGGATATGACCGGAATTATTGGGGTCTCGGGACCCAACCGGGGCTGCGTGTATTTCTCGGCGCCGCGCATCCTATTGAAGCATCTGTTGTTGAGTATCGGGGAATCCCAAACCAACGAAGAAAACATGGTCGACCTAGTTGGCGAGGTGGCCAATACCATAGCCGGCAATGCCCGCAGCATTTTGGGGGAAACCTTTATGATCTCGATTCCGATTGTTGTCGAGGGTCAACCGTCGGCCATTCACATGCCGAAAAACACCCGCTCCTATATCATTCCCATTACTTGGAAGAACTATACGGCGGCCATTGCCATCTGCCTATCGGAGACCTGATCCGCCCGGCAGCGCGAGTGGATCGGTCATCTTTAGCCGCTACTCCCAGCCGGGTACACCACTCATATCGGGCAGGTGATGGGCGATGCCCTTATGGCAATCGATACAGGTCTTGTCGCCGCTGGCCAAGGCCGTGCTGTGTTGGTCAGACGCCCGGTCGCTTTGGCGGGTAAAGTCCATCGCGGCGAACTCATGACAGTTACGGCATTCCAATGAGTCATTGGCTTTAAACCGGGCCCATTCGTGTTCTGCCAACTCGCGGCGCTTATCGGCAAACTTCTCGCGCGTACTAATGGTGCCAAAAATTTTGCCCCAGACCTCTTTCGAGGCCTGGATCTTACGGGCAATCTTATAGGTCCATTCATGCGGGACATGGCAATCGGAACAGGTCGCGCGCACACCGGAACGGTTTGAGAAGTGGATGGTTTCCTGTAACTCCAGGTAGACATTATTGCGCATTTCATGGCAGCTGATGCAGAACGCCTCGGTATTGGCCGCTTCGAGTGCGGTATTAAAACCACCCCAGAAGATAACGCCGGCGACAAAGCCACCTAAGGTTAGAAAGCCCAAGGAATAATGGATCGAGGGCCGGGCCAGCACGAGCCAAGCATTGAGCAATAGAGACTTTAATCGGCTCCACATAAACTTCTCCTTAATGGCGGGTGCTGGCTGGTGTGAATAATTCATCCATGCTGACAAAGTCATTTTCAATCAATAGCTTGACTGACAGTTGCGAGGCATGGCATTGGGTACAAAAATAGCGATTAGGTGACACGTCGGCGAGGAAGTTACCGTCTCGATTCATAAAGTGAGTTACCGATATCATCGGCGCCTGCGAGTCGGCGACACGCAAACGGTTATGACAGGACAGACACTTATTGGCCGCCAGATCGATCTGATAGCCCTCGATCTTATGGGGAATGGTCGGCGCCGCCATCGGGTAATCGCGCACCCGACGTTGGTCGTTGTTGATCTCGGCGGCCATGGCCGGTGCTGCAGCATTGTCGAGCAAATCCGCCGAGCCGCGCAAACTGGCAACCTGATTGTCAGCCAGGGCAAAGTTCACCAAGACCATGAGACTGCATACAGCGAGTAGTTTTTTCATGTGGGTCTCCTATACCTTGGCCACTTTGACGGCACATTTTTTGTAATCAGTCTGTTTGGAAATTGGATCAACCGCGTCCAAGGTACATTTATTAATCAGCTGACTGGCATCGAACCAGGGCACAAAAATCAAGCCTACTGGTGGTTTATTGCGGCCGCGCGTTTCCACTCGCGTACGGATTTCACCCCGTCGGGAGGCCACGGTAATTTCATCACCGCGTCGTAAACCGCGACTGCGGGCGTCGTCCGGGTGCATATAACAGAGAGCGTCGGGTACGGCCTTATACAACTCCGGCACGCGCTGGGTCATCGAACCGGAGTGCCAGTGTTCCAACACCCGACCGGTCGACAACCAAAGATCGTATTCGGCATCCGGGCTTTCCGCTGCCGGCTCAAAGGGCAGCGCAAATATTATCGCCCGACCATCCGGCTTGCCATAAAACTGCACGCCTCGACCCGGCTCAACATAGGGGTCATAGCCTTCGCGGAAGCGCCAGAGCGTCTCGTTGCCGTCCACCACCGGCCAGCGCAAACCGCGCTCTTGGTGGTAGCGATCGAAGGGCGCCAGATCGTGCCCGTGACCGCGGCCAAATTCGGCGTATTCTTCAAACAGGCCTTTTTGCACATAGAACCCAAAGGATTCGGCTTCGTCATTGGCATATTTTTTATCGACCTGGTCCAGACCATAGCGATCGACATTGCCATTGCGAAACAGCACATCAAACATCGAACGGCCCTTATAGTCAGGGTTTTCGACGAGCAATTCGGCCGGCCAGACGTCTTCCATGGTAAATCGCTTGGCAAACTCCATCAGTTGCCAAAGATCCGATCTGGACTCACCAGGGGCCTGGGTCAATTGATGCCAAAATTGGGTGCGGCGTTCGGCATTGCCGTAAGCGCCTTCTTTTTCCACCCACATAGCGGTCGGCAGAATCAAGTCCGCCGCTTCGCAGGTGACGGTTGGGTAGGCATCCGAGACCACAATGAAGTTTTCCGGATTGCGATAACCGGGATAGGTTTCCTCCATCATATTGGCAGCGGCCTGCATGTTGTTGTTAACCTGGACCCAGTAGCAGTTGATCTTGCCGTCCTTGAGGTGACGGTTTTGCAACGCGGCGTGCGCGCCTACTTTCGAAGGGATGGTGCCGGCCGGCAGGCGCCATATTTTTTCGGCGATCTGCCGGTGTTGCTCATTGGTGACCACCAAATCCGCCGGCAGGCGATGGGCAAAGGTGCCGACCTCACGCGCCGTACCACAGGCCGACGGTTGACCGGTCAAGGAGAAGGGGCTGTTACCCGGTTCGGAAATTTTTCCGGTGAGCAGATGCAGGTTATAGATCATGTTGTTCATCCAGACACCGCGGGTGTGCTGGTTGACGCCCATCGTCCACAGGGACATCACCTTAGTCTTCGGGTCGGCATAGATTTCGGCCAATTCACGCAGGGCTTTTTCCGAGACGCCCGACTCCTTAGCGGCATGTGCCAGGGTATAGGGTTTAACAAACTCGGCGTAGGCTTGGAAATCGATGCCTTCAGAATCATTGGCATGGGCTGCGTTTTTCGCCTTCTGCTCCAAGGGGTGTTCCGGTCGCAGACCATAGCCTATATCGTCGGTACCCTTGCGGAAGTTGACGTGCTTAGCAACAAAGTCTCTATTGACCTTATTATTCTCAATCAGATAGTTGGCCAGTGCATTGGCGATGATCAAATCGGTTTGGGGTTTGAACACCATGGGGATATCGGCCAGATCGAAACTGCGATGCTGGTAAGTCGACATCACCACTACCTTGACATGGGGATGGGACAAACGCCGATCGGTGATCCGAGTCCACAGAATGGGATGCATTTCGGCCATATTCGAGCCCCATAACACAAAGGCATCGGCGTGTTCGAAGTCATCATAGCAACCCATCGGCTCATCGATCCCGAAGGTGCGCATAAAGCCGGCGACGGCCGAGGCCATGCAGTGGCGGGCATTGGGTTCCAGGTTATTGCTGCGGAAACCGGCTTTCATCAGTTTTGAGGCCGCATAGCCTTCCCAGACAGTCCACTGACCCGAACCGAACATGCCGATGGCTTCAGGGCCCTTGGCCTTGAGCGTGGCTTTCCATTTCTCGGCCATAATATCGAAGGCTTCATCCCAAGATACCGGGGTGAATTCGCCATTCTTGTCATAAACACCATTGCTTTTGCGCAGCAGAGGCTGGGTTAAGCGATCTCGGCCATACATAATCTTAGCGAGAAAATAACCCTTGATGCAATTTAGACCTCGATTAACCGGTGATAGCTGATCACCATGCGTGGCGACCACCTTGCCGGCCTTGGTACCGACCGAGACGGAACAACCGGTGCCACAAAAACGACAGGGTGCCTTATCCCATTGGATCTGATTTTCTGCACTGCTGGTAATCAAGTTGGTCGCTTGGCTAGGCATCGATATGCCCGCGACGGATGCGGCAACGGCCGCAGCTTGCGCCTTAATGACGTCTCGACGAGTCAGCTTCATGTTGCACTCCTGGCAATAATATTGGATAGCTCGGTATTGGGTAAGTCGGTATTGGGTAAGTCGGTATTGGGTAAGTCGGTATTGGGTAAGTCGGTGTTGGGTAAGTCGGTATTGGGTAAGTCGGTATTGGGTAAGTCGGTGTTGGGTAAGTCGGTATTGGGTAAGTCGGTATTGGGTAAGTCGGTATTGGGTAAGTCGGTATTGGGTAAGTCGGTGTTGGGTAAGTCGGTATTGGGTAAGTCGGTATTGGGTAAGTCGGTGTTGGGTAAGTCGGTATTGGGTAGGTCTATATTGGGTCGGTCGGTGTTGGGCAGCTCGGTGTTGGACAGTTCGGTATCGGCTTGAGCCAGTAAAAGACTCGACCATTCAATTTCCTGATTGAGGAATTCGGCCTCCTCCGTGTGGTGGGCCACCATGGTGGCGCTGAGCACACCCGCCACCGCCTGCAGCGCCTCGATCTGTTGCATCACCTGTCGGGCCGTCGGCGCACTGATGACCAGCACATATTTGCCCATTGCGTCCTGCACGACTCGCTCGACCCCGGGCAGGGTATCCATGGCCATTTCAATGACCACGCGCTGTTCTGGCCGACCGTGCAGGATCACACTGACTATATGTTCTTCATCGTTGCCGGTATTGATGGTTACGGCATTTCTCATCTTAGTGACCCTCTATCGGTTCTAGCCAGCAGTAGAGCTCGCCAGCGGGATAATGGCTAAGCTGTTCACTGGGCATACGGAGACACACTCACCACAAGCCACACAGCGATCGGTATCAAACACCGGTTTAGGCGTTGCCACCGTGACCGGGAAACGGATGACCTCAAAATCACAGGCATCTTTACAGGCCTGACAGGTAACACCCCTATGGGCCAGGCAGGCGTCATTTAAACTAACCTGCCCTTTTGGCCAGGAGGTCGCGGCGGACTGCAGGGCCTTGGGCAGACAAGCACTAATGCAGTCACCACAACCGGTACAGCCGGCGGCGACAAAATCGAGCACCGGAAATCCACCATCACCACGCTTAATGACCTGGCTTGGGCAAGCCAGTAGACAGGCGTCGCAGCGGCTACAGTGATCGAAAAACTCGACCTCGGGCACTGCGCCGGGCGGACGGCAGAGCAACATCGGCCGGGTTGGACTCTCTGGTTGCAACAGTCGTATAAACAGGCTGCGACGCGAGGAGTTTTTTGGCAAAGGGTACGGCTGAGCCATCGCTAATAGACACTCGAGCCAAACAACAGCTGCGCCATCCAAATGGCGAAACCGTAGCCTCCCACCAGAACAATGGACAAAAACGGAAAGAGAAATACCGTTATAAAAAGGACGGCGCGCCGCTCATGCTTTTTTTCCGACTGATGTTCAACCATCTGCTGTGCTCCGTTGTATTGACCGTTTTCTGGTCCGTTCAGAGGTTTGTATTGACTGTTGAATATCGTAAATCAGTTTGCTAAACGGCACATGCCTACATAGAGGTATCTGCCTTGCTCAACATCAAGCAAGCCGGCGTTCGTAGTCAAATTGGGCTAACTTCGAGTAAACTGTCGAGATGAAAAATATTGCCCGTTACCCCATCGCCGTTTCAATGATCCTGGGTCTTGCCTTGGTGGCCGCCCTTGCTCTTGTTTCGAGTTTATTGAATATTCGCTTAACGTCCGTTTTGGCCGGCGATGCCGCCGCTATCAACATCTCTGGGTCCCTACGGATGCAGTCTTACCACCTTGCCTATGCCATCCACAAAGATGCCCCCCTGGACGAGCAGCAAAGCCTGCTAGACGATTTTGCAGATCGTCTGACTGCACCGGAATTGGCCGACCACATACCGACCAGTCAGCCGGCACTGACCGCACAGTTTGACCGCATTAAACTGGGTTTTCAGACCATGCGAGGCTATGCACTGAACGACCCCGCTCGCTATCTGCGCAGCGTGGACAGCTTTGTCGGCGATATCGACCAACTGGTGGCGCTGATAGAAATTTGGTCGGAAAACAAGGTAAGGCGGGTTCGCCATGAGCAGATCGTGATCAGTCTGGTCA
>Ga0307492_10001126_pt1 | contig 11098 bp, 8 predicted proteins | sample SI3LmetaG_FD_202365 | JGI IMG/M metagenome (GOLD analysis project Ga0307492, IMG submission 202365) | Sea-ice brine microbial communities from Beaufort Sea near Barrow, Alaska, United States - SI3L | ecosystem: Environmental > Aquatic > Marine > Coastal | place: USA: Alaska | collected 2017-05-06
TGAGCGATCTCCAGACGGTGGGAGGATTAGCTTTTCTAACCGCTTAAATACCAATTACGCGCTGAAAATAGGTATCTAACGGCGAAAATCGAGCACCGCCTCAGATAAGTCTGCTTGAATAAAAGCAATATTCAAAACTGCTTTGCACAACAGCGGGAGGCGCTTGTCTTGAATTCTGAATTATGTGGAAACAGTTGATTAATCGACGAAAATAACCGATTTTCACTCCCTCAAAGATATAAAAGAGAGATCAATATGGAAAATATGAGGCAAGATATATTTTTATTTTACCTATACTCCAGAAAGCATTACTGCAAATTCACTTCATCATGTTGTCGAGAAGATGGGGGGCAGACACATTGGTACTTTCTGCTATTAACTTTTTCGCCAAAGAAAATGCTTTTGATGTGTTGATGCAATCAGCTGATATTAGTTTATCGTCCTTCACATAGAAAACCGCGAAACTTCTAGCAGAATCTTTATCTCCAATAGTAATAACCTTGTCATAATCTTGATTCAATCCGGCTATTTGTAACTTCACATCGTATTGATCAGACCAGAACCATGGCAGATCATTACTTGGTTTAGCATGATTACACAGAAATGCAGCAGCCGTTCTACTTTGATTCATTGCACTTGGAACCGACTCTAATCGAATGCGTCGTTGGTATAGTTTATTAAAATGATTAGAGCAGTCCCCCGTCGCAAAAATATCTGAGTCAGAGGTCACTCCGTTTTTGTCTACTAGGATGCCGTTATTCACTTCGATGCCTGCAGCTTCTGCTAGCTCGGTATTAGGCATGACTCCCACAGCCACTAAAACCATATCAGCCATTACGGTAGCCCCGTCTTTAAGTAAGATGTCCGTAACAGACTCACTACCATTAAAGCCCTGTACACCCACATTAGTGAGAATCTTTACCCCTTCTTCTTGATGTAATCGTGAATAAAAATCTGAAACCTCTGGGCTTGTGACTCTTGCGAGTATTCGCTCTCCATTCTCTAAAATAGTGATGTTTTTTCCTAATTTATTTAATACCGAAGCTGTTTCTAATCCTATATAGCCTCCACCTATAATCACCACATTATTCACGTTCGCCACTTCTTGATGAATTTTTTGTGCATCATCTAAGCTACGCAAATAATGAATGCCAGCCAGTGAAATACCTGGTAGGGATAACTTTCGCACCCGGGCACCGGTGCATATTGCTAGCTTATCGTAAGATAAGTTTTCTCCATTATTGAGCCCAATTGTTTTTTGTTGTCGATTAATAGAATCAACACAAAGGTCTAGTCGAATTTCAATATCGTTTTGTACATATGCATCTGCTTTTTTAAGTAGGATCTCTTGAGCATTTTTTGCTCCGGATAAAAAAGCTTTTGTTAAAGGAGGACGATGGTAAGGCAAACAAGCCTCATTACTGATAATAGTAATTTGATCCTCCCAGCCTTCTTGTCTAAGACTGAAAGCCAATTGAACACCAGCATGACTTGCGCCGATAATTATGCATTTTTTAGGCATTGTTCTTCCTATTGATAAATTAATAAACGTTGTTGATGAGGGTGTTAACGCTTTTTAGCTACATTGATAGCCTGAATTTTATTAGCTACACCTAGCTTCCCGTAAATGTTTGAAAGGTGCCATTTTATGGTGGGCAATGACACAAACAATGATTCTGCTAATTTTTGATTTGAAAGTCCTTGTTCCAGTATATTTAGTATGGCTGATTCCCGTTTAGTTAAACTCTCTAATCTACATTCACTATTGCCTTCTTCGTGATTAGTATATTCCTTTAAGCCTGCATCAATATTTAGGCTTTGGCACAGTTTCGAAATATAGCTATTAGGATCTAGTTGATTTGTATCCTTTGGGTTGATCTCTTTAGCTTGAACCAATTTAGGAAGTAAAAATTCCAAATGTTGTTTTTCATCAATAAGAATGCGCAAACTATTTTCTGAGGCAACGATTTCAATCGCTTTTTCTAATATTCTCATGGCTTTTAGCACATCTTGCGAGTCTGCTAACACTCGTGCTTTAAGCACGTACAAGACTGTCAATAAAGACCAATAATTTTTGTAACTACATTTAGTTATTAGCTGATTTAAGCAGTTTAAGGCTTTTTCTGGTTTGTCTTGAACAATGAGCAAACGAATGTGGAACGTTTCAATTTGCATCGCTTCATAAGGGCTAAAATGCCTTGATAAATCATCAGTGTCAGCAAAGCCCTGTTCATTAAAAATAACTTTCGCCATTTCTACTTTACCCAGCTGTAGACACAAACGTCCTCTCTCGAGCGCCAATAATGGTTCGAGATTTAAGATCTGCAATTCACGACAAAACCTTTCTCCTGCTAAAAGTGTTGCAATTGCTTGATCATGAAGTTGATCATGCACTTGTAACCTAGCCTTTAAAACGTAGCCTGATATGGTCGAGTCTGGCACCCCATGCTCTTCTAAATGCAAGAATCCCTTTTTGACCATCTGATTAGACTTTTCAATGTCGTTTAGTTCGTAATAAACTTGGGCCAAACCCAAACTCAGCATGGCACTAGAGTAACTAAACTCTCCCATATGAAGGCTGGCTAATTCGAGAGATTTCTCCAAAGTATTTCGAGCTTCTGTGACAAAGCCTTGCCGCATACAGATAAGTGCATAAATGCAATCCATCCAAGAAATACCATAATACGAGTTGCAATCATAAAATGCTTTACTGGCCTTTTTTAAGGACTCTCTACCCAACTCGAATTCAAGTGTATGCAAGCACGAGGCACCCAGAGTGCCCAATACTGTCCCTGTTTCAAATGAAGGGGCGTTTTTCCATTTGTCTAACCATTGAGAACTTTTTAATCGACTAGCAACCGGATCCCCATTCATCACATCACGAAGGATGTCTAACATATCTAGGTTGTACTCGGTGTAATTGGCATCCACTTTCTGGGTAAAACGCTGTTGCTCACCGGATATCGTGCTTTGCTTAAAGCTAGCTAAAACAGGATCGATTTCATTTAAACAGCGAGTAAACGTTAAAGACCACACATAGCTTACGAATATCTCAGGATAAATATTAATATAGTGAGGGGGTAATTCTTCTAGCCATTCGAATAGGGTTTCGTGATGCCCACTATATTGCACAACGCTAGCTGCTTTTTGGGCAATTAATTCAGCAGCAAGATCGTATTCTTTTGCTTTTAGGTAAAAGCCTACTGCATCGTTGATATTGTTATGCTCTTTGAACCAATTAGCAGTAAGTAAGCATAATTTTACGTACTCATCAGGCATTTTGGCTATCAGCTCTGACAATAAGAGTTCTCTAAATAGGTGATGATATCTAAACCATTTGTTTTCTCTGTCAATCGCAAAAATAAAGAGCCCCGCTCTTTCTTGTTTTGCGATTGTTTCTTCGGCATTTTCAATGCCCGTTAGCAATGTAAATAACTCACCATTCATTCGCTCTAGAATTGACGTACGCAACATTGAATCTAGTGTTGTTTTATCAAGATTCTGTAAAACTGAATGTCCCAAATAGCTAACAATGTCTCTATCCGTACCGGAAAAATCTCGTACAAAAGAGGCCTGATCCCCGTGTTCTCGCATGGCAATTAAGGATAATTGCAGAGCCGCTATCCATCCTTCTGACTTGGAGCACAATACATCTATTGATTGATCACTAATCAGAATAGATTTGTCTTGCCTAAAAAAATCTTTGCACTCAACAGAAGTGAACTTTAAATTTTTTGCGTTAATTTCAATTAAATGTCCCTTCGCTTTTAGCGTAGGCAATGAAAGGTTTTTAGGTCTGCTGCGACTTGATATGATCAAAGACATATTCATGGGCATTGATTCAACCAGCCAATCAACAAATTTAAGCAATTTGCTGTTTGTTAGCACATGATAATCATCTAAAATTAGGATAAATGGCTTGTCGACTGACGTCACTGCATTAAACAGCAAAGTTAGTCGTTGCTTAGGGTTGGCATTTGGATACTCTGTAAGGTTTTCGTAGGTGGCAGGGGAATCGTGAAATTTAATGGTTTCATTATAACTCTCTACTACATAGGCAGAAAAAGTATCCAAGCTATTGTCATTCTTATCAAGGCTTAACCAAGCGACTAAGTCATGTTTTTTTTGTCGGCCATCCATTAGTTGAAAAAGCAAAGTCGACTTACCAAAGCCTGCAGGCGCAACCAATAGAGTGAGTTTTGGGTACGGGTTGGAGTTATTTATTTCTTCAATTAGCTGTGTTCGATCCACCAATGCTCTAACTACACGCTGAGGATGCAGTTTTGCAGAGAGCATTGATTTATGCGCAGGTTCGACGGGCATAATAAAGTTCTTTAATGTAGTGGTTTACATCGATTAACAGGGTGCTTTTTACTTCTTCATTTAACATTTTAAACTCTTCGTTTGGTGTGAAAATTAGTAGGATTTATTTTTTGCATATTTAAATGCAGCTATACCAATAAAAGCCGTGGCGATTATTGTGAAAATCATTGCTGATCCACCGCCAATAAACGCTATAACTCCTGCAATATTACTTTCACCATAGGCATTATCTTGAATAGACAACCCACGAGTTCCCGATAAATTTCCTCCCCAGTAGAATAATGTATTGCCCCATCCTGTAAGCACGAAAGACCAAAATATAAATCGTGTTTTAGCCATAGTTAACGGAAATTTAGTCAGAATTAAACCCACTCCAGCAATCAGTAACCCATTGGTTAATCCTCCCACGTGAGCTGCTTTCCAACCACGCACCGACCCAGGAAAATCGATTTGTATGTCTAAAATTGGCCATAAAACCAATCCTCCCAACATAGCAAATAATAGTATAACCCCGCTAATTAGACCAATAAGTAACACTAAGGCACCGTGACCTATTAGCAATGCCTGATATTTGTTTTTTTCGATGGTTTCCCACTTTTCATCATGTTTCATTGTAATACCCTTTTTATTATTATTTTATTAATTCATTAGCAATAAATTTAGCGCGCAATTCATTTTTCTGAACCTTGCCTGTTGCTCCAATGGGCAATGAATCAACGAAAATTACTTTTTCAGGGATCCACCATTTCGGCACTTTTTCACTTAGAAAATTTTGTATTTCTTTCTGACTGGGTGTCTCAACATCGCTTTTACTCACCAGTATCATCAACGGGCGTTCCAGCCACTTTGGGTCAGCAATACCAATTACTGATGCTTGGGCAATTGATGGATGTTGTAATGCAGCATTTTCTAAAGTAACTGAACTTATCCATTCGCCCCCAGACTTAATCACATCTTTGCTTCTATCAACAATTTGCATATAACCATTTTGATCAATTGTTGATATATCTCCGGTATCAAACCATCCATCTTTATCCAAAGCTGAATGTTTATCTTTATAATAGTGATCAACCACCCACGCACCTTTGATCATGAGGTTGCCAAAACTCTTACCGTCGTGAGCCACTGCATTTCCTTGTGCATCTAACAGCTTAATTTCTACGCCAAAGAGCTTACGCCCTTGCTTAACTTTATATGCACGTTGCTCTTCAATACTCATTGTTGCGGTAACAATAGGTTTGGGAGTACTAATGGTTGCCAAGGGGCTGGTTTCTGTCATTCCCCAACCATGTAATACACGTAAACCAAAGTTTTGCTCGAAATCGTTGATCATGCTCGTAGACGCCGCCGCACCACCAATAATAATGGTATGAAGTGAAGCCGGTTTTCTACCAATCTCATGCATATAACTTAATAAAGCATTGAGTATAGTGGGAACACCAGCGGTAACGGTGACTTTGTAGGTTTCGAATAATTCGAATAAAGCGGCAGCTTTAAGATTAGAACCCGGTAGCACCAGCGTCGCTCCGGCCATGGGTGCTATATAGGGGATCCCCCAAGCATTGACATGAAACATAGGAACTATGGGGCATACTGTATCCACCGAACTAATGTCTAATGCATCTCGTTGTGAAGCGAATGTTGCGTGAAGAAAAATGGAACGATGGCTATACGCAACACCTTTGGGATCGCCTGTTGTGCCAGATGTATAACAAAGTGCTGCTTCACTCTCCTCATCTAAATTTGGCCATTCAAATTGCAAATCATGGCCGGTTAACATTGATTCATAATCGACAAATCTATCCTTATTACCGGGCAGGTTATCTTCACATGGCTGAAGCCGAACATAATGTTTAATACAACATTTTTTTTCTAGCAAGTGCTCAGCAATATCGACAAAAGATAGATCAAAGAATAAAGCGGTGTCTTGAGCATGATCTACGATATAGCTAATTTGCTCTAGAGAATATCTCGGATTGATTGTATGGCAGATAGCGCCAATTCCCGATATGGCATAATACAGTTCCAAATGTTGATGTGTATTCCAAGCTAAGGTAGCGACACGATCACCGGCACAAACCCCTATACTTGTTAAGTAATTTGCTAATTGGCAAACGCGGCTGGCAAAGCTGTCATATTTATAGATTAGGGGGTCTGAATTATTTTGAGCAGATACGATCTCTACATCTGAATATTCAGATGTAGAGTGCTGTAATATGGTATTAGTTGTAATCGGATAGTGCATCATAATATTGATTCCAAGATTTTTATAATTCGCTGATTAAGGCATGCGGTGAATAAGACTACCCATTACTTTCGATAGTTTGCCATAGGGTGGATACAGCAGTTTAAGTCCAGTGAAATTACCCACACCTCGCTGTTTAAATATTGGTAACAAGTGAGAAAATGTTTCAAACCCTTCCCGACCATGACACTTTCCGTTCCCGCTATTGCCACGGCCACCAAACGGCAAATCATTCTGTAAATAATGTAATAAGGTGTCATTAACTGATATCCCCGCAGCCCTTACAGAACGGTAAATATACTTGACTTCAGCGTCATAATGACTAAAAATATACATGGCTAGAGGATCTTCAGAGTGACTAATTTGCTCAATGACCTCATCAATAGATTTATAAGTAAACACCGACAATAAAGGCCCAAAAACTTCTTCTTTGTATATCTTGCAGTCTTTTGTTGGATTTATAACCAGAGAAACAGGTAACTTGTGCCCACACTCTTTCTTTTCTCCAAGAGCAATGACTTCAACACCATTTTTTTCGGCGTCCTTTATTAAGTCAGTAATTCTCTGGAAATGATCATTATTGATAACTGAGGTGTAATTTTCGGTATCGATACTGTCTGGGTAAAACTGAGTCAAGTACTTACGGCTATAACGCACAAACTCAATTAACTTATCTTCAGGAACAAAAACATAATCTGGTGCAACACAGGTTTGCCCTGCGTTAAATGCCTTACCCCATATAATACGCTGTGAAGCCTCTTCTATATCGTAACTATTGCAAATAACTACTGGGCTTTTACCACTAAGTTCTAAGGTTACCGGTGTTAAATTACGAGCGGCTGCCAAGGCTATCTTTTTACCAACCTTAGTAGAGCCTGTGAACATCAAATGATCAAAGGGCAAAGATGAAAATTCCGCTGAAACCTCAATACCCCCAGTTACAATTGAAAATAATTTATCTTCAAATCTTTCTGCGACTAAACGTTGAATTAAGGCAGTAGTGTTGGGTGTCAATTCAGACATTTTTGCCATTACTCGGTTACCAGCAGCGATTGCAGCGGCAACTGGCGCTATCATTAAATGAACGGGATAATTCCACGGAGACATAACACCAACTACACCTAAAGGAACAGCCTCGACTTTATTTTTCCCTGGCAAATACCATATTGATGTGCGCTTGGATTGGGGTCGCATAAAACGCCTAAGATTACGTATTAAGTACCTTATTGATGAGAGCGAACCCACTACATCTGTGAGCATGCTTTCAGACTCGGAGCGACAACCAAAGTCTGCATTTAGAGCCTCACAAATCTCTAGTGAATGGCTATCTATCATCTCATAAAGGTTTTGCAAGGTAGCGATACGTGTTTCATACTCCGGGAAATGATTTAAACTATAAGCGCTTTTTTGTTGCTTAAAAGTGTCACTAATTTGTCCCAGTTCTGTCTCATGTCCCTTAATGACGGTCACACCATTCTCTTCTGCTGATGCCAATATACTTTCTACGTTCTTCAGTTTAGTAGTCATTTGATCCACTCAATTTTTTAACAAAAATCTCACAATTGCTAACAGCATCCATCAAGAACGCATTATTAACACCATCCTAAAGGTTGGTTTATTTACATATTTAGAAACCACAGATAAAAATTTGAGCGCCAGAGATAAACCAAACTTTAGGATGGTTCCTTTTAGTTAAGAAATTGTTAATTTCATGATTCGGACACAATGCAGATTTAAATTGATACATAAAAGGATAGAAAATGAGTAACGCTTATTCTAAACCGATGGACAACATAGAAGTGAGACCCTTAGCCTTTAATTACGAAAAAATTGAAGGACAAGATCCGGTATGGAGTCGAAGTAATCCTTTATTTTCTATATACATCAATGCACTAGGAATTCACGTCCCCTATTTCGAAAGATTCTTAATTAAGGGTTTGAGAAGTGTTCAAAAAGATATTAATAATGACAAGCTTTCAAGTGATGTGTCACGGATCATTGGCCAAGAGGCGCATCACGCTAAGAATTTTGTCGCGTTCAATAAAGTATTAATGAACAGATATCCTCAGGTCAAAGATTTGGACATCAGTGCAAAAAAATATTTTGAAGATGCTCTAGAACACAAAAACCTAAAAACAAAAATCGGTTTAATTGCTGGTTATGAAACATTTACCTTCCTAGGCGGGATGATTATTTTAGAAAATTATCAAACTTGGATGAAAGATGCTGATCCTGTTCTGCGCGCATTATGGGTATGGCACCAAGTAGAAGAAGTCGAACATGGCGCTGTTGCGTTTGATGTATATCGATATCTATACAAAGATCATGAGTGGTTTCGAAAGTATATGATCGTAAAGGCTTTTTTCCACATCGGTTGGGAAACCCTCAAAGCATACATCCCTATGGTTAAAAAAGAGGGATATCTTAAAAACCCTCTTCGGATGGCGAAGGCGATGGGCTTTTACTTGAAGTTTTCAATGTTACTAGCGAAAAGTGCACTTCCTGTTTTATCTCGTAATTATCATCCTAGAAACCACCCTGCTTGCAATGACATGCAGAGCCCCGTTGCTGTGTCATGGACCAAATTTTACACTTCTGGCAATGATGTTCTACATATTGACAATAAAAAAATGAACACATTAATTAGCGAAAACTAGCATTGTATTAACCAAAATTATGACACTAAAAACATGGGATATTTGAGGAAACTAAAATATGAAAACACTTCAATGCGAAACATGCGGTTTTGTATATTCAGAAGCAGTTGGTTTACCAGAAGAAGGGTTTCCAGCAGGCACTAAGTGGGAAGATATTCCGGAAGACTGGGAATGTCCTGATTGCGGAATGAGTAAGTCAGATTTTCACATGATAGAAGTGGATCACAATTCATTGTCTTTTTGAATAATGTTTGATTTTTCACTCATTGGGAACGGTTAAATGGATTTAAAACAAATATTTGTAACTTTAATGTTTACCAAAATCGAAAGGCGAGCATCGCAACCACAGAGAATATGTAACCGCGATAACTATTAAATTAAAACTGCATACCTGTAAATACAACAACTTATTAAACTGGAATTTCATTATGATAAAAACCAACATGAAGCTTTCTTTTATTGCAATTGCAATCTTACTTTCCATTGCCAGTCCTGCCAGTGCAGATTCAGTTGTACCACACTGGTCGGTAGATATTGGCTATGTCGAACTTGCTCCCAATGACAAAAGTAGTGAAATAAGCGGACCTGGCTTGCCTCCAGGAAACGGCGTCAATGTAAGGTCTGCCTCAACCATAGTCGGCAGTGTTGCTTATCATTATTCTAAAAACATTAGCCTTCAATTTTATGTTGCACCTCCTATTGCTTATGACGTGGACGCCGCGGGTTCATTAGACGGTGTTGGCAAAATTGCAGAAGTGGATGTCTTACTACCCACTTTATTTGTTAACTACACATTTGATTCAATTTTAGACAAAGTAAAACCTTATGTTGGCATCGGTCTAAACTACACAACCTTTCTTTCAGAAAGCCCAACACCAGTATTAAACGGTGCCTTCGGTGGTGAAACCGACATTAAAGCTGATGATTCATTTGGAGTCGCTTTGCAGGCTGGACTTGGCATAGACTTAAATGAAAAATGGTACCTAAATGTTGGATATGTTTGGATAGATGTTGATTCAACAGTAGAACTTACCACTGAAGCAGTTGGCACTTTTCGCACTGTTGATATTGATATCGATCCTTCTGGAGGTTATTTACGTGTAGGTTATAGGTTTTAATTTTTAGGACCTGTGGGGGTATATCCTGAGGGATCCCCACGAATTTCAGGCCAAATTTAGTATCATTAAAATTACCTATAGTTTGTTTGAATTATTTAATAAGGGAGTTACAGCGAATGACGGCTATTCGCACCTATGCACAGAAGCTAACTATGTATAGTTTTGCCCGTCACCCCATACGCTACCAGACACTGCTGGTAGCGAGCTGTACATAATTTTACAGCGACTGCAGGAACTGCATCAGTTCGTCATCTGCGGGATGATAGAGATGCATTTTTGTATCGGGCTCTTGAAGCTTTGCCAGCGCCTTCGTTTTCATCTCCAAGTTTGCCTCTACGTATCGATGGGTGGTGATCATGCTTTCATGCCCGAGCCATAACGCAATCACACTAAAAGTTGGGACTCATTTCAGTCTCCTGAGGTGGGTGCATTACCACTTCAGAATACGGGTAAAACCATGTCAAGTTAATGGGGCATGGCCTTGCCTGAAGCCCAATAGAATAGGGAGTATTGGATTTTTAAAAACAACAACTATACATAGTGGCACATGGCCGACGGATAGAGGAACTTGATGTTGAAGGGGTTTAGCAGCAAAATAATTCTTCGTTCGTATGTCTGCTATGTCGGATCCAATGCCATTAACTTAAGCATTTAGCACAACCTTTTATAGGCGATAGGGTATTTATCTACACTCATCCTGACGTGTGGCCGATCGAATTTTCTATCTGGCCTATATGCATTGGTTACTTGAGATA
>Ga0307492_10001128_pt1 | contig 11095 bp, 11 predicted proteins | sample SI3LmetaG_FD_202365 | JGI IMG/M metagenome (GOLD analysis project Ga0307492, IMG submission 202365) | Sea-ice brine microbial communities from Beaufort Sea near Barrow, Alaska, United States - SI3L | ecosystem: Environmental > Aquatic > Marine > Coastal | place: USA: Alaska | collected 2017-05-06
ATTCAAGGTCGTGGATTTTTTGAAATACAGCAACCTGACGGTAGTTTAGCTTATACACGTAATGGTCAATTTACCCTAAATGATCAGGGAAATATCGTAACGCCTGGGGCCGGTTTTGTGCTGCAGCCTGTTATTACGCTTCCACAAGATGCACAGCAAGTCACTATCTCGCAAGACGGTGAAGTGTCAGCACAACTGCGTGGACAAGCGACTCCACAAGTTTTAGGTCAGCTAAACCTTGCTGACTTTATTAACCCAGTCGGTTTGCAGCCAATAGGCCAAAACCTATATGTTGAAACCGCAGTTTCTGGAGCCCCAGTTCAGGGAGTTCCTGGGCTAGAAGGTTTAGGAACCTTATCTCAAGGCACGCTCGAAACATCTAACGTTAACGTGACCGAAGAGCTGGTAAACCTAATTGAAAGCCAACGTTTGTATGAAATGAACTCAAAAGTAATTTCGTCAGTCGATCAAATGCTCGGTCAAGTTATACAGCAACTTTAGGAATAAACTCATGAGATTATTTTCATCAATCGCACTTTCTTTCATTGCCATCGGCAGCCTAACGGGTTGTGAATCAACGGCAGTAAAGCCTGTTACTGCGAATGATCCATATTACGCGCCAGCAGTGCCGACCATGACGCGAGATGAAATAGTTGAAGATGGCAGCTTGTTCAACAAAGCAATGGCAAATAGTTTGTATTCAGATGTAAAAGCGCGTCGTGTTGGTGACATTATTACCGTGCAATTAAGTGAAAACACGAATGCGTCAAAGTCGGCAGGAACAAGCACAAGCAAAGAATCGACGGTTGATGTAAACCCAATTATTGGTTTAGGTGGTAACGTCATCAACATAGGTAAAGAAAGTATTCAACTGGGCGTAGATTCTAGCAGTGATTTTTCAGGTGATGCACAAGCGAATCAAAGCAATAGTCTCACCGGTAATATTTCAGTGACAGTGGTTGAAGTGCTGCCTAATCAAAATTTAATTATTCGCGGCGAGAAGTGGTTAACCCTTAATAATGGTGACGAATATATTCGTCTCACCGGTGTTATTCGCGCAGCTGATATTTCACCTACTAACCAAATTCAATCAACCAAAATTGCTAATGCTCGCATTCAATATAGTGCCAAAGGCTCATTCTCTCAGTCTCAACAAAAAGGCTGGTTAACTAAATTTTTCTCTTCAACGTGGTGGCCACTCTAGGATTTTATGATGAAGTTATTATCTGTTTTTGTATCTGTTACTGTGATCCTAAGTTTGCTGTTGACGCCATTTAAATTACAGGCTCAACGGATTAAAGATTTAGCAACCATTCAAGGTGTTCGAGCCAACCAACTGGTTGGCTATGGCTTAGTTGTTGGTCTTCCAGGAACGGGCGAAACGAGCCCTTTCACTGAACAAAGTTTTAGAACCATGTTAGCCAGTTTTGGTATTTCACTTGATGCGAATGTGAAGCCTAAAATCAAAAATGTAGCGGCTGTAGTTGTGCATGCAACCCTGCCTGCATTCACAAAACCAGGACAAACGATTGACGTGACTGTGTCGTCGGTTGGTGAAGCGTCTAGTTTGACCGGTGGCACCTTATTAAGAACCTTTTTACGCGGTTTAGATGGCGAAATTTATTCCGTCGCTCAAGGCAGTTTAGTCGTTAGTGGCTTTGGAGCACAGGGTAATGATGGTTCAAGAATTGTGTCTAATACACCGACAGTTGGTCGAATTGCCAACGGGGCGATTGTTGAAAGAGCAATCCCATCTGGTTTGATGCAAAATGATTACCTTACTCTTAATTTAAACACTCCTGATTTCAGCACTGCGCAAGCATTAGCCGACGTTATTAATGGTCGTTTAGGTGCTGACGTATCGAACGGAACAGCAGTAGCAATGCCAATGGATGCTGCATCTGTAAAAGTAATGGCTCCAAGGGACCGAAGTCAGCGAGTTGGTTTTTTAGCCACAATTGAAAACTTTGAATTTCAACCGGCAACCGCTCCGGCAAGAATCGTTATTAATAGCCGAACAGGTACGATTGTTATTGGCCAAGACGTTAAACTTTTACCAGCTGCCATTACGCATGGTGGACTCACAGTGACTATTTCTGAAAACATACAAGTAGCTCAACCCAATGCGCTGGCAAATGGTAATACTGTCATTACGCCACGCTCTATTGTTGATGTACAGCTTGATGATAGCCGCATGTTTTTGTTTGACCCTGGTGTCAGCTTGGAACAATTGGTACGCGCAGTTAATGAAATTGGAGCTGCTCCAGGTGACTTAATGGCAATACTTGAAGCGCTCAGTAAAGCCGGTGCGCTGCAAGGTGAATTGGTGATCATCTAATGGATTTAACTTCTGTAACTAAGTCAAAATTAGAGATGTCGCGCAACTACCACGACATGGGTAGTGTGAACAAATTGCGAGAAGCGGCTCAATCCGGTGACAAAGGCGCTCTGGAAGAAGCGGCTAAGCAATTTGAGGCGATATTTGTACAAATGATGCTTAAGTCTATGCGTAAAGCACAAGATGCGCTTGCAGATAAAGACAGTCCTTTTAATACTGAACAAGTTAAATTTTATCGTGAAATGCATGATAAGCAGATCGCAACGGATCTAAGTGCGAATGGCAGCATTGGGCTTGCGGAAGTCATTATGCAACAAATGAATCCTGGGAATGGTGTCATGCCAGCAGGAGTGGTTCGTTCAGACGGCGATTTATCCTCACTGAATAGACACAATGTTACCGCAATTCAAAATGCACAAAGCAGAGTCTTAGGGAATAACAATGAAAATATCTCGCAAGACAAATCTAAAGGAACTGCTTTTAAGGATACTGCATTTGCATCTCCTCAAGAATTTGTAAAAGTACTGTATCCACACGCCGTAGAAGCAGCAAAAGCCTTGAATTTAGATCCCAAAGCGATGATCGCACAAGCGGCAGTTGAAACAGGCTGGGGTAAAAGTCTCATTCATAAAAAAGACGGTGAAAATAGTCACAATTTGTTTGGTATCAAAGCAGACAGACGGTGGGATGGAGAAAAAGCGACGATCGATACTTTAGAGTTCGTTAATAATGTGCCAGAAAAACAACAGGCTTCATTTAGAAGTTATGGCTCGTTTACCCATTCAATGGATGATTACGTCGACTTTATTAAGTCAAACCCGCGGTACGAACAAGCTATTCAAAAAACTGAAACACCCAAAGACTATTTTAATGCATTACAGGACGCTGGTTACGCAACCGATCCGCAATATGCTGACAAAGTGATGTCGGTACTCAATGGCACTATTTTGGGTGAGTTAATACCATGATCAAAACAGCAGACTTATTTTCAATTGCTAAAACCGGCGTTAATGCAAGTAATCGCTTGCTAAACACAACCAGTAATAACATTGCCAATATCAATACCGAGGGCTATGTTCGCGAACGCACTGAATTCAAAACAATGTCCACCGGCGGTGTTAACCAAGGATTTACTGACCGTGTGCTGAGCCAATTTGCCATGAATCAGTTACGCCGAGATACAACCAGTGTCGGTGAAGCACAAGCTTTCTATGACGGTGCACGAACACTTGATAATGCGTTAGCGAGTGAAGCTAATTCGGTTTCTGGTGCTATTACCCGGTTTTTCGCTTCCATTCAAACCGCAGCAGATGACCCCACCAATATTACGTCTCGAAGCGCAGTATTAGGTCAAGCACAAGGTTTAGTTAATCGGGTTAATACGCTTGGCGACTTTATCTCGGTAAAAGAACGAGAAGTTGAGCAGCAAATTGAAGACGGCGTCAACACAGCAAATTCGTTGATTAAACAAATTGGTAACTTAAACAAAGCAATTCAAATTGTTGGTAACTCTAGTGATGTGGATACGCCCTCAGCGTTAATGAACGAGAGAGATCTAGCGATTCGTAAATTAGCTGAATATATGTCAGTTGAAACACGCCCAAGCCCAAATAGCGGCTTAGGATTAGTCGTTAATTTAACTTCGGGCGAATCGCTAGTATTAGCTGATGGCACGTTTAACGTACTTGCAACCGGCGGCGAGCCCGATTTTACAAATACTCAACTTAGGTTGTCTACAAACTACGCACCGCCCAAATCAAATACGACATTAAATGTTGAAGAGCAGAAGTTGGGCGGCACCTTAGGTGGCTTATTTCGATATCGTGAAGAAATTTTAGAGCCTTCACAACGCGATTTAGGAAAATTGTCAGTTGCACTGGCAGACACCTTCAATACCCAAAACCGACAAGGCATGGATCTTGATCAACAATTGGGCGGTGATATTTTTGAAATACCTGATTTTAGTGGCATTAACTACCCGGACAACTCCGATTTAAGTTTAGGTATTAAAGGCCGTTTCACCCCAGGTGCAGGGGGAGATATCACCAATACGGATTATCGAGTTGAAGTGTTAAGCAGCCCAACGGGCTTACCTCCAACATTTGATTTGCAGGTGTCAGCAATAAATAGCGACGGCACGCCACAGCTTGATGAAACCGGCAATCCAATTATCCAACTAACCACCGTTGCCGCTGAGCAAGGTACTTATAATAAAATCATGGGTGGTATTGAAATTGAGTTTTCCAGCGGCGCAAGTTATGGGGTGGGTGATGAGTTTTTGTTTCAACCATTACGAAATGCAGCAAATAATTTAGAGCTAGCCACGACCAGAGGTGAAGATTTAGCTTTTGCTAAGCCGCTGAGAGTTGACACTAATTCCGCCAATTTAGGCGATGCAACCATTGGTTCCGTAACGGTCAGCAATACCAATATTGATAATACATTGTCCAATTCGCAAGCTTCTGGTTTTAATGGTTTAGGAAATATACAAAGTGCATCAGAGCTGCCTACAAGCGTTGGCGCTCCAGCCGCTGTTTTGTTCACCAGTGCTTCTGAATTTCAAGTATTAGATAACGCAGTTCCCCCCAATATTATTACTACCGTGACAGGTGTAACCGATTTAAACAATTTATTGCAGCAAGCTAAAGACAACGGATCATCGCCACCTTGGCCTGCCGACTTTGCTGCGCTTGACGATTATCCAGGATACGATTTTAGCTTGGAAGGTATTCCCCAAGCGGGTGATTCGTTTGATATTAGTTTCAATACTAACGGCATAGCTGATAACCGAAACGCGGTTGACCTTGCCGGTTTACAGCAAGATGATGCTGTGCGTCAAAGTACTGGTAGTAATGGTAACAAAGCCACGTTCAATGAAGCATATGCGAATATTGTCGGCAGCGTTGGTGCGTTAACGGCGAACGGACAAATTGAATTAGCAGCATCACAAATATTAAAAAACCAGTCTGCAGACTGGTTTGAATCTACTTCTGGGGTTAGTTTAGATGAAGAAGCTGCAAACCTTATTCAGTTTCAACAATCATATGCAGCAGCAGCTAGAATATTGAGTACAGCACAAGAGTTGTTCGACACCATATTGAATGCAGTAAGGTAATAAATTATGCGAGTAACAACAAATTTAATCTACAATCAAAACTTAAGAAGTATTGATACAAACCAAGGCAATTTGGTTGATATTCAGCAACAACTGGCAACGGGTAAAAAATTACTCCGCCCTAGTGATGACCCTGTAGGTGCAGCTCAAGTTATTCTTTTGACCGAGGAATTAGATAAAATCACTCAATATCAACGCAATAATGATTTGACGTCCAACGCACTTGAACAACAAGAAACGGCGCTTAGCAGTATCAATGATGTGATCAATAGGGCACGCGTCCTCGCTGTACAATCGGGCAATGGTATTTTAGTGGCACAAGATAGAAACGCCATTGGCGCTGAAATTGAACAAATTCGTAACCAAGTTTTAGGCTTAATGAACACTCGCAACGCTAGCGGTGAATATATATTTTCTGGCTATCAATCATCAAGTCAAGCCTTTGAATTTAATCCAAGTGCTACGGGCGAAAAAGTGTCGTTTTTAGGTGATGATGGCGAGAACCACATACAAATTTCAGATAACGTAAAAATTCAACGTTCGTCGTCTGGAAAATCTATTTTTCAAGAGGTATTTGCGCGCTTAAATTTTGATGTAACTGCACAAAGTGCTGGTGTTTCAGTTGAAACAGCAAATATAGATGAGCAAGGCACTTTTGATAGCTTTCATAAGCAGAATTTTGATCCTGTGAATGCGGCGAATAATCAATATCGCTTCGAAATACTGGCGGGTGATCAAATATCAGTCACTAATGTTGGAACTGGGAATGTTGTGTCTACCCAACCTTTTGAGTCAGGAGAGCCACTCCGATTTGCGGGTATGGAACTGAATTTTACTGGTACTGTTGGCGATTCCTTGGACATTAATTTAAACAGGCCAGAAAAGAAAAATTTAGCAGAAACGTTGAATGATATGTTTATTGCATTAACCTCAGATTCGATCTCCGAAGCTGATTTTGTTAAGAGCATAGACAATACGCTGGTGGGTTTAGATAACGGTTTGGAAAAACTGTCGCTGGAAGTATCTTCTATTGGCGCGCGATTGAATATCGCTCAGTCGGTAAAAGACGCAAATTTAGATAGTGAAATCTATTTACAGTCCGCACGTTCTAGTATTGAAGATGTGGACTACGCGAAGGCTTCTACTGAATTTGCCAAGCAAGAAACAGCGCTTCAAGCAGCGTTTCAGTCATTTCCTAGAGTCGCTAATTTGTCACTCTTTAATTATATCAGCTAGCGTAACCTGGATTAACGCGATCTAATTTACGCAAAATACCAGGCCAGGCTAACGAACCACCAGCAGAGCGAGTGACTTGTTTAGCTTGAGCTTGTATTCCCGCTAAAATTTGATCTGGAATTTTAATCATCGCTTGTCCAGTAGATTGTGCTTTTAATTGAATTTCACATGCACGTTGTAGCAAAAACATCGCTGTAAACGCGTCCGACACAGACGAGCCACAGGTCAGCAAACCATGGTTGCGCAAAATCATAAACGAAGTAGTGCCTAAATCGGCGACCAGACGCACCTTTTCTTCTGGGTTTAACGCCACGCCCTCATAATCATGATACGACAATGACGATAATGCAAAGAGTGATTGTTGACTATAAGCTTGCAGTCCATCTTTGAGAGTTGATACAGCGATACCTTCAATCGTATGTAAATGCATCACACATTTCGCGTCATCGCGAGCCTCATGTACTGCGCTATGAATAATAAAGCCTGCGGGGTTAGTCTCGTAATCTGATGGCATGACCTTGGCGCCATTAATATCCACCTTGACTAAACTAGATGCAGTTACTTCGTCGAACATCATGCCATAAGGATTAATTAAAAAGTGATGTTCAGGGCCAGGAACACGAGCTGAAATATGTGTAAAAACTAAATCGTCCCAACCGTAATAAGCGACGATCCGATATGCCGCTGCTAAGTCGACGCGAGCTTGCCACTCTTCTGCACTTACACTTTGTTTTACTAAGCTCATTTTTTAATGCCTTTTATTATCAAACTAGGCCTGCTTTGCAGTAGTTTTAACTTTTACATCTATATTCGTATCCTCACTCTATTTGTCAATCATGTCAACGCATCGGAGATACATTGTTGTTAGTAAAAAAATAACAGTAGGGCTTAAACACAGATTAGCAAAACGTTTAATGATGTTGTCAGGAGGCAGGACTGGGGCAGTTAACCGTCAATTTAATGACGAGGTGATAGCGCAAGGTAACAAAGTTTTGATTGAAGCATTCTGTCTATATCTTTTACACATTATAGGGACAATGCGAGACGCTAATATTCATGTGTTTGTTATGTGTAAAGAATAAGCTATCTAGCTAGGTAACATAGGGTAGGTGTGTACCAATCGTCAAAACGCATTAACTTAGAAATTGGTGCCCTCATATATTTACATATTAAAAAGCCAGCGTTAGCTGGCTTTTATTGACGTCGTTACAAACGTATTTAAACGTTTAAATACGGATTTTAGTAGTTTACAGTGACAGCGTAGTTTCCGCTATATGTTGCGTCTGCGGGGCTGACAACTGAATCAAATTGGTAAACCAGAGTGCCGCCGAAAGAAAGACCTACTGCGCCAGTGCCGTCAGTACGAAGGTTTGGAGATCCGCTAGTGTAAGCTACGCCATTTGAAGTACCTCCTTCAATGCGAGTATCCGTTTCGTTTACAAACATAACGAACTTATCACTTGTGCCAGCGCCTGCTGTTGTTAGGTCTACTTCGTTAATACCTTCAAATGCCAACACCTCTGCTGCACCGTCAAAACCGAGTGGAGTTGTTGAATCTAGTAAAACAGTTAGATTTGTAAATGGTGCTGCATTCGTTACGTCGATGCGTCCTGGTGTACCCGAAGTAATAACGGTCAATGAACCATTCGCTGCTGCGTCGCCGCCTTGCCCTGTTTGGGTGCCATCTACGTTTAAAGTAGTTCGGCTTGGCGTTGCTACGTTGTGAACACCAGTCTGAGATACTCTCAACACACCAAAGTCAATCGGCGTTGTAGAGGTTAAAGTAAATGCGTTTTGCACTGTTACGGTAGCTGAACCATTAGTGATTTCAGCATTTACTGCAGCGCTGCTTGCAAGTAAGACTGCAGAAATTGCTAGCCCAGTAGTTATTTGATTGCGTTTGAACATAAATGTTCTCCAAATGTTAAATATACCAATGACAAAGTTACGTAATAATTCGCTTGCTCTGTCTTACCTCAAGCGGCGTAATTACCACTCGAATAAGGCGTTTTGTTGCCCATATAAAGCGTATCGACTTAATAAAATAATCCTTTAGAAGTTAATTTTATTTAATTTGTAGACTCGCTTCAACATAAAGAGTATCGACGCTTTCTCGTTTTCCTTTATACACAATCTTCAATTGTCCTGCTTGTATTGCAACAGGCTCTGTCCACACTACATCAGCTTTTACTAAGTTACTTTCATGATACACCGATACATTGTTGGTATAACCGACGGGAACAAACTCACTGCCACCCTCAGCCTTAAACAGGAGTGTTATATCGCCAAAGGTAAAGCCAGGGGATGTTTTATTTAAAACGAATGTCAGAGTAGCATTAGTGCTGGAGTCTATATTTTTTCTAAATGCTAAGTTACTAATAGCAATATTTTGCGCGGATGAATCATTCTTTATCATAACGGGAATACTATAGTTCAAAAATAAATTGAGCTTTATTTGCGTGCCATTTGCGTTAGTGCTTTCGTCATTTGAGTCGTCTTGCATCACCGCATTAGGTATTACCGTAAATTTCAGGTGAGATCTGTAATCTTTATCTTGGCTATTTGACGTTCTTCTGAGCATCAATTTTATGCGCTGATTTTCACCGGGCTGCAATGTCAGCCTCCTTGGGGTAAATCTGATAAAGTCCGAGGCTCGCGCAAATGCTTTTGCTTCGTTATCATCAAGTTTTGCATAAGCTAAATTATCAAGTTGTTTCATTTCAAGCCATGCTAAAGCATAAGTTCGTGGCTCACTGGCGGTATTAACTAAAATAACTTCTTGCACTCTATCTCGTTCACTAAATACAATTCTAGTGGGTGTAATCAAAAGATCCGCATGGCCTTGATAGCTCATAAAAATCAATATTACAGCAATCACACAAGTATGAAATTTCATCGTTATTTACTCCTAATTAAATGAGGTTTAAAGGTTAAAGATTAATAGTAATTTGGATAACCGCAGTATAATCCGCGTCGGTAAATCGGATCCCACCAGAACCTGAGGTCGTAATTTTGCCGCCTACACTCAATAAAGCAACCCCGTTATTATCTGTAATAACGGGGTTGCCTGAGGTTACTAATGAAAAATTAAAGGTTTCCTCACTTGCGACAGATGGGATCATGTTGGAGTTTAAAGATGCGACGTCAACACTTATGTTTCTATTTGCCGGTAAATCGCTCAGCTCATAAACCGCGTGGTTACCTGGTGATATTATTACAATACCGCCAACCACCTGAACATTTCCTGCAGGATCAATAGTTATAGTCGAAGCAAAAGTGTTCTTGGTGACTACTATTGTGCCAAAGTTCAAACTTTGCAGCGGAGTTATAGTCGCATTGACTAAACCCGCAAAAACGACACTCCCGAGGCATACTATTTGTGTTAGCCAGTTCTTACTTTTCAAAGTACCTCACCTTTATTTTTTGTAACGCCGCAGTAACTTGCATATTTTTTAACTTTATTACAAGCTGCGGTCGCGTCCAATTTAGAATGAAAAGAGCCGATACGAGCACTGAAGAAAGTTTGACCATCTACATAAACGGTGGCAATAAATCCCTCCCTTTGGCAAGTGTAGTTCTGATTTACTTTGTCGATTAAATCTCTTAATAATGTTTTGGCCGATGTTTTATTTTTAAACGATGCTACGTGCATAGCGTAGCCTTGTCCTTGAGTAATTGAATCGCACGCTTGAATATTATTTAAATTGTTAGATGAATTGGCCTGCGATGTCGAAAATTTGTTATTGCTACTATCCATTGAGCCTGCTGGTAAATTAGTGAATTTATTTGCAGCTAGAGTGTCGACATTTAATAAAGGCGTCGCGCTTCTTACTACAACGTCACTGAATTTTTCTTGTGAGCCCTTAGATGTTCTTGCAGAAAACTTATCCTCACCTATTCCTGCGTTTAAGAATAAAGCAGGTGTTAGTGGTTTGTCTTTAGAGAATGATGGTTTGTTATTTGATGGATTATTATTTAAAAATGCCGTTTCTGCGCTATTTCTACCTGTAAATACCGCAGGCTCTAAATTAACTTGTTGCATTGTATCCAAAAATTCACTGAAGTCCGATTCTAAAGCAAGTAGACGGTTTATTGACGGCTTTAGCTCAGCAAGTTCTTTCTTTAACGCTATCAATTCAGTATCCCTTGTTTTTGATTCCAATAAATCTCTATTCTCTATAACCTTGAGTTCTGAAATTTCAAAACTCTCTGCACTACTTCCAAGTGAGTAACAGCCTTGCACACCAACTACGATAGGTATGAGTATAAGCAACTTTATATGCATAAAAAGGAATATAGATTTTTGGCGGCTTAGATTTTTCATAATTAACTCTCAAGAAATTTAGGACAATATGGAGACTGAATAATTGATGTTTTGCAATTTTTGCGCCAAGTTAAATTAATTT
>Ga0307492_10001129_pt1 | contig 11094 bp, 16 predicted proteins | sample SI3LmetaG_FD_202365 | JGI IMG/M metagenome (GOLD analysis project Ga0307492, IMG submission 202365) | Sea-ice brine microbial communities from Beaufort Sea near Barrow, Alaska, United States - SI3L | ecosystem: Environmental > Aquatic > Marine > Coastal | place: USA: Alaska | collected 2017-05-06
AAAGCAATGCCGCCAAAACGATTGCATTGGCTGGAAAAAACGTAGCGATCTTATCCGTTGGAGTAGCTAACGCTAGCCCAAGTTTACACCCAAGATAAAAAGCGAAACCAACAAGAAGAGCGTACAGAAGAGTCTGGCGCAACGAAACATGATGCGAACCTCCATTTGCAACAGGCCAACCCATGTCTAATCCCACTTCAGCTATCCTCTTTAATGTGTAAATAGTCGCCGACACGTATGACACCACTATAGTGCAGCGTTGGAACTAGCACAAATAGCGATTGATTCAAACTATCGGAGTCAAGAACAAAGTTAAATTGTTCATGATGCATTTGGCTGCGTAATTGGTAATAGCTTAAGCGACTAGTGACAGCAATGTCAGTGGAGCTACAGCCAAACAGCAAGGACGAAAGGTCTTTACCTTGCAAACCATTGCTCCTATTGAAGAGCAAGGTTCGTTACCCACTCAAAAGTGCCCAACAGCAGTTGCAGCCATCCTAATTTGCTAAAACTTAGGCTTCTTACTCCTGAATCACTATGACCAAGACTGTCTGCAATTCGGACATGGACGACGGATAGAGGAAGTTGATGTTGAGGGGTTTTAGCAGCAAAATACAGCAATGTAATTCTTCGTTCGTATGTCAGTAATGTCGGAAAACCTGCCATTAGGATACCAACCGATAACATCAAAAAGCCTAAAGGCAAACAGATTACTTGAATGGCTCCTGATCACTCAAACCAGCCCAATAACTTAAATTTACTAAGCTCTCCTACGTGTAAATGTCAGCAATTTAATACTGTGAGGTTTAGGTGATAAACACTACTTCACTTTCTCTTGTCCTCTTATTCTGTGGTGACGCGCTTTTGTCTTTTTCTTGATGCTACGCTCAATTGATGTACTCTATCTGGATACTCATTCATGCTTTAGTAGTTGATGCACTCCAAGTCCCAAACCAATCAAAATGTCCGTTATGGTGAAATAGTTGAAAGTGACTTTAGGCCACCGTGGTGGGCTAAAAATAGACACGTACAAACTATTTTTCCGCGTTTTATACAAAAACGCGCCAAGCTTGATTACCGTAAGGAAAAGTTGACCTTACCTGATGGTGATTTCGTTAATTTAATTTGGGCGGGTGATGTACACAAAGCATCCGGTTTAATTGCTATGTTCCATGGTTTAGAGGGCTCAATTCGATCGCATTATAGCAACGACATGGCGGCGAACTTTGTTAAGCAGGGTTACGCAGTGGTGTTAATGCATTTTCGTGGTTGCGGCGGTGAACAAAACGCCACACCAAGAGCTTATCACTCAGGCGAAACCGAGGATGCTTGGTATGTCTTGAATTGGCTCGAGCAGAAATTTCCTGAAACACGCAAAGCAGCAATGGGTTTCTCTCTTGGCGCTAATATGCTGCTCAAACTCTTGAGTGAACAACCTAAGCAGAAGATTGTAAAAGCGGCAATGGCGGTATCTACACCGTTCAACTTGGCTCTGTGTGCGAATAGTATTAACCAAGGGTTCTCTAAGGTTTACCAAGCTTATTTGTTAAAAAGCATGGTAAACAATCTGTTGATTAAGATGCGTAGTATGGATTATGGCAAGTTACTCAAAGTAACAGAGTCACAGATTAAGCAGTTTAAAAGCTTTCGAGATTTTGATGAACATATCACAGCGCCACTGCACGGTTTTGTGGATGCCGATGATTATTATAATAAATGCAGTTCACGAAACTTTCTTAAAGGGATCACCACACCTACGCTAATCGTTCATGCCAAAGACGATCCTTTCATGCATGAGAGCATCGTGCCCGATATCGATGCTATATCGCCAAATGTATGCCTTGAAGTAAGCGAAAAAGGTGGCCATGTAGGGTTTCTGCAAGGTACACCATGGCGCCCTAAAATCTGGATGCAGCAAAGGGCGAATACTTTTTTTCAGCCTTTTATTGCTGACAAGTCAACTCATTTATTTACTGGTAATCCCCAATGATCATCCCAATTGCAGACTTAACCGAAGACGTTTTACTGAATATTATTGAAGGTTTTGTCTTACGTGAAGGCACCGAATATGGCGAAGCTGACGTATCACTGGCAGAAAAAGTGCAGCAAGTACTGGCACAGTTAAGGTTAGGTGATGTGCTGTTGGTCTATTCTGAATTACACGAAACAGTAAACATCGTCCCCAAGCAACAGCTCGGGGAATTTGAATTGTCAGAGAATCAGCAACAATAGAGTGTTTGTAGGCTTAGTGGGCCAAAAAGACCAAGTTAAAGTTAACCGGTACGGTTAGACCAATACCACTTAACCCTGCTAATGTTTGCAATATTTCAATTCCAGAGGTCAAACCAAAGTCTGCAGCCGATATTAAGATTGGCTGAGTACTGGTAGCGACGATGCCATCGTCGGCTTTGCGTGTGACTTGCACTGTTGCGCTAATCGTTTTGCTAACACCCATAATGCTTAATTCTGCTGGAAGTGTCACTAATATCGAATTACCCTTTGCAAGAGTCAAAACGCTATCAGGTAGTTGCGCCGTTAATTTAGCTGTGGGAAATTCGTCTACTAAAAAAAGTTTTTCGCGCATCCGTGTATCGCGGATTTCGATACCTGAATCGATACTGCCTAGTTCAATTTCAACTTGTAATTTTCCTTCAGGACCAAACTCGCCGTTGAGTGTCCTGAATTGTTGAACCTCACTGATATGCTGATTTTTAGTTGATACAAAACTCAAACTTGATTCGTCCTTAACTAACATCCAATGGGCGTTTGCTGTAGAACAGAATAAAGAAATACTGATAAAAATAGTGCTTAGTAATAAAGATTTCATAGTTTACTCAATTAGTAGAAATGATGCTGCTATACGGGTTGATTGTTGTTCCCAAATTCACATTTAACGATGTTCTGCCAATCGACATTTTGGTCGCCCATAATAAAAAAATCAGGGTTGATAACACTGGTACGCAAGTTGTAGCTTAAAGGGGCAAAATCATGTGCCAATATTTTGCCCCCCGCTTCGACTACTATACATTGAGATGCACCTGTATCCCATTCCCCCGTTACGCCAAATCGTAAAAACACATCTGCTTTACCCTCAGCAATAAAACAGGCTTTAAGGGAACAACTGCCTGCAGGTAAGGTTTGATAAATGCGGTCTTCACTGAGACTAGAGATGACTTTCTCGCGAGGTTGTCTGCGACTAATAGCAATAATCAGAGGATCTTCGTTAGGTGCATCTAAACTGCGGACATAAATTTGTTTATTCTCTACAGGGCATTCTTTAAAAGCGCCATGACCTTTCAGCGCAGAATACAATGTTTCGCCAGTGGGCCAATAAATGACGCCCATAATAGGTACATTGTTTTCTATCAGTGCAATATTAACTGCAAAATCACCACTGCGAGCGATAAATTCTTGGGTACCATCAATGGGGTCGATAAGCCAATAACGGGTCCAAGTTTTGCGTAATTCTAGTGAGCTGATTTCTGTCTCTTCAGACATGATAGGGATGTCTGGTGTTTCCTTTCTCAACATCTCCATAATGACTTCGTTGGCTTTGTAGTCAGCGGTAGTGACAGGCGAGTCGTCATCTTTTTGAAAACTAGTAAAATCACCACTGTCGTATATTTCTAGCACCACTTTACCTGCTTTGACCGCCGTTTTTTTGGCGATATCAAAAAGCTGTTGTGCGTTTTCTGTTGGCATTAGCGGGCTTTCCTCCATTTTTCAGCAAGTAACAAGGCAGCGATGCATCTAGCTTCTACAAAATCATCTTTGGCTAATAATGCATCTATATTATTAATCGACCATTTAACAACTTCTAAAGGTTCAGGCTCATCACCTGGGAGTACTTCAGGGTATAAGTTTTCTGCGACAAAAATGATCATCTTGGCATCAAAAAATGCAGGTGCCATGCTAACACTATGCAGAGGGTGTAATAATTTTGTACCAAAGCCAATTTCTTCTTTTAATTCTCTATTGGCCGCTACTTCTGGGGATTCACCTGGGTCAATCAATCCTTTTGGGAAGCCTAATTCGTAGGTATGAGTACCTGCAGCATATTCCCTGACTAACAAAAATTCATCATCATTGATAAAAGGCACCACCATTACAGCACCTCTGCCACTGCCAGCCATGCGTTCAAAAATGCGGGTTTCACCGTTTGAAAATTCTAAATCGACTTGTTCGATTTTAAAAAGCCCACTTTTGGCAACTACTTTGCGCGAGTGAATTTGTGGAAGTGTTTTTTTGTTGTCTATGTTGCTCATGAATTTTTCACGTTAATATGGCCGCTGCTCTCGTCTGTTTTAAAGTTAAATGAACTTTAAATTGATGAATTTTATAATGATTTAAATATACCTGTTAAATAGAGGACATGCCACTTGTCAAAGCTTGCTTGGAAAGATATTCATACTGTGTTGCTAGATATGGACGGCACTTTGCTCGACCTGCACTTCGACAATCACTTTTGGTTAGAACACTTGCCTAAAAAATTAGCTGAGAAACACGGTGTTTCAGTACAAGCAGCCAAAGATTTGATGGCCGTCGATTACGCACAGGTAATGGGTACGCTGAGTTGGTATTGCTTAGATTTTTGGACTGAAAAACTAGATATTGATATCGTTGAGGCCAAACGCGAGATTGAACATCTAATCAGTATACGCGCCGACAGTTTACCTTTTATAGATGCCTTAAAAGACTCTGGGAGAGAAGTGATCTTAGTCACCAATGCCCATCCAGATAGTTTGTCGTTAAAGGTGGAACATACTCAATTAGATAAGCATATCGACCAATTAATATCGACTCATGAATTTGCTGTCACCAAAGAGTCCCAGCTTTTATGGCAACGGCTGCAGACAAAACTTGGCTTTAATCCAGAGCACACCCTATTTGTCGACGACAGTTTAGGTATACTAAAAGCCGCTCAAGACTTTGGTATTAAACATTTGTTGGCTGTTAGCAACCCTGATAGCAAGCAGCCCACAAGAGAGATTAGCGAGTTTCCATCAATACAGGACTATCGTTATTTGCTGGATGATATTGCGGCAAATCCGTTTATTCATTAGGTTGCCATATTGTAGAGTGAGCTAAACGCATAGTCACTTATCGGATACTATAAAAAGATCAGTGATTTATACTGTCTAAACGGTGTTAAAATTTAATCGGATAATACCCATCGGCATCAGCTTGACCAAAAAACTGTGCAGCCTGATGTACTTCTTTAGGTAAACTAGACTCGGGTTTAAAACGCCCTTCAATTTTAAATTGCATATTGGCTGGGATAGTTGCTTTTGCGGTTAAGCCAAACCTATTGGGTTGTTTGACGTGCAACACAATATTGCGATCTTGGCAGCTTAAATCAGCTGCAAAGTCACCTAATTCAATGACTCCAGTTACACCTGTAAAATTGGCATTCAACCATTGACCTTTACCGGTAAAAGTTTGGCACCCTGCTTCGTAATCCACCTGGTTTAGCTCAACTTTAAAGCGACCGTCGGCTTCAATAGGAATGGGTAAAGGCAGTAAGCTAATCGCTAAGTTTGCAGGTATGTAAGCCAATAAATTCTCAATTTTGAGATGTTGCCCTTTGAAACTAACAAATCCACTTGCAGATATTTGAGCAACGTCGCGCATACTACCCGCGTTGATATCTGCGCTAATTTTCCCTAGTACTAAAGGGAAAAAAGAAAGTGTCCAGTTAACATCAGATATCGGGAAACCTTTTGCTTGCGCACGTTGCACATGACCATTCCAAATGGTGCCCGAAATGCCACTTACACTCACCCCTTTGGGTAACTGGATTTTCGACAAAACATGGGCTGCAGGTAATGTAACAATTAAAAATATAACATAAACCACGAGGCATAAGCCGCCCCATTTTAAAACTGACTTCATGATTTCCCTAGTTTTAAACGACGAATTTTAACTTGCCCAGGCAAATCAGATTCTGCTATATCAATGTCTAAAATACTCACACCGGTTTTTTCAAGTGATTGTAACCAACTTAATACATCATTAAAGGGAGCTTGATCTATCCATACTTGCAATTCGTCACCCTGAGGTTGCATCCGAGAAATCGCAATTTTCATGCGATTAGCTGACTGGTTTACCGCTTGAGGCAGTGAGCCTGAAAATGTAGCCTTGTTACCGCCACTATTTCGAAGTTGTACTGCTCGGTTAGCATTTTTCTGTACCCATTCAAGTAACTCTGTTTGATTGTTAACTGCGGTTTGGTTTCGCTCGAGTGACGTGCTCAGCGGTGACCAAATTCCCCAATAAAATATGGCAACTAATACTAACACTGCTGAAATAATCACTAAGCGTTGTTCACGATTACTTAATTGTAAAAACGTACTTTTGAGTTTGTCCATATTAACTCCTAATCGACAAAGAGCCGATGACTTGGTTATCTTTTTGATTAATAGAACCCTGCTCAACAGTAAAACCTTGGGCTTCTGCTTGGCGCTTAAACTGGTCTAAGGCATCAAAATTACGGGCCACTACCTGAATACGTAACTCGCCCCGACTGCTGTCAAAACGCATGGTTTGAGGTTTAACCTGGGATTCTTCAAATGCAGGCTTGAGTTGACTCAACATAATTAACATCGATGCTCCGCCGCCGCCTTGTTCCAAGGTTTTCATCTGTCGCGTCATGGTGGTTTTGAGATCCCGATATGCACCAGCATTAGGAAATGCACGTTTGTACTCGCTACTGACCTGTGTCTTTAATGTGGCTAGTTGCTCGGTAAGTCGATTCTGCTCTAGGGTCTTATCAATTAAAGTGGTGAATAGCGCAATAACAGCTAACACCGCCGCTAAACGCCATTTTTTCCATTGGCCACCGACTTTGTTGCTAACTTTGTACTCGCCTTGTAGCAGATTAAATTCTGTCAGCTTAACCCCTTGTGCTAAGACTTTCATGGGCAACTCAAGAGGCATTACCGACACCTCTATATTTTCTATATCGTCTAAATTTGTTCCGGAATAATCATTAACCAAAAGTGCTTGTTGGTTGAGTTTGGCATACTGTCTTGCATGATGATTAATGGCTTGTATTAACCAATCTCTTTCACCCTGTAGACCCGCCCAATCGTCTTTTCGAACCAATAGTTGTTGCCCTAGCTCCAATATTGACCAAGCGTTTTTATCTGCTAGTGGCAATGCCAAAACGTCGGGTATGACTTGGTCGCAGGTTAAACCTGCGTCTTCAATTATGTTCAGCCAGCTTTGTAGTTTTTCTTTGTTAACGATGGCGACAGCTTGTTTATTGCCATTTTTGGGACCAAGGGCAAAAAATTGTTGGGCAATATCACCACTTATCTCCTCTTCCAAGATAAATGGAATAGCAGCTAAGGCTTTACGCCCAGCTTTAGCTGGCAACTCTACCCACTTCAGCAAAACGTCGCTGGTGGGCACTAAGACACAGATTGGTCTTCTACCCGCTCTGTCTCCTAAGGTGGCTAACTGTGCTGCATTAGGTAACTCACCAGAGGCAATGATTTCGTTTTGTTGGCTAGACCACACAATCCAATGAATCGAATCATTTGGATTGGCACCTAGTCGCACTACTAACTGTTCCATCAGGTTTATATACCTTGTTGGTTGTTATGGATTAACAAAGCTACTTTTTAAAAGCTTGGTCATTAAAAGCTTGGTGATTCAAAGCCAACTCGTTAAAAGCCACTAAATTCACGCCTGATGACAATGACATTTTTACTTGAGTCGACCTTAAATAAGGTCTGCATAGCAAAAGTCGCATCATTGTACTTGGTCTTAGTATGTAAAATAAAATGTGCTGTTGTTACATCAAACCATTTTTTCTCATCAGCATTAAGATTCTGTGCTTGAACACTTGGCTCGTTTAAAAATGCTGCAGTTGTTGGATAACCATCCGAACCACGACTGGCAAGTAAAGACTTTGCATCAGACAAACTCAATCTGGCAGCGGCAGCAACCACCGCTGCATTTTCTTCACTCACGGTATTAACATTGATTGAGAATAAATCGTCATTCGGTAATACACAGACTAGTTTAAGTAACTCCCTCAGCCAAGGTACTTCGACACCATTGATTAAACGTAATTCTGATTTATGCACCATATAATTATTGGCTGCCACATAAGGGAATTGAAGGCTTTCATATTCGCTGTCTTCTGCACCTAAGTTCGATAGATTGTCATTTTCGTCTAACCAATCGACTAATGAGCCGCTGAGGGTATCAATGTTATAACTCGGGATAGCAGGCTCAACGAACCCTAACAAACGCTTAAAAACTGCAATGGGTATTAAACTCCCCGTTTCTTTGCCACCCGGGCCAGTTTCTGTCTCTCTTAATGCATTCAGGTTAAAGCAGCTTTGCATATCCACAAGTTGCGCTTGAATACCGCCTCCTTCTATAGGGTACACAAATTCTTGATTCCATGGTTGCTGAAGATGAATAACTTTGCCATTTTCGTCAATCAGTTGTTTGATTGATTTTCGCGCATACTGCTCAGCCCCCATGGCATTCCAAAAGGCTTGGTTGTTTTCTTTGATGTTGGACGCCCGCTTAATTTGTAATTGCAAACGGCCCCCCATTTCTGTGGCAAGCACACTAACAATAGCCACAATTAATAACACTATGATTAAGGCTACGCCTTGTTGCTTGCGCTTGGGGTTATTCATATACCGTTTGCCAATATAAATTCACGGCGAATTTCACCAAAGGTTTTGCTCACTATGGTGATGGACATGGCAATAGGTAATGTATCGCTAGAGTAGGTTTCCTGCCATTCTTCAGGTTCTTCTAGTTGCTCATATCTGGTTAAAAAGCTCACTCGAAAATCTTCGACATCAGATAATAGAATTTTTACTTTTGGTTCATAACCAATCACATTGTCTACATAATTACCGTACAAACGCTGCAGTTGTTGTTCTTGTATACGATACCCAACAGCTTGCAATGTACTGCGAGGTAGCAACATTTGTGGGTTATGCCAGCCTGCTCTTACGAATCCAAGGCCATCTGCATCACTATCAAATACGTCTTCGCCACCAGATATAACCGCACTAACAGGTTCGCTATTAATGCGTACTTTACGAGGTACAATTTGCAAAATATCTCGCTCTATAGTCAGCATCGCTCTTTGTAATTCTTCTAGTTTTTCAAAGCGTTCAGATGATAACTGGTCGCTGTTAATCACCGAATTAAGCACCCCGGTACTCGCCAAACCTATAATAGTAAAAATCGCCATAGCAACTAATATTTCTATTAGGGTAAAGCCAGCGTTATGATCATTTGGCTGGTGGTTCATGATTTGATTTGCTTAGCAATAAACGTCTTTACTGAGGTAACAGTGCCCTTATATTGAGGGTCTAACCCAACAGACACTTCCACCTGCACCATATCTGAGTCACTGGTTTTAATGACTCGTTGTTGCCAGTACCACTTGCGACGAGCCATCTCTTGCTCACCTTTTTGATTGTTTTTGACCGGCCAAGTGGTATCTATATGTAGTTGAGTGAGACGATTGTTGGCAACCCAAGTGGCAATGGTAATATCTTCAATTTGTCCAACACCTACTAAGTGGTCACTAGCAGCCTTCATAATGGCAGTGCCTGTTAGCGCAAAAATGAACAGGGCTACTAGTACTTCAAGGAGCGTCATTCCAGGGCTGTATCTGCGACTTTTTGAATACTGATGTTGATGGTTAAGGGGCATCTAAAGGCCCTTCAGTGGTCAAAGGTGTACTATCTTGGCCATTAACACGATAGTAAGTGGGCAACTCATTACTAAACTCTGGTTCGTAGGCTAGGGTGATAGAAAAAGGGGTGATTTCGCCACTAGAAAAAATAAAGATTTGTGGTGGGTCGAGTTGCTTGTCTTCTTCATTACCTATTTCCACCCCATCATTAGATACTGACAGTTCCTCATCAAATATGCCGCTACTGAACAGGCTATTTTCGGTTTCCCAAGGTAAGCCTGTTAAAAACAATTCCAAGCTGAATAAATCGGGTAATTGGTGCTCAGCAAAGGTGCTATCAAGTTCAAGCTTCTGCCATTCCTGCTCTTCATCTTGGTACATAAAATAATAGCTGTTGTTAGCGTTTTCGACTCTTAAACCTAATTGCCGCTGGTTTAGCACCGCGAAATCCGACGCCATGTTGAACACAACTTGCAAACGTTGGGTTTGTTTCTTGAGTAATTCAGGACCATTTTCACCTGAATAACTGAGCACCACAGCCCCCGTTGCCAATCCCATGATAAGCAACACCAGCATCACCTCTAGTAAGGTAAAACCAGCATATTTAGCAAAGGGTGAACGGCGCATAGTCATCTTAGTGGGTGATCAGTTTACTTAGTTTAAGTAGTCGTTTAGATTCCAGTTACCAATGTCATCTTCGGTACCCGGCTCGCCATCTGGACCATTAGAAAATATATCAATCTGGCCTAGTTCACCGGGGCTAAGCAATTGGTAAGGATTATTCCAAGGATCATTAGGCAGACGGGTGATATAGCCGTTTGCTCTGTAGTTGCGAGGAATGGGGTCGACAGTCGGTTCGCTGACTAAGGCTTCTAAACCTTGTTCGGATGTAGGAAATACATTGTTGCTCAATTTGTACTGGGTCAGTGCATTTTCTAGGCTTTGGATGTCAATGGCCGCTGTTTTAATTTGCGCTTCTTCTTGGTTGCCCAAAATTTGCGGTGCAATCATACCTGCCATGATGCCGATAATGAGTAATACCACCATGACTTCAATTAGGGTAAAGCCTTGGTTTTTGCGTTGGTTCTTGTTTAAAGAGTCAAGTTGTTTCATTAGATATTCACCATAGAGTTTAAAGCCATAATAGGTTGTAAAATCGCCAGCACAATAAACAGGACTACTGTTGCCATAGTGACGATTAAAATAGGTTCGAATATTTTGAGTGATACACCCACCAAAGATTCAAATTGTCTGTCTTGATTATCTGCTGCCCGCCCCAGCATTTGCTGTAATTCACCACTGCGCTCACCCGATGCAATCATATGCATCATCATAGGCGGAAACATTTTGGTTTGTTCTAGTGAAGCTCTTAAGCTCGACCCTTCTTTTACAAAACCTGCAGCAGTGTTGACCGC
>Ga0307492_10001130_pt1 | contig 11094 bp, 10 predicted proteins | sample SI3LmetaG_FD_202365 | JGI IMG/M metagenome (GOLD analysis project Ga0307492, IMG submission 202365) | Sea-ice brine microbial communities from Beaufort Sea near Barrow, Alaska, United States - SI3L | ecosystem: Environmental > Aquatic > Marine > Coastal | place: USA: Alaska | collected 2017-05-06
GTAGTATCAAGGCGGTACAAGTGGCGTTCGATCTAGGTAATGAGGTGAATCAACAGATTCGCTTCGAAGCGCTAGAGCAGGGCATCAACCCGTCTGACCGGGTGCGCCAAATTCTAGGTTTGCCGGTGAACGCCCGACCCGTGCGGCCACGATTATCAATCTCCTTGTCAGAGGCAGACTTTGCTTTGCTGGCTACGCGCTTTACCGTGGCGGGGAATGACCGTTTAAGAATCCGGCAGATCGCCGCCGAGAAGCTGGTGGAACACTTGCGCGAGCGCCAGCCCAGGCGCTCTTCACCAGAGAGCGCTGAAGATTAGCCCCGCAGCCGCCATCGTTCAGCAATGGCTAGGTGGCTTTCGACGCATCACTTGGTTGCTATTGCTTATCTGGGGCTTCCATGGTGTTAACTATTATTTCGGCATGGCCTTTAACGATCTCGGTATTTTCCCTAGGCAATGGAGGGGGTTATACGGCATTGCCCTGTGGCCGCTACTACACGGCAATATAGCTCATTTGTTGATGAATACGCTGCCGTTATTGGTGCTTGGCTTGCTGGTGGCGCTACGCGGTAATCGAGTATTTATCTTGAGTACCCTGATGATCGTCTTGTTGGGGGGGTTGGGTGTCTGGTTGATGGGGCGGCCGGCCTATCATCTTGGTGCCAGCGGCTTAGCGTTCGGCTATTTTGGCTTCTTGATTGCGGTGGGTGTCTACGAGGGCCGCGTGAGCAGTCTGGCCATCGCCACGCTGGTGATTTTCTACTACGGCGGTATGATCTTCGGTGTCATGCCACAGAATAGTTTTGTTTCTTGGGAAGGGCACCTGTTTGGTATGCTGGCGGGGGTGTTTGCCGCCCGCTTATTCGCCCGGCGGCGTTGACGCAGCTTCTGTGTCCCGCAAGACCACGGCATCGCAGTGGGTATAGTGCAGGATAGTCTCGGCGGTATTGCCCATCACAAAACTCTTGATGCCCGTGCGACCCATCGTGCCCATGACCAGCATCTCGGCATTGGTTTCCTCTACTAGGGCCCGAACTCGCATAGCTGGTCGGCCTTCTTCCAAGTACAAGTAGTTGTAGTTGACCTCTGCGGCTCGTGCCAGGCGCTCTAGCTTATGTCGGGCAACGCGTTCGATGTCTGTGCGTAACTGCTCGAAATCAACGCCCACGGCGGCAGGGCCAGCCCAGGGTGCCATCATTGGATAAGAGCTGACAATTGCCAATTCGCCGCCGAGGATGGAGGTCAGGCTATCGGCTTCTCTTAATACCCGTTTGTTCAATTCGAAATGGCTGTCATTAAGCGCATCAATGGCGGCCATGATAATTGGGTTTTCAATCCAAGCGTCGGGTTTCACAAGCATTACGGGTATGGTGGCATGGCGTAGTAGGTTCCAGTCCTGGGGGGTGCGCATAGAGAGCCCGGCAGACGGTGCTATGTGGGTGGCTTTAATAATCAGGTCGGCGTTGCCAGTCTCAGCGGCATGCAGGATGCCTTGCCATTCATCCTTATTCCACAAGGCGGCGGCAGTCAGTGATTTAACCTGATTGCGGATACCGTCGAGTTGATCTTCAAGCCAGCTCTCGGCAGCCTGTAGTACATAGGTCTTGAGGGCGTGGTTTTGTTCGATCGCCTTCACTGGCATATCGGCCATGGGCGAGTAGACCACATTAATGACCTCCAGGCAGGCGTCGGCGGCATTAGCCAATGCCACGGCTTTCTCCAGTACCACGGTGTTGCCTTCGAGTATCTGCTGATGGGACGCGTCACTCAGGGCGTTGTCATTATCCTGGTAAGCTTCGTCCTGGCTCAGCGCGACGAGAATCCGATCAACACCCAGCATGATTGATGCCTAACATATTTGGTGCTCCGCAGTTGACTGACAGTTGACTGGCAGTTGGTGGCCAGTTGATGGTCTGGGCCAAGGTAAACAGTTCGAGCCAGTGTGCGCGTTCAACCGGGTGCTGGCATTGACGGGGGTCAATCACGAAGGGGGCGCTAATCGAACGATAGCCTGCCTTGCTGACACCAATGCGTGCACCAATGCGTGCACCAATGCATACAGTAATGCGTGCACCAATGCATACACCAATGCCTACAACAATCCAGTCAAGCCAAGGCGCGACATAATCGCAACGACATCAAACGACCGGGGGCTCGGCAAAACAATGGAGTCAAACAGTGGAATCAAACAGTGGAATCAAACAGTGGAATCAAACAGTGGAATCAAACAGTGGAATCAAACAGTGGAATCAAACAGTGGAATCAAACAAAACATCACATGCCATACCAGATAAATAAGATCCTATGCAGAGGTGGCTCAATTCATTCTTGAGACCTGCGACAAGCCTTCTAGCGAAGGCTGGATCTAAAATCTGGAGCGGGTAACGAGGCTCGAACTCGTGACCTCGACCTTGGCAAGGTCGCGCTCTACCAACTGAGCTACACCCGCTTTTTTAAGCCAGAATACACGTTGTGGTATTTTACAACGTTTGTTCTACACCTTCAGCTTTACACCTTTAGTGATAAAACATTCCAAGTTTGCAATCATCAACACGTCAGTAGACTTGCTGATGGCGTCCCCAAGGGGAGTCGAACCCCTGTTGCCGAGATGAAAACCCGGTGTCCTAGGCCTCTAGACGATGGGGACACTCAGCAAACTTGAAGCGCGAATCTTAGGGAGGTTCTTGCCTTGCGTCAAGGATAATCGCGTAATATTCGCACAACAATTATTTTTTGGTCGCTCTTGTGGACGATTCGGCAGCGACAGTGGTCGGTTCCTTGCCCAGTAGGAAGGATTTCCCCGGGTCGACTAAAAAACCTCGGCGCAGAGCGTTGCGCCCCAACAGCATTCGGTAGCGCATAGTATCACGGTTAGTCAGCGTCATCTCGGCGCTAAAAGTATCGGCCCCAATGACCAAGGTGGTATCGATAACATATCGGTTCTCCAAATGACCGCCAGAGTCGGTGACGTCTCGGCGCTCTTTGATCCGCGCTTCACAATGCACCTCTACGGTGTCGGTTTCTCGGCGCGGATGCAGGCCAAACCGAATCCATGGCTGCGCGTCGCGCTCAAACTCGTCGATATAGAAGGCATGCAGCGCACAGGTTTTGGCGCCCGTGTCGACCTTGGCGACGATGTGGTCAACGCCCAGATCTTTGAGTTGCAGGCACTCGCGCCATCCTACAATTGTTTTTTGGTCTGTCATCGTGGTGTGCTCTTTTCGATCGAGATTCGAAGTAACAAGTTGTCAAAGGTGCGATGTTTGATAGCGAGCCCGTCAATTGATAAACCCTCAGCGGTGCAACTGCCAACAGGGGGCTCAAAGCTAATCGTGCATGGTCGCGGACACCAGCCGTGTTGAACAAGAGGGAGGAATATAGCGTCAGCCTCAGGGAATTGAAAGCTTAATGGCATGAAGCTCTGATAGTGAGTTGATGGACAGGTAACGTCGATGTCGTGCATCACTGGGCGCTGTGCTGCCCCTAGTCTATAGTTAGCAGGTAGCAGGTAGCAGGTAGCAGGTAGCAGGTAGCAGGTAGCAGGTAGCCGTCTACAATGCCGTTTACAATAGATAGGCCATTATCGAGAACGCATAATATCGAGCATTGCCAACATAGAGCGCCATCGAGGATGCCAGGTGACATCGACAAAAGGCTCGCACGCAGATATACGATCTAGCGCAGAGCCGGACATTAGCGATGAGCGCCGGGTGCGAAAAGTTGACCGGCGTGAGGCGGGCGGCGATCGCCGTGATGCACGGCGAGTGGATTTTGAAAGATCGCCGCGCCGGGAAAAACCAGAACGCCGCCGCCCCTAGCTACCCCCCCCCCCTCTAGCTACAAGGCTGCGCGTGCGCCGACATACAAAGAAATAGGTTGGCCGACGAAGTAGCGATCATTGCCGAAGGCAAAGTCCGCGCGTTCAGCGTACTCCGTGTTTGTCAGGTTCATGACGCGGCCGAATAACTGCCAGCCGTCGCCGACGTCAAAACTTAAGCGCAAGTTAACAAGATCATGCCCTGCGTAGGTGTTGTTGTTCTCAGGGTCTTGAAAATACTTACCCATGTGTACCCACTCAAGTTCAATCTGGCTGGCGGTGCTCACACGCCACTGAATATTGCCTGAGCCCATGTTGCGCGGCGCCGTGTCAATATCATTGCCGTCGATCAGGGACTGCGACAGGGCGGGGTTATTGGCATACTGGTGCCGCGCGTAGGTCCAGAACAGATTGGCGCTGACATCGTCAGTCATCTCATAGCCTACCGTTACGTCAATACCCCGGTGCGTGGTTTTACCGTTGTCGACATTGTTGCGATTGTTGTCACGAAAAATAAAGTTGTCTTTCTTCATGGCATACACGCTGGCATCAAAAGACCAGTCGCCAGTACTGCCACGCAAGCCGGCTTCAATGCTGTCGAGCTGCTCAACGTCTATATCAGCTACCTGTTGGTTAGTCTGCAATCGATACAACTCTGTTGCTTGTGGCGCGCGAAACCCACGTGCCAGATTGAGATACAGCTGTCGATCCTGTGTCAGACGATGGGTCAGGCCGAGCTGAGACGACAGCTGGTTGAAGGTGTCCTCACGGTCTGCTGGGCGGCTGAACCGGCAGCCGCCAAAGCCACAGGCAGTGCCGTCGTCGCGGTTGCGGCCATCCTGCAATTTATTATCGTAGTCATAACTGACGCGCTCCCAGCGTGCTCCAGCGCTGATCACGGTGGTATCTCCTAGGGGTAGTTGATAGCGCCCAAACAGGGCTTGGGTTCTGGCGTCAACAGCGTAGTCGTAGTGAGCGCCGGCCGGAATCGTAGCGACTAAAAAGGCGCTGCCTGATACAGTTGGGCCTGGCTGGAATTCATTGAGATAGCCATCAGTAGTTTCCATGTCAACACCCACTAGCCAGTTATCCTGGTGCCAGGCGCTTTGTAGGCCGAAGCTCTGGTGGCCATTTTCCTCAATAGCCTGACCCGGCAGAAAATGCTGCAGAAAGGTCATCTGCGTATCCCGGGCGTAGGGGGTCAAGATGAGCGTGCCCGCGTCAAATTGACGCTCAAGGCGAGCATGCAAGCGTGCACTCTTGCTGTCACGGTAGGCCTCGGGGTTGGGGTTGCTCGTTCTCAGATTGCTGTCTTCATAGGCCCTGGGTCCCTGAACAAAGCCGGACGTTTCCTGGTTGAGATTAGTCAGTGTCAGGCCGCCTGTGATGTTGAAGCCTTGCCAGCCACTCTGAGTCTTGATGGAGAGCTTCTGTTGGTCAAAACCGGATTCGTCTTTGTAACCGCCGTCAGTGGTGCCATTAAAGTCAGCGCGCCACTTGGCACCGCCATAGGCCACATTAGTCCTGTAATAATCGTCAGGCCCGGCCTCAACGCTGACGCCCCGGGGCGCATCAATAGCTGGGGTCAAGATATTGATTAGGCCATGCATGGCATTGGCGCCATAAACAACCCCCGCAGGTCCTTTGATAACTTCAATACCGCCAGCTTGTTCAGAATGAGCGTCGAACAGCTCATTGACGTTACAAAAGCCGCTGGCGCGCAAGGGTATACCGTCTTGTGCCATCAGGAAGGCGCCGCAGCCACCAGCACCGGTCAGCACTGGCGAGCGCAGGGAGGTAAGGTGTTCCTGGCCGTTACCGCGACTGATCCAGGCACCGGCGACGCGCTGCATGGCCTCATTAATATGGGTGGCATTGATGCGTGCTAGGGTCGCGGCGTCTACCCGAGTGATGTTGGAACTCACTGATGCGAGGGGTTGGTTAACCCGGCTGGCGGTGACCACAACTTCTTCCAGATCGATGGCTAACGATAGTGCGGGTGTTATCGCCGTCAGGCAGATTAGATATGTCAGGCGATTTGAGTTTTGACGCAAAATAATGATCCCTTTTATGAGGAGGCGGCAGTATAGCGCCATAAAGGGGGGCGTGCGAGAGCAGTGACAGTCGCCGGTGGTACCGCGTTTACGACCGTGAGTCAGGAAAGATTGCAAAGTTTTTCGATAACGGGGAACATGGTAGTTTTGATCTAATTAAGAGTGCCGAGCAAATGGCAGATAAAAGTGTACTCGGGGGTCCTGCTGGCCAGCACTATGGCCACGCGGTAGAGTACGTCACTACCTACAGGCCGTCTTTACTGGCGTCAGTGCCTCGGCAAGTGCAGCGAGAGTCACTGGGCATTACGCCTGAGACCTTGCCTTTCCGGGGTATGGATGTCTGGAACGGCTACGAGTTCAGCTGGTTGAATGGCCGTGGTCGACCGGAAGTGGCCTTAGCGCAATTGCAGATACCCGCTAAGTCATTGAATATCATCGAGTCAAAGTCTCTCAAACTGTACCTGGGTTCCTACAGTGGTACCCGTTTTGAGCGCCGAGTTGACGTCATTAACACCCTCGAGTCAGACCTGACCCTCGCTGCCCGAGGGCCTGTCAACGTGCTTTTGTTGTCGCCAGAGCAGGTGCAACAGCATGGTATCGGCACGCTCGTAGGCCAGAGCCTAGATAATCTCGACATTGAGATTGATGAGTTCTTCTGGAATCCTGATTATTTACAGGTTGAGAGCAGCACGATTGTTCGCGAGTCGTTGCACACCCATCTATTCAAAGCCTTGTGCCCGATGACAGGGCAACCAGACTACGCCAGTATTTTGATCCAGTATAATGGCCAGAGTATTGACCATCAGGGGCTGCTTAGGTACTTGCTATCGTACCGCGATCACCCTGAGTTTGCCGAACAGGTATGTGAGCGCATCTTTACGGATATCATGAATCGCTGTGAGCCTGAGCGCCTGACGGTGCAATGCCGGTTTAGTCGGCGTGGCGGTATCGACATCAATCCGTTCCGGTCTCATGAAGATATTCTGACGTCTGATATCAGGGTCTGGCGCCAATAGCGTTATCCACTAGCCCGCGGGCAGGCTAGTCGCCCTGGCGCGGCCTCAACCGCACCCGTAACCAGTGCCAGAACGTATTACTTGTTAGGAAGTACCGATCTATCTGGTCGTTGCGAGTCTGTAATGCGGTCTGGTCTTCAAAAATACGACTTCGGGTCACCAGTTCGCGTGCTGGGTCCAGTTCTTTGACAACCCGTGCCGGGTTGCCCGCAGCAATGACGTTAGCCGGTATGTCATGGGTGACCACTGAACCGGCGCCAATCACGCTGTTGGCGCCGATCGACACACCTTTGCATATAATTGCGCCGTCACCCACCCAAACATTATCGGCCAGTGTAATAGGCACAGTATTGCCCACCGTGCGAGTGCGATCATAAATATCGTGCCAGTCGGCATCGGTGATGTAGCTTCCAGCGGCCAGCATGCAGTTGTCGCCAATGTCTATACGTGATGCCGAGTCGATCCTGACTCCAGGGCATAGCAGGCAGTGGTTGCCGATGTGAATATGGCCCTGATGCTGCTCAAAGTGCCACGTGGATAGGGAGACCTGGCGGTCAGTGGCAGTGACAATATGGACGTTGTTGCCTATTGCTATGTGGCCCCCATGCAGCCGGATATTCCAGGGCTTCATCAGGTGATAACCGTCTCCTAGAGATGCCAGTTGTGGTCCGATAAAGTGTCGGGCGTAACGATGCTCCAGAAGCAGGTAGAGCTTTTTGAGCCAGTAGGGGCGGTGATCAGAAATCATTGCAGGGCTTGTCGCCAAAGATAATGGCGAAAGCTTAACAGGTTTTTAATTTTTCAGCTGTGTCTGCAGGCTGGCAATCTCGTGCTCCATGCCATCAATGATGGTCAGCATCTCACTGCTTTCCTGGGTGAAGCGTCGAATCAGGGCTTTCATATCGCCAACGTCCGCGACCTGAGCCTGGAGTGTTTCGATTTCAATGTTGGCGGTACCCAACTCGTCTTCCATCAGGCGCACGCACAATTCTGACTCGCGGTTAAAGCGCTGCAGACTTTCCAGCTCAGACACCTTGATGTTGATCGCTGATTCGGAATCTGTTTGCTGGCGCAAGAGCATGGCAATCAGCTCTTTTTGTTCATCGGCAACAGTCTTGAGGTTACCAAGATCAACACCGCCGGCAGTGTTGCCTTCGTCGCGGGGGGCGGCTGCATCGTCCAAATCGCTGGGGGCTTCTCGTGGAATTTTCAGCTGAGGGAAATCAAGGGCTTGATTTAACTCTACCAGCGTATTAACGAAGCTGGCCCTGTGGGTTCTCGCATCGCCCGCCAGCAGTCCCAACGCTGCCTTAACAAAGCCTGGCCAGACGTTCTGCACGATAGAGATGGTGGGGCCTGATTCGCCTTCGTTCACTCCTACATTATCGACAAGCTTTTGGGTCTTGTCTTTGAGTTGTTCCAGCCAGCCGTCGAGGGTCTTGATCCGGCCTCGCAGGCGAAAGTTGTAGGTCACCAACAGGATCACTACAAGTAGCATGATTGCGAGGGCTTCGATCGCGCCATAGATAGCGAATTCGGATACAGATTGCATGGAGCTGTGCCGGTTTTCATAGAAGTTATCTTCAAGTATGGTACAGGGCTGTGATTTAGCACATGTTTTTGTATTTGCTAGGCTGGGGCAGGCAATCGTCTCTGGCGAGACAGGTATCCTGGTCAATGTATGACCAGATGTATGATCAATAGATGTATGATCAACCGATGTATGATCAATAGATGGATGAGCAGATGGATGCGTTACAAGCGTTACAACAACGGGTATCTGTAGCCCGGCTAGCAGGCCCCGTGCCTGATCAGCAGTCTCAGGACAGTCTCTTCAAGGCGGCGTTGCGGGCCCCTGACCATGGCATGCTAAGGCCCTGGCGATTTCTGACCATCAGCGGTGACGACCGACTAGCATTGGGTGAGCTGTTTGTCAGCGCTCAGCAGGCGGACAACCCAGACATGACGGAAGTTCGGCATCAACGTATGCTGGCCAAGCCGTTACGCGCGCCGTTGATCATCGTGGTGATTGCCGTGCTGACAGAGCACGCGAAAGTCCCCGAGCTTGAGCAATTACTGTCGGCCGGTGCTGCGGCCCAGAATATGCTTGTGGCGGCCCATGCAATGGGCTTGGGGGCGATGTGGCGCACCGGTGGTATGGCGTATCATCCGACAGTGCAGCTCGGTCTGGGACTCAAAGAACACGAACGTTTGCTGGGGTTCCTATATGTCGGGCAGATTGAAGGCAAGCCCCGGGAGCTGCCGAACCTGTCTATCGAGGCTTTCGTCTCGCCTTGGGTGCCGTCTCGATGGGTAAAAACATGAAGGCTCGGACTATCTCTCGTATGCAAGACCGTTTGATCGATGAGCTTATCGGTATCTGCCGAGGAGTTATCGCCGACGATGTGGTGGACGAACGCGAGGTGATTTTTCTGGGCCAGTGGATCGAAAACCATCGGCATATTGCCGAGCTGTGGCCGGTCAACGTTTTGTATGCTCGCATTACTGAAATGCTGCTTGATGGTGTGCTAACGACCACGGAGCAGCGCGAGCTGTTGATTACCTTGAAAGAGCTGACCGGTGAAAGCTCGACTTTCCAGGAACCTAACCGCTCAACGCTGCTGCCAATTGATAAGCCGGCGTCAGAAATTGTATATGCGGGCAAGTCTTTTTGCCTGACGGGCCGCTTCGTATTTGCCTCTGTTATCGAGTGCGAGGAAACCATTGCCGAGATGGGTGGTGTTATCGATGAGGCGCCGAACCGCGATACGGATTATCTGGTTATCGGTGAATTGTGCGATCCAGACTGGGTGCATACGACCTTCGGCCGCAGTATTGAAGAAGCGGTTGAGCTTCGAGTCCAGGGATGTCGCATAAAAATTCTGTCTGAGGAGCACTGGGTAAATAGCTTGGTGTAGCGCTTGTCGATATCGGTTTCTGCGCGGTGTAGCACCCCATGCGTTTATAGCGAAAGCGATTTCCAAATTTATCAATCAGATGCTGGAGCGAATCAGCCATGTTGAGGACAGATTGTGAGATGGCCTGATATCCGCCTACCGAGTTCAGATAACAGCGGCCGAGGCCTTCGAGAATATGCAAAAGAACACAGGGCAGGCTGCGCCAGAGTCAGGTACTGGTATGTGGAAGCAAGATAAGGACGCCATCACCTCACGTTGTTCTTGGGCCGACGCGTAGAAAGTCATTGTTCTCTGGAGGGGGTGTTACGCCGTTTTTTATGGCCTCAATATTGACATCAACGGTTACTAGCCGCGCGCCGGCAGCAACTGCCTCGGCAATTCCGCAATGGTGATCGCAATGGTGATGTGTGACAATCTGATAGGCCAGAGGATTGTCGTTCTCACGTTCACTGTTGAAGCGTTCAAGTCTTGCTTGCAGCCCGGGATAGCCGCCTGCGGCACCCCCCCCAAAGTGGTATCGACAAATAGGCTGCAACTGTTACCTTGCCCAATAGTGTAAGCGTGATCTGAAAATTTTGTTAACTAACACCTGCCAGTTTGGCTCGCCCATTGAAGGAGATGTCAAAATGGTTCAGATTCTTCGCCAGTTGGGTGTACGCATTGTGCAGCTCAGTTATAATAATCAGAGCTTGTTGGCGACGGGTTGTTATGAAGAACAAGATGGCGGTATCACCCGGTCTGGTCAGCAGGTTATTAGTGAGATGAGCCGTGAGGGGATGGCTATTGATATGTTTCACAGCGCCGAGAAGAGACCGTGTGTTACGCGCCATTGATGAGTCCCAGGCATGCTGGGTTTTAGTATGTATCCGTTTCAGTTAAATAATGGGTCAAAATTGACCGTCATGTTTTGAAAAATCATTTATCGGTAAAGATTGAATATGAGTAATGCGGTAGCAGATAAACCAGCGACATCGACGACAGCAACCCCCGTGATTGATTGGCCCGTCTTTGCCTTGAGTGGCGGTTTCTTATTGATATTTGTGACTACCGCAATGTTTGACCTCGATTTTCTATCCTCCACCGTTAATAGTGCTTTTGGTGGGGCGACCAAATATTTTGGCGCTTACTGGCAGGTGTTAATGCTGCTGACCTTTATTATTGCGCTGGGTATCGCGTTGTCTGGTTCAGGTAAGGCGCGGTTGGGCAACCTTAGTGCGCCGGATATTAGCACCTTCAAATGGGTAGCAATTATTATGTGTACCCTGCTGGCTGGCGGTGGCGTTTTTTGGG
>Ga0307492_10001131_pt1 | contig 11089 bp, 11 predicted proteins | sample SI3LmetaG_FD_202365 | JGI IMG/M metagenome (GOLD analysis project Ga0307492, IMG submission 202365) | Sea-ice brine microbial communities from Beaufort Sea near Barrow, Alaska, United States - SI3L | ecosystem: Environmental > Aquatic > Marine > Coastal | place: USA: Alaska | collected 2017-05-06
TATTCACCTCGAAGAGCCCTATCGACCACGCCCAAAATGGAAAGACTGGTTCAGTGCTTTTGGTATCGACTACACCGACAGTGGCGAAGGTTTACGCCTGAACGATTATGCATTGGTCATCCAGGCAGCTATGTCGGGGGAAGGTATTGCGCTGGGCTGGAGACATGTAGTCGACTCCTTAATCGAACGCGGGCTGCTGGTTCAGGCTTATCCTGAAAGCTGGGTGACCGGAGAAGAGTTTCACTTGATTTGGTCGTCTAAGATTGAATTATCACAACAGGCCAAATTGGTACGCGACTGGATTTTAAATGAAACAACAATCACCGTATAAAATAGCAGGCATAAAAATGAAGCGCACTTAACGAATCGTTCTATCCTTATTCGTTAGGCACGCGTCACCCTCCTCCAACCTGGTTGTTGACTGATTTGCTGCTGATAACTTATTGATTAAAACGAGTGATCGCAGAACAGAGGTAGCTTTTATTACTTTTTATCGCTACTTGGGTTATAGCCTTTTGGGAGTTAACGTAACCGCTACTCTACCTGCGATCGCAACCAGTAAAACTAGTATTAACCAAAATAATGAGGCACTTCCTGCACCGCCATGCGTCACTGTTAGTTCAGTATATTCCTCTGTGTATACCGCTCGCTTATCCCAGCTTAAATCTTCCAGCATGACGTCACGACCAAGGTAATAATAATTCAGCCTTTGACTGGTCACCATATCCGCATGATTCAAACTATAAACCTCAATCAATATGTCGTAATAACCAGGGGGGTAGCCTTCGAGTAATTCAGTTTCGACCTCATATTCGTCGCCACTATCATCACTATAGATGTTGAATAAATCAGTCGTGCTGTAATGACTCCAGGGGCCACCCTCACGACTGAGGAAAAGTTTGACGTATACAGCCGCACTTTCATAATTAACATCAATATCAAAATTAACATTTAAAGCATGGTGATAACCGTCGAAGTCGAGGTCAGACAGCATTTGTACGTCGGCGCTATAAACCTCAAAATACTGGTCATGCCTGTTAGCAATACCTGCTTGTTGATCACCTGTATTTTGTTCCGGTTGAGCATCAACTTTAGTCAGATCAGACGCAGGTCTGGAATACACGCTTTGCGACATAATTTTTTGAGAAAGCTCAATACTATCGTCCTGGACCAGTTTCCCTGACGAGCGTGAAACCAGCAATTCGCCCTGTGCAAACAGCACAGAAGAGCAAGCGAAAAGAAGCCCAGTTGTGAGCATTCGATTGACTATTTTCATGACTATCTCCTTAACCAGATCAATATCAAAGTGGGCTACTTAGTGCTGATGGCGATTTTTCGATTTGTGACTATATCCACCCGAACTGTGGCTATGCTTACGGTGACTATAATTGCGATGAGCATGGCGCTGACCGTTATTGTTATAACCATGACTACGATAAGACCGCCTCTTAATCGTAGCGTGAGAATCGCCATTATTAAACAGATAAGCCAGGGCCGCGACAGTCGCCAACGGTGCGATGACATGACGATAATGATCTGCCTGTGCTGGGCTCACAGCTAATCCAAAGATCAACAAGATTGAAACAAGTGCAATTTTTAACTTTGAAATTCTGCTTTTTAACATTCCAACTTGAGTATTTTGAAAATTATTCATTGGTATCTCCTGTCATTGCTGAACGATGGCAATACTTTAACTTAGGCTATCTGAATGCTAACTGAACCATAATTATGCAGATTACATTATAATGACGAGAGCACCTCTCACTTAGGAAATAGCAACCAATGAACACTATCAAGCTTGCATCAGAGCAAATAACGCCATCCAAAATTGTCTGCATAGGCCGTAATTATATTGAGCACATTGAAGAGCTTGGCAATGAAATACCCGATAATATGGTGATATTCATCAAGCCTAATTCTTCCATATCAAACCAGCTGCAAAGTTCGATCGGCGAACCAATCCATTACGAAGCTGAGATTTGCTTTATGGTGAAACAGCATAAACTGCATGCGATTGGATTTGGCCTCGACCTGACAAAACGTGATCTGCAATCTCGCTTGAAAGGAAAAGGATTGCCATGGGAGCGCGCAAAATCTTTTGATGGTGCGGCTTGCTTCAGTGAATTTATTCCACTTCGCGACACGCCTATTGAATCACTCAGCCTTCGACTGGATATTAACGCTAGAGAAACCCAAACCGGTGATTTTCCATTAATGATTTATAAACCACAGGATATCCTGCAGGAAATTTCGAGCTTTATGACACTAAACGATGGTGACATCATCATGACCGGCACGCCGAAGGGTGTGGGCGTTATAAATCCTCAAGATCATTTTAACGGTAAGATACTATCAGCCGAGATAACATTAGTCAGTCAGGAATGGGTGGCTGAATAATGCGTTATGTCATAGCTTAAAACAGGGCCTAAGAGTCATTCTTGCTTACTGGATCCAGGCGGATTCAGTAAGCCAAAGAAAAGAAAACATGTTTTAGCCACAGATAAAAGCAACTGTGATGTACTGACCGTTTTTGGCATCTAGGGCGTAATTGAATATCGGCCATTTTTGCGAAATAGATGAGCGAAGTTAAACTGAAATCACCCAGCTCATCGCCATCATACTTTTTTTGGTCCGTGCCATTCCTTGCACATTCATCGCTAAAAACCTTAGTTAGGCAAAGATGAAGATTGACGAGCGTAGCGTAAGGCCATCAATTCGACATCTGAATAGTGGCTGACGTAATCACCTGGCTAACTGTAACTCAAATTTTTAGCTTTACCGTGGAATATAACATAGGCGAGAACTGTGTAACCAATTAGGATTGGTAGCACAATGAGTTCACCAACTAACATGATCATTAGAGATGATGATGTGCTCGCGGCCTCTAAAATAGTCACTTGGTTGGGGATAACATACGGGAAAAAGCTGTCGGCTAAGCCCATAAAAGACAGCATGGAAATGCCAGCTGTCGCAATAAGAGGCACCAAACATATAGCCCTGAGATAGCAGAGCGAATGTAGAATGCCAAGTTTCAGCGCCATTTTTTTGATAGGGAACTTTGACGCTGAATTCAAAGGCGACACAACGGTATATAAGACCAAATCTCATAACAGCCACTGGGAGATTTTGTTTCTTATACTTGGCCAGATTTGTTTGTCCATAATCGCAAAGCCGTTAAAGAAAGGCTCGGTATCCCTTTTCAATTTTTAATGGTGGAAGTTGCTGGTGTCAGCATTGCCCTTTTATTCCTGGGTAAATAGAATAGAACTGTTGTGAAAATGACTCGTTTTGTTCGTGGCAGAGCTAGAAAAACAATGGCATATTGTTGTCAATATTTTTAGGTCTGGATAGCGGATTAAACTGTAAAAGACGCTTTGAAGACACCCTTTACTTGGCTGCCACTTATCTATTCTTTAACTCAATGAATGTCGATTCATGAATAGCATGAGGCAATAGCCATCCTTATAGGCAAAAAAAAGGCCGGAATAAATCCGGCCTTTTAGTGTGCTATCAATTGAGACTATAGCGCCTTAATTTGAGCATTAAAACGGCTCTTATGACGAGCAGCTTTGTTCTTGCTGATAATCCCATTGCCCGCAGAACTATCAAGTACAGGGACCACATTCTTAAAAGCAGCTTCGGCAGCTGGTTTATCTGATGCTGCTATAGCAGCGACAGTCGCCTTGACGTAGGTACGCATCATAGAACGCTGACTTGCATTGCGCTGTCGACGTTGCTCTGCCTGACCTGCGCGTTTTTTAGCTGAAGGTGTGTTCGCCAAGGTTAACTCCGGTGTTTGCCCATCGCTATGGGATTATAAAAAATGGACTAAAAAAACAGGCGCGCATTATCGACATTGGTCGCGGAACTGTCAACCGATAATATTGAGATAGTTCAGATTAATTCAAATGAGTTTAATATTGACGTCATACAGTACAACTATCTTGCCACCCTACCTGGTCAGGGATCATACAGCTAAATAAACTCAATAGCCTTCGTTAAGGCGTGTTATTTCATGTCTTTTCAGAACCAGGCTACCCATTTAGCTGACTATCAATGAGATCGGCAGAAGCCTATTCTAGAGATGTCGAGTCGATCACAAACAATTTACGCATATGCTCATGAATGACCCATTCACCAGTCCACCCCTGTGGTAAAACCAACAGGTCACCTGGCCCTATAGTACGCGAATTACCACCATCGGCATCGCTCACGGTAGCGCGACCAGAGATTATGTGGCAATACTCACCGCCAGCAGTACGATCCGCCGTGAAGTGACCAAGTGTGCCTTCCCATACGCCTATTTTGGTTGTCCCATCGGCAGATGTCCAAAGCAGATTACTGGCTTCAGTTTGACCAGCTGTCAGCGTTGTAGGTTTGTCCGAAAATGAGCCCAGTACAGTTGATGAGAGATTTTCAAACATTTCTAAATTAATCATATTGTTTCCTTTACTAGTTTATCAAAGCAATGCCAAAGGCAGTCGATACGATATCATTAAACTGACGGTCTTGAGAAAGATACAAACGTCATCATAACAAGCTAGTAACATTTTTTGACGCTGAAACAATCCCTTTCTCAGCACAAGCCTCATGATTCACTTCTATCTTATCCAGATCGTAAAGATAGTTCACCATAATGCCAGCTGACTGCTGCATTGCCTGAGTCGAAGTATCAGCAGCCCAATTAATTCGATCTAACGAGGAACCGTTGCCAATATGAAACCGCGCGACTGGATCAAGCGGCAAATTTCTACTCTGCACTTTCACCAAATAATGAGCAGCCAATGGCATTAATAACTTCTTGGCGGCAGCATTCTTTTCTGTATCTTCGTTCCAATCAGGTTGATCGATAATTTCAAGTACTGCAGTGCAACGATCAGCGAATATGCCGTCATCATTTAATCTTAACCATTTGACAAAGCCTGGCACCGGCGAGAGCGTCACAAACCGCTTGAGTGAGGGTAATTCCTGAGATAATTCGCGAACAACCTGCTTAATCAGGAAACTACCAAAGGAAACGCCTCGTAAACCATCCTGACAATTCGATATTGAATAAAACACCGCGGTCGTTGGTTTCTCTCCATTATCAGGCTGGCGATTTTCATCGAGCACCTCTGCAATCGAACCGGGCGTATCTCGTGTCAGAGCTACTTCAACAAAGATCAGCGGATCCTCACCCAGTGCGGGGTGAAAGAACGCAAAGCAGCGACGATCAGAGGGGTTTACACGCCGACGCAAATCATCCCAGCCATTAATTTCGTGAACTGCTTCGTATTGGATTATTTTTTCCAACAACGAAGCAGGCGTGTTCCAGTCAATTCCTCGCAGGATTAAAAATCCTCGATTGAACCAGGAACTAAACAGATGCTTTAAATCGTTATCGACCGCCTTTAGTTCGGGCACGTCTTTGAGGTATTGAAACAATCCCTGCCTCAATTCAACCAGAGTGGTCGTGCCATTTGGCGCCAAATTCAAGCGTCGAAACAATTCCTGTCTTTGTGGCTCCACCGCAATGATCAATTGCTTCAGCGTCTCTGCATTTTGCTGCTCTGTATAGGCCGTCGACTTTTGAAGCACATTAGCCGGATCAGGTTGATAACGCTTTGCCAGCTCCCGATAAAAAGCCAACCGCGATTCATCATCGAGTGAGCGAAAACCTTCTAATAGCCTTTGCGCCCAGGCAACGCCAGATGCCTCGCCTTTTCGTGAAAGCAATGTATCGCACCATTCCAACAAGGTACTGACATCAGGTTTTGCAGTCGTCCCCGGCGCAAATAAACTCAGGCTGCGTTCTGACAGGTTAGTGATTAATTCCTGCAACATGCTAAATCGGCTCATTTTCAGGCTCTCTGTGAAGCGTTAAGTCTTTAGATTAGGCCGCATAAAAACATGAATTTGAAATTTGAGCAATGAGTATTTCTCGGTGAAACACGCTTCTCATTTAGCGACATATACGGATAAAAAATTAATGCTATGGGCGCTGCCAATACATGCCAATATCCAAATAATTACCATCACCCCAATTCCCAATCATTTTATTGATTCACAATTTAAAGTTGGTTATTCAATAAACTAGGGGTTGTTAACCAAGCCTCTCGAATTTAAGAGCCTGTTTTAAAATTGTTATTTTTTCATAAGTTCAATTGGTCCTGCGTCCCTGAAGCAACGCACACAGAACCGGAGTGCACAATAGTATATGGTGATTCGACCTGGTGGCACAGAACTGCCTTTATGTTTTGTAGGCTGGGCTTTGTTCATCCAGCATACGGATCAACGCACCCCAGGAACGAGTAATTGCATCACTCGGTTGCTCACTATTAGGTAAGCAATAGGTGGCCAACACATCCATCGAATCTCTATCTGAATAAATCAATTCAGCATTAGTCGCCATTACATCAACCTGCACCTTACAGGCGATTTCGAGTACATATAAAAAATAAAAGGCTTCAGCCACAGTTCGACCGACCGATAATAACCCGTGATTATGCATAATCATTAACCACTTATCGGCTAAGTCTTTACCCAGTTTGTCGCATTCCTCTGGATTATCATCAGCAACGCCATATTCGTGATAACAAATTAAATCACGAACCTCGCCAGCATGCTGGGTTAGGGGTAAAAAGCCTTCCTTCATACAGGACACTGCCATGCCAGCGCGAGTATGACTATGCAAAACGACATTGATATCTGGACGCACCTTTAGCACCGCGGAGTGAATCGCATGGCCTGCATCGTTAAAGGGATAATCACCCGAGATCACATTGCCGTCAAAGTCGACCTTGATCAAATTGCTCGCAGTAATTTCGTCAAATAGCAATCCATAAGGATTGATCAGATATTGATCTGGATGGCCTGGTACACGAGCACTTAAATGCGTGAAAATCAAATCAGTCCAGCCATATTTGACAAACAGACGATAGCAGGCCGCAAGATCACAGCGCAGCTGCCACTCCTCATCTGAAATGTTGTTAATGTTATCAGCTTTCATCTTTTTCAATTTCACTCCAAAACGTTAATTACAGGGACCGAGTTGTGGCAATTTTTGCTAACTCGGTTTCATCAATATTGATACCTAACCCTGGCGCATCACTCAGTATTGCCATACCATTTTGAATGCTAAAGTCAGGGCGACAAAACTGATTACCGTGCACTATATAGTCAGGGTAAATTTCTGCCAACTCAGCATTGGGTATGACTGCACACACCTGCAGCACAGCGGCCAGTGCGACGGTCATACTGTCCCAACAATGTGGCGAAACAAAAGCGGCATGTGCCTCAGCCATTGCCGCAATTTCTAACATTTCTAATATTCCACCACTACCAGCAATATCAGGGTTTAGTATGTCGGCGGCACGCAATTTTAAAACATCTCGAAAGTGTGCCTTTCCCGCATGCTTTTCGCCAGTCACAATACGCAGTCCTGATTGCAGTCTTAGCTCGGAAAGTACGTCCAGGTACTCACCACTAACAGGCTCTTCGAACCAGTAAGGCCGATAGGGTGCGACTTCCCGCGCTGTCTCCAACGATAGATAAGAATTAGGTGGTGTACCTAAGTCGAGTAAAATTTCAATATCGTCGCCCAACGTATCTCGCAGCATTTTCATACATTCGCCCGCTCGAATGGCACCGCCATATTTCAACGGATAAATTTTGACAGCCCGATAACCTTGTTCGACCCAGTGGCGGCACCTATCAGTTAATGCCTGGATATCGATTTCTTGTTCGCTCCAGGTGTTGACATAGAGTGGTATTTCTTTTGTTAGCGCGCCACCGAGTAATTGGTGCACTGGCACATTCAACGATTTACCCAGCAAATCCCATAACGCTATTTCGATCGCACTTACCGCACAGGCGTAATCAAGCCCTGGATGACAAGCTTCAATGGATTTCGCAAGCTGTCGAAAGAATCGTGGTGTGACCTCACAACATGACATCAAGTGCTGACCCAGCGACAATATAATTTGCTCAATCCCATGTTCTCGCTGATCGAGTGTAAATGCCTCTCCCCAGCCGACAATTCCATCACTTGTTTGCAATCGTACAAAAAGAAAGGGTTTGATTTTCGACCAGCCGTCTGCACTACTCGATGTCTGGGTTAAGTATGTTTGTATATTGATTATTTTCAATGCTAAGTCACTCTATCTATACTGTTTATAACCGTGTTGATTAAAATTTCTAGCTCATATTTCTCGACTTATTGAGCTCGGCGGCTGGCATGGTTATTGGTGCACTGGAATCTGCATAGCTATTATCGTCAATGCCTGCTTTGAAGGCAATTAAGGCACGCTGTCTCTCCGATCTCATTTGTTGCCGAATACTAAGCACATTACCAAAAGTTCTAGCTTGTTGCTGTGGATTCAGAATATCACCGCAAATTCCTTCCATAAATAAAAAAATCCGCTGACGGACCTGCATCAAACTTCGAACGACCGCATACAAATGACAGATACCTATAAAACCACCTGTGCACCAATGCATATTCTTGATGCCAACGGACAATGGGGAAGTCATATAACCAGCATAGACATCAACGCGATGATGCAACAACTCCAGTAAAACACTGAGATAACACCAGAAATGATAGGGAAAATGAAGAAAATGAAAGCGCTATTGCAGCTAAATTCGCAACAATAAACTGTTTATCACATATGAATTACGACTGAGCGTCCGAAGCGTAGAAGAATCGGACCACAAGAATACACTGTACTATGGTAACCACTGCTTCAGGCATTCTGATAAATCAGCCGGTCTAAATGGTTTTGTAACGACGTCATTCATGCCCGATTTTTCACATAATATTCGATCATCACTCGAATAATTTACAGTCAGTGCACTGATAGTGATTGCAGTTTTATTACGCTCTTTTTCTATTTTGCGTATTGCTTGCGTTGCCTTATAACCGTCCAGTACAGGTAAACGAAAACCCATGGAAATTAAGTCATAGCACTGTGATTTAAATGTGTCAATTGCTTCTTGGCCGTCATTAGCGACATCAACATCAAGACCCATTTTAGTTAAAAACTTCTTCGCAATAATCTGGTTCAGAAAAATATATTCCTCTAACAGAATAGCTCCACTAAAGGCTACTAACGTACCCTTATCCGAGCGTCTGGCATCTTCAATACAGTGTTGTGTAATTATGCGTTGGCCAGATCTGTGCTAAGTAAGGCCGAAAGCATGGCATGTTTGGTTTCATAGCGGCTCAATTTATTTAAGCACCTATTAAAGCCCGCATTTGAAAAAAGTGAAACGCCTCCTTTTTGACCCACAGATGAATATATTAGTAGTTTTAATCCGTTAAACTGAACATCTCCAGGGATTTTGATACCCAACTCCATTCCACTAATAGCAGGTATATTATGGCCCAGGATGGCTATTTGAAATGGGATATTTGACTGATTCGCATCGCACAACATATCAGCGACTTCAGCCGGATCTGCTACGATGGTGATATTGGCTCCCATGTGCCCGAGCATAAGTTTGAAAATACACCGATTTTCATTGTTATCATCGACAAACAATATTCGCACCCCTTCGAGAGAAGATACTCTAAGAGCTGTCGGTGACTCGGCTGTGGGCAAATACACACTATCCCAGAAAGTAGTGCCTTTGCCATAATCTGAATCAAAACCAGTCTCACCGCCCATCAAGGTGATTAATTTCTTGGTTATGGCAAACCCCAATCCCGTGCCACCATATTGACGATTAGTAGTCGTATCAGCTTGCGTAAACTCATCAAACAAGTGCTCTCTGTCCTCTGGCTTTATTCCGATACCAGTGCCCTGGACTTCCAGACGCAGCAGCCCATCAACACGACCCTCCGTTTCGTGTAACACCCCTAAACGGATAAAAACCTCACTGGTAAATACAATCGCATTACCCAACAAGTTGATCAACACTTGACGAAGCCGTGTTGGATCACCCATGAAATGTAGTGGGAAACCAGAGGAGGAATCAAAAATAAGCTCTAATTCTTTGCCACTTGTATTACTAGAAACTAGCTCGATACTCTCCTGACAAACCCGCTCAAAATCAAAAGTGACCGAGTCCATTACGAGCATTTCCGAATCGAGCTTAGAGAAATCGAGAACATCATTAACGATACATAACAGGCTGTTTTCATAGCTTGAAATTATTCTGACATAAACTTTTTGACTTTCAGTTAACCGGGTATCTTCAAGCAATTGAGTCATACCGATGACACCATTCATCGGGGTGCGAAACTCATTGCTCATCGTGGAAAGAAATTGTGACTTTGCAACATTAGCCGCTCCAGATTTTTTACTTTCTTGCTGAAGCCGTAAGCTGTATGCCTTCAAGGTAGCATTGGAAACCACGAGAGATCTAGTGACAATAAAAGCAACAAATCCTATGACAAATATCGATAATAAAGTCCCCAGGAAAATATATTGGGTCGTATTATTCGCCGATTGGTTAAATTTGAATATTCTTAGCTCAAGCAGCTGGTTTTCGTGTTCTACGAAATCTGCGAATTCAATACGCAGTTTCATCCATAATACTTTTACCCGCCTCCAAACGAATTCATTCATTTAAATCCGCAATGGACGCAGTGCCTTGATTCATCAATTACTGAGTGGTAGGAACTATCGCTCATGACGTGACATTATTGAAACTGGGTTGTGAGCTGGCGCTGAGTTATGCCATCGCTCGACCCATACCTGATGCTGATATTCCAAAATGGGTATCTAACTAGAAAGCTAGTGATGCCTTGCAGTCACAAGGTCTTGCCGGAAGCTAACTGAATTAGACGCTGAGCTTGAGAGCGTAAGTCCTTGCGGCTGTCAGGTATGACTATAATGAGTCAGAGCTGCCGTTTCGGCCAATTAAAAATGAATGTATTCTTGTCGAGAAGCCAAAGCCTAGACTGAACAATTAAGCTAGCCTATGTTATTAAAATAGTGACTATTAAAAATATACATTAGTATTATTAGTAACGTCGAAAACCCGATTTAAGGTCACCGCATGCAGACAACAATACCCTCTTACCAAACTAATACAGTCAGTGAATACAGCAAAAAATCACCCTTCTCAGCTGAGTTAATGCAACATATCCGAGACAGTTTTTATT
>Ga0307492_10001132_pt1 | contig 11089 bp, 8 predicted proteins | sample SI3LmetaG_FD_202365 | JGI IMG/M metagenome (GOLD analysis project Ga0307492, IMG submission 202365) | Sea-ice brine microbial communities from Beaufort Sea near Barrow, Alaska, United States - SI3L | ecosystem: Environmental > Aquatic > Marine > Coastal | place: USA: Alaska | collected 2017-05-06
CATATTGTATAGAAGCATTGATGCAAGATGGAAAAGCCTTACAGGCGGGTACATCTCATTTTTTAGGTCAGAATTTTGCGAAAGCTTTTGATGTGAAGTTTGCCACTAAAGAAGGAAAACAAGAATATGTTTGGGCAACCTCTTGGGGAGTGTCTACACGATTGATGGGAGCGCTAGTCATGACACATAGTGATGATAAAGGATTAGTGTTGCCTCCTAAGCTGGCGCCATATCAAGTAGTAATTGTCCCTATATATAGAAACGACGAGCAGTTTGATGCAGTAAGTGAGGCGGCAAATACATTGATGATTGAATTGCGATCTAAAGGAATACGGGTAAAATTTGATAATAGAGATACGTACAAGCCAGGTTGGAAATTTAATGAGTACGAATTAAAGGGTGTTCCTGTGCGAGTTGCAATTGGTCCTAAAGATCTAGAAAATGGAACTTTTGAAGTAGCAAGAAGAGATACTTTAACAAAAGAAGTGATGTCTAAAGATGTGATCATCGATCGCGTAGTTGGTTTGATGGACGAGATTCAAAACAACTTATTTGCCAAGGCAATTGATCATAGAACGACACACACAACTGAGGTTGAGACGTATGAAGAATTTAAAAAGCTTTTAGAGGAGAAAGGCGGTTTCTTTTCGGCGCATTGGGATGGTACAAACGAAACGGAGGAGAAGATTAAAAAAGAAACAAAAGCGACCATAAGATGTATTCCACTTGATGATAATAATGCTTCGGGAAGGTGCATGGTTACTGGGAATCCGAGTGTGAGACGTGTGCTTTTTGCGAAGGCTTATTAAAAAAAAACAAAAAAACTTTAACTAGCATTTGTATCATTGAAGATAAGTTGTATCTTTGCCACCGCAAATAAACAAATGGTCCGTTCGTCTAGGGGTTAGGACGCATGGTTTTCATCCATGTAACAGGGGTTCGATTCCCCTACGGACTACAAAAGTAAAACAAAAATAGAATGGCAAATCATAAGTCAGCATTAAAGAGAATTAGAAACAGTGAAACGAAAAGACTTCGTAACCGTTACCAGCATAAAACTGCGCGTAACATGATGAAGCGTTTTCAAGATCTAACGGACAAGAAAGAGGCTGAAAAAATGCTTTCTTCTGTGTACGGTGTGATTGATAAGTTAGCTAAGAAAAACATTATTCATTCGAATAAGGCAGCTAATCTTAAATCAAACATGGCTAGTCATATATCGGCTTTATAGTCTGTTTTACAAGCTTATTAAAAACTCCTTCAGGAAACTGAAGGAGTTTTTTTTTATTTGGAAATAATACGTCATTAAGGAATGAGTGGGGAGTAATCCCTAGCGCGACGCGCAATGTCTCTTATGATGGAGAAATAAATATGGGGGAATGCTGGACTTCAAATCTACGAATACGCTATTTGACAGGCTGTTTTACAGTCTTATTAAAAACTCCTTCAGGAAACTGAAGGAGTTTTTTTATGGTTAAATAGTACGGTTTTAAGGAATGAGAGAGGAGTAATCCCCGTCGTGACGCGCAATGTCTCTTACAATAGAGGAAGAGATATGAGAAAATTCTGGACTGCAAATTAAGAAGACGCTATCTACGCCGTTTACTTTCTCATTGGCTTGAGCAATAGTTTGCTCGTACGTAAAGTCTGTAGTGTTGCGAAGTCCTCTTAAAATGTATTGTGCTTTGTTCTTTTTGCAGAAATTTGCGGTTAACCCTGAGTAGTCGGTAACCGAAACTTTAGCTTGATCACTAAATGCCTTAGAAAGTTTTTCCTTTCTTTCTTCTAAGGTCCACATATTTTTTTTTGATGCATTTGTACCTATAGCTACAATGATCTCATCAAATAGCGGCAATGCTCTTTTTATGATGTCTACGTGCCCTAAAGTAACAGGGTCGAATGAGCCTGGGAATACTGCGATTTTCTTTGTAGCCATGCTTTGCGTATTTGTGTATAGTAAATATACGGAATTTTGAGAGTTCTTGTAAAAGGCTAATATTAAAAGACTAGCAGATTTCCGAAGTGAAAATATTCACCTACGCTTCAGTCTTCTCGGATAGCTCAAACCAGCGCATTTCTTTACCTTCTAGTTTATCTATGATTTCCTGAAGCTTTATAGATTGCTTATTAATCTCATCGCCCACCCAGTTTTCTGTAGCAAATTTGGCCTGGAGTGCTTCTTTTTCACGTTCTAGTTTTGGGATGTCTTTTTCTAAGCGATTGTATTCTTTTTGGTCCTTGTAGGAGAGTTTTGCTTTTTCCCCTTGATTCTTCCAGTTTTTCTTGTTTTCTGAAGGTGCTTCTATGGCTTTTTCTGAGGGTTGACTATCCTCATAGGTTCTAAAGTCACTATAGTTGCCTGGAAAGTCTTGAATCTCGCCTTGGCCTTTAAAGACGAATAAGTGGTCTACGATCTTGTCCATAAAATAACGGTCGTGAGACACCACAATCAAGCAGCCAGGGAAATCTAACAAGAAGCTTTCTAACACATTTAGAGTGACAATGTCTAGGTCGTTCGTGGGTTCATCCAGGATTAAGAAATTAGGATTTTGAATCAATACCGTACATAAGTAAAGTCTCTTGCGTTCTCCACCACTAAGTTTATCTACAAAATCATATTGCTTTTTGCCTTCAAACATAAATCGTTCTAGTAATTGACTTGCAGAGATCATCCTGCCTTTTTTTAAGGGGATAAAATCACCGTACTCTTTTACCACATCAATTACTTTTTGACCTTGTTTGATTTCGATACCTTTTTGGGTGTAATAACCAAATTTGACCGTATCACCAATCACTACTTTACCAGCGTCTGGTTGCAGTTTGCCAGTCATGATGTTTAAGAAAGTAGATTTTCCTGTACCGTTTTTACCAATGATACCTACCCGTTCCCCTTTTATAAAATTGTACTCAAACTGCGTAAATAATTCAATATCTCCAAAAGATTTTGAAATCTTATGTAGCTCAACAACCTTGGTTCCTAGGCGCTCCATATTGAGTTCTAGTTCCATAGTGTTGTCATTGCGACGTTGATGCGCTCTGGCTTTGATCTCCCCAAAATCATCAATTCGCGATTTGCTTTTAGTAGTACGTGCTTTAGGCTGACGGCGCATCCAGTCTAATTCTTTTTTGTACAGCTGCTTGGCCTTGCCAGTTTCTGTAGTTTCTGCATCTATTCTAGATTCTCTTTTTTCTAAGTAATAGCTGTAGTTTCCTTTGTAGCTGTAGAGTTTTCCCTCATCAAGCTCAACAATCTCATTACAAACACGTTCTAAGAAATATCGATCGTGCGTCACCATAAAGAGGGTGAAGTTTTCTTTAGCAAATAACTCTTCTAGCCATTCTATCATCTCTAGGTCAAGGTGGTTAGTAGGCTCATCCATTACCAGTAAATCTGGCTTTGTCAATAGGGCATTTGCTAAGGCAATTCGTTTTTTCTGACCTCCACTTAAATTGGAGATTTTTTGAGATAGATCATCTAATTTTAACTTAGAGAGAATCTGCTTGTATTTTGTTTCAAAATCCCACGCATTGTTAGCGTCCATCGCGTCAAAAGCGGCTTGGTAAGCATCTGTGTCATCTGGGTTTAGTATGGCCTTCTCGTAGCGCGAAATCACGCCTAAGATAGGGTTGTCCGCATCCAGTATTGTTTGTTCTATTGTTAATGCAGGATTCAAGTTAGGCTCTTGGGATAAGAAAGCAACAGTCAAGTTTTTTCTAAACACTACATTGCCCTCGTCTGGGCTGTCTGCGCCAGAAAGAATGTTTAATAGCGAGGTTTTACCCGTACCGTTTTTTGCTACAAAGCCTATTTTTTGACCTTCATTAATACCAAAGGAGATCCCGTTAAAAAGGATGCGTTCGCCATATGATTTGGCTATGTTTTCTACAGAAAGGAAATTCACAGTTTCAATTTTTTGCAAAATAAGTTGATTTTACTCACTTGGAGCTTGTTTTTATTTTATTATTAAGTGGCAACCCGTATATTTGTGAAGAACAACCCCCCCAACGCAGTCTATGAGATTTAGATTCCTAGTCATTGTGCTAGTTTTAGTGGTCAGCGCCACCTCGTGCATTTCTACAAAACAACTTACCTATCTTCAGGAACAAGAGGGAGCATCCTCGGGTAACCTGATTCCTATTCGTAAAGTAAACGAACAATACCGGCTACAAACACACGATTTATTGAGCATTCGCATTAAGGCGACAGACCAAGATAAGGTGGGTATTTTTAATCCTGTAAGCGATGGTGTATTAAACGCCACCGGAGAAGAACGGCTCTATAATGATGGTTTTGTGGTGGATATCCACGGAAATATTAGAATACCGACACTTGGCGATCTAAAAGTCATTGGATTAACAGTTGAAGAAGTAAGAATAAAGCTAGAAGAAGCTTTATTAAGAGAGTATTTAAATGAGACTTCAGGATTGTTTGTGACAGTGAAGCTAGCCGGAATTAGATATACCATTAATGGAGAAATAGGAAGTCCTGGGTCAAAAATTATTCCCAGAAATCAACTCACTATTATGGAAGCCATTGCTAACAGCGGTGATATTTCAATTACTGGTGATAGAAGAGATGTAGTGATCATAAGACAATATCCTTTAGGACAAAAAGTGCACCATATAGATTTGACTACGATAGAGGCTATGAACTCCCCCTATTATTATGTACAGCCTAATGACTTGATTTTGATCAATCCATTGCCTCAAAAATCTTTGGGTTCTGGTACCACGGGTTTACAGTCTTTTACTACTATTATTAGTGTTGCCACTGCCTTAGTAACTACAATTTTACTTTTAACACGTTAATGATGGGAGAACAGTTTGATCTAAAAGATGCCAACGCCGTTTTTGATGTAAAAGCTTTCTTATTTAAGCTGCTTCGCTTTTGGCCTTTGTTTTTAGTGACTTTAGGTATTGCCTTGGCGATTGCTCACTACATAAACGTACGCAAGTTGCCGGTGTATACGATGAGTAATATGATCTCTATTAAAGATGATCAAAACCCCTTTTTTACCGCAAATACCAGTTTGACTTTTAATTGGGGTGGTACTACAGACAAAGTGAATACCGCTATTATTACATTAAAATCACGCTCACATAATGAGAAGGTAGTTGAAAGACTTCAGTTCTATATTAATTATAGCGTGGACGGTGACTACCAGCGAGAGGACGCTTTTGGAAAAGTGCCTTTTGTTTTTGAGGCTACGAAAGCGGCACCACAGATGGTAAATAAAACGTTTACAGTCACTTTTAAAGATCCAGAAACCTTTGTGTTAGCAGCTCCTTTTTCCGGCGGAAATGTGAAGATGCAAAACTATACTTCTAAAGATTTCACTACGGTGCCAGCTCCAAGCGAAGCTTTTTCCCAAGAATACAAAGTAGGAGCCCCTGTAGATTTACCCTTTTTAAAAGGCGTTATTTACGGCACACCAGATAATGCGGTGCGAGTTGGAATCCCTTATTATGTGAGTCTATCAGAATTTGATAATGCCGTTAAACAGTATCTTGGTGTCAATGTGTCGCCAGATTCTCCAGGTTCTTCTGTCTTGCGATTGCGAATGAACGGTACCAACAAAAACAAATTAGTAGCCTATCTTAATTCGTCTGTAAAAGTATTAAGTGATGTCGTTTTAGAAAGGAAAAATCTCTTTGCCACTAAAACAATACAATTTATTGACAGTAGTTTAAGTACTAAGGCCATAGAATTAAAAGATGTAGAGTCTGAATTAAATAATTATAAAAATCGCAATGCTATTTTTGATCTGGATAAAGAAGGGTCTGAAGCGAATTCAAAATTATCGGGTTTAGAAAATAGTAAAGCAGATATTGAAAGACAGCTAAGTTATTTTAATGTCTTAGAGCGCTATTTAGAAGGTCGCAATGATTATAGCGAAGTGCCCGCACCTTCCGTAGCAGGAATTTCTGAGTCAAGCATCGTTTCTGGAGTGGGAAGAATTGTGGTGCTGGCAGAAGAGCGTCAAAAACTGTCGTATACGTTTAAGGAAAGTGCTCCTGTCTTTGCAGATATCGATAGACAGATAAATGCTGTAAAGCAAATCTTATTTGAAAATATTAGATCATCTAAGAGCCTCCTTAATTCAGAAACAAAAGAAATTCTCATTGACATGAGAACGTATGAGTCTGAAATTAGAAGACTGCCTAAAGAGCAGCAAGATTTATTAAAAATAGAACGCCGCTATAACCTAAGTCAAGGTTCTTACAATATATTTTTAGCAAAGCAAAGTGAGGCACGCTTGGTAAAAGCAGCAAATGTGAGTGATGTACTCGTGATCGATTCTGCTAAGGATACGGGCGGGAACCAGATAGGGCCAGACACAAAGCTCAATTATATGTTGGCTTTGTTTTTTGGACTTTTAATTCCATTTGTATTCGTACTAATCTTGGCGTTTTTTGATAATAAGATTACGAGTGTAAAAGATATTGAACGACAATCAAGAATTCCTATCTTAGGAGTCATAGGCAAAAGCAGTCTTGAAAATGGGCTTGTAGTACTTAGAAGGCCAAAGTCTGCCATTTCAGAGTCATTTAGAGCCATACGTTCCAGCTTGCAGTTTATGTATAAGAAGCAAGGTGTTACTGGGGCTAAGACGGTTTTACTTACATCTTCAGTCAGTGGAGAAGGAAAAACATTTACTTCCATAAATATTGCTTCTGTCTTTGCATTGAGTGGCAAGAAAACAGTTTTGGTAGGGCTTGATTTAAGAAAGCCAAAGATTTTTGGAGATTTTGCAATAAACAATTCAAAGGGCGTTGTCAATTGTCTGATAAACGATGCTACCATAGAAGAGATAACCCAAGGCACGGAGATCCCGTCATTAGACGTTATTACTTCTGGGCCTATACCGCCTAATCCATCAGAGTTATTAATGGGTGATGGAATGGAGCGTTTTATGGCAGAACTTAAAGAAAAATACGATTACATTATTTTAGATTCTCCACCATTAGGGCTTGTATCTGATGCGTTGGAACTTGCTCGATATGCTGATGCTACGGTGTATTTAATCCGTCAAAATTATACTAAAAAGGGGATGCTAAGTGTGATTAACCAAAAATACAAGAAAGGGGAAATAGAAAACGTGAGCTTCGTTTTAAACTTCTATGATGTAAAAGGAACCTATGGCTATGGATACGGTTATGGCTATAATTATGGATCCTATGGGGATGGATATCATGAGAATGAGGAGAAGCCAACCGGCATTTTGAAACGTTTTAGGAAAAAACAAACTAAATAAATACCTGTTATAGGATACATATATTATGAAGAAAAATCCAACAATTGCAATTATTGGTCTAGGGTATGTAGGACTTCCACTAGCGGTAGCTTTTGCAGAGAAGTATAAAGTAATTGGTTTTGATATTAATAAGAAACGGATTGATGATTTAAATGCAGGTAAAGATTTTACGCTAGAGGTGTCTGATGACGAACTCGCTTCAGCCCTTCATATTTCCGAAGATAAAGGGATGCTAATTACAGATGATGCGAGTGCAATGGAAGAAGCGACGGTATATATTGTCACCGTACCTACGCCAACGAATAAATATAATCAACCGGTGCTCATACCTTTAGAAAAAGCAAGTGAAACGATAGGTAAATTATTGAAAAAGGATGATGTAGTTATTTATGAATCTACTGTGTATCCTGGCGTTACTGAAGATATCTGCGTGCCTATTCTAGAAAAAGTGTCTGGGTTAACCTTCAATAAAGATTTTTATGCAGGCTACTCACCAGAAAGAATTAATCCAGGAGATAAAGAGCATACGGTGACTAAAATACTGAAAGTGACTTCTGGTTCTACAAAAGAAGCTGCGACTTATGTGGACGATTTGTATGCGTCTATCATTACGGCTGGAACGCATCTCGCTCCTTCTATTAAAGTAGCAGAAGCGGCAAAAGTGATCGAAAACTCACAACGTGATATTAATATTGCTTTTGTAAATGAGCTTTCAAAAATATTTAGATTACTCGATATCAATACGAACGATGTGCTGGAAGCTGCGGCGACCAAGTGGAATTTCATAAAATTCACGCCAGGATTAGTCGGTGGTCATTGTATAGGGGTTGATCCTTATTACTTAGCACAGAAAGCGATAGAAGAAGGTTATAATCCAGAGATTATACTTGCAGGAAGGCGCATGAATGATGGGATGGGCGCTTATGTCGCACAAGAAACGATTAAGTTAATGATCCAGAAAGATGCTAAAGTTAAAAACAGCAACATCTTATTGCTAGGCGTTACCTTTAAAGAAAACTGTCCAGATATTCGTAACAGTAAAGTGATCGATGTCTATGACGAGTTTAAAAAATACAACCTCAATATTGACGTGTACGATCCTTGGGCAAATGCCGCAGAGGTAAAACACGAGTTTGATATTGATCTTTGTGATGAAGCTTCTTTAAAATCGAATTATGACGCGGTGGTATTAACGGTATCACATGATAAATTTAAGAATTTTGATTTAGACAAACATACCAGCAACCCTGCAGTTGTCTTTGATGTAAAATCATTTTTCCCAACTAATAAAACAGACGGAACGCTATAATGTTTGAACACACATACCATACTACAGGATTAAACAAACTTAGCTTTCTGGTTACAGGAGGTGCAGGTTTTATTGGGTCTAACATCGTAGGCTATTTATTAAAATACGGCGCTAAAAAAGTACGGGTACTCGATAATCTTGCCACAGGATCTATGGATAACCTTTATGAATATATGGAACATCCTGCCTTTGAGTTTATGGAGGGTGATATACGGAATATAGCAGATTGTAAACGTGCTATGGCGGCCATAGATTACGTGAGTCATCAAGCTGCTCTGGGCTCTGTACCACGATCTATTAATGACCCCGTGCTTTCTAACGATGTAAACGTAGGCGGATTTTTGAATATGCTAGTTGCGCAAAATGAAAGCGACACCGTTAAGAAAATGGTGTATGCTGCCTCTAGTTCTACTTATGGTGACAGTCCATCACTACCCAAAGTGGAAGATGTGATAGGGAAACCTTTATCACCATATGCCGTTACAAAATTAGTAAATGAATTATACGCAGATGTCTTTTACAAAACCTACGGAACAAAAACAGTAGGCTTGCGTTATTTTAACGTTTTTGGGCCTAAGCAAAGCCCAACAGGAGCGTATGCTGCCGTAATCCCATTGTTTATGCAGTCACTGCTAGATGTAAAAGCACCAACCATGCATGGAGATGGGGAACAAACGCGTGATTTTACATACGTAGAGAATGCTGTGCAGGCGAATGTGCGTGGTATGCTATCTGGTGATGAAGCAAATAATGAAGTAGTAAATATTGCCTACGGAAATCGTATTAGCCTTAATACCTTATGGAGCGATTTAAAAGAGGTTTCAGGAATTGAGTTACAGGCGTTGTATGGACCTCCTAGAAGAGGGGATGTACGAGACTCTCTAGCAAATATTGAGAAAGCTAAAAAATTAATTGGATATGATCCACAATTTTCTGTAGCAGAAGGATTGAAGGTAACTTGGGAGTATTTTAAATAAAGTATCCTTTGCTTTTTAACTCGATAGATTTGCGATATTTCTTCCTATAGCATAAAGATAAACCCTGCACTGCGGGACTTCTTAGTAACTTTTATAAACGGTTTCAAGTCTAAAGCCATTGCATTGGTTTTGGTGTATACTCCAGGGTGTGTAGAAGGCAAATTGTATTAAGAACAGAACGGAAATACTAACATTTTATAAAGCATTAGCGCCTAAGAAATTGTGCTATTTCAAACTTGCTTTGGCTACTCTATTTGTTTTATTAAAGAGTGGTTTTTACAATGTTTCGCATCTTTATACAAACAACAGTACCACGTTGTTTTAGCAAGCTATTCGGCAGATATTGGTCACTTTTAATAACCTCTGAATAACTTAGAAATTTAGAAATAGAAAAGGTTGTTTAATTGCAGTATTTTAGTAGTAACAAAGACACCTACCCAAACCATAGCATGTCCTTACCGATCAAAGTATACCAGCGAGAAAATAACCACAATCTATTTAAGCTTCTTAAAGAGAGCTTAAGCGATATGGTATCTTCCTTTTTCTTGGCAAAGCAATTAGCAACAAGAGACATAAAAGCACAATACAGACAGAGTTATTTTGGGATACTTTGGGCGTTTATAACACCTCTAGCTACAGGGCTAGTTTGGATTTTCTTAAATAAATCAGGTACCGTGGCTATTTCTGATACAGGAATGCCTTATCCTGTTTTTGTGTTTACAGGAACAATAATTTGGTCTATAATCATTGAGTCTATCAATTCTCCGATGGCTACTACAAATGGCGCAAGAGGTATTTTAAGTAAAATCAACTTTCCGAAAGAAGCGTTGCTAGTAAGCGGAGTCTTGAAATTATTGTTTAATAGCATTATTAAAATAGTATTGCTCTTAGCCTTCTTGCTATTTTTTGGAGTATCCTATCAGTGGTCTTTACTTTATTTTCCGCTTATCTTAGTAGGTGGTGTTTTTTTTGGTACTGTTTGCGGGCTTTTTATAACACCTATTGGTATGTTGTATAGTGATGTGGCGCGAATCATTTCACTTGGCCTACGCTTTGTCATGTATGCAGCACCCGTAGTATATGCTGTGCCTAAAGAAGCAGGGTTTTTTAGAGATGTTATGTTGTGGAACCCTATTACGCCAATCATAACAACGGCGCGTGATACTATTGTAGGAGCAGAGTTTACCATGTTGCCTTATTTCTTGATGGTGATTGCGGTTTGCATCCCGTTATTTATGTTAGGATTAGTTTTTTATAGAGTGTCTATACCTATAATTGTAGAACGTTTAAGCGCTTAACCATGGAGAACGAAGTATTAGTAAAAGTAGAAGGGCTGTCAAAAAAGTTTTGTAAAGACTTAAAGACTAGTTTATGGTATGGTGTTAAGGATATTTTTGGTAATATAGGGAGTAACGCAAAAGAGAATGTATTGCGCCCTAAAGAGTTCTGGGCAGTACGAGATGTTAGTTTTGAGTTGCGTCGTGGGGAATGCTTAGGCCTTATAGGTCATAATGGCGCAGGAAAATCTACCTTATTAAAAATGCTCA
>Ga0307492_10001133_pt1 | contig 11089 bp, 10 predicted proteins | sample SI3LmetaG_FD_202365 | JGI IMG/M metagenome (GOLD analysis project Ga0307492, IMG submission 202365) | Sea-ice brine microbial communities from Beaufort Sea near Barrow, Alaska, United States - SI3L | ecosystem: Environmental > Aquatic > Marine > Coastal | place: USA: Alaska | collected 2017-05-06
AGGATGGGAGTCCGTGCGAAGCGATCTGTAAATAATAAAGTGAACAGAAGACTATATAGCCTTCCATTCATAGCGCTTTCCATCCGATCGGTCTACAAAACCGATCAAACACCCGTCATCCGCAGGCGAGAAAAAGATCAACATCAGTACTATTCCTTTTAATATAGCCTAATGCCAATACTCTGCCAATTTCACCTTCGTTTCTTCTCAAACACTGTATCTTCAACCTATCCAATTTGGTAGGTTAGACCCTGGTTGGCTCTCTGGCAGCCCACTATACATACCATCGATGGACTAGGGCGCTACAACTATTCCCTGTCTAGATCACATTGGGTACTGGGTGCTTCATAGCCATTTTTTTTATGGAGAGAAAAACCCCAGAACACCTATTGAAACTTCATGGAGCATTCCAGGTATGGCGCAAAATAATCACTATGAGAATGTACTAGTAGAAAGCTTCCTACCTAAAGATCCATCAGGAAAGCATGGCAAGGTGCATATTCGCCCAGTTTCTGGAGGCAAATACTCATCCAATATTGCAGTGGAATGTGCGAAGAAACTTAGTAGAGACTACCCAGTGGGAACAAGATTTATGCTTCAAGCAAAGCTCACAGACCGAGAGGGTGGCGGTGAGTACCTGTACAGTTCGTACAGATGGAAATTTGATGTTGTTAAGTTAAATTTGACTGAAATTTAAAAAGCGCGAACGACTATAAACTCATGGATGGCGATAACCTTAAGTCAGTTATGGGTAATCGACTTTAAAAAAAGTGTTTCCATCCAATTATCACTCAGTGAGGTAATGAGGCGAAAAAATGCATAAGTTTAACAACTCAATCATTACGGTTGGAAAGCTAGTTCAAGAGCCATCACTGACTATTCCTGCCTACCAGCGACCCTACAAATGGACGCAAGAAAATCTCAATGCCCTTCTGGGTGACTTACGACTGTACCGCGATAAATCCGCGTATCGCTTGGGGACGATTGTGTTTCATTTCAATGTTGAAAAATTGGATATTGTCGACGGGCAACAACGTACCTTAACTCTGTTGCTGTTGGTAAAGGCTATAATGGATGAACGTTTGGAGGGTTTAATACGAGAGGATATTAAAACCCAACTGAAAGGTTTGGAGTCTTCGGTTAACGGATTTCTAGCTAAAACGCAATTTAGCAGTGAAGTCAGTCATCACAATTTGCATCAGAATTTTCTAGCTGCAAAACGAGCCACATCTAGATCAGACTTTACCGAAACGGATATTGATTTTCTGCTAAACCGCTGCGAAGTGGTGACCTTTGTTCTAACTGATGTATCTGAAGCATTTCAGTTTTTTGATTCACAAAATGCCCGTGGACGTGATCTAGACCCCCACGATTTACTGAAAGCTTATCATTTGCGTGAGTTTTCCGACTCCGAAACGCATTTAAAAGCGCATACGGCCAGCCATTGGGAAAAATTAGAAAGTGATACTCTGGCTAAGTTATTTGCTAACTATCTATACCGAATCCGAAATTGGACGCAGGGCAAGACGGCACCATACTTCAACAAAGCACAGGTAGGTGTATTTAAGGGAGTTAACCTTGAGCGCGTTGGATCATACCCTTATGTGGAGCCGCTGCGCATTGCCCATCATTTTGTCGACGATTATAATGGCCAATACCAGCGGCAGATCGATCACCAGGTAATGATGTTTCCGTTCCATTTGGATCAGATGGTGATTAATGGGCGGCGTTTTTTCGAAATGGCGGCTCACTATCAACAACTAATAACACACATTGTCGATAGTGAGCGCCACGATATGAAAAGCCGTTATTTAACTGTGCTGGATATTAAGTTGGATGAGTCTGCAACTCTGATTATAAAAACGCTCAACGACTATTCTGCAATGACTCGCACAGGAGATAAGTACGTTCGGACGTTGTTTGATTGCGCATTAATTTTCTATATCGATAAATTTGGTACGAAAGGTTTATCGGCTGCAATCGAAAAGCTATTTATTTGGGCCTATACCTGCCGCTTGCGGATGCAGGTCGTGCAAATGGCGACCATGGATAATTACGCCTTAAATAACAACGTATTTGAGCTCATCAAACAAGCAACTCAACCGAATGATCTTCTCAAATGGCCATTGAGCACAATAAAGGACTCTGAGGTGAAAGGCACAAAAATAGACGAGATAAAAGAGTTGTTTAGGGGTTTAAAATACTATGAGTGACACCGTAATTAGTTTGAGCGTGCGTGAGTTATTAACCGACTCTAATAGTTATTGCATACCAATGTATCAACGCAACTATGCCTGGGGCGAGGGAGAGATTAATCAGCTGGTACAGGATGTGCTGGATATTCAGAAAAAGCACGCGATAACCAATAATAACCAGCAATACTATATTGGTACATTGGTTGTCTTCCAGCGGACTGACGGTAGCTTTGAAGTGATAGATGGTCAACAGCGATTCACTACTTTGACCCTTTTAGCAATTTGTATAAAACGAATGAAAAAAAAATCGCCGCTTCCGTTCAATATGGACTGGTACGGAAAGCCAAACCTTGACTTTGAAAACCGTGTAAAGTCAACACAAACCTTAACAAGTTTGAATCAGGGTGTTTCGTTAGCTAAATTGCGCAATGACAGTTATAACTTGGATGTTGTAAATGGCTTTACACTTCTTGAAAAACGCTTATTAGCTCTTGGCGATGATTTGGCCGAATTCTGCGAGTATCTTTTTAAACAAGTTCAAATTACTCGTGTGCCCGTACCCAAAGATACCGACTTAAATCACTACTTTGAGGTAATGAATAGTCGCGGCGAGCAACTTGAAAAGCATGAAGTTGTTAAAGCACAGTTGATGTCAGTAATAAAATCAGGCGATTCCGCAACAAGCGACAGAAATATCCAGGTACTTTCAAAAGTATGGGATGCAGTAGCCAATATGGAGCGTTATGTCCAATACGGTTTTACGCCAGATGAGCGTCAGACAATCTTTGGGCGTGATGACTGGGGGCAATTCACGCCTAAAAATTTCGATGAACTTTCCACAAGTCTGGCGGATACCGATTATAGCAGAAAATCCAAATCCGCTACCTCAATAGCCCTTAAGGAAATTCTTGATACGCCACTTCGTTCACCGCTATCAGATGTGGGTTCAGTACCTCCTGAGCGATTTAACAGCGTAATTAATTTCTCTAACTTTCTTTTACATGTGTTGCGAGTGTGGAGCGGAAAAAACATACCGCTCGATGATAAGCAGCTTATCGACCAGTTTGAAGAACATATACTAAAATCAAACAACCCGATTGAATTGACCCTGAGTTTTACTTTTTCGCTATTGAAGACAAAATTCATTTTTGACCAGTACATCATTAAGCGTGAATACGCTGAGAGTGAAGACAAGTGGAGCTTAAAACGCTTGAGCTACAATCAAAAAAGTCAGAGCTATATCAATACTTTTGACCAAGGTGATGAAGATGGTTACGAACGTATTAATCGGCGAGTTTTGATGCTATTGAGCGCATTGCATGTGTCTACACCCACACAGGTTTACAAACATTGGTTAAACGGCGCATTGCACATCCTTTATCAAATGCAAGATATTAAGGCTAGTAATTATTTGGAACAACTTGAGCATTTAGCGAGACAGTTTGTTTATGGCCGATTCTTAACTTCTGAAGTAGGCGCTGATTATTACGAAATAATATATCGGCGATCAAGCTATAAAGCGTTAGACATAAATGAACCTAATATAATTAAGCGATTTAATTTTGATTCTATTAAAAATAATTTTATTTTCAATTATCTAGACTACTTACTTTGGGTTAAAGCCTTCGGTTCTGGCAAAAAAGATGAAGTAATTAAGCAGTTTGAGTTTTCCTTCAGGAGCTCGGTTGAACATTTTTATCCACAAAACCCGATGGATGGTCATAAAAAATTATCTGATACGAGCCTGCACCGCTTTGGTAATCTTTGTTTAATCAGTCATAGTAAAAACTCGCGATTAAGTAATTTTCAGCCTAAGGCTAAGAACGATCACTTTAAAGCGGCCATTTCTAATAAGAAAATAGATACGTTAAAACTTTATGCGATGATTCAATTAATGAATGCTGAGAATGCATGGGATGAACGTGAAATAGAGCAGCATGAACAACAGATGCTTGCATTGTTCGAAGAGGATTCAAAGCTAGGTGCAAATATATGAATATCGTCGCTTGTCATGGTCCCGCAATACGATTTGCGATTACTATTGTCTGTCCGGCGGTAGATTCTGAGATTTCAAACCATGTAGTTAAACAAAGAATTTACAATGCCTGCCAAACTAAAATGAGTATGATTGGAGAGTGGCTTATAAATAAAATGATCCGGATTAATTTTGAGGCAGTAGCATATGATGCCTAGTCTATATTCGACGCCACATCATATTATCGGTTGGGATGTCGTTGGCTGGAATTGCGACCGCAATCGAGCCAGTCGAGATGCTTTGGTAATTCTGGATGAACATGGGGTACTAGAGCTTTTCCCTCAAAAAAAGACAAATGGCTCTGAACACCCCGCCATTAAGAGCCTCTAGAACCTCATTACATTAATTCTTAGGAGGTGTGCTATTTTGTAATACTATCCTGGAGGATACAAACCATGGGCCCTAAGGCGGGTTTTGTCAAAATAACACTAAAATCCCTATTTGTGTATTTTTAAGAGAATTGTCAATGAAAATCATAGTTTCTATAATTCCGCTATTTTATTTGAGTTTGATTCTTCAGGGGTGCTCCACAACGCTACCCAAACTCACTACAGAGTCCAAGGCTACTGGTCAATCAACGAATGAGGCAGATTCAAGTGATTTAGACGTTATACAAGTAGAGTCAGAACTAAAAACTGATACCACATATAATGATGATGGAAGTATCAAGAGCATCAAAACCACTCTTGCAGGGATGGAAGTTGAAACTATCGAATTGTCTCGATATTCATCGGGTCAAATAGAATTTGAAATGAGGTTTGTAGGCGATATTCTAAACGGAGTTTCAAAAGCTTACTTTAAATCAGGTTTACTATCAGAGGAAGGTTTCTTCAAAAATGGAATAGCCGATGGAGAATTTACCGAATACTTTGAAAATGGGCACGTAAAAAGTAGAGGGTATAGAATTAATGATAAGTATCATAATGATGTAATTTCGTATGATGAAGATGGAAAATATCTTTCGATTGAGTCTTATGATTTAGGCATTGAGATATCATCTGTTCATTATAAGTATCGTGAAAATGGTAGTCTTGAGGGGAAATATTTCTATAAGAACCAGATCCATAATTCTAGCGAAGGATTTTCAGAGTATGGTGGTTTAAATTATAGGGCTGAAATACTGAACGGCGAAATACATGGTTTTTGGGATGAATTTTATGACAATGGTAATATTAGTAAACGCGTAAGCTACATTAATGGTGAAAAGACTGGGCTAGAGAAAAAGTTATTTAAAAATGGTGAGTTGCATTGGTCGGCGAACCAAATTGATGGTGTATCAGACGGGTTATATCAGGAATACTATGGAAATGGCAACATTAAATTCTCACATAACTATTCGAAAGGAATTATATCCGGGCTAGCGAAGAAATATTTTGATAATGGAAGCATAGAATATAAGTATTTCAGCAAAGATGGTGAGTTAAATGGGCTTTATACTAAATACTATAACTCCGGAAATATTGAGTATAAAAAAAATTATCTAAAAGGTGAGATGGTTGGAGAGGGGGTTGGTTATTTTGAAAATGGCGACCTTCAATGGGTTGTTATCTACAAAAATGGAGAGATGTTTACCAATAAGAATTACACCAAAGATGGTGCTCTAGATGAAGATTTGACATATGCAGATGGTGAGAAATCAGGGATAGAAAGAAATTTTTTTGAAAATGGGAACTTAAGCTGGGAAACATTTTACAAAAATGGAAATAGAACAGAGTCTAAACAATACTATAGCGGCGGTAACTTAGCTGCAGAAATCTACTTCTCTGAAGGTAAGGCAATATCAGGTTTTCAATACACCTACGAAGGCGATAAGTCAGTGATGACCAATGGCCACTTTCATAACTTTGGTTATGAGTACTAATAATTTTTATTTCCTCTTTTTTTCTGCAAAAGTTTTCCTCCCCTAAAAAGAGTCAGAGCTTTTTATTCTATATGGATCGATGAGACCGGGGCCTTTAAATTCTTACACTAAACTATAGCTATCTGCCCATTCACCACGGGCAGTGTAATCCCCCCTAAAATTAATAGCAGTCATAAGTAGAGAAATCTCCTAAACTATGTACAGAGGACTTTACTATGAAAACATCACGATTTACCGACAGTCAGATTATGGCCATATTGAAGCAGAACGAAGCAGGCAGCAGCGTTCCAGACCTCTGTCGAGAACACGGCATCAGCTCAGCGAGCTTCTACAAGTGGCGTACTAAGTTTGGCGGTATGGACGCATCACTGATGAAGCGGATGAAAGAACTAGAAGATGAAAATCGTCGGCTAAAGAAGATGTACGCTGAGGAAAAACTCAAGGCCGAGATAGCCAAGGAGATCATCGAAAAAAAGTTGTAAGGCAGCCCTTCGGCGAGAGTTGGCAAAATCCATCCGAACTGAATACAACGTAAGTATCCGATTGGCATGCGATGTGCTCTCTATCAGTGCCACGTGTTTTGGGTATCAAACTCAATTATCGGATGAAAATGCTGTTATCGCCGACTGGCTTCTAAGGCTCACGACGACCCATAAACGCTGGGGTTTTGGGCTTTGTTTTATGTTCTTACGCAATTACAACGCCAGGAGGACTGGATGTGATTTACGGACGATCGGCTGGCCTGCGCCCTAGTGCAGCAAGACCAGCAGGCGCTGGCCAAAGAAAATGCGCTGCTCACGGAGACCCATGAGCGACTGGTGCTACTCTAGGCTGAGCAAGGCCATGTGATCGAGCGGCTGATAAGGGATTGTTAATTGGACCGGGGGAATAAGGGGTACGAGTTTTCATCCGATAGGCTGTGTTTGTGTCCAGGCGGACACCGTCCAAGAGCCAACGGTCTACAAGCCGGGTACAAAGGTCGAGAGCCATAAAGTTAAGCCCCGTGTTTTCGACGCGTTCCACTCCATCCAAAATTATGCCGACCTGGTGGAATATGCCAACACTTTTAATGAGGCCGACCGAACATTAGCAATGATATTTATTGGAATGACTTGCAATACACTGGCGCTCATCCAAAAAAAGGCGCTATGATCCGTGACTTTTAGTAGTTTTGCGCTCGGAGAAAAGAATGACCCCAGAACAAAAAACATTATTGCAAGAGCTGTATGTGGTTAAAGGCTCGCATATAAAAATGCTAATGGCCCTCCACATCTGTGGCGGGTCTCTGTTAAAAGAGGATTTAAACGAGTGCCTGATCGAACTGGGAGGGCACAAGATCTGGAACCTGTCACGACCTGCTAAAGACATGGTTGAACTAGGATTCATTTTAATTACTTACGCCCAGGTGTCGCGGCGCAAAGCGACTTACACGTTAACTGCACGAGGAGCCCAGTTCCTCAGGCGAATGAAAAATTAACCTTTAGGGGTTCTGGGGATTTAAGGGGTATTTTGGCCAAAGACGACTTTAGGCCTTGTGGTTTGCAGTCTCTAAGGGGGGGGCGTGTATTTTTCGTTACGAATCAGCATAGTTCGGAAACGCCAATCGAAAATATGACTGTGATTAAAAATAGTATTAACAAAGCCATAATAGTATTTAAAAACTGCCCGCACCACATAAATCTATTTTTTATTTATCTTAAATTTGGGCTAATTTCAGGACAACAGAATAGCTTTAGGAAGGCAGTTAAGATGGTCTCGCCACTAAGTTATTGTTTTATAAGGGGTTTTAGTATTAAGAAATATCATTAAAAAAACCTATTCAATTAGACTGCTTAAGGTATTATGTAATGCATAATGTAATTAAAAATAATTCGAAATACTCTACAGGCAAAGCCGGGTTGTTCCGGCCTAGGGGCTGGGGACAATCCGTCTATAAGTGATAGACCATCCGTAACTCGCCTGTTTTTCCTGGGCAAAGGGAAAAATTTGAGGTTGAATAAAACTTAGGCAGTCTCTGTAGCCTTCGTCAGACGTGAACTATAGCGATAAGTGTCACTTCAGGACGGAATGTTCCCAAAACCCCAACTTGAACGGGACCTACACTTTCAGCTTTGAACAAAACCTATTCGATTTTGATAAGATTATGCAATCAATCGTGCAGAATGAAAATTAAGGTGCCTCTAGAGCCCTTATGTAGCGTGGCCTATAGCAATAAGTGTTACATTAGGCGGGAATGTCCTCAGAACCCCAATCAGGAACATAAGGGGTTTCAGTTGAAGCCCGATTTAGTATTGGATAATTCTAACGACCGACAAGTACTCGATAAAAAATGAAAGCTATTGAATCAATATCCAGACAGTGGCGATCAGAAATATAAGATCGAACAGTCGGACTTGTATCAGATGTTTGCATAGGGTCATAAGTATCAAGATGATCTAGGGGATATAATGTTGATTTACCCAAAGCACAGTGGCCTAAATACGGCGCTTCTACCATTTTATTATAGTGACGAGCTGCGATTATGGGTTGAACCATTCTGTATTGAAAAGGATGGGTTGCTCAAAGCTAAATGGATCTCACGGTTTTCAGCATTATCTCAAAAGGATATAGAACCAGAATTACAAGGTTTTTTCCATGGATAAAAAACGATTGAAAGAATTACAGAAACTTCGCCCATTCACCCCAAGCTTATTCTTTCCAGGCCCGGAACTTTTCACCCCTTTGAAAGGTAAGGCAACAAATACGACGTCACTATTAGCAGGATTGTTAAGTCAAGCTATAGGGGATGGTGTTGATCACAGAGGCGTTATAAAAACGGAGTTATTTAAGCCAGTCATCACCAAAAAATCGTATAATAAATTGCGCCCGTTATTTCAATTGGCGTTAGCGCAAGCCCCTCTCACGAAAAGGTTACTAGCTAGTCAACAGTTAATGTTTCAATTGCGAATACTCAACGGGACATCAGATGTATTTACCATGGTTTGGACACTTGCCTATACCGCACTAAAGGATGATGAAGGTAGGGCACAGATTAAGGGATTTGCAGAAAGTACTGAGGACCTCTACGACAAAAACAATTGTCTTAGAGCCATAGCGCGGTCGGAAAGCAAAGCGCCTATGGATTATTTAGAAGAGTTAAAGCCCATTGAAGTAGCATATCGGAAACTCTGTGGGAAAGGCATATCAAACGTTACGGAAATCAGCATTTCTTATCTTGGCTTAATAGATGATAAACTATTTAACAGGCTTGAAAACGAAAAAGATCCAGAAGGGGTAGTGTCTGTATTAGTCTTATTGAAGTCATTAATTCTCTACAGTGATATAGTTGGTCGTAAGAAAATAGATCCGGGTTTTTTTCGTTTTCTGCATGATTTCGAACCAGGTAAATTTACCAAAGGGCTATTTAAATATTTACTAGAATGCTCGGATTTCCAAAGTTTCTCAGAGGTGCTAACGGAGGCACAAAATGGGTTTGACGGCGCAAAAAAGGGAGATAATGCTAAACATTGGGAATGGTCTGATAACGAATTTTCTAAGGCTCGGAATGCAGCAAATTTAATAAATGATTCAGCTCAATTTTGGCTCTTCCGGACATTCAAATCTGATCCTTTGACAAACTGCGCCTACCTTTTGGCATTCTGCCTTGATAAGCATTACCGGAAAATTTCTCCTGAACTTCAAGAATTTATAAAACCATATTTATCTACCGAATTAATGATTTCTACCGCGGAAGATCGATTTAACTCACTAAAGAACGAAGTCTCGCAGATCGTCCCATAAACGTTCTTCGTTTTGTATGGCAAGATCTGGCTTCCAATTAGTTAGTTGAGACACAGCTAAATTAATGGGCACATTTAATTTAACAGGAAATATTTATGGCTAAGACAAATAATTCAGGCAAGCCAGTTGCTCAACCTTCGAAGGGTGCAGGCTTCCCTTCAACGACTTCGAACCAATCTGGCGGCGGGCGAGACAACGCTGAAAAAAGTGGAGGTAAGTCTGGTGGTAAGAAATGAGCAACATGTTTGATTGGGCAGATGCCCACAATCCAAATAACGACTAGATAACTAGGGGCGCTTACGCGCCTTTTTTAGGCCATACTGACTGTTGATAGGTATATTTCTGTGCCGCTTATTAACTGTTTTCGGTTAAATCAACCGGCTTTCTATTCCTAACTTACTGATTGTATTGAGTAATTTAGCTCTCGATTTTCAGTCTAGAGCCTCAAACGTCTTTGCTTTTTCTGCTTCTTGCACGTTCTTTGGCGCTCGACTAGACGTACACGGTATCTGTCGTAGCCATACTGGAATGTCCAAAGCCTTCTGATAGGGATTCCGCGGATTTTCCCTCAAAAAGACAAAAGGCCTGTCACATCCCGCTATCCGAAGCCTGCAGAGCTTTAGTGCTTTTAGGAGCCGGCATATAATCCTCGATGGGTGCCATCAGATACTCAACACCCAGCGTCTCACCGCCCTCTGTAAACAGGTATTTTCCTTTTAGATTGATGTTTAGCCAAGCCACCGGTGAGGCCCGGTTAGTGGTCTCCACCAAGTTGCATTAGCCTAGGACTCCCCCTGACTAAACCTCTTTTTCATTTATCACAAGGTTATCACCCCCATGCATTAAGCCCCACAATGGCCTACCCCTAAACCCAACCCATCCCAAACCCCTTTCCTTTTTTTCCCACCGCTTTCCCTGGGAGTGGGACGGCGGAGCCGGGTAGGGTTGTGGCTAGGTTGGGTTTAGAGCGTGTTTGATCAGGTCGGGGAGTAGGTTTTCAGTGGTAGGGGTTCTAGGGATTTTTCCTCCATATAATGCAATTCAGCCGTACGTTATTGATTTTCGGTTCTGCGGATACCAGTTTCTTGGCTGGTAACACATTTTGATACTGCCCTACAGACCCACATCTATCTAGCCTACAGAGGGAATTGCAATCGACGGAGGGAAAATCCCCGGAACCACTATACCAGTTCTTTGATAGCCTGATTTTCCAAATTA
>Ga0307492_10001135_pt1 | contig 11073 bp, 11 predicted proteins | sample SI3LmetaG_FD_202365 | JGI IMG/M metagenome (GOLD analysis project Ga0307492, IMG submission 202365) | Sea-ice brine microbial communities from Beaufort Sea near Barrow, Alaska, United States - SI3L | ecosystem: Environmental > Aquatic > Marine > Coastal | place: USA: Alaska | collected 2017-05-06
GGTCTCACGCACTGCATACACGGACCCGTCGATCGGAGAAATACATTGGATAGTCATAGCTATTAAGCCCTTTCAAAGCCGCGTGCGATTTCCCAATCGGTCACGGTGCGGTCAAATTCTTCTTGTTCCCATTCTGCGGCACGCGTGTAGTGATCAATCACATCATCACCCATGGCCGCACGCAGCATATCGGACCCGTGCAGCGCGTCTTTTGCATCGCGCAGGTTTCGCGGGATATGCGTCGCGGTCGTATCCTCATATGCATCTCCTGAGAAGACGGGAGGGAGCGCCAATTTTTCTTCGATCCCTTTGATGCCTGCGGCCAGCATCCCAGCCTGCGCAAGGTAGGGGTTCATATCGGACCCCGGTATGCGACATTCGACCCTGATCGCCTTGCTGCCCTCACCACAAAGACGGTAAGCGGCAGTGCGATTGTCCACCGACCAGATGATTTTTGTTGGCGCAAATGAACCTTTGGCAAAGCGTTTGTAGCTGTTAACATATGGGGCCATGAAATAGGTGTAGTCGGCGGCGTATTTTATCAGACCGGCCATGTAGTGATCCATCAATTCGGACTTACCATTGGGCCGATCCGCGTCGAAAAACGCAGGCTTGCCATCTTTCCACAATGACTGATGTACATGGCTTGACGATCCGACGCGATCTTGGCTCCACTTGGGCAAAAAGGTCGCGGCGTGGCCTTGCTGCCATGCGATTTCTTTCACGGCATGTTTAGCAATGCTATGGTGATCGGCACAGGCAAGCGCCTCGTCGTATTTGATGTTGAGCTCTTCTTGGCCGGCTTCGGCTTCTCCTTTGGACCCCTCAACAGGGATGCCCATGGCATAAAGGTGGTTGCGCAACGGGCGCATCACGGCCTCTTCCTTGGTCGTTTGCAGGATATTGTAGTCTTCATTATAGGCGCTGATCGGGGTCAGATTGCGAAAACCACCTTTTGAAATTTCATCGAAACTTTGCTCGAAAAGGAAGAATTCTAATTCGGTCGCCATTGTTGCGCTATAGCCCATCTCCGTCAGGCGGGCGATCTGGGTTTTAAGCATTGCACGCGGGGAATGGGGGATCGGCTTATGATGGTGATCTAAGACGTCGCAGAGAACCATCGCGGTGCCTTCAAGCCATGGCACAAGGCGCAATGTGTCCAGATCTGGCTTCATGGTGTAATCACCGTACCCCTGTTGCCAACTGGTCGACGCATAGCCATCTGGCGTTGCCATCTCTAGATCAGTTGCCAGCAAGTAGGTGCAGCAATGCGTTTCCGCATGCCCACTATCGACGAAAGCCTGTGCATGAAAACGCTTGCCCATCAATCGGCCCTGCATATCAACAATACACACAAGGACAGTATCAACTGACCCATCACTGACGTGGGTTTTTAGATCGTCAAAGGTCAAAGTGCCGGGCATAGGGTATCCATTCTTAACAGTAGGGTAGGGGGCCGCAGCTCGCGGCCCCCAAGACATAGATTAGCCGTAGCGGTATGGGCGTCCAGCTTTGACCATATCCGCGTTGTATTTCTTAAAGATATCAACAACGCGACGCTTAACGTCGGACTCGGCTGCGATTTCTTCCCAGAATACATGTGCCGCAGCTTCGACTGTTGCCCATTCTTCGTCAGGAATTGAAGTCAGCTCCATTTTTGGACCATTGACCCGTAAGTTGGCTTCGCCGCCCCAGTACCACCACTGACGATAATAGTGTGATTGATCACAGCAGACGCGGAACAGCGTTTGCAGATCTTCTGGCAGTTCATTCCAGCGATCCATGTTGGCAAAGAAGGACCCAGCCCATGCGCCAGATATGTTGTTTGTGAGGAAGTAGTTGGTCACGTCAGCCCAGCCGACGGTATAATCCTCAGTGATGCCGGACCATGCGACGCCATCAAGTTCGCCAGTTTGCAAGGCAACTTCAATATCTTCCCACGGTAAGTTCACAGGAACAACGCCGAATTGGGTCAAGAAACGACCAGCTGTTGGGAAGGTAAAGATTTTCTTGCCTTTAAGGTCTTCAAGGCTACGAATTGGGTCTTTGGTTGCGAAGTGGCAAGGATCCCATGCACCAGCAGAGATGTGTTTAACACCGACTTTGGAATACTCTTCGTCCCAAATTTCGTTCAGGCCGTATTGGTTGAACAGGACCGGAACGTCGAGCGAGTAGCGTGAACCAAACGGGAAGTAGCCGCCAAATACTGTGACGTCCGTTGGGGATGCCATCGAATCGTCGTCTGATTGTACCGCGTCAATCGTACCGCGTTGCATTGCTTGAAACAGCTCGCCCGTTGGGACCAGTTGGTCGGCAAAGAATAATTCGATCTGCATGCGGTCGCCAGCAATTTTGTTGAACATTTCGATCGCAGGAACGATCACTTCTGCGGCTAGGGACGCGCCCGCATAGGTCTGCATCCGCCATTTGATTGTGCTTTGGGCCAGAGCCGGTGTGGCGAGGGCTGCGGGCGCGGCAATAGCGGCACCTTGGATAAATTTACGTCTTGTAGTCATGTCTTCTCTCCTTGGTTGGGTTTCGACCGATTTGAAACGGCTCTTTTATGGTTTGTTGTAAACGTAATCTGGAAGCCAAGTGGCGATGCCGGGAAAAACCATGACCAGCACAAGGGCAAAGACCATGATCAACACGAAGGGTGTAATCGACGAATAGATATCGCGCAGCGAGATTTCAGGAGGGGCCATGGCCCGCATCAAGAACAAGTTGTAGCCAAAGGGCGGCGTCATATAGGCGATCTGCGTCGTGATCGTATAAAGGATGCCGTACCAGATTAGATCAAAGCCCAGCTCGCCCACCAGTGGCACGTAAAGCGGGGCGACGATCACCAACATGGCTGTGTCATCAAGGAACGTACCCATAAGAATAAAGCTAAGCTGCATCAGGATCAGGATCGTCCATGGGTTAAGATCAAGGCGTTCGGTAAAGACGCTTTCGATTGCTTTGACAGCACCAAGCCCATCAAACACCGCGCCAAAGGCGAGGGCCGCTAGGATAATCCACATGAACATACAGGTGATGCCCAACGTATTGCGCACTGAATTCTCGAACACCTCACGCGTCATCCGACCCTTTAAGACGGCGGCGGCAAAGGCTGCGAGGGCACCAATGGCCGAACTTTCGACAAGTGACGTCCAACCTTTGACAAATGGCACCATCATCACCGCAAAAATCATGATTGGTAATAGCCCAGCACGCAGAAGACGCATCTTTTCAGCACGCGGGATATTGCGTTCGCTTTCGTCTAAAATTGGCCCAAGGACAGGATTAATGCGGCAGCGAATGATAATGTAAGCGATGAACAAACCCGCCATCATCAAACCGGGCACAACGCCTGCCAACCACAGTTGCCCCACTGGTTGCCGCGCGATCATTGCGTAAAGCACCAGCACAACAGAGGGGGGCACTAAGATGCCCAAACTTGATCCCGCTTGGATTACGCCCGTCACCATGCGTTTGTCATATCCACGCTTTAACAGCTCAGGCAGCGCAATGGTTGACCCAATCGCCATACCCGCAACGCTTAGGCCATTCATTGCTGAGATCAGGACCATCAGGCCAATTGTACCAATGGCAAGGCCACCACGCAGCCCGCCCATCCAAACATGGAACATCTTATAAAGATCGTCGGCGATTTTACTTTCGGACAGCACATAGCCCATGAAAATAAACATCGGCAAAGTGAGCAGGGGATACCATTTCATCAGCTTCATCGCCGCCGAGAAACCAAGGTCGAACCCCCCCTTATCCCCCCACAGCACCAATGCGGCGACCACGGCGATAAACCCGATAGCCCCAAAGACGCGTTGCCCAGTCAGCAACATCAGCATCATGGACGAAAACATAAGGGTTGCGATCAATTCATATGACATCAGATCGTTTCGCCTTTAATACGTAGAACATCTTTTAGAAGCTCTGAAATGCATTGGAGTAGCATGAGGAACATGCCTAAGATCATGATGGCTTTGATCGGCCACATGTAGGGACGCCACGCCGTTGATGAGCGTTCCACGCGGCCAATTTCTTCTGATCCAGTAAGTAGCCCACCAAAAAAAGAAAATGGTTCAGTCCCCCAATATCCCAGTGAATAGGCCGTCGAACTGACTGCACCGTATAGCAAGACGCAGAGGTAGAAGATCAAGAACAAGACGGTGAACAGATCCCACCACGCCTTTTTGCGCAGGGACCATTCACCATATAGCAAATCCATCCGAACATTCGATCCAAGTTGGATGGAATAGGGGCCGCCAAGGATATAATAAGCAACCATTGCGAACTGCGCCATTTCGAGTGTCCACAAGGATGGCACAAAAAACGTCTTGCTGATTGAGGACCAAAGCAAAATCGCCATCAAAACAAAGATGCCATACATTGCGATGCGCCCGACACGGAAGTTCACCGCATCAACGGCACGGATATAGGTGCGCATCATGCCTGACATTGCACCACACCCGCCACGTTCAATTCTGCGAATGCATCAACGATCCATCCTGCGAGCTGCGCAGCCATTTCGTCTTGCTGTTGTGCTGTTTCGATCAGATCATTTCGGATTTCTAACATAACATTCAAATGACCATCTTTGATCGCATGTTCTTTTAACGTGTGGGTCACGCCGTGCTCTGGCCCGTAGGGTTCGTTAAGTTGAACATCAGCAGTTGTGTGCGCATGGGCTGTTTGCAACATCGCGTCGGCAAATCTTGTGTCAGTATCATGCAGAATTCCGATTTCTACGGACCTCATCTGACCATGATAGACGGGTGTAAAGCTGTGAACTGTTACGATGATCGGGTTAGCGATTTGTTGAACTATGCTGTGAAGCACTGATTGAAACGGCTGATAGAATGCCTCAGCGCGCGCGCTGCGTTCCGATTGAGTTAGGTTCTTATTGCCCGGAATATCAATCAATTCACTACGCGACGGCATCGCGTCAGGCGCAGTTGGTGGCCGGTTACAGTCATAAACCAAGCGCGATACTTCGCTTGCGACCAGCACGGCATCCAAATCCTTAGATAATTTTTTGGCAACGGCCATAGCGCCAGGGTCCCACGCAGCATGGCTTTCGAGCGCATCTTGAGACAATCCCAGCCCATTAAAAGATTGAGGAATGTGATGAGAGGCATGTTCGCACACGAGTACAACAGAGGATGATCCAGCAGCGTTTGCCACCAAAACGTTCTTGTCCAAAGTATCTGTGTTAACTTGCGTCATGCATCCCCCTGCAAGATAAACATGTTGCTAAAGCTGGAACCTGTCAACAGAATAGTGAAAATTATATACCACTTAGATCTCTGTTGTTATTTTTTCGATCAAAAAGGAGACGTGATCAATGACCGAAATTCCACCCACCATCTCGGACCGCATTCAATCGCGACTGGATGACTTGACCAGAGCTGAACGGCAGTTGGCGCATTTGATATTGGAAAATTACCCAGCCTCTGGCCTAGGACCGCTAAGTGCATTGGCCAAGGATGCTAAGGTGTCTGTTCCAACCGTCTCACGGATGGTCCAAAAGCTTGGGTACAAGGGATATCCAGAATTTCAAGCCGAGCTGCGCGAAGAGCTAAAGGCGAAGGCAAAAAACCCTATCGCTAAGCATGACACATGGGCAGAGGGCGCGCCATCAGAGCATTTATTGAACAGGTTCACAGACGCGGTTATCGACAATATCCGACACACATTGGGCCAGATCGACCCCAAGGATTTCGAAAGGGCGTGCGAGATGATTGCCGACGCCGATCACCATCTTTACATCGTGGGTGGCCGCATCACACATACGTTGGCCGAGTATTTGTTCCTGCACATGCAGGTCATTCGGCCACAGCTGACCCATATTCAATCCACATCTAATGCGTGGCCACATTATTTACTGGACGTGAAAAAAGGTGATGTATTTATCATTTTCGACATTCGTCGATATGAAAATAACACGTTAAAACTAGCCGAAATGGCTCATGCAAAGGGTGCCAAAGTGATCTTGTTCACCGATCAGTGGCGATCTCCAATCCATCAATTGGCCGACATCAGCTTTAGCAGCCGCATTGTTGTGCCATCTGCATGGGATTCCACCGCTGTTCCGCTTTTGTTGCTAGAAACTTTGATTTCGTCCGTCCAAAGCCTAAGCTGGGACACGACCAAAGACCGCTTGGAAGAATTGGAAGGCATGTTCGACCAGACAAAACTGTTCCGAAAATTCACCTAGATATCGCTATAGTGCAGGGCATTGTTTAGACTTTTTGCCCCTTGCAGGGAAAAGTGAGAACGGCAGGCGGTCACGCACAATGGCCGAAATCACGATCAGTGCTTTGCCTTAGCCAAGATAATCGATAATTGATGATCGGACAATCAGGCATGTGGTCCCCTCGGCATGATTTCACTAAATGCGCCAACACGCCGTGCAAGGATTGTAGCTCTCGTTGCTTCACTTCGATGTCGATGTCGATGTCGATGTCGGTGTTGGGTGATCCATTTGTTCAGCGTCGACATGCCGACACCAAGATCATCCGCGACTTGCTTGCGTGTAAGCCCGCTGCTCAGCGCTATGCGCACCGCGCATCCTTGCGGAATTCGTCCGTCCGTGTTCGTCCCATTCTCGGGATCATGCTACGCATAACCCTGCCATGCAGCGCATAGTTCATCTCCTTTGTTGCATAATATGCTAGCAAAGGAGCGGCACCAAACCGCGACAGGACCACAAGGCGACTGTTGACCAAATCCGAACCATCTGGACGAAATGTACGACGGCCAACCCTCCGACATTATCGACAACGGTTATGTGATCGTGGATTTCGAAAGCGGCACCCACGCGATACTGGAACTGTGCATGTTTACCGAAGGATCGCGGTATCAGGAAGGGGTCAGTGTCGTTGATCCCAAAGACAAGATCGAAGCACTGGTACCTGGGCGGGGTCGTTTTTGGCCTGCGCATTTGGGCGACGCCCCGATCCCGCAATTGATCGTCAGCCCGCGCAACCCAAGTGGGCCGCAGGTGCGTGAAATCCCCGTCGCCCCAACACTGCTAGAAGCAGGTGATCACAACGGATCGACCTTCTATCAACACGAGGGGTTCTTGGCCCTTGTGCGGGGTGAACGCAAGCAGGCTGATGTGACGTTTTAGGATGGAATGAAAGCCGTCGGAATGGGCATGGCCACGCAGCAAGCGCCGCGTTGGGTCAAAGTGTTGATTGGGCGGCGTTTATGACGTCTGGCTGAAATAATTTGCTTTAATCTGACGATGGGAATGCGTTGCTAATGGGATCTCAACTTTCTTAAGGCAAACAGAACAGGATCTGGTCCTTAAGGAGCCTGAATGCCTGTTGTTGCGATCGTTTTACTTCTGATGATGTTACCTTACGCAGTCTTTGCAGAATCAAAACGTGGCAGCGCGTTTGATGCCACAACCGCAACGGCTGGGGCGGCAAAGTCAGGGTTGTTTATTGGCCGCGCGTCAGGCGGGCTATTTTCCGAATGGCGTCCACAGGGTTCAATGTTTGAGAAAGCTGGTAAAGGACTGCATGGTTCGGATGTGCAAATGATCCGTGCGCTGATTCAAGAGGCTGAATCGCGCAAAGATGGCTATGATGCTGTGCAGCATGGGGCGCGGATTGCCCCGCCGAAACCTCCCACACAAATGACATTGGCAGAGGTGTTTGCATGGATTGACGCGACGCCCAATCAACCACACGCCATCGGGCGGTATCAATTCATTCCCAAAACTCTAAGTCGCGTGGTGGTGGTGACAGGGGTTAAGTTATCCCAGCGATTTAGCTCGACAATACAAGACCAGCTGGCTGATGTTTTGCTGATCGAGGCTGGATTACACAAGTTTCGCACAGGCCAGCTGGGGCGACAGGCATTTATGGATAATATGGCGAAAATTTGGGCTGGATTGCCCAATTCAAAGGGAAAATCACACTACGCTGGTTATGCTGGAAACAAGGCGAGTGTGACTTGGGCACGGTTTGACGCCGTCATGGCACAGATTTCGCCAAAAAGTGGATGACGGAATGCGGGGTGCCCCGCCCAATTTTCAACTGGGCAGGGGGGGGGGAGGTTTAGACGTAGCGGTTTACTATATTCTCTAGTTTTTCTTGCTGACCAGATACCGGCTGCGGGTTGAGATCACGCGCTTCTGCCTGTGCTGCGATCCCGTCCAACGTCGCGTTCTTGGTAAGCATTGCTTGCGCGTGGTCAGTAGTCCAGCCCGCATAGCGACCCTCGCGCGGACCCTCCAACGCCTTGTCTTCCATCATCTTTGCCGCAGCCTTTAACCCACGTGCACAAACATCCATACCGCCAACATGGGCCGCAATCAGGTCTTCGGCATCCAGTGATTGACGGCGCAGTTTTGCATCGAAATTGGTGCCGCCTGTTTTGAAACCACCCGCCTTCAGTACCTCGTAATAGGCTAATGCCGCCTCTGGCACGTTGTTGGGGAACTGATCCGTGTCCCAACCCGATTGATAATCATTGCGGTTCATGTCGATGGACCCAAAGATACCAAGGGCGTTGGCCATCGCCAGTTCATGTTCAAACGAATGGCCCGCCAAAATCGCGTGACCCTGTTCGACATTGACCTGAACTTCGTCTTCAAGCCCGAAGCGTTTTAGAAAGCCATAGACCGTGGCCACATCATAATCATACTGATGTTTGGTGGGTTCTTGCGGCTTGGGTTCGATTAGGATCGCGCCTTTGTATCCAATCTTGTGTTTGTACTCGACAACCATCGAAAGAAAGCGGCCCATCTGTTCCAGCTCACGCGATAGATCGGTGTTCAGTAAGGTTTCATATCCCTCACGACCACCCCACAGGACGTAGTTTTCACCGTTCAAACGGTGGGTCACGTCCATCGCGTTCTTCACGATGGACGCACAGTAGGCGAACACATCGGGATCAGGGTTGGTGCTGGCCCCGGACATATAACGGCGGTTCGAGAACATGTTGGCAGTGCCCCACAACAGCTTGGGGCCGTTCTCCATTTTGGCCTCGAAATAGTCGGCCATTTCGTGCAGACGGCTGTTGCTTTCAGCCAGGTTGGCACCTTCGGGGCGCACATCGTGATCGTGGAAACAGAAGTACGGCACGTCAAGAATACGGAACATGTCGAACGCGGCGTCGGCTTTCATCTTGGCCAAATCCATCGTGCCAGCAGGGAACCACGGACGTTCGAACGTTTGGCCGCCAAAGGGATCGTTCCCCTCCCAAACAAAGTTGTGCCAATAACAAACGGCAAAACGCAGATGTTCGGACATCGGCTTGCCCATGATGATTTCGTCAGCGTTGTAATGGCGAAAAGCCATCGGATTGGTGCTGCTTTCACCCTCAAATTTGATAGGGGCGATGCCGTCGAAATATGTGCTCATGAGGTGTGGCTTTCTGTTGGGCTGCCCGTGTGGATTGGGGGCAAATTGTCTTGCAGATAAAGCGAAGGAACAATGGTTCCGAAGCCTGTGGGAAGGGGATCGCCGTCACTAAGGGATTTCATTGCGTCTAGCGCCAGCGCGATTTGTGCTGCGGGTTTTTGGTCGATAACAGCGTCTATCAACCCGTCGGTTAGGGCAGTGCGCACATGGGCGACAAGGTCGTGTAGGACGACAACGGGACGCGGTCCTGAAATGCCGCCCAAGGCCGCAAGTAATCCGTTATGGCCTGCGCCGATGCTATAGATACCGCTCAGGTTGGGATGGGTTTTGAGCGTCTCGCGCACCGCGTCCGCAACATCTGTCGCGCGGTCAAGCGTCTCGATGACGGGCAAGACGGTTACAGTGTCTTGAACCACGTCCATGAAGCCCGCGTGGCGTTGGGCGTGATCGGCGGCATCCATGCTACCAGCGATGGGAAGAACAGTGCCGCCGCCGCGGTTTGCGAGGGCCATTAAACGTCCTGCGGTCCGTCCTGCGGCACGGTTATCAAGGCCGATATATGCGTCGCGGCTGTCGGCTTGGGTGTCTGCGACCAATGTTAGGACCACAATACCTTCACTGCGCAATGCCTGAACGGCCGCGTGAACCCGTGGTCCGTTGATCGCAACAAGGCAAAGACCAGCAAGGTTGCGGCCTCTACAGGCTTCAAGCGCATCAGCCAAACCGTCTGTATCAAAGGCACGGACTTCTTCTAACGAAACTACGATGCGTTCGTTGATCCGCCCGTTTGCTTCGCGGCGGACAGCTGCCCGCAATTCATCGAAAAAGGCACCCGCTTGGGAGGGGATAAGAAAAACGAAGTCATAGGACCGTCCACGCGCCAAGTTGGCCGCTGTGACGTCGCGCTTGTACCCCAGTTGGTCAATCGCGTTCATTACCCGCAGCACTGATTTTTCGGCCACACCCCCACGGTTGTTCAACACGCGATCCGCAGTGGCATAGCTAACCCCTGCGGCTGCGGCGACGTCCATGAGTGTTGGCTTGCGCATGATATCTCCCTTTGAGATATCGTTTTTACGAGTCTGAATGATTGACGTCAATCATTTATTGACATACGCCTGTCATTTGGATGGAAACGCAAAACGCGTCGCTGGATTGCGACGCGTTAAGATCATGATAGTATTGGTTTTAGATGCAGCGACCGCCGTCGACTTCCATGCAGACACCTGTGATCATGCTGGCCTCGTCAGAACACAGGTAGCAGGCCGCGTTCCCCATATCTTCAGGGGTTGAGAAGCGGCCCAAGGGAATCGTCGACAGGAACTTGGCCCGCATTTCAGGGGTGTCTTCGCCCATGAATAATTTCAGCATTGGTGTGTCACCTGCAACAGGATTCAGGGCGTTCACACGCACACCTTCGGGGGCTAACTCAACCGCCATACCTTTGGTTGCGTTGTTCATCCATCCTTTTGAGGCATTGTACCAATTCAGCCGTGGCCGTGGACTGACACCTGCGGTGGAGGCGACGTTCAAAATTGCTCCAGACCCTTGGGCTTTCATCAACGGAACTATATGTTTTGCGGTCAGGTAGACAGACTTGCAATTAACGGCAAAGACCTTGTCAAAATCGTCCTCGGTCACGTCTTCCATTGAGGAAGGCAGGTGGGTGGTGCCTGCATTGTTGATCAGAATGTCG
>Ga0307492_10001136_pt1 | contig 11058 bp, 6 predicted proteins | sample SI3LmetaG_FD_202365 | JGI IMG/M metagenome (GOLD analysis project Ga0307492, IMG submission 202365) | Sea-ice brine microbial communities from Beaufort Sea near Barrow, Alaska, United States - SI3L | ecosystem: Environmental > Aquatic > Marine > Coastal | place: USA: Alaska | collected 2017-05-06
GTGCGGTAAGAGCGCACCGCGCTGGTGGCAACATCAGTGGCAGGGTAAACCCCACCTGAAGCAAGACCAAATAGGGATCCTGAGGCGTGGCCCACGCTGGATCCGGGTAGGTCGCATGAGGCTTGTGGTGACACAAGTCCCAGATGAATGATTGTCCACGACAGAATCCGGCTTATCGGCCAGCTTCACTTTTTTTGTTTTGGTGTCTTTTAGTTAGATATATAGACCAATTTATAGCTTGGTAGGTGGATGGGCTCAGCTGTAGATTGTTCATTCCACAGGACGCCGTGAATACATCCCTGTAGGTGAAATGCCCTGAGGGTGCTTCGCTGCTGCATCCTTGCAGCAGAGACCTGTTGCATGAATAATCAACAGCTGAACCTTTTAAGTTTCGTTGAGTGTTAGAAACATTTTTTGAATCGATCTAAGAAAGAGCATTTTATCATGAGAGAAATGATTGCTGGTGTTGATGAAGTTGGTCGTGGTCCTCTTGCGGGTCCCGTGGTCACCGCTGCGGTAATACTTGATCCTTCTAAGCCTATAATCGGCCTTAATGATTCTAAAAAACTCACTGAGAAAGCACGCGCGCGATTGGCTATCGAGATAAAAGAAAAAGCACTGGCCTGGTCGTTTGGGCGGGCTGAAGTTGAAGAAATTGATGACATTAATATTCTTCAGGCGACAATGCTCGCTATGCAAAGGGCGGTTGCCGCCTTAGTAATTAAACCAACACGGGTTTTAGTTGATGGTAATCGGACTCCAGACTTTGGTATTCCTGCCGAGGCGATCATTAAAGGCGATGGAAAAATTGCTGAGATCAGCGCCGCTTCCATTATTGCAAAAGTGTGCAGAGATACAGAAATGAGTGACATGGATAATATCTATCCGGGCTACGATTTCTATAAACATAAAGGCTACGGAACCAAGATACATCTGAGCGCCCTAGAAAAATTAGGTGTCTGCCACATCCATAGAAAAAGTTTCGCCCCAGTAAAAAAACAACTCAACCGATTATAATTCTATTTAGATAAGTGATGCCCTCTTAAACAGGGGAAAGAACTAGGATATAGGCACCAATTCTGCATATCAAAATCATCAGCAATTATCCAAAATTCAAAGCGATATCACGTAGCTTTGATCACCTTGATCTGCTAATCTATTTTGCTAAGTTTTGAAATTATTTTACGCACTTTTTAATACATTAATTGACTAAATACATGTCCACTAAGTTCATACATTTAAGGTTACACACCGAATATTCAATGGTTGATGGCATTGTCCGTCAGAAGGCATTGTTTAAGCATTGTGCTGAGCATAATATGCCAGCAATCGCGATGACCGATCAGGGTAATATCTGTGGATTAGTTAAATTTTACCGCGGCGCCAATGCGGCTGGTGTGAAACCCATCATTGGCGTTGATGCTTGGGTTCGTAGTGAATCGACAGATAAAGAGTTATTTCGTATTGTTTTTCTTTGTCAGAATAATGCTGGTTATAAAAATCTAACTCGACTCATTTCTCGCTCGTATACGGAAGGTCAACAGAGAGGCATACCGATCATTAACTTTGATTGGATAGCTGATTGTGCCGATGGTTTAATTGTTCTTTCAGGGGGACGAGAAGGCGATATTGGGAAAGCTATCCTCGCCGGAAACCATCAGTTAGCAGCTGAACGACTCGGGATGTGGAATGCTTTATTTCCGCAGCGTTTTTATATCGAACTTCAACGAACTGGCCGTGAAAACGAAGAGACTTATCTCCATGCAGTGATTGGTATGGCCAAAGGTTCAAACACCGCAGTTGTTGCTACCAATGACGTTCATTTTTTAAAATCAGATGATTTTGGAGCTCACGAAGCAAGAGTTTGTATTAATCAAGGAAGAGCACTTGATGATCCGCGCAGACCAAAAGATTTTTCTGAGCAGCAATATTTAAAATCTGAACAGGAAATGATTGAATTATTTTCGGATATACCCGAAGCACTCGAAAATAGTGTTGAAATTGCAAAACGTTGTAACGTTGAATTGCAACTTGGTATTAACTTTCTACCCAATTACCCCGTCCCTGATGGTATGACCATTAATGAATTCTTTGCCGAAGAATCAATGAATGGATTAAATAAACGCCTGGCGACAATGTATGATGTTGAAAGCGAAGAGTTTACTGAAATAAGAAAACCCTTCGATGAAAGGTTACAGATTGAACTGGATGTTATCAATGAAATGGGCTTTCCGGGTTACTTTCTAATTGTTGCAGACTTTATTCGGTGGGCAAAAAATAATGACGTACCTGTAGGACCCGGCCGTGGTTCCGGTGCAGGTTCTTTGATAGCTTATGCCCTTGAAATTACCGATATTGAACCCTTGGAATACGGTTTATTATTCGAACGATTTTTAAACCCAGAACGTGTATCTATGCCTGATTTCGATGTCGACTTTTGTATGGACGGACGAGATCGCGTTATCGAATATGTAGCGAATAAATATGGCAGAGAATCAGTCTCGCAAATTATAACTTTCGGTACTATGGCGGCTAAGGCTGTGATTCGAGATGTGGGTCGAGTACTTGGCAATGCTTATGGTTTTGTTGATAAAATTTCTAAACTGATCCCTTTTGATTTAGGTATTACCTTACAAAAAGCTTATGATCAAGAAGAAGAAATACAACGGCGTTATGACGATGAAGAAGAGTTTAGAGAACTTTGGGATTTAGCCTTAAAGCTTGAAGGTATAACACGTCATGCTGGTAAACATGCTGGTGGCGTAGTTATTTCCCCTTCATTATTGACTGATTTTACACCACTTTATTGTGATGAATCAGGCGATAATCTAGTTTGTCAGTTTGATAAAGATGACGTTGAATCAGTAGGTTTGGTTAAATTTGACTTTTTAGGATTAAAAACTCTCACCGTTATTGATTGGGCGGTAAAGTCAATCAACGTTCATAAAAAGCAATCGGGTGAAGAGCTTGTTGATATCACTCAGATCCCTCTAGATTGCGGCCGTACTTATAAATTACTCAAAGAAGCCAATACTACTGCCATTTTTCAACTTGAATCAACAGGCATGAAAAAATTAATTAAGCAGCTTGCGCCGAGTCGTTTTGAAGATATTATTGCCTTGGTTGCACTCTATCGACCTGGCCCTCTAGGTTCAGGCATGGTTGACGATTTTGTAAATCGTAAACATGGGCGAGCTAAAGTTAATTATCCACATCCCGATTTAGAAGAGTGTTTGCAGTCAACCTATGGTGTCATCCTTTATCAAGAACAGGTCATGCAGATTGCACAGATCTTAGCTGGATACAGCCTAGGCGGAGCAGATATGTTACGCCGTGCTATGGGTAAGAAAAAACACGAAGTCATGCAACAACAGAGAAAGACCTTTGGAGAAGGGGCGGTAGAACGAGGTCTCGATATTGACTTAGCCAATCAAATTTTTGACTTGATGGAAAAATTTGCTGACTACGGTTTTAATAAATCACACTCAGCTGCTTATGCCATGGTTTCATTTCAAACAGCCTGGCTTAAAACTCATTATCCCTCTGAATTCATGGCTGCTGTTATGTCTGCTGATATGGATAATACCGATAAAATTGTAACCTTTGTCGATGACTGTTATGCCAATAATATAAAAATAATTCCACCGGATGTTAATCGAGGGCATTATAAATTTACCGTTATTGAGAATGATCAAATTGTCTATGGCATCGGTGCAATAAAAGGTGTTGGTGAAGGTGCTATCGAAAGTATTGTCGCTGAACGTGAAAGCGGTCCTTATAAAAACCTCTATGATTTTTGTAATCGAGTTGATTTAAAGAAAACTAATCGTCGAGTGCTTGAGGCCTTAATCAAAGCCGGTGCTATGGATGTCTTTGGTCAATCACGTTCTGTCTTGATTGCAAGTTTAGAAGAAGCTGTAAAGTGTGCTGAGCAAAGAACTCGCGATGAGGCTCTTGGTCAAAATGATATGTTTGGTGGCCCAACAAGTGGTACCGAAGATGACACTGAAATTGAATATGTTCAAGTTCGTGATTGGACTGAAGAACATAAACTGATGTGTGAAAAAGAGACATTGGGACTTTTTCTAACCGGACATCCAATTGATCGCTTTTTGAAAGAACTCAAATCAATAACAAGTTGTCGATTAAAAAGTATTCAACCGACGGGGCGAGGCAGTAGCATTGCCATTGCAGGCTTGGTTATGGGGATCAGGACCATCCGTACAAAAAGTGGAGGTCATATGGCGATTTTGACATTAGATGATCGCTCTGGGCGTTTTGAAGCTATGTTATACACCGAAGCCTATGAAGAGTTTAGTCAGTTATTGGTTAAAGATAAGATCTTGGTTGTTGAAGGGGAGGTTAGTTTTGATAACTTCAATGATAGTCTAAAAATGATCGTTCGAAATGTGATGGATATGCCTGGTGCTAGAGAACGGTTTAGTAAGGGAATATTGCTAGAAGTTGATCAAAGTAAGATAAAAGGAGAATTTGCGTCAGATTTAGCCCAGTCACTGGAGCCTTATCGTGATGGCGATTGTCCTATAACCTTGATATACAGTAATGATAAAGCTAAAGGCAGCCTGAAGTTTTCCGATAATTGGGGAATATCTCCAACAGATGATCTATTATATCGATTAGCGGACATTCCCGGTTGCACAAATGTTCAGGTAAAATATAACTGATCGGAGCAGTGAAGGCTGCATCTTTACCAGTTTTGTTTTACAATACGCCAAATTTTAAAGGGTAATAATTAACCATGAATCTGAATTTTCTTGAATTTGAACGTCCGATTGCCGAGCTTGAAGCCCAGATCGAAGAGTTACGGCTTGTATCAGATGATTCCGAGATAAATATCAATGATGAAATTGAGCGTTTAAAGAAAAAGAGTGATGCCCTAACAACTCAAATTTTTTCTAAACTTGATGCTTGGCAAATTGCTCAGATCGCTCGTCATCCACAACGTCCTTATACACTTGATTATGTGAAGTCAGTTTGTACTGATTTTGATGAATTATGTGGTGATAGAGCCTTTGCTGATGATTTTGCTCTGGTTGGCGGTTTAGCTCGGCTTGAAGGTCAAGCAGTGATGGTGGTTGGTCACCATAAAGGTCGAGATACACGAGAAAAAGTGAAACGAAACTTTGGTATGCCAAGACCAGAAGGCTATAGAAAAGCTTTACGTTTAATGAGAATGGCTGAGAAATTTAATTTACCCATCATTAGTTTCATTGACACACCCGGCGCCTATCCTGGTATTGGTGCTGAAGAACGTGGTCAGAGTGAAGCTATTGCGACAAACTTAAAAGTTATGTGTGAGCTGAAAGTTCCTATTATCGCAACCGTAATCGGTGAAGGTGGTTCTGGTGGCGCTTTAGCCATTGGTGTTGCTGATAAAGTGAACATGCTTGAATATTCGACTTACTCAGTTATTTCCCCTGAAGGTTGTGCTTCTATTCTTTGGAAAAATGCCTCAAATGCAAAAGATGCCGCTCATGCAATGGGGATCACAGCAAGAAGACTAAAAGAATTGGGATTAATCGACAATATCATTAACGAACCTAGGGGGGGTGCTCATCGTGCTCTAGGTGAAATGTCTCAGTCTTTGAAATCAACATTAAGCGACCAACTGAAAGAATTACAGAGTCTTTCAACAGAACAATTGCTTAAACAAAGATATGAACGTTTGATGTCTTTTGGTAACTATCAATAGCTGTAATTTAAATGACAGTCTCAGTGCATTTTTGGTCTTCGCTAAAAATGCCGGCTGTCGTCGTTTAACCGTTGCCTACAGCGGTGGTATTGATTCTCATGTTTTACTTGTTCAGTTATTCCAATTGAATCAAACTGATGACGCTATTCCTCTCGATGCCATTTATATCAATCACAACTTAAATACCCAGTCTGATGATTGGGGTAAGCACTGTGACAAAATATGCGCATCGCTAAATGTTCCATTCAAGCAAATTAATGTACAAGCGAAACCCCTAACAGGTGAAAGTCCTGAAGAGAAAGCTCGTCTCGTTCGTTATCAAGCTTTTGAAACTGAAATGCAAGCCGAGCACTGGTTAGTTACAGCACAACATAAGGAAGATCAAGCTGAAACATTGTTATTACAGTTGTTAAGGGGCAGTGGAGCCGATGGTTTAGCTGCGATGCCTTTTAATCGTGAATTAGGTTCGGGAATGCATTATCGTCCCCTATTGAAAATATCCAAGGCTGAAATCACAACCTATGCCACTGAAAATAAATTGCAGTGGATTGAAGATCCTAGTAATCAAGATATCAGCATTGCTAGAAATTATTTACGTAACACTGTGATCCCTGCGCTAAATATTAAATGGCCTGAAACAACTTCAATGCTTAGTCGCAGTTCTGAATGGCTTGCTGAGTCATCTATCCTAATGGAAGAGGTGGCTGAACAAGATTTTCAGTTATGTAAGGGGGATTACCAGTCTTTGGTCATTGATGAACTTAAGCAACTCTCTTTAAGCCATCAAAAAAATCTACTTCGATATTGGTTCCATCAATCGGGATTAAAACGACCTGGTATAGAAAAACTTAATGTTATTTTTGAGCAAGTAATAGGTGCTAGGGAAGATGCAAATCCTTGTTTAAATTGGCAGGGAAAAAATATTAGGCGTTATCAAAATAAGTTATATATAACGACTGCTTTGCCTGATATCGATGCTAGTTGGCAAACGAAATGGGATCTTAAAAGTGTTTTAAATTTACCAGAAAATTGGGCTTCGATTAAGGCAATAGAAACCAAGGGTGGTTTATCAAATCAATTTTCAGGACAAGCCTTAACGGTGAAAATAAGAAGCGGAGGAGAACATTGCCACCCTGTTGAACGCGTTAGAAATCGTCGTTTAAAAAAACTCTTTCAAGAATATTCTATACCTCCTTGGTTGAGAGATCGTTGGCCACTTTTATATGCTGGGCAACAACTTATTGCTGTCCCTGGTTTATTTATCTGTAGGGGGTTTGAAGCTAAGCCAACTGAGGATGGGATAAGCTTGTTGTTAGAACAACTATAATGTTGCTGGAAACCAATTGTCAGTAGCTAGAAAAGTCAATCAGCCAATAAGTTCTGTTTTAAATATATGAGCACTTCATCGGCAGGCATTGGTCGAGAAAATAAATAGCCTTGGCCATAATCAAAACTCATGTTCTTCAGCAGATTAAGTTGTTCAACAGTCTCCACACCTTCTGCGACAACCTCCATATTCAAACTTGCAGCCAGGGTTTTGATCGTATTTATAATCGCCATATTCTCTTCGCGCTTCTCCATTTCACTAACGAAGGAACTATCGACTTTTAACACATCGATGGGAAATTGATGTAAGTAACTCAATGAAGAATAGCCGGTCCCAAAATCATCTAAAAGTATCTTAATACCCGCTGCAGAATATCGTTCAAGTAATTTTCTGGCAGATTCAAAATTATCAATCAATACCGATTCAGTAACTTCAAGTCGAAGTAAGCTTACGTTGTAATCTGTAGATTTGATAATTTGCATAGTATTTGCGTAAAGTTCAGGTTGTGATAACTGTTTTGTTGATAAGTTAACACTGATCATCATATCTTTTAATCTTGGATCAGCCTGTTGCCAATGCTTAGTTTGAGAAAGTGCTTGCTCCATGATGAACAACCCAATATCGAGAATGAGCTCAGTTTCTTCAGCAATAGGTATAAAATCAACCGGACTAATCCAACCCATATCAGGATGTAGCCATCTTGCAAGGGCTTCAAAAGCTATAGGTTTATCAGTAACTAAATCCATAATGGGTTGATAATAAACACTGATTTGATTCTTCTCTAAAGCCCGCCTTAGTGCACTTTCAATTTGAAGTCTTTTTACCGCTTTCTGATACATAGTTTCATCAAAGGTAGCGAATTGGGCATTACCTAAGGATTTAGCGTGATACATGGCTGTATCAGCATCACGTAATATTTCATCGGCATTCTTGGTGGAGTCTTCATTGATGCTGATCCCAATGCTCGCAGAACTAAAGACCTGGTTACCATCAAGATCAAAAGGATCTTGTAAAGAATCCGAGATTCTTCGAGCAACAGCTTCTGCAGCTTTGTCGATTGTAAAATCAACGAGTAATATTGCAAATTCATCACCACCTAATCTGGCCACAGTGTCACCTGGACGAATGCAGTCAAGTAAGCGTTTGGATATCTCCTTAAGGAGTAAATCACCAATGTGATGACCTAGGCTATCATTAATGATTTTAAAGCGATCAAGGTCAAGAAACAAAACCGCGAAATGTGGTTTGGTCTCTCTTTTAACTTTATCGATTGATTGGCCAAGACGATCTAAGAATAGTGCCCTGTTAGGCAAATGAGTAAGGGCATCATGGAAGGCATCATAGGCTAACTTTTCTTCAATCAGTTTCCGTTTAGAAATGTTGTTTTTTAATTCTTGATTTGCAGAAACAAGAAGTTTGGTACGTTCTCTAACTCTTTCTTCCAATTGATCATTAGCGCTTTGTAGTTCTTTGTGTGCCTTTACTATTGCATTGCTAGCGGTATGACGTTGTAGAGATGCCGAAATATGTTGAGCTACATGGCCGAGAAGATTACGATCTTTATCATTAAAAACATTATTCTCATCATAGCTTTGGACAGCCAGTACGCCTATAGTTTTTTCATGTTCATCTTTTAATGGTACGCCAATCCAAGATAAACTCTCTATACCGAGGCTCGTTTTGTCGACAACTCTTGATTTATTATCAATCAATAAAGCTTCGCCAGATTTAAGTACAATTTCAGTCATCCCAGCTTGGCTATCCGATGTGTCTAATTCTCGATCAGGTTCATAGTTACTGTGAAAATCAACAAAATAAGGAAAAGTTAGAACTGTGCCTTTATTTTTAAGAAGGGCAATATAAAAATTTTCAGCAGACATTAAACCACTAACAATTTGATGTATTTTTATGAAAAAATGTTTTAGTTCAATATTGGTTGTTGCAAGCTCTGCTATCTTAAAAAAAGCCTTCATTAGATTTTCTGCATGACGTTTTTCATTGATCTCAGTTTTAAGCTCAAGATTTATTGTTGCAAGTTCAGCTGTTCTTGCTTTTACACGAACTTCTAATTCATTTTTTGCTCGATGCAAAGCTTCATCTGATTGCTTTCTTGAAAGAGCGGTCGCCACGTGCTGAGAGACGAAAGACAATAGTTCGATATCTTTTTTACAGTAACCAATCTCAGTATCATAAGATTGAACAACTAAGGCTCCTAGAATGCGATCACCTTGTTTTAAAGGAAATCCTAACCATTCATGGGAGTTGTCGCCAAGAATATTAATTTCACCTTTTTCTTCAAGTGAATCCATTAAAGCTGCATCGGCATGAAGCATTTTACCGGTTCTAAGCATATAACCGGTTAATGATTTATTTATCGTTTCAATCGGTAATTTAGCTAGATCATCAATAATGTACTTTGTTGAGACATCGACAATATAGGGAAAACTGATGGTATTTAAGCCTTCATCACATAAGGCTATGTAGAAATTTTCGGCGTAGGTGAGGCTGCCTATGATTTGATGAACTTCCTTCATAAACTGGGTGATATCTTCAGCTATATGAGCTTGCTCAGCGATACGGTAAAGGGCTCGATTAAGTTTATTTTCAGATAAAGCAGAGGAGTCAATTGCTAAAGAACTGACATCGCTGTCAGGTTGGCTTTTTTTACCATCTTTACTGGCTAGTGTTAATTTTCCTGATTTACGATTAGTGATAGCAGCACCCTAAAAGATTGAACTTTAGTTTAAATGACGAAAAAAATGACTAATTTCAGTCTTTTTAGCCATAGCATCTTTATAACCCAACTGAATGAGTTCTTTGCAATACCCACTTTCAAACAATAAATAACTTAAGATATTGGAGCCTTTTTCACCTTCAATTCCTAGGCGTCGGAAGAAAAATGATATTCCAGCGGGTAATTCATTGCTATGTTTTTGAGCTATAGAGCCAATATCTTTAGAGGGAGAAATCACTAAAGCTTCAATTTTCTTAAGAGGCAAATCGACCTGTGACAGTAAATCTTTAGGTATATTTTCAAGAGTTTTATTAATTCGTTGTAATCTTTCTACGTCGGAATCTAGAGAATCAATAAAAACACTATCAAGAACATGACCAGCAACATCGGCGATTGAAGGTCGTTGGTCCTTGTCATAGCAGACATAATCTGGCTGTTCTTCAGATGATTCTACACCTATAACTAATACTTTATCAGCGCCTAAATGCAAGGCTGGACTAATGGGTGAAATAAAGCCGACACTACCATCTCCAAAAAATTGCTGGTTTATAGCAACAGCTGGAAATAAAATGGGAATAGCTGAGGAAGCCATTAAATGACTGAGATGTATATTGTCCCTAATACCTATTCTGCGATGACGCTTCCAGTCTTCTAAATCAGCATGGCCCTGATAAAAACTGTAAGTACCACCCTCGGTATAATCAGAACAAGTCACACATAAAGCATCTAAACGTCCTTCACTGATCAGTTCTTGAAGACGTTTGAATGGGACAACATCACGAAGCAATTCACGCAGTGGTTGATTATTAAGTAGAGATGTAAATCTTAGTCCTTTTCGACCGGTGATCAGATGCCAAAAAAAACGCAATGTTTGTTTGAGCATTCCTTTGTAATCAGAACGGAAAACGTTATTGACATTGAAATTTGACCATACCGATTCTAATCGACGCAAACCAATGCGATATTGTCCAGCGTAACAAGCAAGAATGGTAGCATTAATCGCACCGGCTGAGGAGCCACAGATAATAGGAAAAGGGTTGTGAGAGCCTTTTGGAATGAGTTCATAAATAGCTTTTAATACACCGACTTGATAGGCTGCTCTAGCGCCTCCACCTGATAGTATTATGCCTGTTTTTATGTTCTTTTCTGACAATGTTAATTCCGATTAATAGCCTACGCAATTAAGAATAACCGCTCACCTTAATATTGTCTACTGATTGAAGACGTTGAAGTATTGATTATAGATATTTACTAGTTAAATGTAAGTTTTAAAGGTATTAACAA
>Ga0307492_10001138_pt1 | contig 11051 bp, 9 predicted proteins | sample SI3LmetaG_FD_202365 | JGI IMG/M metagenome (GOLD analysis project Ga0307492, IMG submission 202365) | Sea-ice brine microbial communities from Beaufort Sea near Barrow, Alaska, United States - SI3L | ecosystem: Environmental > Aquatic > Marine > Coastal | place: USA: Alaska | collected 2017-05-06
ACAAACCACACATATAATGTCACAACCTCTGGGTAAAATTCCTACTATTTCGATAAATTTTAACGGCTTAACTTGCTTAATAACACCGTACCATTAAAGCCCCTTTGCTCTTAACACAGGCAACAGTGAAAATACCACAGCATTCAATTAGAGCAGTTCAGGTGACATATTCTAAACAATAAATATCAGCTGTCATCAATGAATTCGTTAAAATCTATCATCCAACTCCATTGTGCCTGGTGCTGTCATCATCGATAGCTCAATACCGCATTCAAGGAATCAATAAAATAATCTTGCTCTCTTAATTTTACTTTTTGCCTCAGACAATCATAAATAGCTTGAATTCAATTTAAATAGGCGTATTTTAGATCGCTTTTTTCAAGCAGTAACTGTCATGTCTGAGCACTTAGTCAAGGCCTATAACTCGTTATGTACCAGCTTCACCCGAGGTGATGGTATTTACTTGTGGGACACACAAGGAAAACGCTATCTTGACGCATTGTGCGGCATATCAGTAACCAATCTCGGCCATAATTACCCGGCTGTGACAGAAGCGATTCAACAACAGGCTTCGATCCTGCTCCACACTTCAAATATTTACTGGATTGAATGGCAGCAAAAGCTGGCTGATTTGATCTGTAAACTATCGGCCATGGATCGAGTGTTCTTTTGCAATTCAGGCGCTGAGGCGAACGAAGCTGCAATCAAAATTGCTCGTCTATACAGCCATAATCAGGGTAATAGTGATCCTCATATAATTGTCATGGACCATAGTTTTCATGGTCGTACGATGGCTACTTTGAGCGCTACCGGTAATAGAAAGGTTCAGGCAGGGTTCGAGCCGCTGGTATCTGGTTTCGTGCGTGCTCCTTATAACGATATAGATGCGATTCGCTCTATTGCCGCAAACAACAAAAAAGTCGTCGCCATTTTAGTTGAGCCAGTGCAAGGCGAAGGTGGCATTATCGTGCCTGACAATGGATATATTGAAGCACTTCGACAAATTTGTGACGACAATAATTGGTTGCTGATGTTAGATGAAGTTCAGTCGGGCATTGCTAGAAGCGGCAAGATGTTTGCGTTTCAGCACAGCAATATCATCCCTGACGTCATGACTCTGGCTAAAGCACTGGGTAATGGCATGCCCATCGGCGCTTGCGTAACCCAGGGAAAAGCGGCCGAAGTTATTCAACCGGGTAATCATGGCTCTACTTTCGGCGGCAATCCTTTGGCCTGTCGTGTTGGTTGTGCGGTGCTGGAGAGCATTGAACAAAACAAGTTGTTAGATAATGTCACACGAACCAGCGCGCAGTTAGTATCACATTTAAAACGTGACTTAGTGCACCATGCCGATTTCCAGCAAATTAGAAGCATGGGTTTACTCATTGGCATCGAAATGAAACACAATTATCAGGCCTTTGTAGCGCATGCATTAGAGCAAGGTTTACTCGTTAATGTGACCGCAGAAAAGGTCATTCGCCTGCTACCACCACTCATATTAAACGAACAACAAACTGAAGATATGGCGCAGCAGATAATCGCCTGCATCAATTCTTTCGAACCCGCAACAAGGATCAACTAGTCATGAACCCGCGACACTTTTTAAGCCTGCTAGATTTCAGCACCGATGAATTACACGCATTGTTACACCATGCCATTGATGTCAAACAACGACTTAAACAAGGTGTTTCACACACGCCCTTAACGGGTAAAGTGATGGCGATGATTTTTGAGAAATCGTCAACTCGGACCCGTGTTTCTTTCGAAGCCGGCATGAGCCAGCTCGGTGGACATGCCATGTTCCTGTCACCAAAAGACATTCAGTTAGGTCGAGGCGAGCCGATTGAAGATAGTGCCCGAGTGATTTCAAGCATGGTCGATATCATTATGATACGAACCTTTGGTCATGACAGGCTGCAAACGCTTGCTGCCCACTCGTCAAAGCCAGTGATCAATGGCTTAACCGACTATGTACATCCCTGCCAACTACTCGCTGATATGCAAACCTGGTTTGAACTGCGTGGTGATATTAAGGGTGCTACGGTGGCCTGGATTGGTGATGGCAATAATATGTGCCACTCCTATATCAATGCAGCGATTCGATTCGGCTTTACCTTAAATATTGGCTGCCCAGACGGTTATCAGCCTGATCATGACTTAGTCAACCTTGGCGGTAGTCAGCTTCGCATTTTTAATAGCGTAGACGAAGCCAGTAAAGACGCTGATTTGATTGTCACTGATGTCTGGGCAAGCATGGGGCAAGAACAGGAACAAAAAGATCGTGAATTGGCTTTTGCACCTTTCCAGGTATCGAAGCAAACAATGCAATGCGCCGATAAAGACGCTTTATTCATGCATTGCCTGCCAGTGCACCGCGGAGAAGAAGTATCGGTTGAGGTTTTCGACGGTGAGCAAAGTGTCGTTTGGCAAGAGGCCGAAAATCGCTTACATGCTCAAAAGTCTCTAGTAGAAATATTACTGAGGTAAAGCAGCATTTAATTAATCAACTCTACTCGGTTACGGCCTTTTTGCTTGGCTACTTTAAGTGCCGCATTGGCATTCGCCAATAGAACCCGTGAAGAGGATTGGCTAGTGACTAGCTGACAACTCACACCAACACTCACTGTTAGACAAGGTGCTGTTCTCGACTTGGCGTGTTGTATTTTCTCTACATCCAACGCCTGGGTCACTTTCTTAATAAACCGCCGCGCATTTTGACTGCTGGTGTTCGGTAACACATAGGCGAACTCAGCACCATTTAACCTGGCTAGCAACTGATCTTTATGCGAAATTTCAGACATTAATATTTGAGCGACCTGGCACAGGACTATATCTCCCTGCTCGCTACCATAGTGAGCGTTATATTCGTGATAGTAATCGATATTCAGCCTGACTAGCGCAACTTGAATATTCGAGTCTTTATTTTGATTCCAAATTTCTTCGAGTCCAATCCGAAAAGCACGGTAGTTTGAAGCCCCCGTCAATTCATCGGTAATCGAAATCTTTTCTAATGCCTTATTGGTATTTGAGATTGAGGAAATTAGTCGCTGTAAATCGTCGACCAACATCGCATTATCAAACCGATAATAAAGCGCATCATTTATCAATATATTCATTCGCTTTACACTACTTGAATAGGCCACCATCATAAAAAGATAGAGTAAACCTAAGATATAACCATCCGGCGTATGCCGAAAAAATAGCCAGATCGTAATTGGCAGCATAATAGTGATTAGATAAGTAATGTAGATCATCAACGAAGTCGATAAGTAAGCGATTCCGCCAGCGCCCATTCCTAACAATAAGGAATGCAAAATAAATTGAACGTTAGTAGTTACATAAGGCATCAGTAACACGGCACCGCAGCCTTGCATAACTCCTGAAGCCGCCACACCAACAAAAAACCGATTGCGCCATTGCTGATGGGGAAAGTAGCTTTTGTTGTCTATCAGCAAATATCGACGCAACAAAATGTATCTGCCGATCAATATTAGGCTAAACACTGCAAACCAAGCTAATACCCAATGCTGCCGTCCTTGAATTGATAGCTCGACATAAGCCAGAACAGAACCAACAGTCGAAATAAATAGCGTAATCAACATGCCAATCGTGGCACGATCATATAAAAAATTGACGGCTTCCTGATGCTGCAAGTGGTCGCTACTTATCTCATCATTTCCGTTGGGAGGGCTCATATTTAAATTCTTTTTTTATTGATATGTCCAACGAGTTATAACAACCATTGACAAAAGGATTCTATCTGACTTGGGTAATTGTGGCGAGGGCTAGTCATTTTGAATCCGATTTCATGATCGAATCAAGCGAAGCAACTGGTCCACGAGCGTATCGAATGCTTTGAATATAGCAGCTCTAGACAACGAGTTGGATCGTGAAATATGGCCAAAAGGATTTTTTGCAGTAGATTCCCCCTGATTTTAACAGACTCCTAAGGTGTAACTAGCCTGACAGAGACTGGCTAGATGGTATAAAATATTTATATCAAACCGTTAGTTGGAAACTTTTAGATAGATGAGTACTAGTCAGGATTACGTGCAATGGTTTAGGGGGGCGGCTCCCTATATTAAGGCCCATCGCAAGAAAACCTTTGTCATTCTTATTTCGGATGAATTTATCCAGTCTGATCATTTTATCGGGCTCATTCATGATATCGCGCTGCTCAATCACCTAGGGATAAAACTTGTTATTCTCCATGGAAGTCGCGGCACAATTGATCGGCATTTGGCAAAAAACAACATCACCTCGCAATTTAACCAGAACATTCGAATCAGCGACGTTGAATCCCTGCCTTATATTGTTCAGGCCATCAATGAAATAAAAACCCAACTTGAATCTCATTTATCTATGGGATTACCCAATACCCCAATGTCTGGGTCAGAGATATCACTGGTGAGTGGTAATTTTGTTACCGGTATGCCGCTCGGTGTTATTGATGGCATTGATATGCAACATTCCGGGAAAGTCCGGGAAGTAAAGCATCAAGTGATTGAAGCATTACTCGACCAGAATCATGTCATCTTGCTATCCAATATTGGTTACTCTCGTACCGGTGAAGTTTTTAATTTACCAGCAGAAGAACTCGCGAGCGAAGTAGCGAAGTCTATCAATGCCGATAAACTGATATTTATTCACCACCATCAGTGGCAAAAGCAGCTCGCTGATACATTATCAACCCGTGAGTGTGAAACCTTAATGCAGACAGCAGATACGCCTGATGATTTAAAGCACCTACTGAATCATGCTGTGCAAGCGGTTAAATCGAATGTAAAACGAGTACATCTCATCGACCAGTTAGTCGATGGCGGTCTGTTATTGGAACTCTTCACTCGAAACGGTTTTGGTACAATGGTAACCAATCTATTTTATGAAGGCATACGTGCAGCAAACATTGAAGATGTTGGTGGCATACTCAGCTTAATTGGTCCGTTAGAATCTTCTGGCATTTTAGTTGAAAGGTCACGAGAGCAACTCGAATTAGAAATTAGCTTTTTTCATGTAATCGAGAAAGACGGCATGATTATCGCCTGCGTTGCTTGTATCCCCAGCCCTGAACATCATGTGGCAGAAATTGCCTGCCTTGCTGTTCATGATGACTATCGGCGCTCAGGGTTAGGTGAGCAGTTATTGCAGGTCGCAGAGATCCAGGCTTCTAAACACGGTATTATTCAAATCTACACGCTAACAACGCGCACGTCACACTGGTTTATCGAACACGGTTATGAGGAAACTACCTCGTTCGAGTTGCCGCCCCATAAATTGACTCAGTACAATCAGCAACGACGCTCGAAAATTCTGCTTAAAACAGTATAACTGACCCTATAAATTTGCTATGCCATTTGATCTAACTAACTATCTTGTCATCGGTGTCTCTTCACGGGCACTATTTGATCTATCGAAAGAGAACAAAATCTATGAACGTGAGGGATTAGAAGCCTATTGCCGTTATCAGCTAGACCATGAAAACGATATCCTCGAAAAAGGCACTGGGTTTGCGCTCATCGAATCGATGCTTCGAATCAATCGAATCGACGATAACATCAGACGCACCGAAGTCGTAATCATCTCACGCAACTCTGCCGATACTAGCTTGCGTATTTCAAATTCAATCGACCATTATCAATTGGATATTACTCGCGCAGCATTTACCGGTGGAGAACCGGTTGCCAAATACCTCAACGCATTAGACGTTGACTTATTTCTGTCAGCGACAGAGGAAGATGTGCAGGCAGCTGTTGAATCTAACGTGGCTTCTGGCCTGATTTATGATGGGCCATCACAAAATCTGCCTGGTCCACTAGAGCAAATCCGAATTGCTTTTGATGGTGATGCTGTGCTGTTTTCAGAAGAGTCAGAAATGATTTATCAACAGCAAGGGCTCGAAGCCTTTATCGCACATGAAAAACTCAATGCACAAAAACCACTACCCGAGGGACCTTTCGCCAAATTATTGAAAACTCTCTCCTATCTTCAATTTGATCTCAATAGCGAGAGCCAAACCGACACACCGCCGATACGCACCGCCCTAGTCACAGCAAGAAATAGCCCTGCGCACGAAAGAGTGATCAGAACCCTACGGACCTGGAAAGTAAGGATAGACGAGACGTTTTTTTTAGGCGGTGTCGCAAAGGATAAAATACTGGGTGCTTTTTCACCGCATATTTTCTTTGATGACCAGCATCAACATTGCGATGCCGCGGCCAAAGTAGTGCCTACTGCAAGAGTACCCTATAAGGGCGGAGATAAAAGTATCGGTAAAAAAACAGCCTAAAGTTTTTGCTTTAGGCTTTTCGAAGAATATTCAGCGTAAAAGAACTGGCAAAATAGATAATACCCGTTCCTAGTGATTAATCGTCCCGACGTTGTTTTTCCAAACGCTCATGTTTTTCCTGCGCTTCAACTGTCAAGGTTGCAATCGGTCTGGCTTCTAGTCTCAACAGACCAATTTCTTCGCCAGTCTCGTCGCAAAAACCATAAGATCCATCAACCACACGGCTGAGTGCTGAATCTATTTTATTAACCAGTTTGCGGTAACGATCGCGAGTGCGTAGCTCCAGAGCAGCATCGGTTTCTAAAGAGGCACGATCATTGATATCAGGCTCTTGCCAGTTTTCTTCCTTTAAATGAGAGATAGTGTCATTAGACTCTGCCAACAATTCTGCACGCCAGGTGAGTAATTTTTGACGAAAGTATTCTACTTGTGTGGCGGACATGTATTCTTCATCGATTGAAGGAGCGTATCCTTCAGGTATTTCAATTGTCATTGACCGGATCTCTGTTGTTGAACACCAATAATCAAAACGGTGCGCAGTATAGGCAGGTTTTTCGCGTTCATCAAGCGATCTTATAGCTAATTTATCAGGTGGCATCATTGATAATCAGTGGATCTACACCACTCAACTTATAATTCGACAAGCCTGCTCCATTTTATCCTGCAACCCTATCAATCAATAGGGTTATTGCATTAGATGATAATTGTTCTTTGAGTGATTTAAACATAAACTAAGGGCACAATTGAGCTCAACCACTGAGTGATAAACAAGGTTTAAAATTAAACACTATGATCATACGACTAGTTCTGCTTTTCCTTATTGTCGCGGCTGTTTTGTGGCTACTCAAAAGACTTTTTTCTGGTGAGGCTGAGTCGACTAAAGAGCCACAGACACTAAAAGACAAAAGTGAAAACATGATTCAATGTAAGTATTGTGGCATTCATTCGCCCGAGTCGATGACCATCAAACATGATGATCACAACTATTGCTGTCAGGACCATGCAGACCAGGACCAATAGCCAACAGTTGGGGGGAAACGAGTTTAAACCTCGCTCATCTAATTGGATTTCCGTTCGGCTACTCAATGTTTATCGCATTGGATTAGCCTCAATATTCTTCAGCCAGAGCTTTGTTGATCAATCCCCGCTGCTGAACATTGTTCATCTGGCACTCTATTCATGGGTTAGCTTGGCATTTCTAATTTTGTCTTTGATCTGGATCTTAGCGGCCAAAATTGAAAGGCGCGGATTTGAGCAACAAGTATCACTACAAATATACAGCGACACATTTCTGATCATATTGATCATGCATGCTTGTGGCGGTATTTCTAGCGGATTGGGTATGCTATTAATCATATCGATGGCGGTCACAAGCCTGCTGGGAAAACAGTCGCTTGCCCTTATATTCGCCTCACTGGCATCACTAGGTTTACTCGCAGAATATACTTACTCGCTAATCTATATTAACGGTTATTCAGGTAACTCAACTCAGGTTGGCATTTTGGGAGCAACACTATTTGCGACTGCAATTGTCACCCACAAACTCTCATTAGGATTAAAAAGCAGCGAACTACTCGTGCAACAAAAAGAGCGTGACGTCGCCCTGCTATCTGCACTTAACCAGGAAATTATCGAGAATTTACAAGCCGGTGTCATCATACTAACGAAACAGCATTTAGTTAGACACATTAATAACACAGCACTCCAAATGCTGAATACTAGTCCCGATTCAGATTTGCCGCTGGGGCGCAGTCAATCCAAAATTTTCACCGCGCTCGACCAATGGCTAAAATCGACAGAACCTGACGCGCCTTTTCTGCCATCTCAAACTGGACTTAATAATTTACAGATCAGTTTTCGACTGTTAAAAAGCAAAGGCCAGGCAAACATTTTGATATTTCTAAATGACGTATCATCGATAAAAACCAGCATGCAACAGGCAAAACTTGCGTCATTAGGACAGCTCACGGCTAGCATCGCTCATGAGATCCGAAATCCGCTGGGCGCCATTTCACATGCTGCTGAACTGCTGGCCGAAAATAAAGACCTACCCCAAGCTGAAAAGCGTATGACCGAAATAATTTATCAGCACACCGGTCGTATCAATCATATTATTGAAGATATTCTAAAAATCTCTCGCGGTACACCCACTGCCATGGAAGCCATCGACTTAAAACAATGGATGCCTGAATTCATCGAAGCTTTTTGTCTTAGCGGGGAGTCGAATGCAGATTGTTTTAACCTTGATATTCACATCGATGAATCGATTATCTCGTTTGATAACGGCCATTTAACCCAGGTTATGACTAACCTTTGCAGCAACGCCCGAACCCACGGAAACACTGAGAAACCAACTCATATAAAAATCTATCAGGACCAACGCCAGGTTCTCAATATAGAAATAGCAGATGAAGGTCCCGGTATCGATCAGTTCACCCTTGATAAAATCTTTGAACCTTTCTACACAACCAGCCATCAAGGCTCAGGGCTGGGGCTTTATATAGTCGATCAACTATGTGAGCTAAACAGTGCTAATATCATTGCTAGGAAAAACCTCTATGGCGGCACTAGCTTTTGTATTCTACCAAACACAGCGCTGCTTTCCCAAGAACTGTGAACCAATAAAGATAATTATTAACTAGAGCCAATAAACAGTGCCAATGACTAAACAACGCGTACTAATAGTTGATGACGAACCCGACATTCGTGAATTAATCGAAATCACATTGTTGCGAATGGGGTTAGAAACCCATTGTGCTGCCGATTACAGCGCAGCAACAAGGCTGTTAAAAGAAATCGTGTTCGACCTTTGCTTAACTGACATGAAATTACCCGACGGCGATGGCATTGCACTGGTAGAACATATCCAGCAGCACTGTCCCAACACACCAACCGCAGTTATTACCGCCCATGGCAGTATCGATCTAGCCATTAAATCGATGAAGGCTGGCGCATTCGATTTCGTCTCCAAACCCATTTCTCTTGAGACCTTGAGGAACCTGGTTGACAAAGCTCTGACACTGCCTAGTAGCACTCAACAAGCACAAAATTCGTCCGAAGCGACCTATCAAATCATAGGTAAATCGGCTGTGGTTGTTGATCTGCGTCGCTCGATTGCCAAGTTCGCTCGCAGCCAGGCACCAGTGTTTATTCAGGGCCAATCGGGTACAGGCAAAGAACTGGTAGCACGCCAAATTCACTTACAAGGATCTCGTGCCGAAGCACCGTTTATCGCAGTAAACTGTGGCGCAATTCCATCCGAACTGATGGAGAGTGAATTTTTTGGGCATATCAAAGGCAGCTTCACCGGCGCGGTGAACGATAATGCAGGCCTGTTTAAAGCCGCTCATGGTGGCACCCTATTCCTCGATGAAATAGCCGACCTGCCCTTGTCTATGCAGGTAAAACTATTACGCGTCATACAAGAAAAAACCATTCGCCCCGTCGGCAGCCAACAAGAAGAAACCACCGATGTACGTATTATTAGCGCCTCACACAAAGATCTTGAAGTCATGGTGCAACAAGGTTCTTTTAGACAGGACCTATATTACCGCGTCAATGTAATCGGCGTATTAGTACCTGCGCTAGCAGATCGAGAAAATGACATTATACAACTCACTCAACATATCCTGGATAAATACAATCAGCAAAATAACTGCCACTTACAATTAGATTCCGAGGCTATCAAAGCACTAGAGCACTATAGTTTCCCCGGTAACGTAAGGGAACTTGAAAACATACTGGAGCGAGCCACCGCACTATGCGACGAGAACACAATCACAATAAACGACTTACAACTGCCCAACTCCCCGGCTATAACAGAAGTGCCAGCTAGCGCTACCAGTTTGGGAGAGATAACCCAATCAGTCGAAAAGCAGCAAATTCTCCAGGCGCTATCCCAAAATCGCTGGAATCAATCAGCAACCGCCCGCACCATCGGCATTACCTTGCGCCAACTCAGATACAAAATGGAAAAGCTAGAACTTAACAAACCCTGACAAAAATTGTTAAAACTTGACAAAAATGTCAACTATTGGCGCTATTGTTCATGCTAAATAATCCCACCATTAATTCAAACCATTGTTTTATATAGAATTTATTAATAATAATAAATTTGGCACTCACATTGCTTTATTAATATCATGAAACGGCACAAGTCGATTTCTAATCCAGTTTTAAGCTATTAATCACAAAAGGAAATGAAATGAAAAAAGTACAAGCAGGTTTTACACTAATCGAACTCATGATCGTTGTCGCGATTATCGGTATTTTAGCAGCCATCGCAATTCCACAGTATGCGGATTATACGCAGCGGACTAAATTGACTGGTGCTCTCGCAGCCGTAGGTAGCATCAAAACACAAGTCGCTTTGTGCGCTCAAGAGACAGGTGTTCTTACTAACTGTACTGCAGGGTCAAACGGTGTATCCAGAAATATAACTGCCGCTGATGGTGTCACTTACTTAACTAGCACCACTACAGCTGGTGGCTCAATTACTCTTGTTAGTGAAGGCGTGAATGACCTTGCTGTCCCATTGCCTATGACACTTACACTGGTACCCACTACAACAGCCGGTGTTGGAGCTGTTTCTTGGGGATACCTCACAACTGCAAACGGGTGTCGAAATGTGGTAGGAGCAGAAGGCAGAGGAATTAACTGCACTCCATAAGATGACTTTTAGATAGACAAATACAAAAAGGGGTTCAATTGAACTCCTTTTTTTATAATAACAAAAAAGCTACAAACCAAGAAAACTATAATATAC
>Ga0307492_10001139_pt1 | contig 11042 bp, 10 predicted proteins | sample SI3LmetaG_FD_202365 | JGI IMG/M metagenome (GOLD analysis project Ga0307492, IMG submission 202365) | Sea-ice brine microbial communities from Beaufort Sea near Barrow, Alaska, United States - SI3L | ecosystem: Environmental > Aquatic > Marine > Coastal | place: USA: Alaska | collected 2017-05-06
AGTAAACAAACGCAAATGGCGAGAGATTGAAGCCATTCACGACAGACATCAACTCAGACAAGAACTACGAGAACTGGGGATCTCACCAGAAGATGAATTAGAATTTTTGTAAATGTAAAAGTCCTGAATATTCAGGGCTTTTTTTTATAGAGCAACAAAACCAAAATCTAGGCAGTGATAGTCACTTCAATTAAAGCAGTGATTATTTAGACAATTTCAGATTTTTCATGGAATAGCGAAGACAGACAATACAGATAAGAAAAACTAAACCTGCCAATTTATCGCAGTTTTATTTTGCTGTTGAAGTATTTGATTGGTTTGAGAAAAATGTTTACACCCAAAAAAGCCTCGATACGCTGACAGCGGCGAAGGATGAGGTGCACTGAGCACATAATGTGTTTGTTTATCTATCAGCGCACCTTTTTTCTGACCATGGCTGCCCCACAACAAAAACACCAGCCCATCACAATGTTTACTTAGTTGTTGAATAACCGTATCAGTAAATTGTTCCCACCCTATTTTTGCATGAGAGTGAGCTTGAGCTTGTTCGACTGTAAGCACAGTATTTAGCAGTAATATACCCTGCTCTGCCCAACGTTGTAAAAAGCCATGTTGCGGAATGATAAAGCCGGGAATGTCAGTAGCTAATTCTTTATATATGTTCACCAATGAAGGAGGCGTTTTAATCCCTGGCTGCACTGAAAAACATAAACCATGAGCTTGATTAGGGCCGTGGTATGGATCTTGACCTAATATAACAACCTTAACCTTGGCCAGTTGTGTTAAGTCAAAAGCATTAAACACATCCAGGCTGGTTGGATAAATAACTTTACCAGCGGCCCTCTCACTTTTAACAAATTGCATCATTTGTGTAAAATAGGGTTGCTGCTTTTCTTGATCTAGAATATCTGCCCAAGTGGTCATCAGATATTTTTAACCTAATAAGCTAAACAAGTGCGCTTTTAACGCCTGATAATCACAAGGTAACTCTACTGACAATCCCTCTTTACCTGCACAATCTGCCAGAGGTTTTGGCAAACTGATGGGTTGTCCTAAGACATTCTCCACGGTTTCACGGAATTTAGCTGGATGAGCGGTGCCTAAGAAAATACCTGTCTGTCCTTCTTCCATTTTTCTGACTAATGCTTTGTATGCAATCGCAGCGTGGGGTTCGCTTACGTAGCCTAATTGAGCTAGTTGACGCATCGCCACTTGAGTGTACTCTTCGTCTACTGTTGCACCCGAGATGATAGATTTGTCTATCTGGCCTTGTTCAATCATGGACTCAATACGCGGCCAGTTGTTAGGTTGACTCACATCCATCGCATTAGACAGGGTTTCAACCGTGTCTTTGGGTGCCCACTCGCCAGTTTTTAAATAACGCGGGACCGTATCGTTTAAGTTAGTGGCGGCAACAAAATGTTTGACCGGTAACCCCATGATTTTGGCAATTAAACCTGCAGTCAAATTACCAAAGTTACCACTGGGCACTGAGATCACTAAGTCCTCACGTTCGGCTGGCGTAAGTTGTGAAACGGCTTCAAAGTAATAACATACCTGCGCAGCTAAACGGCTGATATTAATAGAGTTTGCAGAATTTAGATGTAAACCGTCACGCACATCAGGATCATCAAAGGCACTTTTTACCAATTGCTGACAGGCGTCAAAATCGTCTTCAATGGCCACAGTATGGATATTACCACCAACAGTGGTGAATAATTTTTCCTGTAACAAACTGATTTTGCCTTTTGGGTACAAGATCACCACATTGATATTTTCAATACCATGAAAAGCATGGGCAACCGCGGCACCAGTGTCACCAGACGTAGCAGTTAATATAGTGATCGGCTGGCCATCAGAGATTTCAACTAAGCACTGAGCCATAAAACGGCCGCCAAAGTCTTTAAACGCTAATGTAGGACCATGGAAAAGCTCAAGACTATAAATATTATCGGTTACTTTCTCCAAAGGAGCGCCAAACACAAAAGCGCGTTCAACAATACCTGCAACCACTTCGCGCGGTAACTCATCACCGATTAAGGTGGTTAAAATTTCTATACTGCGCTCAACAAAAGGCATAGCCAATATCGATTCAATATCATCAAATTTGGGTAGTTGCTTAGGGAAAAACAACCCTTGGTTTTTGCCTAAGCCTTTTTTTACTGCTTCTGCGAAGCTTGCCTTATCAGAGGCGTCCTTTAAATTTACGAGTTCCACTTTGCTACCTTTTTAATACTTAAATGTTGCACTAGTAACAGCAGCGATTAGCCTTATGTTATTAGTTCCGATGAAAGCTAACGCTTTCAAGAGTGGTTTACGGATGCACCACTGGAGTCTAGCTGACAAATATGACTAAAACCTGTGTCATTTTGAATATAATTCTCAGCTAACCATTGATTAATTATTTTGGCATTTTCTATATTATCGCACACTGCAAATACAGTAGGTCCAGAGCCAGAAATGCCAAAAGTCAGTGCGCCATGTTGCTGTGCAAATACACGTGATTCATCAAATTTAGGCAGCAGTGATTTACGGTAAGGTTCGGCAATCACATCTACCATCATGGCGGCTGCAAGTTTGTCATCTTTTCGATGCAAAGCATCAACAAAAACCGCCAACTGGCGGCCAAATTGGATCGTATCTGACATCGAAATCTGTTTGGGCAAAATGTCCCGCGCCGCCGCTGTCGAAACACTAAGACCAGAGTAACAAGATACCCAATACCAATTTTCAAACATAGGTAATTTTAATGCTAGGTGTTCTTTATGTTCGGTCGTTAAGGTTAAACCGCCAAGGAAACATGGCGCAACATTATCATAATGTACACTGCCACTTATTTTCCCTTCTAGTTCACCCATCACCAACAACAATTCATTTTCAGTTAAAGGAGCGTTGCCAAAATACTCCGTAAAAAACTGATTCAGACCATATAAAGCCGCCACAATAGAGCTAGCACTTGAACCTAAACCACTGCCAATAGGTAAATTTTTATGCAGAGTCATTTTAAGTGCAGGAATGGTACTTTTTACATGACCTTGTAGATCTAACACAGCCATAAAATGCTGATAACAATGAGTGACAATATTGCTATTTGGATCAGGCGGCAGTTTATCTGCAAAACGTCCTTTGACGTCTAAACTAAACTGCTCAGCTATTTCAATATCGACTTCATCGCCTAATAAACTTCCGTCTATTGGTTTTAATGCCGCTCCCAGTAAATCAAAACCTAAGCCAACATTACCAATAGAAGCGGGGGCATATGCTTTTAAAATTAAGCTTTTTTTATTGACGTTTGACATCATACAGATTGTTTCCAAGGCATCGTGCGCATGACATCGGCGAATACACCGGCTGCTGTAACCGCAGCACCTGCACCATACCCTCTAATAACATAAGGAATTGGTTGATAATAATGACTATGAATAGCCAATGCATTTTCACCCTCTTTAACCATATACAGTGGATGAGACTCACTGACAGCTTCGATACTGACCACACATTTACCGTTATCAATTGAGCCTACATACCGTAACACTTTACCTTCATTCTTGGCAGAGGCTACTTTTTTAATGTAATAAGCATCTAATTCAGGCAAACGCGTCATAAAATCTTCAATACTGCCACTGGCATCAAACGACGGCGGCAATACCGCTTCTATTGTGATATCAGATAGTTCAAGGGTTAAACCTGATTCACGGGCCATAATCAGGAGTTTTCTGGCGACATCCATACCACTTAAGTCGTCACGAGGGTCAGGTTCAGTAAAACCATTCTTTTTGGCAATTTCAGTTGCCTCAGACAGGCTCAACCCTTCGTCTAACTTTCCAAACACAAATGATAACGAGCCAGATAAAATGCCTTCAAAGCGCACTAATTCATCGCCGGCATAAAACAGGTTTTGTAAATTATCAATAACCGGTAATCCAGCCCCTACAGTGGTTTCATACAAAAACTGGCGATTGGTCTGTTGAGCCGTTTTTCTTAACAAATGATAAAATTCAGTACTGGCGGTATTGGCTTTTTTGTTAGGCGTAACAACATGAAAACCGTCTAACATCATCTGGGGATATTGATCAGCAATGTGAGAGCTACTGGTACAATCGATAACAACGGGGTTGACTAAGCTATTATCGTGTATAAAACGTTTCAAATTTTCGATAGATAGCTGTTTATCACTTTGCGCTAAGTCTTCCTGCCAAGATGTATTCAAGTCTATGCCGGAGGATTGAAGCAATAATTTCTGACTATTAGCAATGCCGTATACTTTTAAGCTTATATTTTTTTCTAATAAAGAAGCTTGTTGGCGAGCGATTTGGGCTAAAAGCTCTTTTCCTACACTACCGCAACCCACTAAAAACGCATCGATGGCATGTAGGTTAGAGAAAAAATTCTGGTGCACTACTTTAACGGCTTTTTTAGCTTTACTGGCTTCAATGACAGTGGAAATAGAGCGTTCAGATGAACCCTGAGCGATCGCCACGTTATTCACTCTTGCTTGCGCAAGTGAACTAAAGAATTTGGCGGCCAAACCTTTAGAATGGCGCATACCGTCACCTACCAAAGTCACAATGGCCAATTCATGACGCACTTCAATGGGGTCAAGTAATTGATTACTAAGCTCTAAAGAAAATGAATCTTCTAATAAATCCTGAGCCCGACTGGCATCTTTACTGTGAATACAAAAACTGATGCTGTATTCAGAAGAAGACTGCGTAATTAAACTAATAGAGATATTTGCGTTAGACATAATTTCAAACACACGGCTAGCCATACCCACCATGCCTTTCATACCTGGGCCTGCCACGTTAAACATGGTCATATCATCTAAGTGTGAGATACCTTTTACACTAGTCCATTTAGTACTGGCTTCGTTACTAATTAACGTGCCTGGCGCAGCTGGATTTAGGGTATTACGAATTAAACATGGGATATGATGCTGAGCGATGGGGCCAATAGTTTTAGGGTGTAATACTTTTGCGCCAAAATAAGATAACTCCATGGCCTCTTGATAAGTCAACTTATCAAGTAATACTGCACCTTCGACTTGGTTTGGATCAGCATTGTAAACACCGTCTACGTCTGTCCAAATTTCACAGCACTGGGCACCAATACAAGCGGCTAAAATAGCCGCGGAATAATCTGAACCATTACGACCTAAAGTGACTTTTTCACCTGCATCGTTAACCGCAACAAACCCTGGCATAATTAAAATTTTGTCTCCAGAGATATCGACATCACTAAAGCGGGCTTTACTAGCAGATACATCAGCTATGCTATCTAAGTAGTCACCTTCAGCGATGATATATTCAACCGGATCAATAATACAATTGGCATGACCTAAAGTAGTTAAAATCTCACTGAAAATATTTACACTGATGTATTCTCCAATGCTCAGCACTCTAGCGACCACCTGTTCAGGCGCACAGCGTAGCAATGCAAAACCTTCTAAATGCTGATTGAGATCATTTAAAGTATGCTGAATGAAATCGGCTAATTTGGTTTGAGAAAAATCAGGTACATTAATTTTCAAGTCATCCAAAATACCGAATAAAACCATATTTAATTTGGCAAACAATTCACCATAATCTTTGCCCGATGCCGCTTCGTCGCACAATAACGACAAAGCATTGGTGACGCCCTTTGGAGCAGACAACACCACAGCTGCACCCACCTGGGTATGGCATGCAATACTAATGTCTTTCACTCTTAAGTAACGTTCTGCATCAGCGAGAGACGAGCCGCCAAACTTCAATACCTTCATTGTCTACTTCCTTTAATGTTTCAACACACTGTAATTATTACGTATTTTTTAAGCATTCAAACAATAAAAAAGCCCGCTAGGGTTGCGGGCTTTTTATGTGTAATGCGAATGCACTAGCCAGCGACCACCTTATAAAAGGTGGTAATCATCATGCTGGTATTGGGTACTATTATTGTTTTCATATATTCAATTTGCCGTATAGACGTCTATATGTCAACTAGCACTTAGAGTTGTTTTGTTATTTGATATACCGGCTCCACAAAACGCTCCGTCACTTGGGTTTTAATAATTCCAATTTACTCAATCAATATCGGTTTCGGCTACAGACTCTTTGTACTTGTTGGAGATATAATATGAATGGTAAAGACGCTTTTTCTCTTTTACTTGCATTACTATTAATTTGACTTTTTTATGGGTACATCGTTGCCATCACATTTTTGACCCATGCTGACAATACACTGATTTTCGATATTAGCATTCGCTTTTCTCAGCGTACCTTATCTCGCTATTTATCAAAAGATCACTTTCTATCTAAAATAACGGGCCCCGGTCCTAAGACTTCTAATTCGTCATCTGGATTATAGATAGGACAGCTTTGCATCGATAAACAACCACAACCTATACACCCATCCAATGAATCTCGAAGTTTAATCAACGAGCTAATTTGCTGATCGAGTTGTTGTTGCCAGCGCTTTGACAATTGCGCCCAGTCTTTTTTATCGGGTGTGCGCTCATTTGGCATACCCAAGAAGGTTTGATGAATACTTTGTAAACTGATCCCTAACCTTTGCGCGGCTTTAATCACTGAAATTCTGCGCAATACATCTCGTTTATAACGTCTTTGGTTACCTTGATTGCGCCAACTTCTAATCAATCCTTTTTGTTCATAAAAGTGCAAAGTAGAAACTTTCACCCCAGTTCGTTTAGCCACATAACCTACTGACAAATTTGCGTCTTCCATACCCTTAACCTCTTATCTGAACAAGTAATTTCAAATATAGAGAAAAAAACGCTTTACCTCAAGTAAACATGAGGTTTTAACATACCGCTATCGACAACAAAACAGACGCATCAAAAAAGGAAATTATTATGAAAAACCGATACAAAACACAAATAAGCACAGTTAACCATTATGTTAAGAACATCATTGAAAGGATCCAAGAGACCTATAATGGCACTATGTATTTCAAGTAAACACCTATGTATTTCAAGTAAGCACCTATGGCGTTATGTCACAGCAAACTAAGGAATAAACTAAGGAATAGCCAACCAAACAAGTGCCAGTGAAGAGATAAACCCAATACCCCAAAAGGTGCTGCGCAATACATGTTTATCAAAGTAGTATGCCAATAGGTAAGCCAGTCTTGATACAACAAACGCAATAGCAAAATATTCCGCTAACTGCCCTGCGTTATTAGTGGCAAGCACTGCTAGCGCGCCGGGGGTAAACATGATTAACGCTTCAAAACAATTTTCGTGAGCCGCTTTAGCCCTAGCGCCAAATCCCGACAAAAACTTTTGCTGCTCACGGGGGGTTCGATTATCATAGCCACCTTTGATTTTATTCATGGCTATCGCCAGTGGGGCTTTGGCGAGGATGGGCATTAAGGTTGCGATAAATAAACAGATTATGATGATGGTCATAGTGACTCCTTTAAATTGACTAACGGGTATTCAAACAACGAGGTTAAAACACAAATAGCTTGAATGAAAATAATTTATTATCACAGTTAGCAATAGCCACTCCTTCAGCTGAATCCATAATTCAACCTGACTGGGGTGCTAAATGCGGTATCACACTAACGGTCAAACGCGATGATTTACTGCACCCGGTCATCTGTGGCAATAAGTGGCGCAAGTTAAAGCATGCATTAATACCTGCTATTGACGCCAAGACAAAACATATTATCAGTTTTGGCGGTGGGTTTTCGAATCATGTGCACGCTTTAGGTTATTGCTGCCACCAACTCAATATTCAATTCACCGCCATTATCAGAGGGAATTATTCACACAACCTTAGTCCTATGTTGCAAGACTTAGAGTGCTGGAATGCCAACATTCAATATGTTGATCGTCAAACATATCGACAAAGAGCTAATCCGAGCTATCTTAAAACATTGCAACAGCAATACCCAAATGCGTTACTTATTCCTGAAGGGGGTTCGCAGTTACCAGCTCTCAAAGGGGTAGCTGAAATTATTGATGAACTGCAAAATGAGTATGACTATGTTTTGGCACCAGTGGCCAGCGGAGGCACTCTTGCTGGTTTAGTCTCAGGTTTACCCCATCATGGAAAACTAACAGATTGTAAAATATTAGGCATTGGCGTACTTAAAGGTGAAGGTTACCTCGAACAACTAGTTACAGACTTATTAGCAAAGGGTACACACAAAAAAAGCTGGCACATCAATCACAATTATCATTTTGGGGGATATGCTAAGTCTAATCATGAGTTGAAACAATTTTGCCAAGAATTTCATCAACAAACAAAGATTGAAATAGAGCCAATTTATAGCGGAAAGCTATTTTTTGCGCTTCGTGATTTGATTGCTAAGGGATACTTTCCGCAAAAAAGTCGTATTTTAGCATTACACACAGGAGGTTTGCAGGGAGCTAGGTAAGTCATCATTGCTTTATTCATCAAATATACGGTAAATTGTTCGTTATTAAGTCCCTCTATTCACATCACTTTATTATGGTTGTTTATTATTTATACAAATTGTATTTTCCTATCCCAGCTCAAAATCATTGTTTGTTAACCTGGTGACAGATTTCAAAAATTTTTACCCGTTATGTTGAACTGGATCGAATGGCTACAAGGTTTTGCTGGCGCATCACCACAAGAATGGGTCGCAACGGTTTCTGGCTTTATCTGCGTTTATCTCGTCATAAAGCGTAATATCTGGTGTTTCGCTTTTGGTTTTGTGCAAGTCAGTATTTACACTTGGATTTTTTATGATGTGAAGCTGTATTCAGATATGGCATTACACGTATTTTACATTGGTTTTCAAATTTACGGCTGGATGTTGTGGAAAAATGCACAAGACTCGACGGATCACGTGATCATTAACCAAGGTACAACCAAAGAATATAGTTTATGGGTTATCGCTATTGCTGTTAGCACAATGGTGCTCGGTACCATCATGATCCGATACACAGACGCAAGCTTCCCCTACCCTGATGCCTTTACAACTTGTGCAAGCTTGGCGGCCCAGTGGTTATTGTCCCACAAAAAATTATTGAACTGGATGTTATGGATAGTCGTAGACATAGTGGCTATTGCAATATATTGGCAAAAGGGGCTATTTCCAACATCGGCTTTGTACGCTTGTTTCTTGGTCATGGCTATTATCGGTCAATGGCAGTGGTATAGACATTTGAAACTTAATTTAAAACAAGGCTCGCCCATTTAATGATCAAAAAAATTGTCTTTTTAGGTGGCCCCTCCACTGGTAAAACCACCTTATGTGAAGTTTTGGCTCAGGAGCTAAATAGCATAACAGTGCCTGAATATGGCCGAGATTACTGGTTACAACATCAAGTCAACCGCCGACTGTCCCCCGAACAGCTATTGCATATTGCTCACACTCAAAACCAATGGGAAGACAACGCATCTTCTAGGGCTAACCAATATCTACTTTGTGATACCAGTGCATTTACTACTTGGCACTTTGCCATGCATTACCACCAAACAGCATTGCCTGAGTTAGAGCGCCTAGGGACACAATGTTGGCAACGTTACGACTTAGTCGTGCTTTGTGATGATGATATCCCTTACGACGATACATGGGAGCGTTCAGGCGATGCCAATCGCTACGAATTTCAGGTGTTTAACCGTCAATACCTCAAAGAACATGGCATCAAACACATACTGGTATCGGGTGACATCAAACAAAGGAAAGAAGCAGTGCTTAAGTCACTGGGCTTGGTATCAGCTGGGATGTGCACATATTGATTAAACAAATCTAACTCGAGATCAAGCAAACTCGGCAGCGTTTTTCAATATTCAATTTGCACCACAATAAATTACTGCTAGCATTGAACTTTTATATGTAATCTAGTTTATTAGGAACTCACTATGTCCCGCGTTCTAATCATCGGCGCTGGCGGCGTTGCCGCTGTCACCATAAAAAAATGTGCTCGTTTACCTGAATTATTTGATGAAATATACCTGGCAAGTCGCACGGTTTCAAAATGTGAAGCACTACAAAAAGAAGTCGGTGTAGACCGAGTAAAAGGCGTGTTTGCGGTTGATGCAGATCATGCCAGTGAAGTGGTTGCTGTCATCAACCAAGTCAAACCCGATTTGGTGGTTAACTTAGCTCTGCCTTACCAAGACTTAGCCATAATGGATGCTTGCTTAGAAACGGGTGTGGATTACATGGACACCGCGAATTACGAACCCAAGGATGTCGCAAAATTCGAATATTCCTGGCAATGGGCTTACCAAGAAAAGTTCCAACAAGCGGGCTTGATGGCGTTATTAGGCAGTGGTTTTGATCCCGGCGTAACTAATGTATATACAGCTTACGCGGCCAAACACTACTTTGATGAAATTCATTATCTAGATATAGTTGACTGTAATGGCGGCGATCACGGTCAAGCCTTTGCGACTAACTTCAACCCCGAAATTAATATTCGTGAAATCACTCAGCGTGGACGTTTTTATGAAAACGGTGAATGGAAAGAAACGGATCCATTAAGCGTACGCGAAGATCTGGACTATCAAAATATCGGAGTGCGTGCTTCGTATTTAATGTTCCACGAAGAATTAGAATCACTGGTCAAACATTTTCCCAGCCTTAAACGTGCTCGCTTCTGGATGACGTTTGGTGATGCTTACCTAACCCACCTAAAAGTACTTGAAGGCATAGGCATGACGAGTATTGCGCCTATCGACTTCCAAGGTCAGCAAATTATACCTTTAGAGTTTTTAAAGGCGGTTTTACCTGATCCAGGTTCATTGGCTGACGGGTATATCGGTCAAACCTGTATCGGTACCTATATAACAGGTGTAAAAGATGGCCAAGAAAAAACCATTTTTATTTACAATAATTGTGAACATGCCAAGTGCTACGAAGAAGTCGGCGCTCAAGCGGTGTCTTACACCACAGGTGTACCGGCTATGATAGGTGCGGCATTGATGTTAAACGACACATGGAAAAAACCAGGAGTGTGGAATATGGAACAATTTGATCCAGACCCCTTTATGGAGATGCTAAAAACTCACGGTTTGCCTTGGCATGTGATTGAATGTGACAAGAGCCCATTTAGTCGATAA
>Ga0307492_10001140_pt1 | contig 11041 bp, 7 predicted proteins | sample SI3LmetaG_FD_202365 | JGI IMG/M metagenome (GOLD analysis project Ga0307492, IMG submission 202365) | Sea-ice brine microbial communities from Beaufort Sea near Barrow, Alaska, United States - SI3L | ecosystem: Environmental > Aquatic > Marine > Coastal | place: USA: Alaska | collected 2017-05-06
GATATAATATCTACTGATATAATATCTACTGATATAATATCTACTGATATAATATCTACTGATATATCAAAAAGCCGATAATTTCTTCTAAAAAAATCCTCATATAAACTTATTGATAATTGTTTATGTAGTGATAAAGATAAAAATCAGTTGTGTCCTGTATTACGTAAACTTCAACTCTAAAGAGTTAACTGAATTTTTTATATCAATAATTTTACGGGCAATATTCTATGAGTATACTTAATGAATGACGATAAACAATATACTATCTTGGCGGTGGATGATGCCAAAGATACCTTACTGTTATTGAATTTCGATCTAAATACAGAAGGTTATCAGGTTATCAAAACCACATCAGGAGAGAAGGCCCTAGATCTCATTTCTAATGAAGTGGTACAAGAAGACAGTTATGGTTCATTAACAAAACATCATAATGTTGATCTCATTCTCTTGGATATGTATATGACAGGTATGTCAGGTTTAGCAACGTTGGAGCTCATCAAATCTGACCCTAATACTTGTGACATTCCAGTGATTATGTTGTCTGCCTCAAATGATGAAGATGAAATTGTTGAAGCGTTGGAGTTAGGTGCGGATGATTATGTGACTAAACCTTACATTGCTAAAGTATTACTGGCAAGAATTAGGACGTCCTTAAGATTATTTGCGAAAACTCAACAATTAGAGCGGTTAGCGAAAACTGACTTCTTAACAGCAATAAGTAATAGGGCTAACTTTTATGATCTCAGCACTAAAGCCCTGAGCCTTTGTCGACGTAATCAACAAAGTTTAGTGATTGCAATGTTTGATATTGATTTCTTTAAGCATGTTAATGATGAGTTTGGTCATGACGTTGGTGATTTAGTATTAGTTGAATTTGCAAAAGTTTTATCATTATCCTCTAGAGACTATGACTTTGTCGCTCGTATTGGTGGTGAAGAATTTGCGATATGCATGCCTAATACTTCTATCGAAGATGCGATGTTAGTTTGTGAAAGGTTAAGAAAACGTATTGAAAATAATAAAATAAATATTGGACACCTCAAACAAGAACAATTAAGTATTACCGTGAGCATTGGTGTTGTTGCCAAGATATTTCAAGGTGATGTTGACCAAATATCTGTTGATATACTCTTAAAGCTTGCCGACCAAGCGCTGTATCATGCTAAAGAGAATGGCAGAAATATTACGGTTAATGCCGATACCTTATTATCAAAAAAATTAACAAAAGAATCATTTTTAACGAATAATGTAAACTTAATTAATAAAGCTGTTGATGAGTCAGTTCCGAGTGAAGTAACTAACTCATCTGAGTATTTATTAGCAGATTACCCAGGAGTTGATGTCGCTATTGGGCTTGCTAACGTATTGGAAGATAAAAATATTTACCATGAAATACTGGTGATTTTTTATCAGGAACACTTCCTTGACGGGGAAAAGTTGCAAAAGGCGTTAGTAACAGGCGATATGATATCTGCTAAGCATTTAATTCATACTTTAAAAGGGGTGTCGTGCTCCATAGGTGCGATGCAATTATTTCATTTCAGTAAGGTTTTAGATTCTGCGATAAAAGATAATGAACAATCGAAATTCAAGTCCTTGTTTGAACAAGGTGTTCTGATTGAACTTAATAAAGTGTTAGCGGGAATAAAGTTACAACTAATCGACTCACACTAGTCTATCTCTAATGTAATATCGGTAATTGGGATACAGCAACAAGGTAATATTTCGCCATCGCCAATATAAGCTAATGGCTCACCATTAGGATAAAATATTTCACCATCGACTAGAATTACTCGACAAGCACCACAAAAACCATCTCTACAATGATAGTGGACTTCAACGTTAGCACCTTCAAGACATTCCAATAGACTTAGTTTAGCATTTGAAAAATCTACTACCTTATTTCCTGTGGTAATTTTAATGGCTGAATGACGGCTGCCTGCAGTGAGATTTTCACTACGGTTAATTGCTTTAGCACACAAAATCAAATCCAGTTTTAAGGGCGTATTGATTGTTGAGGCCAAATAACAAAAATGGCACGTTAAATTTAGAGGTCAAAATCATCAAAGTCATCGGCAGATACCGATGAGTCAACTTGTCCAACTAGGTAGCTTGATATTTCTGTTTCTTGTGGGGCAACTTGTACATTGTCACTGACCAAATAGGCATTCATCCAAGGCAGTGGATTACTTTTAATATCAAATGGCGCATCAAAACCAATGGCTAGTAAGCGTTGGTTACTTATATATTCAATGTATTGATGTAAGATTTGAGCATTTAAACCAATCATAGAACCGTCTTTGAAGAGGTATTGTGCCCATTCTTTTTCTTGTTCAACAACATCTAAAAATATTTGACGACCTTGCTCATTCAACGCTTCAACAACCTCTTTCATTTCAGGGTCATCTTTTCCTGAACGCCAGTTATTTAGAATATGTTGAGTACCTGTTAGGTGTAACGCTTCATCACGCGCAATTAGTTTGATGATTTTTGCATTACCTTCAAGTAACTCGCGCTCTGCAAAAGCAAATGAGCAGGCAAAACTAACATAAAAACGAATAGCTTCAAGTGCATTTACTGAGCATACAGCAAGGTAAAGGCGTTCTTTTAATTTACGTTGACTCACTTGTAGACTGATTTTTTGACCTGATATTTCAACATCATAAGTGCCTTCGCCAAGGGATTGTAAGAGCTGGGTTGTTAAAATAACTTCATCAAAATACTTTGCTATTGATTCTGCGCGTTTTAAAATAGCAGGGTTGACTACGATATCATCAAAAATTTCACTAGGGTCGGTAAATAAGTTACGTAAAATATGAGTATATGAACGAGAATGAATAGTTTCGCTGAAAGCCCATGTTTCTATCCAAGTTTCAACTTCTGGTAGTGAAACCAAAGGGAGGAATACCGCATTGACTGAACGAGCAGCCATAGAATCCAAGAGGGTTTGATATTTTAAATTCGAAATGAAAATGTGTTTTTCTGATGCGGTTAGATTCTGCCAATCAGCTCTATCTTTAGATACGTCGACTTCTTCTGGTCGCCAGAAAAATGAGAGTTGTTTTTCTATTAACTTTTCAAACGCTATATAACGTTGTTGATCATAACGAGAGATATTAACACTGTTACCTAAAAACATAGGCTCTTGTAATGCATCATTAGGCGTTTGGTTAAAAGTGGTGTACGACATAAAGAACTCCTTTAAATACCTCTCTATTGTAGATAGGTATTATCGAGTCGACATTAGCGCAACTCGATTTAATTTATTTTACTAATTACGTGATTTTGAGATAATAGTCATGATATACATTTAATAAAGGACAATTTTTTAAATGTATAGGTTTGTCTATATCTTACATGCACCACCAGCACAACTTTCATCTTCAATTTCAATCTGATCATCTGCTCCATCACGAGTATTGTGATAGTACATGGTTTTAATGCCTAATTTATATGCCGTTAAAATATCTTTTAATATTTGTTTTATCGGTACTTTACCGCCGTCGAAACGAGAAGGGTCATAATTGGTGTTAGCTGAAATTGTTTGGTCAATAAACTTTTGCATGATCCCAACTAATTCTAAATAACCCTGATTATTAGGGATATTCCATAATAATTCATAACTGCTTTTAAGCTTTTCATACTCAGGAACCACTTGTTTTAAAATACCATCTTTACTCGCTTTTATACTAATCAAACCCCTTGGTGGTTCGATACCATTAGTGGCATTAGATATTTGCGAAGAAGTTTCTGAGGGCATTAATGCAGAAACAGTAGAATTTCTCACGCCATACTTTTTAATATTTGCTCGTAATGCTTCCCAGTCTAGATGTAATTTTTCGCCGGTAATATTATCAATTTCTTTTTTATAGGTATCAATTGGCAATATACCTTGAGATAAACGTGTCTCATTAAATTTAGGACATGCACCTTGCTCTTTGGCTAATTCGTTACTCGCTTTTAGCAAATAAAACTGAATTGCTTCAAAGGTCTTATGGGTTAAGTTATTGGCACTTCCGTTAGAGTAAAATTTACCATTTTTTGCCAAGTAGTACGCATAATTAATAACACCTATGCCTAAAGTACGACGACCTATCGTTGCATTAAATGCAGCGGGAACAGGATAATCTTGATAATCTAATAAACTGTCAAGTGCCCGAACGGCTAAATTGGCTAGATTTTCTAACTCATCGAGGCTGTCAATAGCGCCTAGATTAAAGGCGGATAAGGTACAAAGTGCAATTTCACCATTTTCATCGTTTACATCTGCCATTGGTTTTGTTGGTAGGGCAATTTCTAAACATAAATTACTTTGACGAATGGGTGCTTGTAACGGATCAAAGGGGCTGTGAGTATTACAGTGGTCGACATTTTGTAGATAAATTCGGCCAGTACTTGCCCGCTCTTGAGCAAATAGAGTAAATAATTCAATGGCCTTAATGCGTTTTTTACGGATTGAATCATCAGCCTCATATTGGGCATAAAGCTGCTCAAATTTGTCTTGATCGGCAAAGAAAGCGTCGTATAAACCCGGGACATCACTGGGACTGAATAATGTAATAAAGTCACCTTTAATAAGGCGTTGATACATTAATTTATTAAATTGCACCCCATAATCAAGATGACGTACACGGTTTTCTTCAACACCTCTGTTATTCTTTAGTACTAATAAACTTTCAACTTCCAAATGCCATAAAGGATAGAATAAGGTTGCTGCGCCGCCACGAACGCCCCCTTGTGAACAGCTTTTAACCGCTGTTTGAAAATGTTTAAAAAATGGAATGCATCCAGTATGGAATGCTTCACCATTTCTTATTGTGCTTCCTAACGCTCTAATTCTACCTGCGTTTACACCAATACCTGCTCGTTGAGATACATATTTAACAATGGCGCTTGATGTGGCGTTAATTGAATCTAGGCTGTCATCACACTCTATTAATACACAAGATGAAAATTGTCTTGTCGGTGTACGCACACCCGCCATAATTGGTGTAGGTAATGATATTTTAAAGGTAGATATCGCATCATAGAAACCTTCAATGAAAGTTAAACGCGTTTCTTTTGAATATTTAGCAAATAAACAAGCCGCGACTAAAATATAAAGAAATTGAGCACTTTCATATATTTCTCCACTGACACGATTTTGAACTAAATACTTTCCTTCCAACTGTTTTACCGCAGCATAACTAAAATTAAGATCTCTTTTATGCTCTAAGAATACTTCCATTTGTTCAAATTCGGTTTGTGAATAATCAGCTAATAAATGTTGATCATACTTTCCAGCTTCAACCATGTTAACAACATGATCAAATAATTTAGGGGGTTCGAATTGACCATAAGCTTTTTTACGTAAATGAAAGACAGCAAGCCTTGCTGAAAGATATTGGTAATCAGGCGACTCTTCAGATATTAAATCAGCAGCAGATTTGATTATCGTTTCATGAATATCAGACGTTTTTATGCCATCATAAAATTGAATATGTGACTTTAATTCAACTTGTGAAACCGAAACATTATCTAAGCCATCAGCGGCCCAAGCGATCACTTGGTGGATTTTTTCTAAATCGATAGATTCTTTTTTGCCATTGCGCTTTGTTACAAAGAGATTGTTATTCATGAAAGACCTGTAAAATCGATGATTATTAGCATACCCATACATAGTGTTTCAAAAAAACATGTTATCACTATATATAGGGGTTTATGTAAAACACAATCACAAGATAATGGGGTTTTGATGTTTTTGCAAGTGCTATTGTCATTGTGTTTTATTGATAGATTACCTTAAAAGGATTTATGTGAGCGATAACTAACTTAGCAAGGCTTTTTATTTTTGGGACTTTTAAAAGGCAATGATTTTTTTTACTTTTTTTAGCGATTTAAAATATTTTAATTAAAATTTTACATTTGTTATTACTAATTATACTAAGATTGTATTAATATGATTTTATCTAATTAAATCAATGGTATGGTTTATTGTGTAATGTTTGAACAACTTGATTATAAAATAATCTGCGCTATTTTATTAGCATCTTTAGCGATTAAATCAGCTTGCCAACTTTGGCATGAACTTTTATCAATAATATATCCCCATTGAGCAATGATGGTATACATTTTTGCTGCATTACCTGCTTCTATATCTCTGACTGCGTCACCAACATAGATACAGTCACTTGCATCAACATTCATCTCCTTGCAGGCATATAATAAAGGGGCAGGGTGTGGCTTTTTCTCTTTAAGCGAGTCTCCACCAACAATGCTCTGACAATGAGAAAAACAAGAGAAATGTGGTAATAAATCTAAAGTTAAACCAATAGGTTTATTGGTAACCACTCCCCAGGGAATATTACTGCTGGTTAAGTTTACTAATAGATCTTCAATGCCTGGATAAAAACAAGTATGTACAGCAATGTTTTCTTGATAATAGTTAAGAAATTCAGATCTTAGCGTTTCATAATCATGGTGAATAAGCTGGTCACCAAAACCTAATTGTAATAAACCTTTTGCACCATCAGAAGCTACAGGACGAAATAGTTCCTTACCGACCTTTACTCTTTTATATTTAGCTAAAACATAATTGAGTGCCGCACCTAGATCATTGGCGGTGTCAAGTAAAGTACCATCTAAATCAAATAAAATAGCCGTATATTTTTTTTCTTTCATGGTTAAACCTTTCTAAAACAGAGAATATAATTAACGTCTAAGCCCGGTGCGAGTTTATGGTTTTCGGTAATGGGATTATAATGAATTCCTGTAGCATCTATACATTTAAGATCAAAAGCTTCAGCCCAGGCGATGAGCGCTGATGGCTTGATAAAATGCTCATGCTCATGCGTTCCGTTCGGTACTAATTTTAATATTTTTTCTGCGGCAACAATCGCTAATAAATACGATTTGATGGTTTTGTTTAATGTTGAAAAGAAAACTAAGCCACCAGGCTTAACCATTTTTGCACAAGATTGTACAATTGAAGAAGGGTCTGGGACATGTTCTAACATTTCCATACAAGTGACAACATCGAATGCTTGAGTGCTTGTCTCTGCTTTTTCTTCTGCGGTTATTTGTTGGTAATCAACGTTCACCCCTGAATCTAAGGCATGTAATTGAGCAACGTTTAAAGGTTCTTTGCCCATATCTATGCCCGTAACTTCTGCTCCTAGTTTGGCTAAACTTTCAGACAATATTCCACCACCACAGCCAACATCAATAATTTTTTTTCCAAAAAGATCACCAAGGTGCTGAATAATAAACTGCTGACGTAATGGATTAATTTGATGTAATGGTTTGAAATCGCCAGTTGTATCCCACCATTGACTGGCTATTTTTTCAAATTTTTCTATTTCTACAGGGTTGACATTTGATGGTTGAAGTATATTTGATTTTAACATGACCGACTTTAGTATTAATTTTAATGGTTATGATTCTAAACCAAAACTTTAATCAAACATAGTATTGCACTTAACAAATAAATAAGAATATCTCATCACAATAGATTACTTTTTTAAATGTTTTTATTGAAGATATGATTACTTGATTAAAAATTAAACGAGTCATGTTTATACCACTTTTATTGTTATTTATTAGTTTGTTAATCCTCTGTTTTCTGAAATTTCAAGGCGATTTAATCCTTTTTAAAGTTATCCGACGAATGAACCTCAAGAAAGCAATAGAAATTGCTATGTTTTGTGTTAATATACTTTGTTGATTAACAATGACAATTTTTAAATTTTGCTATTAACAAATAGTGATTTACTAGGTAAGTATTAGACTATTATCGTATTAAGTTTAAAACTTTTTATAAAGCAAGGGATACCATCAGTTTATGACCGATTTGGCCAATAATGTCGTTCCAATAAATATTGAAGATGAATTAAAAACCTCCTATTTAGATTACGCAATGAGCGTAATCGTAGGGCGAGCATTACCTGATGTGAGGGATGGTTTAAAGCCTGTGCATCGCCGGGTATTATTCGCGATGAATGTTCTAGGTAATGATTGGAACAAAGCATACAAAAAGTCTGCCCGAGTGGTTGGTGATGTAATTGGTAAGTATCACCCCCATGGTGATACTGCTGTATATGATACAATTGTACGTATGGCGCAACCATTCTCACTACGTTATATGTTAGTAGATGGTCAAGGTAATTTTGGTTCTGTTGATGGCGATTCAGCGGCAGCAATGCGTTATACCGAAATTAGAATGTCAAAAATAGCTCACTCTATTCTAGCTGATTTAGATAAAGAAACAGTTGATTTTGTCCCTAATTATGATGGAACAGAACATATCCCAGCGGTAATGCCAACTAGAATTCCTAACTTATTAGTTAATGGTACTTCTGGTATTGCTGTTGGTATGGCAACTAACATACCACCTCATAATCTGACCGAAGTAATAAATGCCTGCTTGGCTATTATAGAAAATGCGGATATTACCTTTGAGGAGTTACTTGAGTATATTCCAGGACCAGATTTTCCTACCGCAGGTATTATTAGTGGTCGTGCCGGTATTGAAGAAGCATACAGAACCGGCCGTGGTAAAATAAAAATTCGTGCCCGTGCTAGAATTGAATGTCATGAAAGTACGGGTAAAGAAACCATTATTGTTTATGAGTTGCCCTATCAAGTTAACAAAGCCCGCCTTATTGAAAAAATGGCTGAGCTTGTCAAAGATAAACGCTTGGAAGGTATTTCAGCCCTACGTGATGAGTCAGATAAAGACGGCATGCGTATGGTTATTGAAATCAAACGTGGTGAAGTAGGGGAAGTGGTTTTAAATAACCTTTATAAACTTACTCAAATGCAAGTATCTTTTGGTTTGAACATGGTTGCGCTAACTGAAGGCCAACCTAAGCTATTCAACATTAAAGAGATGCTTGAAGCGTTTGTTCTTCATCGCAGGGAAGTTGTTACTCGTCGTACAATATTTGAATTACGTAAAGCAAGAGAACGCGCTCATATATTAGAGGGCCTATCAATTGCACTAGCTAATATTGATCCCATCATAGAGCTGATCAAGGCATCTAATAATAGAAAAGAATCTGAAGAAAAACTCGTTTCTCAAGGTTGGCAGCTAGGTGATGTTGCGCAAATGCTCAGCGCTGCTGGTAATGATGCAGCTCGTCCAGAGTGGCTAGAAGCAGAGTATGGTATCCGAGATGGTTTATATTACCTAACCGCAGAACAAGCTAAAGCTATTGTTGACCTACAGTTATATAAACTGTCAGGTATGGAGCATGATAAAATTCTAAGTGAGTACAAAGGATTATTAGACTTAATTGCTGAGTTAATGCATATTTTGGCTACTCCAGCGCGCTTAATGGAATTGATTTGTGAAGAGCTTATTGCCATTCGTGATGAATTTGGTGATGAACGTCGGACAGAGATTACCAATGCGTCTCATGATTTATCGCTTGAAGACTTGATCACCGAAGAAGATGTGGTAGTAACACTTTCTCATGAAGGTTATGTGAAATACCAAGTGTTAAATGATTATCAAGCGCAGCGTCGAGGAGGTAAAGGTAAAGCTGCTACGAAGATGAAAGAAGAAGATTACATTGAACGTTTATTAGTGGCTAATACCCACGATACCATCTTATGTTTTTCAAATCGAGGCAAATTATATTGGTTGAAAGTTTATCAACTACCGCTGGCAAGCCGTACCGCTCGTGGTCGTCCAATTGTTAATATTCTCCCACTGGAAAGTGACGAGCGAATCACGGCAATCTTACCTGTTCGTGAATATGCTGACGATAAATATATTGTCATGGCTACAGCGTCTGGCACAGTGAAGAAAACCCGTTTAGATGCTTATTCTAATCAAAGAGCCAATGGTATTATTGCCTTGAACCTTCGTGATGACGATACCTTAATTGGTGTAGATATTACCGATGGTAATAACGATATCATGTTGTTCTCTGATGCAGGAAAAGTTGTCCGCTTTAATGAAAAAGTACGTGACAGTGAAACAGGTGAAATTAAACTTGACCTTGAAACTGGCGAACAGCGTTGGGCGTTAAAACCTATAGGGCGAACTGGTACAGGTGTTCGAGGTATGAGACTTGAAGGTGACCAAAAAATTGTTTCCTTAATTGTTCCTAAAAATGACGGTCCAATATTAACTATTACTGAAAATGGTTATGGTAAACGTACTGATTTAGTCGAATACCCTGCTAAGAGTAGAGCAACTAAAGGTGTGGTATCTATTAAAGTCAGTGATCGTAACGGTAAAGTTGTTGGTGCTGTTCAAGTTGAAGAACAAGATGAAATGATGCTAATTACGGATAACGGTACCTTGGTGCGTACCCGAGTCAATGAAGTGAGTGTCATTGGTCGTAATACTCAAGGTGTTCGTATTATCCGTACAGCTGAGGATGAGCATGTTGTAGCTCTACAGCGTATTGATGAAGTTGAAGAAGATGACATAATAGCATCTTCTGAAGATGAGAACTCTACTTCTCAATTAGCAGAGTCAAGTGATGCCAGTCAAGAAAATGAAACATTGACTAGTGAAGCCGATGAGAGTGATAACGATTAACTCACGCTTTTGACCTCTTGAAATGGGCGGCTTAACCGCCCATTTTTTTGTTGAAAATTAAGATCTTCTCCTTGTAAGTAGATCATTACACTTACTGAATTTTAATACCAATAGGACGAATCGGTTTTATGTCTATTACCTATAATTTCTGTGCTGGCCCAGCAATGCTACCCACTGAAGTAATGAAAAAAGCACAAAATGAATTTATTGATTGGCAAGGCACTGGCAGTTCTATTATGGAACTTAGTCATAGAAGTCCGGAGTTTATGGCGGTTGCTAAACAAGCAGAAGCCGACATTAGAGACTTATTAGAAATTCCGGATGAATATGCAGTGCTCTTTTGCCATGGTGGCGGTAGAGGGCAGTTTTCTGCTGTGCCGCTTAACCTGTTACCTCAAGGTAAATGTGCTGATTATATTGTTTCTGGCTCATGGTCAAAAGCTGCAGCTAAAGAAGCGAGTAATTTTGGTAATGTTAATATTATCAATGTTGTCAATAAAACAGATC
>Ga0307492_10001141_pt1 | contig 11036 bp, 9 predicted proteins | sample SI3LmetaG_FD_202365 | JGI IMG/M metagenome (GOLD analysis project Ga0307492, IMG submission 202365) | Sea-ice brine microbial communities from Beaufort Sea near Barrow, Alaska, United States - SI3L | ecosystem: Environmental > Aquatic > Marine > Coastal | place: USA: Alaska | collected 2017-05-06
GTTGCAAGAGATTCGTAAAGTTGATCCGAGTTTGTACAATGACATCAAGTCTGAGTTCAGATCTCGCTTCAAGCTCTCCGAAGATGAGATATTCTAACGGGCGAGCCCTTATGTTGAGAGTGAAGGGTGTTGAAAGTGAAGGGTGTTGAGAGCAAAGGGCGTTGAAATTAAGGGGCGTTGAAAAATGTTGAAGGCCAATGACGATGACCGAGAAGGTACTTGATAACGTGAGCGATAAAGACCGACGGCGATATTTTCGTATCGAAGACCTGATGGCGATTAACTATGAAAAGTTGACGGCAGTTGAAGCGCGAAGGCGCGTGCAACAGATGCAGTCAGCAGACTATGTGGCGCCTAACCAGTTACAAGTGATTGAGCGCCAGTTGCAGTTGATGATCGACAAGTTGCGGGTACAGAGCCCTGAGGTGGCAGGCGCCATTGATTTGCTCAATCAGAAATTCACCCTGCTCAAGGATCGCAATGTTAGCCAGCCGATCGTGACCGGTAACGTGCACTTGCGACGGCAAGTGAATATCTCTGCCTGTGGCGTGTCATTTGAAGATGCAGAACATCTGAATATTGGTCAGCACCTGCAGTTGGATATCACCCTATTACCCTCTGACTTAAAGGTCACGACCTTGGGTGTAGTCGTCGGCTGCCATCGTGCGTCGAGCTTTCAGTGGACCGTGCGGGTGGAGTTCTATGGCATGAGTCCCGAAGACGAGGAACTGACGGTGCAACATGTCGTCAAGCGCCAGGGCCGATTGCTGGCGGCGGCGCGCCGGGAAAATCGCGAGGATCTATCGTGACCCGCCGGGCGTTCTTCATTTCGCTAGGCTGTTCGCGGAAAACTTGTGTTAGGCTTGTGTAGCGGATTTTTGGTGGTATGCCACTTGATTTAGGCTCTTTGTTAAGAGCCCGTCACGAATTAATGAACTAGGAGAAACATTGATGCGAGCAATTTTGATATGTGTGTTGGGGATGATGTCGAGCCAGTGGGCGCAGGCTGATGCAAAGTCTGATATTGCCTATCGCCAAGGTATGATGTCGGTCGTGGGCGGACATATGAAATCTATGGGCACCATTCTCAAAGGCAGAGTGCACGCCAGCGATCTGGCTTATCATGCTAACGCCATGCAAGCCGTGTCAATCTTGATACCTAGTGTTTTTCCCGAAGGCAGCGGAGAGGGTAAGACCAAGACGAAGTCAGCTGTCTGGGACGAGCCAGAAGCCTTCAAGCAAGCGATGGACGATTATGTCGCTGCCGCAGAGGGAATGGCGACAGCCGTTGCGACTAACGATATGGCGCTGGTTGGGCCAGCCATTAAACAGTTGGGTGGCACCTGTAAGGGCTGTCATGACGATTACAAGCAAAAAGACTAAGCGCCTGCCGCGAGTATCTCTGGCGTTCGTTCAGACATACTGCACAAGATAATATACGCCGGCCGCGGTGATACTGATCAGCAGCAGGCCCCGGATCCAGGGGTTTGCCGCGTCAGGCACTTGTGTCAGCTGGGGTGACTGTATCCGGCGCCAACCCTTAATCATGGGCAGCCACAGGTTCTCGGCAAAGCGCAGCTGATAAAACGCTATCGCAGCTAAGTGCAGCAACACCAGGCCGCCAATAATCCACGCCATGGTTCCATGTATGCCCGTGAGTTGACCGCTGAGGCTTTCGGATACCAGGTGTACCAATGGCCCCTCGGTGAAGATATCATCATTGGCGAACAGGCCAGTCCCCGTTTGCGTCAGCAGTGCCCCTAGTATGGCTAAAACACTCCAGCCGCCGAGAGGGTTGTGACCAACGCTTGGTGCAGCGCTGCTGGGGTTGGATGGCTGACCGCGTCTACTCTTGATATAGCTGGCGACACGCCTTGGTCCGGCTACAAAGCGGTGAAATCGCACATGCTCGTTACCGATAAACCCCCAGATGCAGCGGAATATAGCCAACGTCAAAATACCGTAGCCACTGAGCATATGGTAATCCATGATATCGAAGCCGCCGGTCAGCCCCGTATAGAAAGACACGCCCACCAATAGCGCCAGCAGCCAGTGGAATAGGCGGGTTGGTAAGTCCCAGACGTAGACGAGCTTCGATTCATCGGTGTTCATGGCTCACGTGGCTCCATTGATAACTGGTAGTGCAGATGGTATTCCCCAGGATTGACACGGTACTGCTCCAGCGTGTCAGGACCGCAGCTGGCGCCACCCACACCGCGCTGCATAGCATCTAGGCATAGCCAAGTATTGGCTTGCGGCGCAATCTCGTAGGTATGAAAAGCTGGCGTCAATATCTCATGAGGATAGTGGCTGGCGCTGGCCTCGATGATCTGATCAGCGCTGACCATGAGGCTAGGGCCCTTGTCGTTACCTATTTTTAGCCAGCGGATATCCGTTAGATTGCCGTGATCCTGGGGTAAAATATAGGGTACGTATTGATCGCTAACAGAGCTGTGGTGGTGGGCGATAACGCCGGAACTGCGTCGGTCCATATAAGTTTCATGGGGCCCGCGACCGAACCACTGCAGGTGCTCGAAGCCGGCAGGAAGTTCCAGTCTGACGCCGATGCGAGGCAGGTCGGGTAAGCGCTTGTCGATCATAAAGCGGTGCCTGACTACCAGGCTATTGTCGCGACCAAACTGGTACTGTGTATCAAAGCGGATGTTTCCGCCCGGCATGACCGCCGTTTGCTGACAATGGAGTGTGAGTTTGCGGGTGCCCGGATTTTCCACAGTCATAGGCTGATACTGCATAGCAGGCTTGTCTATGCCGGCTTTCTTCCAGCGCCCCAACGGTTTGTTGTCTTGTCCAGCCCACCCCTTTATACCATCGTTGTCTAGAGGTGCGCGCCAGATGTTTAGTTGCGGCCCTGTTACCAGCATTGCTTTGCCCAAATGGGACCAGCCAATTAATCCGCTGTTATCAAACTCGAAGTGATCGTCGTTGAGGCTAACACTGTGTTTCTGGCCCTGGGATTGTAGCGTTATCCCTTGTCGCAATTTCGTTGCTGCGGGCTTCATTTTTTTAACCGCTAATTGGCTTAACGCGACTTCGTGACCTTGTTTAGCCCAGGATGTATCGCGGCGTAGTTGGGTGCGAAAAACCAGGCTCAATTCATCCCCTGGCTGCAGCTTAGGTCGATTGATGTCGATTCTCATATCGGTAAATTGCTGAGGGCCTGTCTTGAGTTTTTTGATGCTCTTCTGCTGGCATACTTTACCGTTGTGCAACAAGGTCCAGGATAGCTGGTACATTGACAGGTCGATGAAGTCGTGCTTGTTATGAATGCGATAGGTGCTGCCGCGGGTATGAGTCACTACCACGGGCTGGATTACTTGCTTGTATTCCAGCAGCGATGAGTGAGGGCTGCGATCTGGCCAGCACAGGCCGTCACAAACAAAGTTCAGATCGTGCCGTGTTTCACCATAGTCACCGCCATAAGCCCAGTAGGGAATACCATTCGCCGTTTCTGCCAGTCCGTGATCGAGCCACTCCCAAATAAAGCCGCCCTGCAGACCGTCATGCTGCTCGATCGCGTCCCAGTATTCTTGTAGGTTGCCGCCGCTGTTCCCCATGGCGTGGGCGAACTCGCAGATGATTAGGGGACGAGGATCATTGGAGGTTTGTGCGTGGTCGATCAAATCGGCGACGGAAGGGTACATGGGGCAGATCAGATCAGTGCCATGTGGGTTGTCATTCCACATGGGTTTGACGCCCTGCTCACAGATTGCATTTTCGTTATGGATAGGACGGCTGGGATCATATTGCCTGACCCAGGCTGCCATCGCGGCGTGATTGGGACCAAAGCCTGTTTCATTACCCATGCTCCAGACGATAATGCTGGGGTGATTCTTGTCACGTTCGACCATACGGACAACACGGTTCAAAAAGGCATTGGCCCAGAATGGGTCCTGTCCCAATTGGGCATAATGATGATGGGCCTCGAGATTGGCCTCGTCGATCACATACAGGCCGTACTGATCACACAAAGCATAGAAGCGCGGGTCATTCGGGTAATGGCTGGTGCGTACGGCGTTGATGTTGTGCCGCTTCATGGTCTCGATATCCTTGCGCCATAAAGACTCTGTCATCACCTTGCCGGTGACATCGCAGTGGTCGTGGCGATTGACGCCCCGGATCAACACAGGCTCACCGTTGACCAGCATCGCCTTGTCCTTGATTTGGATGTGGCGAAATCCTGTTGGAATTGTCGCTGACTCAATGCAGATACCCGCCGCATCAAGCAGTTCAACCGTGACCTGATACAAGTGCGGCATTTCCGCAGACCAGGCCAGCACTGCCCCCATGGACTTTGACAGATGGATAATGGGCCCCTTGCCGATAACCATTTGGTAGTTACTTTTCTCAAGGGTGCCTTGTAGCTCACGTTGAAACGCCGGCTTACCATTGGGCCGCGTGACGCTAACACGCGCAGTGCAACCGAGTGCGCTGCGACTCTGTTCGCCAATACGAACTTCGACATCAAGCTGACCCCGGCCCGTGCTGACGTCGAACGTGGGTTTTACAAAGACATCTCTGATGTAGTTCTTCTCGGTGTTGTACAGATAGATATCCCGATGAATGCCAGCCTGCCACCATTGATCTTGATCTTCGATATAGCTGCTATCACTCCAGCGCATCACCTGCAGCGCGACGATATTAGTGCCAGGGGTGAGGTAATCGGTAACATCGAACTCGCTTGGCAGGCGACAATCTTTTGAAAAGCCTACCTCTTGTCCATTGATGTACAGGTAATAGCTGTTCTCGATACCGCCAAGATAGAGCACCACTCGCTTGCATTGCCAGGCTCGAGGTAGCTTCAGCTGGCGTCGATACAGCCCCGTGGGGTTCTCATCGGGCGCCAGCGGTGGCTCTTGTTTGAACGGCATTTGCACATTGGTATAAATCGGCAGGTCAGGTGTGATGGCGGTGCCGTCTGGGCGTGTGGTCTGGGCGCGGGTCCACAGTGACGGTACGGGCATCGGCTGCCATGAATCCTGGTGGTCGTCGAAGTCAGGTTGGGCCCAGTGTATGGGCGCCAGCGCTGGATGGCTGATGCGGGTGAAGCGCCAGGTGCCATTCAAGGACAGGCAGCGCGCAGGGGCCGGCGCCAGGCTGGCTCGTGCCGGTAATCGACCATACCCAATAGTTTCCGGGTTTTCCCAATGTTTGTGTGCCATGTGCCATGTGCCTCTCTCAACAGGCCACCGTTATAGCATGAAACATGGGGCTTGAAACTTATGACGTCACGCCAACAGGCTTGTGCGTGAGAGTGGCCCGCGGGTACAAACAGATGACATCAAAAGTTGTAGGGCAAATGGGTGGATTCTGATGCATCAACTACACTCTAAGTATCAGCTATTCAATAAGAGCAACCACATCGCAAGCGTAATGGATTATGCAGCAGGGCATAACGCTTTGAATCAAAGCGTGAGGTAATAAAATGCAAGGCTTCAGTATGACCAAAGAGCAGCCAATCAAAGATTATCCCACTGGGGCTGGACAAAAGATTTTGGTCGTCGAGGACGACGAGGATCTGCGCTATCTCGCGGGCCATATTATTACTAGCCTCGACTACGAGGTGATCGTCGCCAAAGATGGTCCCTCGGCGCTGGAGATACTGGCGTCACTTGACGCCGACGGCGTCACCGTCGATCTCGTGTTCAGTGATGTTGTCATGCCAGCGGGTATGAACGGCATAGACCTGTCCATCGCGATCTGGGGGCGCTATCCGGATACACCGGTGATGCTAACCTCAGGCTATCCTGATGATGTGTTGCGTGAGGCAGGCATGAGCGACGAAGACCTGCGACAGATTACTGTCGTGCGCAAGCCATACTCCCGTCAGCATCTGGCGACAGCTATTGCGGAGGTTCTCAAGAGCCGTGAGGCTCGGAGGCGACTGCACTAATAACGCGAACCCGGACATTCGTTAGCCGGTCATCGGCACTAAACTGCCAGCCACTGCTGACGGATCGTTGAGTACCCGGCGCCAGTCGCGTTAGGGTTAGGGTTCGATTGACGGATAACTCATTGACCTCGGCGCTGAACGCGACGTTGATGTTGTTGATCAAAAGATCCGTCGGGTTGGTCACCACAGCCACCAGTTCGCCATCCTTAGATAGCACCGGCTGCGCTCGAAGGTAAGTTTGTGGGTTATCGACAATATCCAAGCGTGTAAATGCCGCACCGGCACGGGTGCCGAGATCGCCACCGGCGCTCATCGCTGTTTTAAAATATGCCTTTGCGGTGGTGGTGTTGCCTGCTGTCAGGGCCATCTGGCCAAGCTCGTTGCTGGCCAACGCGGTGGGTAGCAATTGATAACTTTGCTCCAAGTCGACTCTGGCGCTCTGGGCGTCTCCAAGTCTGGAGCGGGCCAATCCGCGGCCCAGATAGTATTCAAAATAGCTGTTGTCTTTTTTCAGGGCGGTTGAATAGGCTGCTACGGCCTTGGCATAGCGCTTCTGTGATAACAAAATTTCCCCTTGAACGCCGTAAAAACGGGCCTCGCTGGGTGCCAGTTTAATGGCCTTATTAATCTGCAGCAGGGCGGCTGGCAGATCCTTGTTTGCAGCCAGCTTGGTGGCAGCATCTTGGGCGGCATAGGCCGGTGCAAGGCGTGTCAGGATCGCCATTTTCTCGCGGTATTGTGCCTCGTTGATCTCGCCGTTAGCGTTGAGTTCCAGTGCCGTTTGACGGTTTTTATCAACGCGCTCCATGGACGGTGGATGGCTGGCAAACAGACCATCGAGCCAGCTTGACTCTCGACCTTGTGACAATCTGACAAAGGTTTCCTGCAGGCCAATAGCGGCCTTAGGGTCGTAGCCTGCTCGGGCCATATACTGCATGCCGTAGTAGTCGGCTTCGAGCTCAGCGTCGCGGCCATACTTGGTCGTGACCAATTGCGCGCCTAGCTGTGCGCCACCGACAATATAGTTACCATATTCAGAGCTGGCGGCACCGATAGCGGTAGCCATCATCAGGCCCTGCATCACCAAGCCTCGCTGCATGGCATTGGCGCCGTGTCTCGCGGCGGCATGCACCACCTCATGACCGAGGACAGCAGCCAGTTCGGCTTCACTGTTGAGTTCCACCAACAAGCCGCGATTTACCGCAATCTTGCCCCCCGGCAATGCCCAAGCATTGGGGACTGGATTATTCAGCACAACAAACTCATACGGCAGTGCGCGGTCACTGACCCGCGCGACCCGCTGTCCTACCCTATTGACATAGCGTGTCAGCGCTTGATCGACCTTAAACGTGCCGCCTTGAGATTGTTGAGACGGCCCATACTGCGCTTCACCGATGCTCAACTCCTGTCCCTCAGAGATGAAATTTAGCTCGCGCTTTCCCGTGACGGGATTCACAGCGCAGCCTGTTGTGATTGACAAAATCAGGCTTACAAGCAAGCCGAAACGCAGGCTCGACCAAAAATGAGTGCGGGTTATCGATTCCTGGGTGATCATATTCAGCCTTGTGATGAAGGGGTGTTGCGCAGACAGGGGTTTGAATCTGTCTGTTGTGCACATACTATGGAAGTATGACAACATTGAAAATAGATTCTATTATCGCTCGCCTTGAGCAGCACAGTCCTGCGGCGTACGCGATTACCGAGACGACGCGGCAGGCCGCTGTAGCCGCGATCATCCGGCCTGGTGAGCATACCGAGGTCTTATTTATTCTCCGGGCGAGCAAAGAAGGCGACCCCTGGTCCGGTCAGATGGCTTTTCCTGGCGGGCACCGAGAGCCTTCAGATCGAGATATACGACATACCGCCGAGCGAGAGACTTGGGAAGAGATTGGCCTTGACTTAGGCCAGCATGGTCGTTACCTGGGGCAGCTCGAGCAGGTCAGGGTCAATCCCCGCGGCAGAAACATCGATATGGTGGTCACGCCGGTTGTTTACGTGCTTGAAAGCCCCGATCCTGTTATGACACCCAATTATGAAGTCGCTGACATTCTCTGGGGATCGCTGGACGATATGCATGCCGGCAGATCCCTGACTGAACAAGAGTTCATGTTCGGCAACCAATCCCAGGCTTATACGGGCTACAGCGTCGGTGGTGAGGTGGTCTGGGGGTTAACGCTGCGCATGCTTGATCATTTGTTTGCACTGCTCGACCCAGGGTTTAAGCCCCGGGGTCTATAGTGGTCTGTGTGTCGTCGTGGCTTTGGCTCTGCGCCAGATACTGGCTGTACAGATAGGCAAGGAAGCGCTCAACGCCTTGCTTGACGTGTTCACTGCGCAGTGAAGCAAACATATCAAAAGCATGTTGGGCGTCGCTGATTTCGGCGAAAGCCACCGGTTGCTTCGAGACATCTTTGAGCTTTTCGGCAAACATCCGGGCGGACTCAATGGGCACCAGCGAGTCTTTATCACCATGAATAATCAGGAACGGCGGTGCGGCAGCATTGATGCGATGCTGCGGCGAGGCGGCCTGATATTGGTTCAGGTTGCCCTCAAAAGGTATCTTCAAGACAGAGGTCTCAAATAGCTCGCGCTGTGCGGCGTTCTTTTGTAGTTGGTATTGGTCGGTCAGGTCATAGACACCGTAAAAGGGCACGGCGCCCTGAACCTGCGTGTCGATCTCTTCAAAACCAGGCTGGAAGGCGGGATCATTGGGTGTCAGTGCCAATAGTGAGCACAGGTGGCCGCCTGCAGAACCGCCGGTGACGATAATGAAGTCAGGATTGCCGCCATATTCCTGGATGTGGGCCTTGACCCAAGCGAGACCTTCCTTGCAATCAATGATGTGTTCCGGAAACGTCGCTGTGGGGCTCAGGCGATAATCAATGCTCACACAAATCCAGTCTCGCAGGGCCATATGGCTCATCAGAGGAATCGCCTGTTCGTTCTTGCTGCCCATCTTCTCGGTCCAGGCACCGCCGTGGATTTGCAAAAGAACCGGGCTGTTGGTGAGTTCACGGCGCGGACGATAGATGTCGAGTTTCTGGCCATGTTGACCAAAAGCGATATGTTTTAGCACCTCGACACGTGGGTGAATATTATGGCGAGGATCTCTGATCTTCACAAAATCTGGCCCGTCGGGGAAATGGGCTCGTTGTGCTGCTCGGATCTGGCTTTCGTAGTCAGCCCCTAGGGCCATGGTTAAGGCTTGTTGCATTTGCGGCTTGGCGGCATCACTGCTGACATAGAACCAGCCCATCCCGAGCCAGCTGGCAATACACAATATCAATGCCAGGGCCCCGAGCAAGCCATGAATGACGCCTGCCCATGCGAATAAGAAAACCATAAAAATCTGCAGGGCCATATGATGCAGTGCCAGTTCGCCCACCAGCCAACCGCTGAGAAAGCTCGCCACACTCAGGCCTGGGTGTCGATAAATCGGTCGATACAAATTATAGGCGAAACCGCTAATCAATAGTGAGAACAGGAAGAACAGGCCGGTCATCGGACACCTCGTTTGTTTGCTATCATGCACACGCATATTACTCGCCTTGGACATGATTGTCAGGGCACCGCCGCCGCGACTCAACGTCGGCATCACCTGACGTTTTAGACTTTAAGGAACTTTATCGATGAATTATCTGGAAAATGCTTGTCTGCTCATGGGGCGCTTTTTGATGGGGATGTATTTCATTTTGCCTGGCATCAGCAAAATCACTGGCTTTGAAGGCACCAGTGCCTATATGACAGCCCATGATGTGCCCTTCGTGCCGGTCTTGTTGGTACTCACTATTATTCTTCAGCTCGGCGCCGGTGCTGCGCTGATCGTTGGTTTCCAGGGTAAGTGGGCCGCCTTTGTGCTGGCGGGACTGACGGTGGTGATCAGTATCTTTATGCATAATTTTTGGGATATGGAAGACTCCATTGAGCGTACCCACGAAACGCAGAACTTCTTCAAGAACATGGGTATCGTCGCCGGTCTGTTGGTTATCGCTGGCCTGGGTACTGGGCGTTTCAGTATCGATAATAGAATGAGCTAGCACACTGATGAGGCGCCGCACGGGTTAACTCGTCGTGTAATTTTTCCGGCACTGGTGCGTCAGATAAGTAATTGGGTCAGGACTGTGGATGCGGGGGGGTTAACCCTTGCCTGTGTAGCCCATTGGATACGTTGACCACTGAGTGGGTTAACAAAGCGGGAGTATGACGACGTGCTAAGACAAGTTTTCCATCTACTGTCAAAAGAAGAACTCATCGATTTCGCCTGGTTTGCACGGCATCAGGCTGCGCCTCCGCGGTCTTGTGCGCGCGGGTGCCTGAATCTGCGAGCGCAGTGCGTCGGCGTTATCATGCTGTCGCTGCTGGGCTTCTCATCGAGTGTCTTATCCGCCATGGCGGCAGATACGCCAGACATGAGCCATGCAGCATGGGACCAACTGCTCAAAGCGCACGTGGTGGTGCTGCGCGAGGGTCAGGCAACTCAGGTTGACTATCAGGCGCTGGCTGCCAGGCGCGTCGAACTCAAAAGCTACCTTGATGAACTCGGACGCGTAACACCTGAAACCTTCGATAGCTGGAGCAACGCTGGGCGACTCGCGTTTCTCATCAACGCCTACAACGCTTGGACCGTAGAGTTGATACTGACTCAGTATCCTGACCTGACGTCTATTAAGGAGCTAGGCAGCTGGATTCGCTCTCCTTGGGCTAAGTCATTTATTCCGCTGCTAGGCGAGAGCCGCTCGCTAGATGATATAGAGCATCAGCTGATTCGTGGTTCGGGCCTCTACAATGAACCGCGGATCCATTTCGCGGTGAATTGTGCCAGCATTGGCTGCCCCGCGTTGCGCGCTGAAGCCTACACGGCGGCGGCGTTGGATGCGCAGTTAGCAGAGCAGACCGTTAAGTTTTTGATGGATCGTAATCGTAATCGGCCAACGAGTGATGGCCTGGTATTGTCGGCTATCTTCAAGTGGTACCGAGATGACTTCGAGCAGGGCTGGGGTGGCATTGATACTCTTGAGGCTTTTCTTGCCGAGCACGCGGCGACGCTTGGGTTGTCAGCAGAGCACGTCAAGCAATTACAAAGCAAGACGTTATCGCTGCAATATGACGATTATGATTGGCGTCT
>Ga0307492_10001142_pt1 | contig 11032 bp, 10 predicted proteins | sample SI3LmetaG_FD_202365 | JGI IMG/M metagenome (GOLD analysis project Ga0307492, IMG submission 202365) | Sea-ice brine microbial communities from Beaufort Sea near Barrow, Alaska, United States - SI3L | ecosystem: Environmental > Aquatic > Marine > Coastal | place: USA: Alaska | collected 2017-05-06
AAAGACGGTGAGATTTTAATGGAAAAAATTCCACTTCGCCGCTTAATATTTGCACGCGAATGGTTTGTTACATTAACAGATAAAATTGAACTCCCTGATTATAATCGTGTTGAAGCGATTACTGAAGAACTCGGCACTGAATGGCAATATGCTGATTTACGGATGGAAATGCTTGATACCAATGACGGCAAAGCACTGTCAAAGTTCTGTCGTAAATTGTCTGTTCCATTACGCCAAGCCTTACGTAAGAAAAAGATTCTTATGGAAAAAGGTGATAACGATGGCGCAATACTGCATGGTTTATTTTTAAGTGGTAAAGAAGCCATCTTTGGTTTTTCGATAGCGCATAATAGCTCTGTTTATACTATGGGGATCCCAAGGTTGAAGTTTCCAAATGCTTCACCGAGTCGTTCAACATTAAAGTTAGATGAAGCTTTCTTGCATTTTGTTCCCCGAGATGAATGGGATGAACGTTTAACATCAGGGCTTAAAGCTGTTGATTTAGGCGCTGCACCTGGTGGTTGGACATATCAATTAGTGCGTCGAGGTATGATGGTTACAGCGATTGATAATGGCCCTATGGCTGAGTCAATAATGGATACAGGACAAGTCAAACATCGAATGATGGATGGTTTTAAATATGTACCTATGAAGCAAAATGTTCACTGGTTAGTCTGTGACATGATTGAAAAACCACAACGTGTTGCTAAGCTAATGGCTGAGTGGTTGTTGAATGGTTACTGTAAAGAGGCTATTTTTAATTTGAAGTTGCCAATGAAAGGCCGCTATCAAGAAGTCACTAATGACTTACAAATAATTAAAGATGCTTTTAGCGAACACAACGTTAAATATGAATTATATGCTAAACATTTATATTACGACCGTGAAGAAGTAACAGTACATGCAAGGTTATTATCTCCACCACCATTAAAAGAACAATAAAATATTTTCACAATAAAAAACCGACATTATGTCGGTTTTTTATTAATCAGTAAGTCTGTATAAGAAATAAAATCTATAGATATTTGAGATTTTATAAACGCTCTAGCACAGCTTCAGTGAAGTCGGTTGTACCATGCGTACCCCCTAAGTCACGTGTAGTCCTATCACCGTTAGCAATAACTTCTGTAATAGCATTACGAATGTTACTTGCTTTATCACTCATATCTAAATACTCTAGCATTTGGATTGCGGCTAAAATGACTGAAGTAGGATTAGCTAGGTTTTTGCCTGCAATATCAGGCGCACTTCCGTGAACGGCTTCAAAAATAGCACAGTCACCGCCTATATTAGCACCAGGTGCCATGCCTAAACCGCCAACTAGCCCAGCACATAAGTCAGATAATATGTCACCAAATAAATTGGTTGTTACAATAACGTCGAACTGTTCAGGGTTCATCACTAATTGCATACAGCAATTATCAACGATCATTTCTGTAGATTCGATTTGTGGGTAACGTGTGGCAACTTCACGTGCTACTTTTAAAAATAAGCCTGAAGTTGATTTCAAAATATTTGCTTTATGAACAGCTGTTACCTTTTTCCGGCCTTCTTTTATCGCTGTTTCGTAAGCAAAAGTAAGAATACGCTCAGCACCTTCACGCGTGATCAAACTTTTCGCTTCTGCAACTTCACCATCTTCAGACAATGTTTGGCCTAAACCAGAATACATACCTTCGGTATTTTCACGTACGGTAATTATGTTGATATCTTCGTATCTCGCTTTCGTGCCTTTAAACGAAATAACGGGGCGGACGTTCGCGTAAAGTTGAAAGTATTTACGCAAGGTTACATTTATAGAAGTAAAACCTTCACCAACTGGTGTAGTGAGAGGACCTTTTAACGCAATTTTATTTTTTTTAATTAAATCAAGTGTGCTTTCTGGAATAAGATCACCGTGATTCTCAAGCGCAGTGAGACCTGCATCTGCATATTCATAAGCAAAATTACAACCCGCTTTGTCTAATATTTTTATTGTTGCATCGATAATATCGGGACCAATGCCATCGCCAGGGATCACTGTTATGGTTTGTGTAGCCATTTTTATGCCTTTCAAAAGAGTTGTCAAATTAGGAAACGAGTGCAGTTATAGCACGCGGTTGATGTGTAATCTACGATAAAACCTTTCATGACACATTCATGTGTAGGTTTTTTTATTGAATTATATTATATAGAGGCTAGTATAGATGACCGTGCCAAAAATCGTTATTAGACTTTTTTTTTATTTCTTTTATTTCTTTTATGAGTTAGTGAACTTATAATTTCTGAAATTGTTCGTAAGCAGAGTTTCCAATTGCAATAAGTAAACCATTTCGAAATAAAAGCGCAGTACATTCATCTTGCGTGGTAAAACCATCGGACTTCATATGCTGAGTACGATAAAACATCACTTGAAAACTGTTTTTATCAACTTTTTTTGCTTCTGTAATATCAGGGCTTCCTAATTCTTCAATGGCTTGATCAAAGTTAAACTTTTCTAATGTTAACTTACCAATGTATTGTTTGTTGTATGATTCTCTATCGCCCCATTCCATGTCTGAAGGACTGTCTTCATAAAAGTTTACGACAAGAGCAACAAAAATACCATAAATGGCTAATGCAACTAAGATACGGGCAAGAACTTTCTTATTCATTTATTACAAATTCCATTAAATTATTTATTAGCAGCTATATATGATGGTTAAAATAGTTAATTACTTTAGTCAACTATTGCGAAGTTTAATACTGATTTTTTCTACTTAGTCATGCTAATAAGAAAGACGTATATCTCTTAGATTAAAACCAAGCGGGATGTCTTTTTTAAGTGTGATCAGTTTCCGGCACAGTGTTATTTGCTCTGTGTGTTCTACGAGTTTATTTGCTAATGTTGCTTTAATATCTGTTGCTTCAAGTATACTTTTTAATGAACCATATTGATTTAACAATTGTGCAGCAGTGACTTGTCCAATACCTGCAACACCAGGAACTTTATTAGTATTGTCGCCAGTTAAGGTCCATAAATCCATGAGTTGTTGTGGTTTAACATTAAATTTACTTTGGACAAAGTTCGCATCAAGGTGACGACGATTAAAATAGTCGTATACACCAATATGGGGACTCAACAACGAGAGAAACCCTTTGTCTGTTGAAACAATGGTAACGTTTTGATCTTTGAGGGCCATTTTTATTGCTAAAGTCGCAATAATATCGTCTGCTTCGTCTTCTTCAGGTATTAATGAATCAACTTGTTGCTTCATGAACTCATCTTGAATATCGGACAGACTTGTTGCTAAATGCTCAGCCATTTTCTTTCTACCCTTTTTATAATCGGGGTAGAGTTGATAGCGCCAACAAGGCTTTTCGCTGTCAAATACAGCCAATACATGACTTGGCTGGAGATGTTCAAGTATTTTGGTTAACGCTTGCCCGCAAGCTTTTTGGGTATTAAATAACACTTGTTTCTTTGTGTTTTCAGCAAGCTCGTTATTAAAAAGAAAAGGACGCTCTTGAACTGCGTATATTCTTCTGATCAAATTCAACGCATCAATTAATACAAGATGTGCGGACATTCATTTACCCTTAAATTACTTTGTAACATGGTATATATTCACTGCCTGGTAATTTCATTCGTTGCTGTTCAACAAATGATGCAAGTAAATTATCCATAAGTTGCATTATTTTTTTATCTCCAGATATTTCAAAAGGACCATTATCCCTGATCGCTTGAATACCTTGAGATTTTACATTACCCGATACTATAGCAGAAAAAATACGACGTAAGTTGGCTGCTAATGTCGCCGTATCTAAACCATAGTTAATGGGTAAATTAGCAATGTTCTTATGCGTCGGTTCAAAAGGCTGTTGAAAATCAGGCTCGATAACGAGAGACCAGTTAAAATGGTATGCATCGCCAGTTTGTTTACGATATGTTAAGACTTCTTGTAACTTATGACGCATAGTCATAGCAACGGCTACTGGATCGTCAACAATAATTTCATAGAGGTTTTGCGCCTTCTCACCTAAGGTTGCAGCAATAAAACGATCTATCTGTATAAAATACTCTGCACTCTCTTTTGGCCCCGTTAAAATAATGGGTAATTTTTGTGACTGATTTTTACTATTCAACATTATGCCTAGAATGTACAGTAATTCTTCAGCAGTTCCAGCACCACCAGGAAAAATTACAATACCATGTGATATTCTCACAAACGCTTCTAAGCGTTTTTCAATATCAGGCATAATCACTAATTCATTAACGATAGGGTTTGGTGGTTCGGCAGCGATAATACTCGGTTCGGTCAAGCCAATGTAGCGACCATTTTTATTACGTTGCTTAGCATGAGCTATTGTCGCTCCTTTCATTGGCCCTTTCATAGCTCCTGGTCCACAGCCAGTACAAATATTAAAACCACGGAGACCTAACTGATAGCCGACTTCTTTGGTATATTTATATTCATTATGATGAATTGAATGACCACCCCAGCAGGTTACTAGGTTAGGATCACTTTCAGGCATAATGACATTCGCATTTCGGAGAATATCAAAAGTTAAGTCAGTCACTTTTTTAGTATCGGATTGATATAGATGATGAGTAAAAAGAATATCGCGCAAAACAGCTGAGAGAAGCTCTTGTATGCCTTTTATTATTTTACCGTCAACGAATGCATGTGAAGGTGGATTTGTTAAAGATAATTTTACACCTCGTTCACGGCGCAATACTTGTATCTGAAAATCTTGAAATTTTTGATATATCTTTTCCGCATCATCAGTATGGCTTCCAGCATTTAAAACAGCGAGAGAGCAATTTCTATAAAGTTGATATATTTTGCTGGTCGATGATTGCTGGAGTTGTTCTATTTCTGTTTGAGTCAGCAGATTCATATTACCAACAGGGTTTATTTGCGTTTGCATAATTGAATTCCTTTCACAAAAAATATAAAGGTAATAACTAGAAAAGTCATAATTATTAGCTGTTAGCGATGAAATTGTGGCAGTAATTTGATTTATAGGGTTATTTACACGTAAATAACGGTGTTTTTTCCCTTCTCTTTTGCTTGGTAAAGAGCACTATCGGCACGTTCAAAAGCGGTATGCACATTATCATTTTGTTGAATATGGCTAGCGCCCATCGAAATAGTAATTGTTACTTTATTATTTTTAAATTTGAACGGTAATTTCGCTACTTGTAATCTAAGTTTGTTCAGTTTATCAATTAAGTCTTCTTGACTTATACCTGAGAATATTAGTACAAATTCCTCTCCTCCATAACGAGCAATAAAAGCATCATTACCAATGTGCTTTTTAAGCGTATTCGAAATTACTTGTAACGTTTTATCCCCTGCAGTATGGCCATATGTATCATTAATACGTTTAAAGTTATCAAGGTCCATGACAACAATTACCAATTCGAATTCTTTATTATGGAAGCGTACGATTTCTCTGTCAAAGTATTCATCAAATGCGGCGCGGTTGTTCAGTTTTGTTAAAGCGTCTTGCAAATTTTTTGCCTGTTGTTCTTGAATACGCTTTTCAAAGCTTTTACTTTGTCTTTCTAATAGTTCAACCTTATCAGCCATTGATGCTAATTGACCTTGCAATAAGTCTTGATGTTCACGTTCAAACGTTGCTTTTTTTTCTAATGTGCCAGTAATAACTTTCAATTTCTCATTAATATCAACTTTAATATCTGCCAGTGAAGTTGCTTTATCTAGACCAGTCGACATATCTACTATTTGTCGTTGTAATTGTTTATTTAACAAACTATGTTGAGATTGAGATTCTTCACAGCTGATTACCGTTGTTTTTACTGACGATTGAACGGTACTTAATGTGTCGCTTAACGTTGATAAAAATGCTTTCGCGGTATTCCTTTCGTCGTTTAAATCTTCAATGATGACATCAAATACGGTCAATAAACTGTTTAATAGTTTGTTGTTTGACATATCCTCATCGACTTGTGATTTTATGGTTAATATATTTTTTGCATGTTTATCTGAAACGACTAAGCTGCTAATGATTGTTTCAAATCGTTGTATATATTTAAGCTCAGCAGCGTTATTCACTTCAATGGATTTTTTATTCTGTTGCGTTAATAACCCACTTGGAGGAACTGAACCTGAATTTTTTGACAATAAAGCGGTATCGTAAAACTCTAATAGCTGACTCAATAATGGTACATACTGTAAAATGGCCTCTTTGGGATTTTTTGAATCAGCAATTAACCCTCGTAATTTACGTCGTAAATCGGCAGGTAAACCATTAACCTTTTGTAAAGCTAAACCAGCAATATGGAATCGTTCATGTAATTGGTTAAGATTTGTCACATTTATTTGAGATTGTTTTTGTAGGAGAAGCGAAGTAGAAGTTATGTGGGTTTCAATATCAGGTAAAGGGGCTGATTTTTTTAACAATAGTCGTAATGTTGCTAACTTGTTATCAAGGGTAATATCCATACCTTTACTAACAAGTGATAGCTTTTCTATAAACTTAATTAATAACGAAGATTGTGATTTAAGGTCTGTTTCTATATCAGCACGAGAAGTAATTGCAAGATCAAGTTTTTTTTTCAGTAAAATAATTTCTTTGTTTGCTGCTAAGTTATTGCTCATAAAAAACTGTCTTCCATAGAGTACTTTATTGGCTTAGTAAACTCGATACAATAAGTATAGCCACTAATTGTATATTAATTAAAAATGAATACTAAATTTTAAATTATATAACTTAATATTAAACCTTAGATTGGGAAAAGTCAGTATTGATAACAATTTATAATTGATTTAATAGTTAAAAAGTTATTGTCGTAACGTTCTGCCCATAGGAGCTTGTAATTTTGAGGTTGAACGGAATGGGTTTATATCTAAACCTCCTCGCCTCGTGTAGCGAGCGAAAATGGTAAGGTCAGTTACGTTGCAATACTTCTTTATGTCACAATAAATTCTTTCAATACATTGCTCATGAAATTCATTATGTTGCCTAAATGATATTAAATAAGCTAATAGAGAACTATGAGATATTTTTTCTCCGCTATATTGTATATATATACTTGCCCAGTCAGGCTGATTTGTGATTAAGCAATTAGATTTTAATAAGTGACTCACTAAATTTTCATTCTCAACCTTCTGATTTCCACTAATTGCATCAACTAATAGTGTAGGGTCAAGTTGATAGTTGTCGATATCTAGTTCAATATCATCTATACAAATTGTTTCTTCTGAAAGCACTTGATGATTAATATGAAGTGCAGGGCAATTGTCGACAGGAAATAGTTTTACACTAGCTATACTCCCACATGTATCAGATAAATCTTTGACCAGACAACTTTCAACATCTTGCCAAGATGAAAAGCTGCTCTGGTTAAAACTATTCAAATATAACTTAAATGATTTAGATTCAACTATATTTTTACTTGTACAAGGAAAGCGAAATTCAGCAACGGCAACTATTGGTTTACCTGAACTATTTAGCCAAGACAACTCATACCCATACCAAACATCTTCACCAGTAAAAGGTAAGTTTTCGGCTGAAATAGATAAACCGTCTCTATTTAAACATCGAGGTACCGCTTGCAAGAGTTCTGGGTTATATTCACTGCAATAACTAGTGGCTTTCCCTAGTGTTAATTGGCTTAATGCTTTTGCGTTTTTATAATTTGTCATAAAATGGCTAGTTTCGGTCTATTGACTATTTGTCGTTACATTTTAAAGGATCTTTTTAACAGATGAAATCATCACCTTGCGAGTTAATGCAATCTTTATCATTATTTTCACAAAAATATTTAGCAGAATACCAAGCTAAATATCAACATCTACCACTTATTGAAAAAGACGAACAGTGGCCTTCTCCTTGTTTATTAGATGATTATGATGAAAATCATCAATATTGGCAACCTTGTAAGATAAGAGAAGTGACAAGTTTTGATAATGTTGAAGAAGCTTTAGAAATAACGATACATGCTGATTTTAAAACCTATTTCACCACGGTTTATAGCGACACCTTAGATGCTTCATGTAATGAAGGAGCGTTATCTTTACTTTTTGCTTGGAGTGAAGCTGACTTTCAGCGTTTACAAGAAAACCTGATTGGGCATGTTTTGATGAAAAAAAAGCTAAAACAGCCGTTAACATTATTTTTTGCACTGACAGACGATGAGAACATGATCCTAAGTATAAATAATGACAACGGAGAAGTTTGGGTCGAGAAAGTGGGTTGTAATGCTCATAAAAAAGTAGCAGATACACTCACAAGTTTTATCAACATGTTAACCCCTCGAATACCTTAATCCTTATTTTGTGCTTTAGATAATTCGTTAACTAAAGCTTTTAATTCTTCTAATTCTACTTCAATAGGCTGTAATGCATGCTTTATTGCCTTTTCTATCTCAGAAGAAATTGACGTTAAGTTTTTTTTTTCTGTTTCAGCATCATTAGATTCAATAGGCATTTCAATTACATTAGGATCATGCTTCCAACTTCTCAATATTGATATGATCGTTGGTAATGGAACAGATTTTCTTAGTCGTGTTTTAACTAATGCCACCGATGGTTTTTTACCTTGGTTTGCAAGTTTATTTGCGATGATTGTTATTTCGTCAGTTATCGTCATAAAATCACTTTCAATTGTCAAAGAAGCTATATTTTAGTGAATATCACAGTGTTTTTGTAGTGTAACTCATTATTTATATGTTATTTATATAAATAACAATAACTTGCTGAGTTGGTTTGACCCTTGCTATTAACCGAGTAGCTTTGTTAAAACTCATAAAAGTATTCTACTAAAAATATTAAGAATACTTATTCAGAAAAAATAAGGGAAACACATGAAAAAATCGATTGTAGCATTAGTTGTAGCCATACCTTTAACTTTATCATTAACCGGATGTGTCATTGCTGTTGGTGGTGGTGACGAAGGTCATTCTATTTCAACATCGTTTGGTGACCGCGAACATGATAACCGAAAAAAAATTGACAAAATTCAATTAAATACTACCTATAGTAATGTACAGCATAAATTAGGACTTGCTGATTTTAATGAAAAATATCAACTCGATGGAAAAGAGATAAAAGTACTTTTCTATCGAACACACCGCGTCCATAAGGATGATTTAACGACTAAGGATGAATGCACATATTTGCATTTTGTCGATGGTGTCCTATTAGAAACAGGTAATGGCGCAGATTATAGGCGTGATATTTCAGGGTAAACAATACATTTTAAACTAAAGGTAACGATTTTCGTTGCCTTTTTTATACGTGTCATATTCTGAATCGAAAATTAACAGATAAGTTAGATTCGCTTGTTTCTATAGAGAGATGGATAGTATTAATTTTAGTTCATACAATCAGTATATTTGTCAAATTTCTTAACGAAAATGAAATAAAGCTTTTGTTTTTAAGTGTTTGTGTATAGCTAGACTGATGCATAACGCAAGAGTTTTGTTTGACCTGATTCGTTTTTTACTGTTATGGTAATTCAATAATAATAATAAAAAAGGAAGGGGGATGAAAAATATGTCCGATGTAATAAGTGATAAAACAAACCTTGATATAAGAGCTGCATATTTGTCAGGCGAAGAATTAAAACTCGCGGCCTCTTTATTGTATCAAGCTTATCATGATGATCCTGTCTTTCTGGAGATATTCTCCAATGAAAATAATGATTATGAACAAAGATTACGTTCAGCTATTCGTGAAGAGTTAAGTGCTTTTTGGCATGCAAAACAACCTATTGTTGGCTTATATTTGGGTGAAGCAATGGTTGGTGTTGCTTGTTTAAATAGCCCTGATGAAAGTGTAAGTTCAGAACGGTTTTGGCATTGGCGTTTAAAAATGATGCTTGGTGCAGGTTACTTCAGCACTAAGCAAATGATTGAAAAAGAAAAAGTTGTACTTGCCGCTGTTCCCATGAAAAAATTTCATATGCTTTCTTTTATTGCTATACACCCATTACACCAACACCATGGCTTCGGTCATTATCTGTTAGCTGCAGTAAATACTATATTAGAAGAACACTCAGATAGTGAGGGTGTTGCTGTATATGCTACAACAGAGAAGTATAAACAATTTTTTACAGAAGTTGATTATCAATTTGTTCAAGAGCTTGCTGTGGGAAATGTTTCGGGTTCATTGATGATCCATTACAGAAGTAAAAGCTAAATTCAATCTTTAGATTAATCGTGTTTATGGAAATGCCGAATTATTATTTGGTATTTTTTTGCTCTAATTTTGAGTTACATGATCTATGCTGCCACGAGTAACTTTTTAAAATTGATAAATAGATCATTCGAGGTGCAACTACCCATTTACATATTGTTCATTTTTGATTGAAAAATTGTGAGATATGTCTTACATACACGTAAGATATTGAGTAAATATAATAAGGTTGATATATTGTTATTTCCATTACCTATTGATTATATTGTACTTTTTAATTGATTATGAATTTTACATATTATTTTAGTAAATTAAAAAATTATGATGGGTACGAAATAATCTCAATTAACGTAATATTTAATTCATCAGGAAGATAAATATCAGGAAGATAAAAGAGTAAGAATACTCTTTAATTTAAGGACACTTAAAGGATTAAGTTGGATGATAGATATCATCAAAGGGAGTAAATGGACTTAGGTTAAAGGATTAACGGCTAATGGAATAGCAATTAAGGACAATAAATCACTAATGATGTTACTCAGGACGAGTTGCAATCAAGGAAGATGAACGGAAAAGAAAGGACTCTTAGGATATACTACGGACAGTTCTTTATGGATGAAGCGGGACACAATTAATATGCAGGATGCATATAAGCTAGTTCAGAAATACGGCTCTTAGAGCCGTGTTTTTTTGCCTGGTTTTTATATAAATTTTGAATAATAACTATGCTTCCCTAAAGCTGATTGACTACCTTTGAGTGAAAACTTATAACCGCACAGTGTAAAACTACTTCTATCTGCAATATTCCTAATTAGTATTTTAGTATCTAATGGAGAGAATTTTGCTAAATAGTAACCATTATCTTCTTGAATAACATTTAACGTTCTAATCACTTCTCCATTATT
>Ga0307492_10001145_pt1 | contig 11024 bp, 10 predicted proteins | sample SI3LmetaG_FD_202365 | JGI IMG/M metagenome (GOLD analysis project Ga0307492, IMG submission 202365) | Sea-ice brine microbial communities from Beaufort Sea near Barrow, Alaska, United States - SI3L | ecosystem: Environmental > Aquatic > Marine > Coastal | place: USA: Alaska | collected 2017-05-06
ACTCGCTGCAAGAGGTGATTGAAAACTTGGCCACTCAGGTCCTGGCCAAATCAGGCATGACCCTTACCTCGACCCTACCGGATACGCAAATCGAAATTTCGCTCGACCAGCTGACCTACAGCGTTACACCGCAGCGGGTGAACATCAAACGCTCCACGGCGCTGGCGGCCATTAGTGTGAAGGTCGAGCGAGATAATGCCACCTATGTGAAGAACCACAAGACGACCCAATATATCGATACGGTCGGCCATGCCAGTGAAGAGAAGAATGCGGCGCTGTTAAATGAGGTGTTCGACACGGTCCTGGAAAATCTGTTCAGCGACGCTGGACTGGAAGCCTTTTTGTCCAACTGACCTTGTCCAGCCGACCTTGTCCAGCCGACCTTGTCCAGCCGACCTAGCCCAACTCACACCACCAATTCGGCCCAGGGTTTTACCTGGACCGGCCCGGAGCGTCAAACTTGGCGCTATCGGCGGTTCGAGATCTACAGATCGTCGAGATTGTGTTCCGTGAAATAGTTGGCCATAAAGTCGACAAAAGCTCTGCTTTTAGCAGAGAGGTATCGATTTTCTGGGTAGACCACGTGAATGGTGCGCACCGGGAAGTTGATTTCGGGCAGGATGTGGACCAACTTGCCCGAGTCCAGATGTTCCCGAATCATATAGATGGGTAGCGCAGCGATGCCCATACCATTGAGCGTGGCCTCACAGAGTGTATCCAGATCATTGACCGTAAAGCGCCGGTCCTTATTGGTCAGGCCGGCTTCCTTGATAAAGCGTTTGATCCAGCGCGGTTCGGCAAAGTCGATACCGGACACCATTAAAATAAAGTGATTCACTAATTCAGACAGGGCTTCCGGCTTGCCCTGTTGGTCTAGGTATTCCTTAGACGCGGCCAATATGACCTTTTGCCGCGCCACAGGCCTTGCGACCAATCGGCTATCCTGTAGTGAGCCCAAATGAATACCCAAATCGATGCCTTCGCGGACCAGGTCCAAGCCTTTGTCGGCCAAGGTCAGATCAAAATTCACATTGGGGTATTGGAGTAGGAATTGCGCGAAAATTTTCATCAACATAGACCGGCCAAAAGTCGGCGTGGCGGAGATTTTCAACGTACCGCGCGGACTGGTTTCCAGGTCCTTGACCATGTGTTCTGCTTCTTCCAGATCCTCTAACAGGCGACTGCACCGGTTAAAGAACAGCTGGCCGGCCTCGGTCGGGCTCACCGAGCGGGTGGTCCGATTCAGTAAGCGCACGCCCAAACGATCTTCAAGCAAGCTAATTTGTTTACTAACCGCTGAAGGCGTTAGGCCAATTTGGTGGGCGGCATTGGTAAAGTTATTGGCTTTGACGACGGTGGTAAAGATGATAAGGGAGTCCAAACGCGCCATAGTTCTATATCCTGAAAATCGGCTTAACAATAGAGCAAAATAATAGTGCCTATATTTGTATTAATCTAGTGGTATTGATGAAATTAATTTCATAATGTGGTCATTTTCTGTTTGTTTGACTTTTGATGTGGGTCCAGAGCAGGTGACGCAATGGCTCTGGCAACCCAGACTGCATGCGGACAGCAGGCCTCGCTTACAAATATACACCTTTTATCGGTTCAGTTTTTAAAGCACCAGTCGTTATAGCGTCCATAGTGCATTAAATTGTTTTTGGGTGGGGCGTGGGTCAACCAGACCGGCGCGGTATCCGACACCAGCTAGAAGGGCTGTTATATGATTTCAACTATAAGCTATCCTCAGACGTCGACAGCTGGGTCGGGCGATTATCGCGCCAATCAGCAACGCGCGGCTCAGTCCGACGCGCACGCACAGCCGAACGCAACGGATGCAGCAGCACAGGCAGCGCCCGCGTCGCGCGCAGAGCAGTTTAATGTTGATGCCCTAGTCGAACAGATTTGGGGCTTCGCCAGTGCTCGTATTGCCTCGGCGCAAGCCAAAGGGGCATCCGAAGCTGAATTGGAGTCACTCTGGCAATCGGCAGAGAAGGGCGTCAGTCAAGGTTTCGGTGAAGCTAAGGACTATCTGGATAGTCAGGACTCGCTTGACGACCCGCTGACGCTAAAAATTAATTCCGCCTTTGGCCAGATCATGGACAAGCTCAGTGCTCGCGATCTCTCTGCCGTGGCGCCAAGCGCGCCGACCTCTGCCCCAGAGACTCGACCCAGCAGCAGCTCAGCTGCGCAACGCGTGGCCAGCTTGTATCAGTATGAACGGCAGACCTTTGCTTTGAATTTGACCACGGAGCAGGGCGACCAGATTATGATTCGTTCCTTTGCCGAGCAAGAGTCCACCGTGGAAGATCAGCAATTCGGTCGACATTCAACTACCAGTTGGGGCTCGCGCCAGAGCAATGACTTCAGTTTGGTGATCAAGGGCGATCTAAATGAACAGGAAACAGCCGATCTGGATATGTTGTTAGCCCAGGTTAACGAACTGGCAGCCGAATTTTACGACGGCGATTATGACACCGCCTTCAATATGGCCGCCGCTCTCAATATTGATGGCAGCAGTCTTAAATCCCTCGACCTATCGATGAAAGAGGTTGAACACAAGGGTGTCTCGGTCTACAGCCAAACCGCAGACCAGCCGGCACGCCTGCCCAAAGGTTTGGAGCCGTTGAAGCAATATGCCGAACAACTGATTGCCGCTCAGGCGCAGTGGGCTGAAAAGTTCAATGCTCCGGAAGAGTTTCTGCAAATGCTGCAAAATCACCCGACCAATCACGGTCGACTCGGCCAGGTCGCCCAGCACCTGATGAGCTAAGCTCCCCGGAGGGTCGATTTTTGGCTCAATCGGCTGTCCCCATAACCTACTGACTTGTGTACAATCGCAGGCCCATGGCGCGATATCTCGGCAGGAAGTCTTTTATGCGGTTGTTTCTCTACCATACCCTCGGTTGTCATCTCTGTGAGTTGGCCGAAGCGGCCGTGCAGCAGGTCTTGGACGCAGCGCCAGCATTGGCAAAGGTGCAGCTGGAAAAGATCGATATCGCATTGGATGAGCAGTTATTGGCCCGTTATGGCACCACCATCCCGGTTATCAAGCTGGAACAGGTCCCCGATTCGCTCGGTTGGCCTTTTGAACCCGCCACGGTGGCGGCCTATCTGAACACCCATCGGCCAAACTGATTGCCCGCTCAGCCAAAAAACACGCCAACGGACAGGAGTTTTTCGACGGTGAGAATCTATTTAGTTTTAGTCAGCCTAATACTGGTCGGCTGTGCGGGCTTGCCAGCGCAAAGTGACGCGATTCACCATGCCTTAGTGACCGACCTAGCCCTGCGCCAGGCCGCCGACATTTGCCGAGCCGCCGATAATATTGGCACCGATAGTGACGCCCAAACTGAGCAAGCCCGGTGGTGGGATCGCAATGGCAGCTGGGTATTGGCCGCCGATTACGGCCTTTTGCAATTGACTTGGCAGGGCGCAACGCAGCAAGCCGAGCCGCAACGCGCTGTTTTGGCCATGGTGGTCTTAGAGCAGGTACAGGTGGATGCTCAGGCACAGGTGGCTACCTGGCTCGGCCGAAGCCAGGATCGAACCAACTGTCAGCCACTCTTTGCTCGGGTAGGGGCGGGAAAGCTGGATCTGAGCGCAGCTAAAAAGCAGCATCGGGTTCTGGAGCAACTGGCCACAGAGCGGCGCAGCGTGGCGAACGATGCCGACCTGGCCCGATCGGTCAACAGCCGAAATCGAAAATACGGCCGTTCGCTCTATGCGGTCGAAAGAACCCTTAAAGAATCGGGCTGTGTTCAGCCTAACATCGCCCTGTTACGCAATGCCTGGCCCTTAGAAGTCTATGATGCGGTCTGCAGTCAGGACGACTATCAGTTGGTTAAATGTGAATGGGGCCGGTGCGTGATCAAACGTTGATCGGTCCTTGGCGGTGTTGATGAAGCACCTTAAAGCTGGGCTGTTGGCCGCTGCGTTGGTGGCTGCGCCCTTGCTTGCTGGTCTGTGGTTTAACCAGACGCATTTGGGTTGGTTGAATGAGTCGATACCCGATGCCGATGCCTTCGCCTCCGGCTGGCAACAGACGCTGGATGCACAACCCCAGTTAGAGCACCCTGCGGTGATACATTGGTTGCCGCGCAGCTGTCTGTGTCGCTTATTAACTCTGCCGCACGCCTTACAGATCAGCACAGAGGCCGCCGCCAATGGTTTTAGTCTGTACCAGTTCAATGCCGATGAGCGCGCTTTGGGTACGCCTATCTCGGCCGAACTCGACGCGCTCTTGGGGGCCAGTCCAACCATTCTTATTACCAACAGTCACGGACAAATCCGCTACGTGGGCGCCTACAGTAGCGGAATTCGCTGTGCCAGCGGCAACAGCCTGGTTGCCACCTTTATTGCCGATCCGGCCCGTCTGCCGAAGCATCGGGTGGTTGGCTTGAATGTGCAAACCTGTCGATGCCTGACGCAGTAAGGCATTTCAGGAAATATTGACTACAATAATAAGCCTAGTGGCCGATAAAAGCCTATAACACCCGTAGGCTCGTGCCTAAGTGAGTAGTCCCATGTCTGAAATGCTGAAAAATGTCGACAGTCGAACCAATCTAGTCGGTCAGAATCGGCTCGAATTGCTGATGTTCCGCTTGGCGGGTCGGCAAACCTTTGCCATTAATGTGTTCAAAGTGCAAGAAGTGTTAACCCTACCGTCTCTCACTCTGATGCCTCAGCGCAATCCTGCGGTGATCGGGGTAGTGTATCTGCGCGGTCGGGCCTTGCCGGTCATCGACCTGAGTCAGGCCATCGGCATGCGGCCAATTGTCTACAGCGAAGAATCGACCATTATCGTCACTGAATACAATTCTACGGTGCAGGCTTTTTTGGTCGGCTCGGTCGATCGCATCGTCAATCTGAATTGGGAACAGATCCAGCCGCCACCGAGTGGCGCCGGACATCGCCACTATTTGACCGCCATCACCCAGATGGAGGATAGGATCGTTGAGATTATCGATGTCGAAAAAGTGCTGGCGGAAATAGCGCCCCTGAGCACCGAACTGCCGGCCCATCTGCTCAATGATGAATTTTTAGCCAAGGCCCAGGGCCGGCAAGTGCTTATGGTTGATGATTCACTGACGGCCCATACTCAAGCCAAAACCATCTTTACTAAACTGGGTTTGACGGTACATCAGGCGATGGACGGTCAGGAAGGGCTGGAGTTTTTGCGCAAGATGGCCGCTGACAGCGATACCCCGATTCATGAGCAGCTGCTCTTGGTAGTAACCGACGCTGAAATGCCGCGCATGGACGGCTATCGTTTGACCACGGAAATACGTGCCGATCCGTTGCTCAAGGACCTGTTTGTCGTGTTGCACACCTCCTTAAGCGGTGCTTTTAATGAAGCCATGGTCGAAAAGGTCGGCTGCAATAAATTCCTCTCCAAATTCAAACCGGAAGCCTTAGCCGGCGTGATCCGCAACCGGATCGAGGAGATCAGTTAAGCCACGCGGCCGAGCCGAGCCTGAGCTCAACTCTTAGCTGGGAGTCTACTGTGACTTAACACCGTGCATGCGTTAAAATGGTTCCGTATCCCTTACGGCGATTGTCATGCTAACTCAGACCACGGCCATTAAAGCGCTTTTTATCTATCCGGTTAAGTCACTCGGGGCGGTCAGTGTGTCGACGCTGGACTTTAATAGCTCCGGGGTGGTCAACGATCGACGCTATATGTTGGTCGATAGTAAAAACCGCATGCTGACACTGCGCTCCCATTGCCAATTGGCGCAATTTCATCTTACTCAGGTTGTTGGCGGTTGGCAGGTTAGCAATCAACAGGGCGCAGGTATCTTGATCGAAGATGAGGCCAGTACCGATCAGCTTGTTGACACGGAGGTCTGGTCTACCCTAATTCGGACGCGCGAAAAATCGCGCCAGGTCTCACAGTGGTTTTCCGAACAGTTAGACGAATGGGTCCGGCTGGTTGAATTCGATGATCTGGAAACCCGCTATTGTAAAGTCGATCAGCATCAGGTGCCGTTTTCCTTTGCCGATGGTTTTCCCTTGCTGGTCTGCAACGATCGCAGTCTCAGTCAGTTGAGTCGGGCGGTGGACTATCCCTTGGCCATGGCCCGGTTTCGCCCCAATGTGGTGATCGACATGCCGGTCGATGCTGAGTTTAAAGTCAGTGCTCTAAACTCTGACGATGGCGGCCAGCTGCTCTTTATCGAGCCCTGTGTGCGCTGTAATGTTCCAGCCATTGATCCACTGACGGGCGTCTTTCAAAAAGACCTGCACCCTAAGTTAAAGGCGCAACTCAAGCGCGCAGGCAAGGTGGTCTTTGGCATGAACGCCTGCGCTATACGCTGCCGTCAATTGTCGGTCGGGCAAGTGTTGGCCATTAGCGAGGCATGAATCATCGCCAACGCAGCAGCGGGCCCCCGCATTGCGCGCAACCGCTAATCGGCCACCCTGGCCAGTCTGTAGCGGGCGACTATCGTTGCGCCATCCCACAATAACTCGTAGTGACCACCCTGTAGCGCCGGCTGGAGTGCATCCGGCCGCAATACGGCAAAGCATTCGCCACTGCTATGACGCAGGCTGGGGAAATGGATCGCCATCTCATCGGCTGCCCGTTGGCTTTCGCCAAATTCTTGCGCCGGTCCATAATGATTGGGGTCCGGGTGCAAACACTCCGGGTGGTTGGCAGCATCGATAGACACTGAGCTGACCCGCGCAACAAAGCGACAGACGTATTCGCGCATAGCGAGTGCGCTGGGAACTTCCTGACTGGCCGCCATAAAACGGGCGCGATGATAGGACACTTCGGCCAAGGCGGTGTTGATTGTTTTGCCGGCATAGTAGACGCCATAGCTGCCGTTAGAGAAACGACTGGGATGCCCAATATGGGTAAAGGCGGCCATGATGGCACTGTAACCGCAACCAAAACGCTGCTGGGCTGCTGGCACCCGGCTCATGTCGCCAACTTCATTGCGCAGGCGCGCGTTGGTATAGCCTTCTATGATCGCTAAACGTTCCAGCTCGGCGGCACTGCGGGCAAATTCGAATAGATTGATGGCTGGGAAGCGGCTGGGCACCAGGCGATGCAATTTTCCACTGTAGCGCTGCCGCGGCATGGCTAACCGCGCCAATAATCGAGGAAGTGACGCACCTCGGCCAGGTCCATAAAGTGACCCGTCAACATATAGTCCCGGGGTTTTCGGCCATTAAAGGGTGCCAGGTCATTGGCTCGATCGATCCAGGTGAGGGCCTGCTTGCTGTCGCTAAAAAGTATGCGCAGTGATTTATAAATCCCCAGTAACAGCGAAACTCGATCTTGAGTATCGTGACTGAGGGTTACATTATGATGCTTAACGCCCTTAAAAAAAGTCGAGCGCGGCATGTTGCCCAAGATGATACGCACTTCCTCATCGCTGAAGGAAAATTCACGCATCATATGTTTGATCGTGTGCCAGAGGGTATCGGTCATCTCCTCTGGACTGTATAAAGCGGCTGTAGCCATTGGTTGGCTCATGGGCTTGGCTCCGGTCGAGATTCTATGTAGGGATTATAATCCAGATCTAGCAAAATTCAACCCTTAGGCCTCGATCCGCAGCTGGCAAGCCCGCTGCCGATCGGCAAGGCCTATTGCGGTACCAGAGGCACCGGAATATTCTCAACAAAGCTGCTCCCCGGGGTGGTCCAGGCCGACATGCGCCATCCAGAGCGAGTTGTGAGCGCATAAATTTGGCTGTAGGCCAAGACCGACTTAACATAGCCACGGGTCTCATCAAAGGGAATGCTTTCAATCCAGATGGTCATTTCACTTGGGAACCGTTCGCGCCACTGTATGACTCGGCTTGGGCCGGCGTTATAGGCCGCAGTAGCATAGACCGGGTGATCAAATCTTTTGATCAGGTCGCTCAGGTAATGGCTACCCAAGGCTATGTTGGTCGACGGCCGGTATAGATCTGAGGTCTGACGGTAGGGTAGCCGGTGCTGGGTGGCGACCTGTTGTGCGGTGCGCGGCATCAGTTGCATTAGCCCGTGGGCGCCCGCAGGGCTGATGACGGCATGTTGGAATCGGCTTTCCTGACGCATGACGCCGTAGAGCCAAAAAGCTGGTAAATCCAGCCGTTCGGCCTGATCTTCAATAAAGGCACCAAAGGCATCGGGGTAACGCAGATGAATCAAATCGTACCGACCGCTCCAGCCTGCTGACTGCGACGCCTTGGCATACCAGCCCCAGCTCAATGCCAACTCGGCGGCGCTGTGTTGCACGCCATTTTCCTGCTGGCGTACCCAGAGGTTCCATTCGACCTGAGCCCGTGCAGTCTCTCCGGCTAGAAACAGCGCCTTGGCTCGGCGCAGTTCGGGCTGTTCGGCCAGCTCTTTCGGCTGGCGCGGTGGATACTGCGGATCGGCATTCAGGCTCGGCTCGGTGCCCAAAACTCCCGCCGCCAGATAGCCATAGTAGAGGCGTTGGCCACTTAAGCGGATCAGGCTATTGTCGGCGGCCAACTGACCTTCGGTTTTATATCGGGCCAAACCGTACCAGTAGAGCCATTGATCGGATTTTTGCAGCTGGGGACTGAGATCTTGGTAATAATCGACCACGCCCGGGTAGTCGTCCTGGCTCAGGGCGATCTGCAGGCGCCAATGCTGCACCAATTCATCGTCCTTGCCCGGATCGGCAATGGCCAGCCAATAGGCCGCTTCCGGCAAGGCCTGTTTGGCCATAGCGATACCCAAATAGCGCGACGCTGTGCGAATATCGGCCAGATCCATAGCAGAGCTCGCCTTAACGATTTGCAACCACAGGTTCGAGGCCGAACGAGGGTCCTGATAAGCCAAGCGATTAACCGCCGCCAGGGCCAAGCCGCGCATGCGTTCGGAGGAGGGGTCGTAGCTTTGGCTGATAATGTCGGTCGGATCATCATAAACCCGAATCAGGAACTGGCCCTGTTGGCGCGAGGCCTCATCGAGATAAAACCGGTTTAAATAGCGCAGCAAGCTGCCATTGCGGGCATAGAAGGCTTGCAGTTGCCGTTGCCAGATCAATGGGGCTGGGTCAGCCAGGCCGTCTAACCAGAGTTTAAAAAATGGATCACAATGGTTCGGCCGGGAGCGTCCCGAGAGCCAGAGCTGCTCAATAGCGGCGCTATCGAGCGGCTGATTAAGGGCCTGACGGGAGATGAAATAGTAGCAGATTAGGCTTGGATCGCTCTGGTTGGCAAATTCATTATTGATCCGAATCCAGTCCTGACGGCGGATCAATTCATCCCGCCATTTGGGTTGAAAAAACCAATTGGCCGCGCGATTGGCTGGATTGCGGCTGAACAGTTCTACCTGATCGGCATCGAGGGTTGCGATGTTTTTGGTCAGCCAATGTTCATGGTAATGGGGGAACAGCAGTTCTTGTTGCCATGTAAACAACTGCGTTTCGGTCAGGTTCTGGGCGTCAATGCGCGCCAGCTTGGCACTAAAATCTGTAGCCGCCCCGGCCAGACTGGCACCGAACAACAATAAACAACTGAGGGTAAAACGCATGAAGGTTACTACTGACGCAAGGATGATGCTAAGGCTAAAGGGTTTTAGTCAAAATACAAGGCGATACGCTCTGCTTTAGCGTAAAGCAGCGACCCGTTGGCAAAAGCAGAGTGAAAAAAAGGCCAGCAAAGCTGGCCAGTTGGAAGAGCGCTAGGACGATGAAGGGTTAGGTTTTGGTGCCTCGTAGCCGCTCAATCAGGATCAACAAACAGGGCGTCAATAGCAGGGTCAACAGGGTGGCAAAGCTCAGGCCGCCAGCGATTGCCGAGGATAACTGAGTCCACCACTGAGAGGAGGGTGCGCCGATCGACATATCCCGGTTGACCATGTCAATGGTCAACTGCATCACCATCGGAATTAGACCCAGGATGGTGGTGATAGTGGTCAGCAGGATAGGACGGATGCGCTGAGCGCAGGTTACCATCGCCGCCTCGACCGGCGCCAAGCCCTGTTTGCGGATCACATTGTAGGTGTCGATCAGTACAATATTGTTGTTGACCACAATGCCGGCCAAGGCAATGATGCCGACGCCACTCATGACAATCCCGAAGGTACCGCCGCTTACCAGCAAAGAGGCGAATACCGCCAGGGTTGAGGTAATGATGGCCGACAAGATCAAGGTGGCCTGGAGCAGGCTATTAAACTGGGTGACCAGGATAATAAACATCGCAAAGAGCGCAATCAGGAAGGCATTGCCCAAGAAAGTCATGGTGTCTTGCTGCTCCTGCTGATCGCCGACAAAACGGAACGCGACGTTCGCGGGAAACTCACCACTATCGTAGAGGGCTTGAAGGTCAGCGCCCAGATCGGCAACCACCACCGAGACCGTTTCGCCCAGCGCTAGATTGGCCTCGACGTTAAAGGTCAGCTTTCCATCGGTGCGGAACAGATCACCCTGTTTGTTTTGCGCCTTGCGCTCGATAAAGTTACTGATCGGCACCTGTTGGCCGCGCACCGTAATGGTCAGCTCATCGATCTGATCCAGATCGCGGCCGTTAAAGGGGTAGCGCGCCCGAATATCGACTTCGTCGTCGGCATCGTCCGGTCGGTAAGAACCAATCTTCAAGCCATTGGTAATCATCCGGATCGATGAGCCCACGGTGGCCACATCGGTGCCAAAGCGTGTCGCTGCTTCACGATCGACATCAATGCGCCATTCCAAACCATCCAAGGGCCGATTATCGGAGACGTCCTTAATGCGACTGTCCGCTTGCATCTTTTTCACCACCAGATCGACGGCGGCGCGTAAGGCCACCAGATCATCGGAGAAAAATTGCAATTGGATATCAATACCGGTGGTCGGCCCCATTTGGGCCTCCTTGCTTTCAACCACAATGCCCGGGATATCATCGGCGGCATCGACGACCTGCTCCATGATCTGCGAGGTGCCCGGCCGAGCCGGTGTCCAGTCGACGAATTCCAGCATCAACACACCGATGGTATCTTCACCATAATCGCGCAGCGGTGTGGCGTTCACCTTGGTGGTCACGGTTTTGATATGGGCCGCATTGAGAACCCTGGCT
>Ga0307492_10001146_pt1 | contig 11019 bp, 11 predicted proteins | sample SI3LmetaG_FD_202365 | JGI IMG/M metagenome (GOLD analysis project Ga0307492, IMG submission 202365) | Sea-ice brine microbial communities from Beaufort Sea near Barrow, Alaska, United States - SI3L | ecosystem: Environmental > Aquatic > Marine > Coastal | place: USA: Alaska | collected 2017-05-06
TAATTTCGATAGTGCATATTTGAAATTTTAATCACACTCAAAATCATCTTCACCCACTGCACGACATTGAGGTGGATAACCATACTTACGCCAATAATCATAAATTCCCATCTCACGAATCAGCCGCTTGCGATGTGGTGATTTCAAAAACTTTGGATCTGAACGTTCCTACCAAACCCTCAAATAATAGACTGGCGTTATCTTGTCATATTGTTTGAATTGATAAGCGAAATCACTTGCGTCGAAGTCTTCATCCGAGTTAAATTAACGTCCCGTGTCGACTTGTTTTTGTGTCAAAAAAAGAGCAAGTTCCTTTTCAAAATCAAAGTTTGGGTCAGTCCAGCGCCGATAAAAAACATTAGGATAATGCCTGTCTTTAAATCCGTTTTTGTTTAAAAGCCCTAAATAAAGGCCGGCCTGATGATTACCATTGACAGGTAAGGTTCGTTGAAATGTTTCAATTATTGAAGTGGCACCTGCTGCCATTACTTCATCATACAAAACAAATGCTTCTTGCGTTTTACCGGCATATATTTTTGAGAGTGCCAGATATCGCTTACAATTCTGATAAGCGGGATCAATCTCAAGACATTTTTTAAATCGAGCATCGGCTTGATCAAAATAACCGAGGGCCAGTTCATTTATGCCACGCCAAAGCAGTGCAGTGGTATTCTTTGGGTCTAAGGAAAGTGCTTTATTCGAATATTCAAAAGCTTTCTCAAAATTTACTGGGATGAATTTAGTTAGATTATTTTGTAAAACTGCATAAGGGAGCGCCAAGCTTGGATCGAGTGCTATTGCCTTTTCAGCAGCGCTGATAGAATTTTTAATATGGTCATCACCAGCCACACTCCAACTTGTGGCAACAGAATATGCTGCTGCCAAACCGGCCTATGCTTCAGCAAAGTTAGGATCTAAATTGGTGGCCTGCTTAGCTAGTTCAATTATTTCTGGAATGTTCTCAGTATTGCGAACAAAGAATTTTTGACGCGCTTTTAAATAAAGCTCATAAGCATCTAGATTTTTAGTATTGATTTTTAAGCCCTGTACATCTCCAATCTCAACCTTTAATTTGCTGCGCAAGGCTTTAACAATTTCAGATGAAATTTCATCTTGGATAATAAATATATTTTCCGCACTCAATGTACGATCATAAGTTTGTGACCAAAGTTGCAGGTCTGTTTGAGCATCAATTAACTGAGCGGTAATACGAATCATATCTCCGGATTTACGGACACTGCCTTCAAGTATATGTCTGACTTTTAATTTTTCTGCTATAAGAGGAATACCTAATATTTCTTGCCCTTTAAAGCCGAATGCAGAAGTACGTGATGCCACTTTTAAACTATCCACGCGCACAAGTACATTCAAAATTTCTTCAGCAATTCCATCAGAAAAATATCCTTGATCACCCGCTTGAGATAGATCTGAAAAAGCCAGTACTGCGATGGATGCGTCAAGAATTTCTATTTCTTTTGTTATTTTAATAGGTGCTTTTTTTTCAAAAGAGAGAGCTGCTTTAGTTTCAGTGGTTTTAGTTTCAGTCACTTTAATTTGAGTAGCAATCGGTTTGGTCATTTGTTGCCAAAGTCCTAAAGCAAGAACCAAAACAATCCCCACAATAATCACACTATCCATCTTTTTGGATGATGATGTTGTATTCGCATCACCTTCCAAAGCATCAGTAGGTTTAACACCTTCTGGCGTCATTTCAAAAGCCCAAGCAAATAACAAGGCGATAGGAAACCCAATTAACAATCCTGCGGTGATAACACTGTCAAACCATTCGGGTAAATTCAGTGATGCTTCCAAAGTGCCAGCGACTTGCATCAGTATCCAACCGACTACGGCGTAGATGCCGGCTATTCGAAAGACATTTCTTCTTTTTAGTTCGTTAAAGAAACTCATTCCGCCTTCTCTTCTTTTTGATATTTCGCCAATAACTCACGCTGGTGTGCAAGTTGTTGCATCAACTGTTTATGCGCTTTGATGAATATGGGGTCTTTGCGCATTTTGGCGAAATAAGGTAAATGATCAACCGAAGACCAGCCATTGACTTTTTTAGATTCAACAATAGCGGCATAAGCTTTTGCAGCTTCTTTTGTTTTAGCCTGAATGGCTAAAAAAGCAACTTGGGAAAAACGTCCTTGAAAACTTAAAGGTCTGATTGGGTTAGTGCTTAAATAACCTTGTATTTTTACTAGCAATTGATCCGCTGCTTTCGTTTGACTTGTTTGTTGTAAGCACCAGAAAAAATGTATGGTTCTGTCAAGGCTCTTTAAATTTATTCTATAGTCGGTTTGAATTAACTCAGGTGTCGTTTGCTGCCATAAATTAAGGGCTAGCTGACAGTCATCATTCAACACACTAAAAGGGGCAAGAGTATCTTTGATAAGATTATTATCAGGTTGCTGTTCTAGCAGTTTTACAAATCGGTGTTGTGCAGATTCATACTGTCCTGCCAACATATCCAGTAAAGACTCTTGATAAGGATAACTATCATGCTTTGCAGCGGTCTGTTTTGACTTATTGAGTTCAAACTTTGCCGCAGATGGATCACCAATGTTTAAATAATGTAATAGTAGCCAAAACCGCCCTAAGATATAGCCTGAATCAAGAGCGATAGACTTGTTTTGATAAATAACCGCTTGCGCATAATTGCCAAGTAGGCTATTAAGCCAAGCAAGACCATCAAGTGCTCCAGGGTAATTCGGATTTAATTGATGGATACTTTGAAATTGATTTAATGCTTCACCTGATTTGCCGTTCCAGAGTAAGGCGTAGCCAAGATTGTTTAAAATAACATTGGATAAAGGATCTAGCTCAGCAGCTTTGCGTTGCAGGATGAGCGATTCTTCTACTCGACCAAGATCTTGTCTTAACATATAACCAAAATGATGATAAGTTTGGGCATCATTAGGATTTAATTTTAGCGCATACCGATAGGTTTTTTCGGCTTCTTCATATTGTTGCTTTTGATTTAAGTAGACTGCTTTGATGGTATGTGCTGATGCTAGTAAAGGCGCTAGTTCAAGTGCTTTAGCAATTAATGGCTCACCTTGCTTGAGCATTTCATTGTAAGATAAATCACTGTACTGCCTTAGTAAAATTAAGGCTGATGCCTGACCAACATAGGCAAGTGCATAGTTAGGATCTAGCTGAGTGGCTTTTTGAAATAGTACTAAAGCCTGTTTAATTGAGTCGCCGTCACGCTTTGCAATGAATTGCCGAGCTGCCAAATATGCAGTGTAAGCCTCTAAGTTATTAGTAGGGGCGGTGGCTATACTTTTGCTTTCAGCTTTGGTTAGTTGTGCTTTGAGCGCTGCGGCTATTTTTTTAGATATTTCTGTTTGTACTTTAAAAATATTGCTAGCGGTTAATTCCCTATCAAAGATTTCCGCCCAAATATGGTCATCAGTTTGCGCATTGATTAATTGCACATTGATGCGTATTTGGTTGCCTGACTTTTGTACGCCCCCTTCTAGAATATTGGCTACGCCTAACTCTTTTGCAATCTGCTTGATTTTTTTAGTGGTGTCTTTATATTCCAATACAGAAGTTCGTGAAATAACTTTTAAAGCAGAAATTTTTGAAATGTGTGTGAGTAAATCATCATGCAAACCCACGGTAATCGGTTCACTTTCTGGATTGTTTGCCATGTTGGTGAAGGGTAGAACAGCAATGGATTTGTTATTGATCGGGTTAGACTCTGATGGACTCTTGATCGGAGTTTTTTTGCTGTAGCGTCAGACGTTTTAATCTCGTTTTGAGCTAGCGCTGATTCTGACACTGTTTTGCTTGATTCTCCAAAAAACTTGTCATAAGCAAAGCCGCCAATGATCAAAACCAAAGCACCAATAATAACCAAATTGATTTTGCTACTGGTTTGAGGAGGGATCGAATCAGGGGGTTGTGGGATCAGGAGTTCTGCATCAGAAGTTATGGAATCATCGCGAACAACTTCGGATTCTTTTTTGATCCCTTCATGGGCCATCTCAAAGGCCCAAGCGAACAGTAAGGCGATAGGAAACCCAGCTAGTAACAAAACTAAAATTGCTTTTGCAACCCAGTCTGGTGCTTCTATTATAGGGACAATAGAGCCTGTCACCTGCAAAATTAGCCAGCTTACAATCACATAAGCGGCGGCCACTTTGAATACATTGCGGCGTTTTAATTCGTTGAACAGGCTCATCTACGATCTTCCTTTCTTATTGTTTATCTATTCTCTGTAAAATATTCTGTCATTGCGAGGAGGAACGACCGAATAGCTCCTTTACAGCATATCAAGCGAATAGTAACAGAATTCCAGCTAAATGATTAGGGTCTAGTGGAGTGTTCCCTCTGTACTTTTAAAAGGAGTCACTAATGTCTACAAAGCTGCGTCGTTCTATTGGATTTTTTGTTTCTCTATGGAGTTTAGTATTTGCATTTCTAGGAATTATTGTTGGAGGTCATTAATCAAGAGAGTGTTAATTCTACAAATAAAAATTATTGTAGATTGTCACTAACTACTTCATAGGTGTAAGTAATTTCAACTGATTCGTTAAGCATTAAAGCCGCAGAACAATATTTTTCAATTGAAAGTTTGCAAGCTCGCTCTACCGCTTTTTCTGGTAAGTCAGTACCACTAACTAAATAATGTGCGTGTATTTTAGTAAATACAGAAGGAACAGCATCAGCTCTTTCTGCTTCCAATTCACATCGGCAATCCGATATTTGGTGACGACCTTTTTCTAAGATCATAACAACGTCGATTGATGAGCATCCACCAACGGCGGCGAGTATCAGTTCTAATGGAGACGGCGCCGAACCTTCTCCATCCATTTTAATTGTATGACCATTTTCGGTTGTTGCACTAAATTTTTGTCCACTTTTCCACTTTGTTGTAATTTGCATTTTTTCTCTCTTAGATCAATTATTTCAAATCTTGAATTTAAGAATCACTTTAACATAATGTTGTAGTGCTAATCTGCCAATATCAGAATTATTTTATAATATTGTCGACAGATATGGGGCCTTTTGTTGAAATAATTAACTTTTAGCTGTATATTGTCGACAAACTAAGAGTTATCGAAAAACCTTTAATTAGTGAACTTCTTTCAAGAACAACCTATAACTAGTGCAGACAAGACCTTTTTACAGCTCAGAAATGAGATTGTAGAAGGGATTATTAAGGCTGGTTCGAAACTAAGTGAACCAGAATTGTCGACAAAGTTTTCAGTTAGTCGAGCGGTGATTAGAGAGTCAATTAATCGATTAGAAACTTGTCATTTAGTAGAACGAAAAGCTAACGTCGGCGCGCGAGTCGTTTCTTTAACCCAAGAAGGCTTGGTTGAGCTATACCAAGTTAGAGAATCGTTAGAGGGAATGGCTGCGAGATTAGCCGCTGACAATATGACAGATGTCGAAATTGAATCACTTAACACATTGTTATCAACACATTTTCAAACCGTTCAATCCGGTGAAACTTATTACCAAGAAGCGGGTGATGTGGATTTTCATTATAGGATTATATTAGGTAGCAAAAACAATCATCTTATTACTATACTTATTGATGGAATTTATCATTTGATCAGAATGTATCGGGTTCAGTTAGGTATGTCTGGGTCGAGAGTAACAACCGCATTTGAAGAGCATAAAAATATTGTTCAGGCGATTTCAAATCGTGATGCGGATTTAGCTGAAATGTTGATGCGAAGGCATATTGTTTACACTCGAAAAAGTTTACAGAATAAATTAACTGTGTAGAAAAAACAGCTCCTTCCTTTACGAAGAAGGATTTAGAGATCTAAAGTTATAGAAAAATCATTGTGGAAACTATTATGAATACAAATTATAGAAAAAAATTATCAAATACCGATTTAGATTATTTTGATACGCGTTCTGCGATTAATGATATTGAAGCGGGAGCCTTTGAAAAATTACCTTACACTTGCCGCGTATTTGCGGAGAACTTAGTAAGAAGATGCGACCCAGCGGTGTTAACAGATTCTTTAAAACAGTTCATAGAAAGGAAAAGTGATTTAGATTTCCCTTGGTTTCCTGCTCGTGTTGTTTGCCATGATATTTTAGGCCAAACCGCGTTAGTTGATCTGGCTGGACTGCGAGATGCGATTGCGGATAAAGGTGGCGACCCTTCTCAAATTAATCCTGTAGTACCCACTCAATTAATTGTTGATCATTCGTTAGCCGTAGAATATGCGGGTTTCGAAAAAGATGCGTTTGAAAAAAATAGAGCAATCGAGGACAGACGAAATGAAGATCGTTTTCATTTTATTAACTGGACAAAAACTGCGTTCAAGAATGTCGATGTGATTCAACCCGGTAACGGTATTATGCATCAAATTAATTTAGAAAAAATGTCGCCTGTGGTTCATTCAAAAGATGGTGTCGCTTTTCCTGATACCCTAGTAGGAACGGATAGTCACACGCCAATGGTTGATGCACTTGGAGTTATCGCTGTTGGCGTTGGAGGACTAGAAGCCGAAAGTGTCATGTTAGGTCGAGCTTCCTATATGCGTTTGCCGGAGATTATTGGAGTTGATCTTACTGGCAAATTAAATGAAGGCATCACCAGTACCGATTTAGTTTTGGCATTGACGGAATTCTTAAGAAATGAAAAAGTAGTTTCAAGTTATTTGGAATTTTATGGTACAGGCGCATCTAAATTAACATTGGGTGACCGTGCGACCATTTCAAATATGACGCCTGAATTTGGCGCAACTGCCGCGATGTTTTATATTGATCAACAAACCATTGATTATTTAAAACTAACGGGCCGAGAAGATGAGCAAGTGAAGCTAGTAGAAACTTACGCGAAAGAGTCTGGACTCTGGGCTGATAGTTTATCGGCCGCAGAATATGAGCGAGTACTCACGTTTGATTTATCTTCGGTTGTTAGAAATCTAGCGGGACCATCAAACCCTCATAATCGAGTGGCAACGACTGATTTAGTTAGCAAAGGTATCGCTGGAAGTTACCAATTGGACGGCGATAAAATGCCAGATGGTGCGTGTATTATCGCCGCGATAACCAGTTGTACTAATACCAGTAATCCTAGAAATATGGTTGCAGCTGGTTTAGTCGCTCGTAATGCAAACAAACTGGGATTAACCAGAAAACCTTGGGTCAAAACTTCTTTAGCACCTGGCTCAAAAGCAGTGCAACTATATTTAGAAGAGGCTAACTTACTTCCAGAATTAGAAAAAATGGGATTTGGTATAGTAGGTTTTGCCTGTACTTCTTGTAATGGTATGAGTGGAGCGCTTGATCCAGTCATCCAAAAAGAAGTGTTAGATAACAATTTATATACAACGGCTGTTTTGTCGGGCAACCGGAATTTTGACGGACGAATTCATCCCCATGCTAATGAAGCATTTTTAGCTTCACCACCTTTGGTTGTTGCTTATGCTATTGCAGGAACGATTCGATTTGATATTGAAAAAGATAGTTTAGGGACCGATAGTGAGGGTAATTCAATTACCTTAAAAGACTTGTGGCCAAGTGATAAAGAAATTGATTCGATCATCAAACAAAGTGTTAAGCCAGAACAGTTTAGAAAAGTATATGATCTAATGTTTGATATTAAAGTCGACTTTGGTGATGAAATTAGTCCGCTTTACGATTGGCGACCACAAACGACTTATATCAGGCGACCTCCGTATTGGGAAGGAGCACTTGCAGGTAAACGCACGATGAAAGGAATGCGTCCATTGGCTGTTTTAGGTGACAACATAACGACCGATCATTTATCGCCTTCTAATGCGATTCAATTGGCAAGTGCTGCGGGTGAATATCTTGCAAAAATGAATGTACCAGAAGAGGATTTTAATTCTTATGCGACCCATAGAGGCGATCATTTAACCGCACAACGAGCGACTTTTGCTAATCCAAAATTATTTAATGAAATGGTTAAAGAAAATGGAGAAACCGTTCAAGGTTCTTTTGCTCGAATTGAACCGGAAGGAAAAACCTCTCGTATGTGGGAAGCGATTGAAACTTATATGGAAAGAAAGCAACCTTTGATTATTGTTGCAGGTGCGGATTACGGGCAGGGATCTTCAAGAGATTGGGCGGCGAAGGGCGTTCGTTTAGCTGGCGTAGAAGTAATAGCAGCAGAAGGTTTTGAACGAATTCATCGAACTAATTTATTAGGGATGGGGGTTTTGCCTTTAGAATTTAAAACGGACACTGATCGAAACACGTTAAGAATTGACGGAACAGAAACGTTTGATGTTCAAGGTGTTCCAACTCCTGGGTCAACGTTAACGCTCATTATCAATCGGAAAAATGGTGAGCAAGTTGAAGTACCGATGACTTGCCGGTTAGATACTGCGGAAGAAGTTTCAATTTATGAAGCGGGTGGCGTTTTACAACGTTTTGCTCAGGATTTTTTGGAGTCAAATAAATGATCCATAAACCTCAAATAAAAATTCCTGCCACTTACATGCGCGGCGGAACTAGCAAAGGTGTTTTCTTTAATCTCACTGACTTACCTGAGTCCGCACAAGTTGCTGGTGATGCAAGAGACCAATTATTATTGCGAGTTATAGGTAGCCCAGATCCTTATGGTAAACAAACCGATGGAATGGGAGGTGCCACTTCCAGCACCAGTAAGATTGTTATTTTGTCAAAAAGTAATCAAACAGATCATGATGTGGATTATTTATTCGGACAAGTAGCGATTGATAGACCATTTGTGGACTGGAGTGGGAATTGCGGAAATTTAACAGCTGCTGTTGGCTCGTTTGCGATATCAAGTGGGTTGGTAGATTCATCAAGAATTCCAGAAAATGGTATTGCCGTTGTAAGAATCTGGCAAGCGAATATTAAGAAAACGATTATCGCTAATGTACCTATTACTAATGGTGAAGTTCAAGAAACTGGTGACTTTGAATTAGATGGTGTGACTTTTCCTGCCGCAGAAGTGAAAGTTGAATTTATTGATCCGTCGGCTGGCGACAGCGAAATTTTTCCAACAGGCAATTTAGTTGATGATCTTGAAGTTCCTGGGATTGGCACATTCAAAGCAACTATGATCAATGCGGGGATCGCAACCATATTCTTAAATGCCGATGATGTTGGATACAAAGGAACTGAGTTGCAAGGTGATATTAACTCTGATGCGGAAGCACTTGCAAAGTTTGAAACGATTAGAGCTTATGGTGCGATTAAAATGAGATTAATACACAGTCTTGAAGAAGCAAAAAGTCGACAGCATACACCTAAAATAGCTTTTGTTGCTCCTGCGTCTGATTATATTTCATCTAGTGGTAAACAAATTTCAAGCTCGGATATAGACATTAATGTTAGAGCGCTTTCGATGGGGCTATTACATCACGCGATGATGGGTACTGCGGCAGTGGCTATTGCGACGGCTTCTGCAATTCCTGGTACTTTGGTTAATCTTGCTGCTGGTAGCGTTAAGAGAAAATCAGTTCGCTTTGGGCATCCGTCCGGTACTTTAAAAGTAGGCGCTGAAGCAAAGTTGATTGATGATAAGTGGTCGGTTAAAAAGGCAATTATGAGCCGAAGTGCGAGAGTCTTGATGGAAGGGAGTGTACTCATTCCGCTTGAATTATGAATGAGTATGAGATTTAGCATGTCTATTTGTTAAACTTTAATAACTCAGGCTGGTTGATTCTTATGATCAAGTTGCCATTGTTCAATATATTCATTCAACAAATTAAAAGTTTGTTTAAATAAATTAATATGGGATTTATTTACTCTTACATGGTTTTCTAAAAATTCAGCTTTCAGATCGTTTGCTATTTGCGTAATCCATTTTTTTTCAAACAGTTTTTCTTGTATAGTCCTTCGCACTCATGTACCACATGAGCATTTTTCAGTATCCATTATCGGCCAATTAACGGTACTTAAATTAGACGATGCTAGATTATCCAAAAACCGTTTTCGCCAGTGACCAGTGACCAATTTTTACTGTGTTCGCAGATAGGTTTCGTAAATGTGTTAATGAGGAATATCCATTCTGGATTGAATAAAGCGTAACGTTTTTTAACCGCAATTTTTGCTTGATACGTTGCGTTGTCAGCGTGCCTTAAAAGTGTATCAATATCACCTGAGTCATTAGGGTAAACGGTAACGACACTGGATGCCGAAATAAAATGATTTCTACCGTTAATCGAAAATGGGTTTGAAAGTGAGCTGAGAATTTTTTCAGTTTTTTCTGGCACACAGAAAAGTCTTTAAAGTCACTTAATAACAATACAAATTCGTCGCCACCTTGGCGTGAAACTGTATCATTATCGTTGATATTTTCTTTTAGAGTATTTGCAACTTGGACTAGTAGTTGATCGCCAACGGAATGACCAAATTGGTCATTGATCGGTTTGAAATTATCAAGTTCTAAATAACAAATAGCCAATTGGGTTTTTGTAATATGACTATGTGTGAGCACTTGCAAAAAACGATCGGTAAAAAATTACGGTTGGGTAAATCGGTTAGTATATCGTAGTGAGCTAACGTTTTTAAAGCTTCTTGTTGACGTTTGGATTCAGTGATGTTGGTTGCCATGTCGATCAATCGTTTTGGATTACCATCTTTTTCCAATCGTATATTCGCCATTATGATCTTCAAATAATCCTTCAACGGCATTGAAAGCTTTAACGTCTAATTTGACTAATTGATTAGAACTATTTTCAGGTTTTTTTTGACTCTTAAATTTCGAATCCAAGTAAGGCAATTTGCTCATTTTACTTTTGAGGCTTAATTTTTTTTGAGGGGATAGCGCTGCGTTATAATTGGCTCAGATAATACCCAATACACAGCACAATAATGCATTAATCCATCTATTTTCGCATTTCTCATGGCAAGAATATTAAAGTAGGTATCTTTGTATTGAGTTTTTTAGTTGTTACATACAAACGAGCATAGCGAGTTAGTTCATCTGAGCCTTGTTTTAATTCATTGGCTTTTTCTTGCATCAAATGATGAGTCTTTTCTATTGTACATATTTATTGAGTTTTATTATATAAATCTAATATTCCGAAAATAAATAAC
>Ga0307492_10001147_pt1 | contig 11012 bp, 9 predicted proteins | sample SI3LmetaG_FD_202365 | JGI IMG/M metagenome (GOLD analysis project Ga0307492, IMG submission 202365) | Sea-ice brine microbial communities from Beaufort Sea near Barrow, Alaska, United States - SI3L | ecosystem: Environmental > Aquatic > Marine > Coastal | place: USA: Alaska | collected 2017-05-06
GGTCCGGGCGCGGGGGGCCGAACTGGCCCTCCGCCAGCGCGCGGGCCCGCTGGACGCGAAATCCGGCCTGGCCGAGCAGGCGGACGATGTTGTCGGGCGCGAGGCCGATCGAGGTGGCGAGGGCGAGGTCGAGCGGGAAGCGCCGCCGCCGGTCCCCCTTCTGTCCCTTCTCGCGCGCCTCGTGGGCGGCGCGAAAGATCTTCTCGGCGAGATCGACGCGGATCGCCTGGCTGCCGGCGTGGCGATAGCCGACGGGCAAGCGCCGCGCGTCGGGAATGACCGGGAGCATCGCGGGCTCGAGCGGGCGGCGGTCGATCCCGAGCTCGGCCAGCAGTTGCCGCGGGGCGGGCTTGAGCAGCGCGGGCGCGAAGATGTCGAGCGCGCCGAAAGTGACCCCGATCTTGCGCAGGAAGGGCCGCGCCTCCTTGGGAAGATGCGCGATGCCGGCTTCGTCGCGGGTGGCCAGACCATGTCCGGCGATCAGCGCCAGCAGGAGCGCTCGGGCTTCCGAGCCGGCGGCGGGATCGCGCGACGCCGTCATGAGTGTTTCGAGGGGTGCGAGACCGGTCAGCCGCGTGATCAGCCACCGACCGAGTTCATGATCGAGCCGGTGACGCGCCGGCTGAGGTAACGCATTGATCTCACGCGCCCATTCGGTGCGGGGCTTGAGCGACCCCGCCGCAAAGTGCAATTTGGCAAGCTCGCGCCCTTGCCAGCGCAGCGCGCCATGCTCCTGCGTGACGCCGTCGAGGCCCGACGCCGCCAAACCCTCCGCCCGCTCGCCGAGCAGGCGGGGGAGCGCCTTTTCGGCCGCGGCGAGCAGCATCTTGCCCTCGGCGTGGGTGGCGTTGCGGTCGACCACGAAGCGAAACCCTTCGAGATGGCCGATGGCTTCGTCCTCGACGCGCAGCACACCGTCCTCGCCGAGCGAGATCGGCAGCAGCGCGGCATCGTTTCCAAGCGATTTCATCAGCAGCGAAGTCCTCCGGTTGACGAAACGCTCGGTCAGCCGCGCGTGGAGCGCGTCCGACAGCCGCGCCTCCACCGCGCGCGCCCGCGACGCCATCTCGTCGCGGGCGAGCACCCAGTCGGGCCGCTGGCAGATGTAGGCCCAGCTGCGAATCGCGGCGATCCGGCCTTGCAGCGTATCGATGTCGCCCGAGACATTGTCGAGTTCGGCGATCCGTGCCGCCGCGAAATCGGCGCCGATGTGGCCTCTTTGCAAATCCTCCCACAGCCGCGCCACGAAGCGGTGGCGACGATGTAATCGACTTCCCCGGACTGGAACAGCGCGACCTGCCTGTTGCGCGTCTCGGGGCTGAGCGCGCCCATCACCACCGCCGCCCCGCCCCGAAACCGCCGCAGCATCTCGGCGACGGCGTAGACCTGCTCGGCGCCGAAGGCGACGATTGCGCTTCTCGGCGGCAGGCGCGACAACTTGCGGGGGCCGATATGCGCGAGCGTGGAAAAGCGCGGCCGTGAGGCTATCTCGGCTCTGGGAATCAGCGCCTTGACCAGCGGCTCGAGCGTGGCCGCGCCGAGCAGCATCGTCTCCTCGCGCCCGCGCGCATGGAGCAACCGGTCGGTGAAGATATGCCCGCGCTCGTGATCGGCGGCGAGCTGCGCCTCGTCGAGCGCGACAAACGCCCGCTCGTTGGCGCTTGTGGGCATCGCCTCGACCGTGCAGCACAGATAGCGCGCCTCTGGCGGCTCGATCCGCTCCTCGCCGGTGATCAGCGCGACCGCCTTGTCGCCTTTGAGCGCTCTGACGCGATCATAAACCTCGCGCGCCAGCAGCCGCAACGGGAAGCCCATCGCGCCGCTCGAATGCGCGACCATGCGCTCGATCGCGAGATGCGTCTTGCCGGTGTTGGTGGGCCCGAGGACCGCCTTGATCGCGCCATCCATCGCTGGCCGAGATGGCATCTCGGCGCGCCCCGCACAACCACGCGGCGGGCGCAAGCCACGGCTCGCCGCCGATGGGACTCGCCTCGGCGCGATTTAAGCCGGTCTTAACTTTAATCGGGCAGGGAAATCGGGCACCAGGCCCTTGGACGGGTCGGACCGCGCCAAGCACTGGCCTCGAGGCTCTTCGGGGTGCGCGGCCGGGATGGAGGGGCGCAGATGTTCAGAAGCCGCGATGAAGCGATTGCGCTGCCGGCTTTCGGCAGAGCCGCGCCCGCGGCTTCGCTAACCGCGAACCTCGCCGTGCCCGCGACGCTGGTGGAGCGCCTCGCCGAGTTCGACTGGAATCCCGACCTCGCCAATGGCATCGGCAGCCGCCGCTGGTTCCGCGGTCTCGCGACCATGATCGGCCTCGGCGCCGCCGCCATCGCCTTCTGGCCCGGTATCGCGCCGGTCTCGGCGGCGCCGTCGGTGCGGCTCGACGGCCCCGGCCGCGACGAGTTGCGCAGCCAGATGATCGCGCCGCTCGCGCTGGGCGCCGACAGCGGCCGCCACATGGCCGCCACCGCGGCGGTTCGTCCCCTGAGGGCCGCGCCCGAGCGGCCCGAGCTGACTTTGCTTGCGACTCTCGCGCCCGGTGACGGTCTTCCCGGCATGCTACGCCGCGCCGGGGTCGGCGGCGGCGATGCGAGCCGCGCGCTGGCGCTGATCGGCGGCGCGATCGACCCCGCGCGGATCGCGCCCGGCACGCAGGTCGATATCACGCTGGGGCGCCGCGGCGCGCCGGGCGAGCCGCGCGCGCTGAAATCGCTGAGCTTCCGCGCCCGCTTCGATCTTGCTCTGGCCGTCGGGCGCGGCGGCGATGCCGGCCCGCTGGCGCTGACGCGCACCGCGATCCGCATCGACGAGACCCCGCTCCGGATTCGCGGCACGGTCGGCCCCAGCCTCTACCGCTCGGCGCGCGCGGCCGGGGCGCCCGCCAGCGCGGTGCAGGCCTATCTGCGCGCGCTCGGCCAGCAGATCGATCTCGAGGAGGGCCTGCTGCCGACCGATAGCTTCGATATCATCGTCCAGCATCGCCGCGCCGCCACCGGCGAGCGCCAGGCCGGCGAGCTGCTCTACGCGGGGATCGACCGCGACGAACGCCCGCGCGTCCAGCTGATGCGCTGGGGCCGGGAATTCTACGAGGCCAGCGGCGTCGGCGAGCAGAAAAACGGCTTGGTCGCGCCGGTGCCGGGCCGGCTCACCTCGCATTTCGGCCAGCGCCGGCACCCGATCCTGGGCTATGTGCGGATGCACGCCGGGCTCGATTTCAAGGCCGGCCAGGGCACGCCGATCGTGGCCGTGACCGATGGCCGGGTCAGCAGCGCGGGCCGGATGGGCGGCTGCGGCAATGCGGTGCGGATCGACCACGGCGGCGCGCTCCAGACGCGCTATTGCCACATGAGCCGGATCGCGGCGCGCGGCGGGCAATATGTGCGGCGCGGGCAGGTGATCGGCTATGTCGGCTCGACCGGGCTCTCGACCGGGCCGCATCTCCATTACGAGATGTATCGCGGCGGCCGGCCGGTGAACCCGGCACAAGTGGCCTTCGTCACCCGCGCCCAGCTGTCGGGCAGCGAGCTCAGACGCTTTCGCGAATCGCTGAGCGTTCTCAAGGATGTGACGCCCGGCGCCGCGCTCGGCAATCTCGCCCCGACCGCCGCCGAGAAGGCGCGGGAGCCGGCCCGGCGCGAGATCGACCGGATCGAACAGGCAAGGGCCATCGGCTGACAGCCTGCGTTGCGCGCGGGATGCGTTTGCGGCATCACGCGCGCCGATGAGCCAATACCCCAACCTCCGGATGCGCCGCACCCGCGCCTCGGCCTGGAGCCGCGCGCTGCACCGAGAAACGGTGCTGACGCCCGCGGATTTGATCTGGCCGCTGTTCGTCACCGAGGGGAGCGGGGTCGAGGAGCCGGTCAAAAGCCTGCCGGGCGTATCTCGCTGGTCGGTCGACGGCATCGCTAGTCGCGCGAAAGAGGCCGTGGCGCTCGGCATCCCTTGCGTCGCCCTGTTTCCCAACACGCCGGCGGATCGCCGCAGCGACGACGGGGCGGAGGCCTACAATCCGGACAACCTCATGTGCCGCGCAATCAAGGCGGTGCGCGACGCCTGCGGCGGCGACATCGGCGTACTCACCGACGTCGCGCTCGATCCCTACACCAGCCACGGTCAGGACGGGCTGGTGGACGAGAGTGGCTATGTCGCCAACGACGAGACCGTCGCGGTGTTGGTCGAACAGGCGCTCAACCAGGCGGCGGCGGGGGCCGACATTGTCGCGCCGAGCGACATGATGGATGGGCGCGTGCGCGCGATCCGCATGGCGCTCGAGATGAACGGCCATCCCAATGTCCAGATCATGGCCTACGCCGCCAAATACGCTTCCGCCTTCTACGGTCCCTTCCGCGATGCGGTGGGCAGCGGCGGGCTGCTCAAGGGCGACAAGAAAAGCTACCAGCTGGACCCCGCCAATGCCGAGGAGGCGCTGCGCGAGGTGGCGCTCGATATCGCCGAGGGGGCCGACAGCGTGATGGTCAAGCCCGGCCTGCCCTATCTCGACATCGTGCGGCGGGTGAGGGAACGCTTCGAGGTGCCGGTGTTCGCCTATCAGGTGAGCGGCGAATATGCGTTGATCGAGGCCGGTGTGGCGACCGGGGTGGCGGATCGAGACGCGCTGGTGATGGAGACGCTCACCGCCTTCAAGCGCGCTGGCTGCACCGGGGTGCTCACCTATCACGCGCCGCTCGCCGCGCGGCTTATCGATGGCTGATTTCCAACTCGAGACGGCGCGGCTGATTCTGCGCGACTGGCGCGAGCAGGACTGGCCCGAGTTTTTCCGCGTCACCAATACGCCCGCGGTCATGCGCTGGCTCGGCGGTGTGCTCGATGCCGACGGCATGGCGAGCCAGCGCGGCCGGGTCGAGGCGTGCCATGCCGCCAACGGGCATTGTTTCTGGGCGGTCGAGCGTAAGAGCGACGGCGCGTTGCTCGGTTTCTGCGGACTGAAGCGCGCCGATGCGCCCGGCTCGACCGTGACCGGTGCGATGGAGATCGGCTGGCGCCTGCGCGAGGACGCCTGGGGGCGGGGTTACGCCAAAGAAGCGGCCATCGCCTCGCTCGACGCCGCCTTCGACCGCTTCGGCGCCGAGGAAGTCGTGGCGCTGACCGTGATCGAAAACAGCGGGAGCTGGGGGCTGATGGAACGTTTGGGAATGCGGCGGCGCGAGGAACTGGACTACGACGACGACCGCTACGAGTCGCCGTGGCGGCGCTCGATCGTCTATTCCATCGACCGCGCGGCATGGCCCGACCGCAATGGCTGACATCGTCGCCGAGACCGAGCGGCTGATCCTGCGCACCATCGAGGACGGCGATGCCGCGCTCCAGGACCGCCTGCTCAACACGCCCACGGTCATGGCGCGGCTCGGCGGGGTGAAGGAGCTGCACGAAATCGAGGCCAAACACGCCAAGTCGCGTGCTAGCTACGCGCTGGAAGGCTTTTCCTTCCTGATGATGATCGAGAAGGCGACCGGCGAGCTTGTCGGCCACTGCGGCATCAAGCGCGTCGATAACCCGCTGGCGAGGAATCAGGGCGATCACGAGGTCGGCTGGCTGGTGCGCGAGGATCGCTGGCGGCGCGGCTATGCCGAGGAAGCGATGCGCGCGGTGCTCGACTGGGCCTTCGGCCGCGTGGGGGCTCCGCATGTCGTGGCGCTGACCAGCCACGCCAACACCGCGAGCTGGACCCTGATGCAGAAACTGGGGATGCGGCGCCGGCGGGATCTCGATTTCGACGACCCGGCCTACCCGCCCGAGGACCGCACCACGATCCTCTACAGTCTCGACGCCGCGGGATGGAACGGCACCCGGAAACCGGGGGCGTGACCAGGCCGCGCCGCGCGCTGTTCATGGCCACCATCCTCACCGGCAGCTTCCTGCTCTTCATGGTGCAGCCGCTGGTCGCGCGCATGGCCTTGCCCCGGCTCGGCGGCGCGCCGGCGGTGTGGAACAGCGCGATGCTGGTCTATCAGGCGCTTTTGCTCGGAGGATACGCCTATGCGCATGTCCTGGGGCGGCTGCCGCTGCGGCGCCAGGCGATTGTCCACCTCGCGCTGCTTGTGCTCGCGGGGCTGACGCTGCCGATCGCGCTGACGGACCTGCCGCCGCCGCGCGCGGGGTGGGAACCGGTGTGGGCGCCACTGCTCTTCCTGGCCACGATCGGCCCGGTGTTTTTCGTGGTCTCGGCGCAGGCTCCGCTGATCCAGCGCTGGTATGCCGCCGAGCCGGCGGCCGGCGATCCCTATTGGCTCTACGCCGCCTCCAACCTCGGCAGCTTCGCGGGACTGATCGCCTATCCGCTGCTGCTGGAGCCCACGCTGCGCTCGCACGCGCAGTCGGCGCTGTGGAGCGCGGGCTATGCGCTGCTCTTCGGGCTGGTGGCGCTGGCGGCCGCGGCGCGCTGGCATGCCCCGGAAACCCGGCTCGAGACGCAGGTCGTAACGCCAGCCGAGCCGTTCGGCTGGCGGCGCATCGGATTGTGGCTGGCGCTCGCAGCGGTCCCCTCGGGGCTGATGCTATCGACGACGACGCATCTGACCGCCGATATCGTCGCCATGCCGCTGCTGTGGGTGATCCCGCTCGGCCTCTATCTCCTCAGCTTCGTGTTCGCCTTCAACCGGCGCAGCCGCGTCGGCCAGGTGTGCGCGCGGATCGCGCCGCTGGTGTTGTTCCTCGCCGGAGGGATGGCGATGGTGAGCCGCGGGGCGGACATCGTCGCCAACGCGCTCGCCGCGCTGATCATGTTGCTGGTGGTGGCGGTGGCGCTCCACCGGCGGCTCTACGCCGACCGGCCCGAGCCGGCGCGGCTGACTCTGTTCTACCTGATCATGAGCGCGGGCGGAGCGCTCGGCGGGCTGTTCACAGCGCTGATCGCGCCCATCGCCTTCGACTGGGTGTGGGAGCATCCGCTGCTGGTGCTCGCCGCCGCCGCGCTGCTGCCGGGGGCGCCGTGCTTCGATTGGCGGGCGCGGCTCGGCGTCTCGCCGGCCTTTGCCCGCTCGGCGGTCCTGGCGGTGCTGCTGGTCGTCGTCGCTCTCTCGGGGCTGCTCTACGAGGCGATGCTGGACGAGAGCGCCACCCTCGTGCTCGCGCTGGTCGTGGGCATTTCCTTGCTGGCGATGCTGCTCCTGGGCCACCGGCTGGCGCTGGTCGCGGCGCTGCTCGCGCTGATGCTCGGGCGCGGCGGCTACGATACCGTCGATTCCTCGTGGGACGGCGCGCGCCAGCGCAGCTTCTTCGGTATCTACGCGGTGCGCGAGAACGAGCTCGGGGGTTTGCGCGGCCTGACCCACGGCACCACGCTCCACGGGCTCCAATTCACCGATCAGGCGCGCGAGCGGGATCCGACCAGCTATTATTCGCGCAGCTCGGGCGCGGGGCTGGCCCTGACTGGGGCGGCGCAGATCGTCGGACCCGGTGCGCGGCTCGGCGTCGTCGGGCTCGGTGTGGGGACGCTGGCGTGCTATCGCCAGGGCGATCAGACGCTCGAATTTTTCGAGATCGATCCGGTGGTGGCGACTTATTCGCGGCAAGGACGGTTTACTTTCCTCGACCGCTGCGCCCCCGCCGCGCGCATCCGCTTCGGCGACGCTCGGCTCGAACTGGCGAAGGCGCCGGCCGGATCGTTCGATGTCCTGGTGATCGACGCCTTCAGCTCGGATTCGATTCCCGTCCATCTGATGACGCGCGAGGCATTCGCGATCTATCGCCGCGCGCTCGGCCCGCGCGGGCTGCTGCTGGTGCATATCTCGAACCGCTACATCGATCTGCGGCCGATGGTCGCCGGGCTGGCGGCGGCGAGCGGGATGGAGGCGCGCATCCGGAGCGATCTGGACCCGCGAGGGCGCGGCGTCTCGCCCTCGATATGGACCGCGCTCGCCGCCGAACCGGCGACGCTCCGGCGGCTCGAGGAGGCGAGCGGGCCGCGAGCCTGGCAGCCGCTGCCGCCCCCGCCGGACCGGGTCTGGAGCGACGATTTCGCCTCGATCCTGCCTTTTCTCCGCTGGGAGAAAGTGCTTGGTCGCGGGTTATGAGCAGCTCCCGTCCACCGGATCGCCCGGGCGTCCGGATCGTCGCCATCCACGGCAAGGCCCCGCGCATCCACGACCGCGCCTTCGTCGCACCCGGTTGCGTGCTCGTCGGCGATATCGAGATCGGGGCGGACAGCTCGGTGTGGTACAATTGCGTGCTGCGCGCCGACGTCAGCCGGATCGTGATCGGCGAGAGGACGAATGTGCAGGATGGCAGCGTGCTCCACTGCGATCCGCCGCGCCCGGGCGATCCCGAGGGCAGCCCGCTGATCGTCGGCGACGATGTGCTGATCGGTCACATGGCGATGATTCACGGATGTACCATCCACGATCGCGGCTTCGTCGGCCTCGGTGCGATCGCCATGAACAAGGCGGTGATCGGCAGCGACGCGATGCTGGCGGCGGGCGCGATGCTGACCGAGGGCAAGACGATGGGTCCGCGCGAGCTGTGGGGCGGCCGCCCGGCGCGGCTGATGCGCGCGCTCGACGATGCGGCCATCATAGGCATGCGGCTTGGCGTCATGCATTACGCGCAGAACGCGAAGGACCATGCGGCAGCGATCGCGCAAGCGGGCTGATCGGTCGCAGCGCGCGCCTTGGAGTCCGATCCCAGGCGACCGCGAAAACCACCTGGAGCGGGCCTCGCGGTCCCTCCGCGTGGCCCACTACCGCTGCGAGGCGGAGCGGAGGCCCCGTTGAATTCGGCTAGCGCTTGAGCGCCGCGACGCATCCGGCGCGATCGACCTCCTGGCCGTCGCTGGGGCGGCGCGCCTCGACATGGGTGGCGGCGGGCGGGCCGCCAGGGCGCAGCGGATAGAGGAAGACGTCGAGCACGCAGGCGGTCCCCGCGAACTGGAGCTTGAGCGCATCGCCCTCGGGCACGGTCAGCCGCGCCGGGCCGAAGATCTCGGCCAAACGCCGCGGATCGGCGCCGATCACGCTTTCGAGCCCCGGCAGGCGCATGATCGTGGGGGCGATGAAGCTTCGGCTCGAGGGGGCGACGACAGGACCCGCCGCCTGCGGAGCCGGTGGGACGGTCGCGACCGGGCGCGGGAGTGGAACCGCGCTGGCGCAGCCCGTCACCAGCATGGCGGCCACGAGGGCGAGCGCCTTAGGCATCCCGGGCTCTCCCCCGGTGCACCAGATGTGTCGCCGCCGCCGCGCCAAGCACCGGCGCGAGCAGGTTCACGAAGGGCACGATCAGCAGCGCCGCGACGATCCCGCCGAGCAGGAAGCGCGTCAGCCCGCTCACCGGCGCCAGCTCGGCCTTGTCGGCGCGGTGGCGTAGCCACACCATTTCGGTCAGCTCGCGTCCCAGCAGCCAGGCGTTGGCGGCCCACAGCAGCAGCGCGGTGCCGATGCCGGTCACCAGCAATAGCAGCGCCACCGGCAGCACCACGGCGTTGACCGCGATCACGCGCAGCATCGCGCGCCCGCTCGCCGCCAACTCGGCCAGGAACGGCAGGTCGGGCACATCGGCGGCGGCGGAGTAATGCCGCCGCTCGACCGCGCGCACCACGTCGTCGGCGAAGAATTGCAGCACCGCCAGCGCCACCACCCGGAACAGCAGCCAGCCGCCGATCGCCGTCAACACGATCGCGATCAACCCGCCCAACCCTTCATACCCAGCCGCATAGGCGGTTAGCGCCGAAGACAGCCCCTGCCAGGCAACCACGCCCAGCACCGCGAAGATCGCCAGCGTTGCGAGCAGCGATTTGGCCAGCACGCGCAGGATCGTCGGATCGCTCAGCTGGCCCAGGCCGAGGGCGAAGGCGCGCGGGAGCCGGGTCATCGACAGCGGCATGGCGCGGCCCGTCCGGACGGGCAAGTCCCCAGGCGCCTCAACGCTTCGCTTGGCCGCGGCGGGCGCAGTGGCTAGGGCGCGGGGCCGCCAGAATCCCATCGGAGTATCCATGACCGAAATGCCCCCCGAGCCTCGATACGACGTTATCGCCATCGGCAATGCCATCGTCGATGTGATGGCCCCCTGCCGGGACGAGCTGATCGAGGAGCTGGGCCTCAACCGCGGCGGGATGACGCTGGTCGATGCCGCGCGCGCCGAGGAGCTCTATGCCGCGATGGGCCCGGCCAGGGAAATCTCCGGCGGTTCCGCTGCGAACACGCTGGCCGGAATGGCCATGCTGGGCGCTGAGTGCGCCTTCATCGGCCAGGTTGCGGACGACCAGCTCGGCGCGGTGTTCCAGCACGATATCCGCGCCGTCGGCATCGATTACGACACCCCGGCGCGCGCCGGTGACCCGCCGACCGCGCGCTGCCTCATCTTCGTGACGCCCGATGGCGAGCGGACGATGAACACCTTCCTGGGCGCGAGCCAGTTCCTGCCGCCAGCCGCGCTCGACGACGCGGTCATCGCCAGCGCGGGCATCCTCTATCTCGAGGGCTATTTGTGGGATCCCGAAGAGCCGCGCCGCGCCATGCGCCGCGCCATCGAGGTCGCGCGCGAGGCGGGCCGCAAGGTCGCCTTCACCGCCAGCGAGAGCTTCGTGATCGACCGCCACGGCGCCGACTTCCGCGCCCTGATGAACGAGGGCCAGATCGACATCCTGTTCGTCAACGAGCACGAACTCGCCTCGCTGACGGGCGAAAACGATTTCGAAACCGGCGTGGCGCGGGTCTCCGCCAAGGTGCCGGTGCTGGTCGCCACCCGCAGCGCCCGGGGCGCGATCGCCATCGCCCACGGCGAGCGGGCGGAAGTCGCCGCCGAGCCGGTGGCGCGCGTCGTCGATACCACCGGCGCCGGCGATCTCTTCGCCGCCGGCTTCCTCACCGGATACGCGCGCGGCGAAGGCCTCGAGCGCTGCCTCAGAATGGGCGCGATCTGCGCCGCCGAGATCATCGGCCACTACGGCGCCCGGCCCGAGGCCGACCTGGCGGCGCTGGTGGAGGAGAAGCTGGGCTGATATCTGAGCCCCTCCCCTTCAGGGGAGGGGTTGGGGTGGGGCATGTCGCAGTGCG
>Ga0307492_10001148_pt1 | contig 10991 bp, 10 predicted proteins | sample SI3LmetaG_FD_202365 | JGI IMG/M metagenome (GOLD analysis project Ga0307492, IMG submission 202365) | Sea-ice brine microbial communities from Beaufort Sea near Barrow, Alaska, United States - SI3L | ecosystem: Environmental > Aquatic > Marine > Coastal | place: USA: Alaska | collected 2017-05-06
ATCGGGGGCCGGGCCGGACGCATCGTCGGCGCGGTCGCGGGCGGCGCTGCCGGCGGCTATGTCGGCTACCGCATGGACCGGCAGATCAAGGAGCTGCGCGAGGGCACCGCGGGTTCCGGCGTCGATGTGAGCGAAACCGACAACGGCCAGGCGATTCTCGTCAACCTGCCCGACGGCGTGACCTTCGCCACCGGGAGCGCGGCGATCAACCACACCTTCCGCGACACGCTCGACAGCGTCGCGGCGAGTCTGCGCCAATATCCCAACAGCATCGTCGACGTCTACGGCTACACCGATTCGACCGGATCGGAGGCGTTCAACCAGCGCCTGTCCGAGCAACGCGCCCAGGCCGTGGCGACCTATCTGATCGGTCAGGGCGTCGCGAGCTCGCGCATCCGCTGGCAGGGCTTCGGCGAGAATCCGAGCTACTTCAAGGGTGACAACGCCACCGAATACGGCCGCGCGCTCAACCGCCGGGTCGAGATCAAGATCGTGCCCTTCACGGAGGCCGAAGTCCAGGCCGCCCGGCAGCAGAGCCAGTAACCCCGAGACCAGGGTCCGGATCGCAGGACGGGGGTCGGCCATCTCTTTGCGAGGGGGCCGGCCCCGTTTCGCTTTGGCGGTGCATTTCCGTCAGCGATCCCTGGCCGCGATCTCGGTGGCGCGCCCGGCGAGCCGCTCGACCGCCGCGGCGTGAATCGCGGGCGCGGAGACGAGCACCCCGAAGGCGCGCGGATCGCGCTTGTTGTAGGCGAGCGCATGTCCGAAGGCGTCGGTCACCGCCGCCCCCGCCTCGCGCGCGATCAGGGTGGCCGCGCCGATGTCCCACTCGAAGCCCCAGCGCAGCGTGGCGCACAGATCGGCCTCGTCCGCCGCAACCATCGCAATGCGCAGCGCGATGGAATTGGCGCGCGGCACGGGCACCAGGTCGGCATCGATCCTGGGCAGCGTATCGGCGGGGACGCGCGCTCCGGTCAGTGCCTGGCGCCGGGAGGCCCGCAGGCCGGCGCCGTTGCGAAGCGCCCCCTGGCCCGCCTCGGCTTCCCACAGCTCGCCGCGCGCGGGAGCGTCGAGCATGCCCAGCAGCGGCCGTCCCCCGCTCAACAGCGCCACCGACACCGCCCAGCCCGACCTGCCGCGCACGAAATCGCGGGTGCCGTCGATCGGATCGACCAGCCAGACGAGATCGTTCTCCAGTCGCGCCGGAGCGTCGAGTGTTTCCTCCGAAAGCCAGCCGGCCGCCGGCAGCAGCGCTCCGAGCTCGCGCTTCAGGAAGGCATCGACCGCCATGTCGGCATCGCACACCGGGTTGCCCGGCGCCTTGTCCCAGGCTTTGACCTGGAAGCCCGCCCCCGGCCACATGCCGTGCGCGATCCGCCCGGCTTCGGCGACGATGGAGCGGAGGCGCGTGCGGTCGATCATGCGGCACGGCCCGGGTGCACCGGCCGCCGCCCCTTTTCAAGCCGCGCCATCCATGCTTATGCCCCGCGCGATTCATTGCCCCGGCACCTGCCGCGCCGAACCCCCTCCACGGACATTCCAGACATGAACATCCACGAATACCAGGCCAAGGAACTGCTGACGAAATACGGCATCGCCATCCCCGCCGGCCATGCCGCCACCAGTGTGGAGGAAGCCGTCGCGGGCGCCGGCCGGCTGCCGGGGCCGCTCTATGTGGTCAAGGCGCAAATCCACGCCGGCGGGCGCGGCAAGGGCAAGTTCAGGGAGCTGGGGCCCGAGGCCAAGGGCGGCGTGCGCCTCGCCAGATCGCTCGCGGAAGTCGAGAGCAATGCCCGCGAGATGCTGGGCAACACGCTGGTGACGATCCAGACCGGCGATGCGGGCAAGGAGGTGAACCGCCTCTATGTCACCGACGGGGTGGACATCGCCAAGGAGTTCTACCTCTCGCTGCTCGTCGATCGCGCCACGGGCCGGGTGGCCTTCGTGGTCTCGACCGAGGGCGGGATGGACATCGAGGCGGTCGCGCACGATAGCCCCGAGAAGATCGCCACCTTCACCGTCGATCCGGCGCAGGGCTTCCAGCCGCACCACGGCCGCGCGGTGGCCTTCGCGCTCGATCTGACCGGCGACCTCAACAAGCAGGCGCAGAAGCTGGCGAGGCAGCTTTACGATGCCTTCGTCGCCACCGATTGCTCGATGCTCGAGATCAACCCGCTGGTCGAAACCGACGGTGGCAGGCTGCTGGTGCTGGACGCCAAGATGAGCTTCGATTCGAACGCGCTCTACCGCCACAAGGAGGTCGAGGCGCTGCGCGACGAGACCGAGGAGGATCCCGCCGAGGTCGAGGCAAGCAAGTATGACCTGGCCTACATCAAGCTCGACGGCACCATCGGCTGCATGGTCAATGGCGCCGGCCTCGCCATGGCGACGATGGACATCATCAAGCTCAATGGCGCGTTCCCGGCCAATTTCCTCGACGTGGGCGGCGGCGCGAGCCGCGAGAAGGTGACCGCGGCCTTCAAGATCATCCTCGAGGACCCGGCGGTCGAGGGCATACTGGTCAACATCTTCGGCGGGATCATGAAATGCGACGTGATCGCCGACGGGATTGTTGCGGCCGCCAGGGATGTGAACCTCTCGGTCCCGCTGGTGGTCCGGCTCGAGGGCACCAATGTCGAGCAGGGCAAGGCGATTCTCGACAATTCGGGCCTCGCGATCGTCTCGGCGGACGATCTCGGCGACGCGGCACGCAAGATCGTGGCCGAGGTCAAGAAGGCGGCTTAGGTTCCGATCGGTGGAGCGGCTCTGGATCGTGGGTGCTGGTGGCCACGGCGCGGAGGTGCTCAACACGCTCCGCCACGTGGTCGCGGCGGGCAAGCACGAGCTGCTTTTCGCGGATGCCCATCCCCAGCACGATGCTTTTCTCGGAGTGCCGCTGTGTCACCAGGATCAGGTGGTATCTGGCGATAGCTTCGTCGTCGCGATCGGCTCGGGCCGAACGCGCGAGCGGGTGGAAGCGGAACTGGTTTGCCGTGGCGCTCGCCCTTTTTTCCTCCAGGCGCCCACGGCCATAGTCGGTCAAAGCGTGTATCTCGCGGACGGCGCGGCTCTTTCGGATTTTACCATTCTGACCGCGAATGTGCGTGTTGGCCGGCAGTTCCAATGCAACATGCATGGCTACGTCGCGCACGATTGCGTGATCGGAGACTATGTGACGTTTGCCCCCAGAGTCAGCTGCAACGGAAACATCCACATCGGCGATCACGCTTATATCGGAACCGGCGCGATCCTGCGGCAGGGCACGCCCGACAAGCCTTTGCGGATCGGCGCGGGAGCGACCGTCGGCATGGGCGCAGTGGTGACCAAGGATGTCCCCGAAGGGGCCGTTGTCGTCGGCAACCCGGCGCGCCCGCTCGAGCGCTAGGATACGTGGACAATTGGGATTCCCATTGCGCTGCGGATGTGATTCATATGTGGACGCCCCCTTTGGCAAGGGCATTTGTCGGGTGTGTTGATCGGTTGCTTTCATATGTCCGGCCTGTTGGTGCGGTCGGATGATTGACCGCTGGCCCTGATGGAAATCCGCTGGCGAGGTCCCTAGACAGGCTGACGCGCTGTGAGGCGCATTGAATCAGACGGGTTTACCGCGCCATTGGCTCGATCGTTACACATCATCGACTGCCGCTACCAATTCGAATGGGGTTGACTTTCAGGCGACCGCGGCCTGCGGGCGATAGGCCTCACCACGGGTCGGCACGACCAAGGCGATCCTCGCCAGCTTGTCGGCGAGCGCGACCGAGGCGAGCCGGAACGGCTTCTTCTGGAGCAGGTTCCTGATCCAGTTCGCCATCGGCGTCGTCTTGTCCTTATTATGGCGCATGACGGCGGTCGCGCCGACGACGAGCAGCCTGCGCAGGTAGCGATCCCCCTGTTTTGAGATGCCGCCGAGCGGTGTCCTGCCGCCGGTCGAGTGCTGTCGCGGGGTGAGCCCAAGCCAGGCGGCAAACTGACGGCCCGATGTGAATTGCTCGGGATCGGTCACGGTGGCGGCAACGGCGGTCGCGGTGACGATGCCGACGCCGGGGACGGCCGCGAGCCGGCGGCTGGCCTCGCTCGCCATATGCCATTCCATGAGCTGCCGATCGAGGGCGCCGATCTCTTCGGTCAGCGCCATGATCTGGCGCACCATGATGGACAGCGCAGCTCGGGCATAGGGTGGCAGCGTCGCCTTGTCGCCCAGCGCCGGCTCGGCAAGCCTGGCGAGGTTGGCGAGCCCGGGGCTCGCGACCAGCCCGAGCTCGGCCAGATGCGCCCGCAGCGCGTTCGCCGCCATCGTGCGCTGGCGCACGAGCAGCGAGCGGGCGCGGTGCGCCATCAGAATGCCCTGCTGTTCGACCGTCTTGACGGGCACGAAGCGCATCGTCGGCCGGCCGACGGCCTCGCAGATCGCCTCGGCATCGAGCGCGTCGCTCTTGCCGCGCTTGACATAGCCCTTCACATAGGACGATGGCCTGGAGCACTTCGCCGACGCGCTTTGGTTCGAGGACCGCCCCGTAATGCGTGACGGTGGGAGCCATGAGCGCACCACGCCGGCTTGCCGTCGATCGGCTTGGTGACGATGAAGATGCCGCCATTGTGCATGTAGAGCAGCCGGCCTTGTCGTCGGCGCGGCCTTCCTGGCCTCCCATCGCCTTGAAGATGGCGTCGTAGAATGTCTTGGACCGTTCGATGTCGTTCGATCCGACCATCATGTGACTGTACATTCGTTTAGCCTCCTCTGTTACTCGTTGCGCCACGGTCCTTCGAGACGGTTCGGACTGCGTCCTCACCTCCTCAGGACGAACGGGGGACTCGACTAAAAATGGCCGTTCGCCCTGAGGAGCCGGATGCGACGCACAGCCGAAGGCCGAACACGCAGTCCGAGGCGTCTCGAAGGGTCACTCATACACCACCACGCTGCGGATACTTTCGCCCGCGCGCATCAGCTCGAAGCCCTTGTCGATCTCCTCGAGGCTGAGCACGTGGGTGATCATCGGGTCGATCTGGATCTTGCCGTCCATGTACCAGTCGACGATCCTGGGCACGTCGGTGCGGCCCTTGGCGCCGCCGAACGCCGTGCCGCGCCAGTTGCGGCCGGTCACGAGCTGGAACGGGCGGGTGGCGATCTCCTTGCCGGCCTCGGCCACGCCGATGATGACGCTGGTGCCCCAGCCTCCGTGGCAGCATTCGAGCGCCTGGCGCATGACATCGGTATTGCCGGTGCAGTCGAAGCTGTAGTCCGCCCCGCCGTCGAGCATGGCGACGATGGTGGCGACAACATCGTCCACCTCGCGCGGGTTCACAAAATCGGTCATCCCGAAGTGCTGGCCCCAGATCTTGCGCTCGGGATTGATGTCGATGCCGACGATGCGGCTAGCGCCCGCTATCTTCGCGCCCTGCACCACGTTCAATCCGATCCCGCCGAGGCCGAAGACCACGACATTGTCGCCGACCTGCACCTTGGCGGTGTTGAGCACCGCGCCGATGCCGGTGGTGACGCCGCAGCCGATGTAGCACGAAGTGTGGAACGGCGCGTCCTCGCGGATCTTGGCGACCGCGATCTCGGGCAGGACGGTGAAGTTCGAGAAGGTCGAGCAGCCCATGTAGTGGTAGATCGGCTCGCCCTTGTAGGAAAAGCGCGTGGTCCCGTCGGGCATCAGCCCCTTGCCCTGAGTGGCGCGGATCGCGGTGCAGAGGTTGGTCTTGCCGCTGAGGCAGGACTTACACTGGCGGCATTCGGGGGTGTAGAGCGGGATCACGTGATCGCCCGGCGCGACGCTGGTGACGCCCGCGCCCACCTCGCGCACGATCCCCGCGCCTTCGTGGCCGAGGATGCTGGGAAAGATGCCCTCGCTGTCGAAGCCGTCGAGCGTGTAGGCGTCGGTATGGCAGATGCCGGTCGCCTTGATCTCGACCAGCACCTCGCCCGCCTTTGGGCCTTCGAGGTCGAGCTCGACGATTTCGAGCGGCTGCCTGGCGGCGAAGGCGACGGCGGCGCGGGTTTTCATGGGTTCGGACTAGGCGGCGCGGACAAGCGCGGCAAGCGTCGCTTGCGGTTCAGCTTGGGGGCGCTACGGCAAAGCCCATGTTGACCATCCTCGCCGCCGTCACCCTCGCCGCCGCTCCGGCGGCCGAGCCCGTGCTCACCGCGCCGCAAACCGCCGCGCTGCGCTGCGGAATCGTCTTCGCGCTGGGCGCCAGGATGCAGGCGGACAAATCGCCGCTCGCCGCCGGCTGGCCGCCGCTCGGAACGCGCGGCAAGGAGTTTTTCGTCCGCGTCACCGCGCAGCTTATGGAGGACACCGGCGCTAGCCGCGAGGTGCTCTCGGCAATGGCGATGCGGCAGGTGCCGGCGCTCGCAGACCCCGCCGCGACCGCTGCGGCGATGCCCGGCTGTCTGGCCCTGCTCGAGGCTTCGGGCCAGTAACACTGGGTTCAGGGCCACCGCCCTAGCCACAGCTTGCATTTTCGAGGGATCCCGTCATGCGCCGCCTGATTCTCGCCGCTGCCCTGCTTCCGTTTGGCGCCCCCGCGATGGCCTCCGAGTCCGAGCGCGATCTCGACCATATGGCGCGCACCATGGGCGATCCCGCCCGCCAGCAGGCGATGGCGCGCGCGCTCGGCGCGATGACCGAGGTGCTGCTCGACCTGCCGCTCGCCCTGATCGTCGGGCCGCTCGCCGAAGCCGCGGGCGAGGATCCGCGCCGCGTCGATCCCGACGCCACTTTGCGCAAGATGTCGCCTGCCGCGGGCGAAGTGCCGCGCCAGATCGAGCGCCAGCTCCCGCGCGCGATGGGCGCGGCGGCGGGAATGAGCGGGGCGTTCGCCGGCCTGATCCCGCAGCTGCGCGAGACCGCCGAACGCATGCGCGAGGCGCTTCCGGCCGAACTGCCCTGATCGCTCGTTCAAAAATCCCTCTGTCCGGTGGATTTTACCGGACCGATGGTTCACAGCCTTGAGCCATCCATGTGGCAGCTCCATCAATTCCCGCTATGCCCGTTCAGCCGCAAGGTGCGCCTGGCGATGGGCGAGAAGAACGTCGCCTATGAACTGGTGCTCGCCTACCCCTGGGATAGCGGCGACGAGCTGGCGAAGCTCAATGCCGCCGGCCGCACTCCCGTGCTCGCCGATCCGGGGCGCGGCATCGCGCTCGCCGACAGCCGCGCGATCTGCGAGTTCCTCGAGGAGACGGTCGAGCGCAGCCCGCTGCTGGGCGGTAGCAGTCTCGCCCGCGCCGAAATCCGCCGTCTCGTCGCGCTGTTCGACGAGGGCTTCTATAACGACGTCACTGGTCCGCTTCTCAGCGAGAAGATGAAGAAGCGGCTCGTCACGCGCCAGCCCCCCGATTCGCGCGTGCTGCGCGAGGCGATGAAGGCCGCGCACGAGCATCTCTACTACCTCGACTGGCTGATCGACACGAGGAGCTGGCTGGCCGGGCCGATGCTCAGCCTCGCCGATCTCGCCGCCGCGGCGCAGCTCTCGGTGGCGGATTATCTCGGCGGCATCGACTGGACCGGCCACGAGCAGACCGCGGGCTGGTATGCGGTGTTCAAGAGCCGCCCGAGCTTCCGTCCCCTGCTGCAGGAAAAGATGGAAGGCATCCACCCGCCGGCGCACTATGCGTTGGTCGATGCCTGAGGAAATCGCGATGACCGACAAAACCGGCCTAACCGATGCCCAGTGGCGCGAGAAGCTGACGCCCGAGCAATATCGCATCCTGCGCGAGAAGGGCACCGAGCGCGCCTTCACGGGCGAACTCAACGCCAACAAGCAGGCGGGCGAATACCTCTGCGCCGCCTGCGGCCATCTGCTGTTCCTTAGCGACGACAAATACGACAGCGGCTCCGGCTGGCCCAGCTTCACCGCCCCCGCCGAGGGCGAAGCGGTGGAAGAGCACCGCGACACGAGCCACGGCATGGTCCGCACCGAGGTGCTGTGTGCGAACTGCGATGGTCACCTCGGCCACGTCTTCCCCGACGGACCGGGCGAGAACGGCATGCGCTATTGCATCAACTCCGCGGCGCTCGATTTCGAGCCGGATGCCTGACCCTGGTGCCTGACAACGCTCCGCGACGGATGGACAAGCGCGGCAGCCGCCGTGCCCAGGCTGTACGCGGCCAGCGGGCCGCAAGCGGCGGCGGCTCGCGCTTCGGCTTCTGGGCCAGGCGGCTGGCGATCTGGGGCGGCGCGCTGGCGCTGCTCGCCGCGCTGTTCCTCGGCATCGCGGTCGCCTTCGCCGCGCGCTCGCTGCCCAGCTTCTACCAGCTCAAGGCCACGCAGGCCGGGCAAACCATCGTGGTGCGCGCGCGCGACGGCAGCGAGATCGTCGAGCTCGGCCCCAATTACGGCGAATGGATTCCCTTCGCGCGGATTCCCCAAGTGATGAAGGATGCGATGATCGCGGTCGAGGACCGCCGCTTCCACATGCACCCCGGCGTCGATCCCCTGGGCCTGGCGCGCGCGGTCTATGTCGCGGTCAGCGGCGACAGGCGCGTCTCCGCGACCAGCACCATCACCCAGCAGCTCGCGCGCAATGTGTTCCTCAACTCCAACCGCTCCCTGGACCGCAAGCTGCGCGAAGGCGTGCTGGCGCTGGCGCTGGAGGCCAAGTTCTCCAAGCAGCAAATCCTCGAACTCTATCTCAACAAGGTCTATTTCGGCGGCGGCGCCTATGGCATCGACAGCGCCAGCCGCACCTTCTTCAGCCATCCCGGCACCCGCCTGTCGGTGGCGGAGGCGGCGATCGTCGCCGGCATGGTCAAGGCGCCGAGCAACTATTCCCCCACCGCCGATGTCGATGCCGCCGTGGGCCGCGCCGAGGTGGTGCTCAGGCTGATGCGCGAGCAGGGCTATCTCTCCGCCGCCGCCGCCCAGGTCGATCCCTCGACCGTGAAGCTCAAGGCCGAGAAGGCGCAGAACTCGGCGCGCTATTTCACCGACTGGGCGCTCCCCCAGCTCGAGCTGCTGCTGCCCGAAACCAGCGAGCCGATCGAGGTCTGGACCACGATCGATCCGGGCATGCAGCGCGCCGCCACCGCCGCGATCAAGGCCAATTCGCCGCGCGGGACGCAGGGCGCGCTGGTCAGCATGGACCGCGACGGCGCGGTGCTCGCGCTCGTCGGCGGCACCGATTACGTCAAGACCAACTACAACCGCGCCACCAACGCGCTGCGCCAGCCCGGATCGAGCTGGAAGCTGTTCGTCTACCTCGCCGCGCTCGAGGCCGGCTATACCCCCGAGGACGAGGTGGTCGATACCCCCGTCACCATCGACGGCTGGAGCCCGCGCAATTCGAGCGGACGCAATGTCGGCACGATCGACCTGCGCACCGCCTTCGCCTACTCGATCAACACCGTCGCCGCGCAGCTCGGCAACGAGGTCGGCTTCGGCACCGTCGCCTCGATGGCCAAGCGCTTCGGCATCACCACCCCGATCTCGACCTATCCGTCGATGGTCTTGGGCTCGAACGAGGTCCGCCTCATCGACATGACCCGCGCCTTCGCCGCTGTCTCCAACAAGGGCGCCTCGGTCGAGCCGTACGGCATCGTCAAGGTCACCAGCGCCAGCGGCGAGGTGCTCTACGCGCACGAGCGTGCCAATTCGGTCCAGCTGGTGCCCGACTACGTGGCGGCGGGCATCACCGACCTGCTCCAGACCGCGGTCAATACCGGGACCGGCCGCGCGGCGCAGATCGGCCGGCCCGTGGCGGGCAAGACCGGCACCACCTCCTCGAACAAGGACGGCTATTTCGTCGGTTTCTCGAGCGGCATCACGACCGGCGTGTGGATGGGCCGCGACGACAGCCGCGTGGTCCCCGGCCTTCAGGGCGGCGCGGCCCCGGCGCGCGCCTTCGCCGCCTATATGCGCTACGCCGTGGCCAAGCGCCCGGTCGAGCAGTTCGACACCGAGCTCAAGCTCCCCGACTGGCAGCTCGAACCCGACGAGGAGCTGCTGCAGGGCGATCCCGAGGACTATTACTTCATCGACGAGCAGGGCAATCTCGTCGAGCGCGGCCGTCCGGCGGAGGACCCGGGCGCTCCCGGCAGCCCCGACGAGGCCGGCGGTCGCCGCGATCAGCCCGCCTTCCCGATCGAGGGCGAGGCCCCCGCCGAGCCTCCGCGCGGCCGCATCGGCGACATGGACCAGGCCGCCAGCGACGACTTCCTCAATCAGGCGACGGGAGGCGGCCGCCCGCCGCCGCAACCCGTCCGCCCGCCCGCGCGGCCCACGCCGCGACCGGGCGCGCCGCCGCCGCGCTAACGGCGGCTTGCCAGCGCCGCCAGCGGCGGGCAATCGGGGCGCGAGGGGAACGCATGGCCACCGACATTCTCAAAGATTATGCCCGGGCGATCCGCAACAAGTTGCGCGCCAACCGGGCCACCCCTGAAACCGGCCTTGCCCCAGCATTCCAGAGCCTGATCGAGCGCCTCCTGCCGACTCTCCCCGCGATCGAGCGCTTCGAGGTCTCGCCCGAATTCCTGAAAGCCGGCGTGGGCCGCCCCGATATCGCGCTGATCAAGCAAGGCGAACTTCCGCGGGCCTTCATCGAGCTCAAGGCCCCGGCGAAGCCCGCCGATCCCAGGAAATGGACCGGCCCGCACGACAAGCGGCAATACGAGCGGCTCCAGGAACTTGCGCACTGGTCCACCTCGAACTTCGCCGAGTTCCATCTGTTCGAGCGCGGCCGGCAGATCGGCACGGCGACCATCGTCCCCGCCGAGGCGCTCGACCCCGATACGCCCGACAGGGCGGCCGATGCGGCCACCGATGCCTACGACGCCGCGCATTTCCTCGACCTGCTTGCCCAGCTGGCCCGCGCTCAGCCGCCGGCCGCGGGCAATGCCGAGCAACTCGCGGAGCTGCTCGCGCATTCCGCGCGCATCGTGAAGAGCGCCGTGCGCGAGCGGGTGTCGGAGCTCGATGGCGAGCGCGATCGGAACGATCCGCTGATGCTCGTGCGGCAGACCTATCGCAACGTGCTCTACGCGCAC
>Ga0307492_10001149_pt1 | contig 10991 bp, 11 predicted proteins | sample SI3LmetaG_FD_202365 | JGI IMG/M metagenome (GOLD analysis project Ga0307492, IMG submission 202365) | Sea-ice brine microbial communities from Beaufort Sea near Barrow, Alaska, United States - SI3L | ecosystem: Environmental > Aquatic > Marine > Coastal | place: USA: Alaska | collected 2017-05-06
TTTCCTCTGATTCTATTTCCTCTGATTCTATTTCCTCTGATTCTATTTCCTCTGATTCTATTTCCTCTGATTCTATTTCCTCTGATTCTATTTCCTCTGATTCTATTTCCTCTGATTCTATTTCCTCGGAACTTTCACTTAGTGCTAGACTTAAACTTAGAGATTCGACAAAGGTTAATTCTCCTTCATTGTCAATTTTGTAGTGTTGCGATTTTGACTTAGGGGAAGGCGGTGGAGTCTTGGTTTTAGGCTTGCGACGTTGCGATTTCTCGTTATATTTTTTTAAAGCAAAATATAAGCCAGCACCCGTTAAACAAGTTGCTCCAAACGCTAAACAGCCGCTAAAGATATTTTTATCTTTCGACATTTGGTATATAGAGTACCCCATTTAAACTATAAATAATAAAAAAAGAAAATGAAAATTCAAAGGTTAGAAAGTTTCGCAAGAGCGGTCACATGACACCCAACACTTTTGGATCTCGCTCGAGCGTTGCGAACCGCACTAATCTTTGTTAAGGATTTTTTAAGATCAGTTTCCGAGACGTATGGAATGTTTTTGCCGTTAACAAGCAGTTGCCAGACAGACTTCGGAATCACGTGTGCTTTGCCTTCCAGAAGTCGACGAAGGTCTCGCACAAACACGGTGCAATTCCAGATGCGACCCAGGTGGGAATAGTGTCGCAAGTTGTTCACCGAAATGTCGCCTTGGAACAAATGTGCGTATTCCTTGTATATGGGCTTGGAAATTCCCATACGAAAATCGTGGTAGTCACGAAGAGCTGCAAGTTTATGGAACTTCATCTCAAACGCATCCCACCACTCGGAACTGAGGCGAAGTTTTTTGGCGTAGATAGCCACGCAATTGGCTCCCTTGCGAAGTAGGTTGTTTTCGGCATTGCAGTACGCCGTGTGCATACCTTCTTGATCCCATTGGACGGAGTTGATTAGAGCTTCCATCTCGTCGAGGTCCAGTTTGAGAAACTTGAATCCATACCATCGGATGACTTCCTTGCCGTCCATTCCTATGGCAGGTATCTTGCGGAAGCAGTCAAGGTAGGGAATTGTTACTTCATCTTTCCCGTCAATGAGAGTAACTGGAGGGTGACCCCCGAGCGGCACGATGGGTGCCGGCTCCTCAGGGTGAACATCCTGAAGGAGCGAGAATTCGAAGTTGGAAGTGCTAATGCGTTTGTCCAACTTAAACTTCTCTCGAGAACTATCTGTGGGAGCCTTAAAGGCTGAATAATGGCTTTGGTGTGCTAAGATCATATTTTAGTAAGTTTAATGATTTATATATACAAAGAAAAAATAATTCAATTTTTTAGCGTTTTCTAACGCTCATCAATAATTTTGGTTAGAATGCGAAGCTCAATAGTATCATTGTCCATTCTCACGATGAACATAAGGGGCTTTTTCTCGTGGGCGTAGATAGTAATGTTTTCGCTTAGTAAAGCCGAACTAATGGGCTTAACATAATCAATCTTGAAGCTAGTCCTGAAGGTATCATCTTCCTTGATACTTGACGTAAATTTAATTAGCTTACTGTTTCGAACGATGTTTTCTGAATTAATCTTTTTGTCTTGTGTTGTGTACTCAAAAATGAGAGGCTCGTCATAGCTATCCTGCCGAATCGTAATTTGATCCGAAAAGGCTCTAATGTCGGAAATCATCTTCTTAAAATACCTGCCGGGCAATTCAAACTTGATGGGGTAGTCTTCATCCAGAAACATATTCTCACCCTCGATCTTTTGATATTCTCCAATTAGTTCGATCTTGTGGCTTTCGTCAATTTCAATGTCATTCTTGAGAATCGCTCTCAAGTCTTTCTGAGTATATCCTACCTTGGATAAAAACAACAAACTACTGTACGTCTTGTCTATCTTAGTCATAACCAGCTCAGGGTTCCTGCAGTTCATTCCAATGTCCAGCTCGTCCTGGCAATAATAATGGTTAATCTTGTTAGCGTCGATTCTCACCCGCATCTTGCTCTTTTTGTGATGATCTTCACCCCACATAATAATTTCATTCTTGCGAAAGATAATCTGAATCTTGTCTACTGCCATGAGTTTGAAATACTGCCAAAGCTTCTTGAAGATGATGGGCTTATCGTATAAAAATTCCATAAAGTTGGATGCATCAGTTGGACTTGCTATTATTCCATTTCTGGGCTTAGGTTCCCGGATGGGATTTTTCCGAGGCCTACCAGGTCTCTTCTTTTTCTTGACGATTTTCTCCACCTTCTTTTCGGTATCACTGATCGGATCATCAGTATCTGAATTATTGGTCACGACTACTGGTGTGGTTTTAGGCATCTTAGTTGAAATTTAGTATATTGTTATTAGATCTCTCTTTTATAATATTTATCACGCCGATGGCTTTTACAAATCTATGATCATGGTTTTGTACATGAGCGACTGATATATATTGCTCTTGTCATCCATGGTCTTTGTAAGTGATGTTTTTAATACTTTATCGAAAACATCACGTATTTCAGCGTACATCACCGGGTATGATTTTTTGTACAGGGATTCTGGAGGTTCAAATTTTTCGGAGTTAGAATAAATTTCTCTTATGAATCCTCTCGTGATAATTTGTAAAGTAGCTAAAAACGTGGACAAAACTTCGGTAAACACAAAACTTGTGTTATCTTCCAGAAAGTTATTTTTCTTTAAAAACGCATAATAGTTCTTAACGAGGATTTCCTGGAAGAGATCTTTAACTTTATCATCGTTGATGATTTTGATGAGATCTTTGTTTGATTTTATATTTTTTCCATTATCATAGTCCTTGTCCATCACGTCAACATAGTGCCTTAGTAAAGAAGTGTACACGGCATTCCTCAAAAATTTAATTTCGTTGACTTGCGATTCAACGGACATTTTCTTGACATTTACACTTCTTTCCAAAAACATATTATCTACCATTTTACTAATCATGATATTGTTGTAGTTTTCCGATCTTGTTGGTTTTTTGATAACTTTATTTTTTACATACCCAATGTAATCAGAGGCATCGTGTTTATTAACCAGAAAACTAAAGGATACCCACGGGGACAAGATTCTATAACGGTTCGTATTTACGGTTTCAATAGTGATAAACTGTGATGGTGAATCCAGGGGTTCCCCATATACATCAATTTGAAACTTGTACGTTGCGTATTTCTTATTAGAATTAATAGTGGTAAATTTTTTAAGTAATTCATCTTTTATTCCAGTTGTGTGTTTTTCGCTACTTTTTTCAAAGAGTTTGGTAAGCGAGTATTCGGTTGGTCTCTGAGTTATTTTTTTATGTACAATAATCGTTAGATTGTTCGTTTTTCCGATTTCTTCGAAGACAGATTCTTTTGGAGAGCCCGATACACTTTGATTAAATGCTATCTGAATAATTTCGTTGAGAGGTTTAAAAGAAGTTTTTGGTATGAGTCCAAAAGATTGAACTGGGGGATTATGTTCCTTTCCCGTATAAGTTTTCTCAAGTTGACCCTGGGATAACTCAAAATTCTTGTCTGCTTCAAGAATCGCCATGATTTTAAACGCATCTTTTCTTTGGTGTTTTTCTCCCTTGAATAACGTGTCTAAAACCATTTGAGACACGTAAGCATACAAACTAATGGAGTTTCTGTATTTGTGGTATGTTTGGCGTAGACTTTCCTGGGATTTTAGAACGTCTCCAAACTCAAACTGATCCATTATTTTGATTCCCAAGAATTCGATAATTTCAGCATCGTACCGTTCATGTTTTTTCAAAATGTTATTAATTAAAATAATAACCCTATCAAACATCGCCGAAGTATCCAGTATGTACGTGGTCGAGAATTCTTGTGTGAATCGATGTTTGCCAGGGTTAAAATACACAAACTTTCGTTTGATTTTCATGGTAAGCATATCCAAATGAGCTAAGTGATGAATTATTGAAAAATAATTATCAAAATCTTTGGAAGTTCGTATTTTGATTTTCTTTACCTGTTTCAGTAGTTCGTCAAATTTCTTCATAAATTTCTTCAAAGTTTTCATGTCATCTTCATAATAACTACCAACTATGCTGGAAAACTTATTGAAATACGTTTCAAATTCAACAAATAATTTTTTGTTGTTACTAAGTTTTTTTGTTATTTTATCCATTTTGTGTTTTGTGAGAACTATATCTAATTAGATTTATATTGTTTAAAATTATAAGATGATCCCCAAAAAATTATTATAAACATATAATGCAAATTTTAGCATAAAACCTTAATAATCTTATTTAACAAAACAATAAAATGGACGAAACTATTCCCGTTATTCCTCAAATTAACGGACTTCACGACCAACTAAGCCATTCTGTGGTTAGAAAGCCAGAAGTATTTCCTCAACGTCATGTTTCTTTTGCGCAATCACCTGGTAAGAAGATAGATCCAGATGTAAAGAAAATGATGGAAAGCAGTTCGCACGATTTTAACGTGACAAAACTTCCACACAAGAAAACAAAAGAAGAATCTGAGTCAGAAGCAGATGCTGCGAAAACTGTAGCCGGTACTTCGTCATGGGTAATTATTGTTATGGCTATCGTTGTAATTTTGCTAATTTGCGCGATTGTGTACCTTGTCTTGAAGTACAATGAGACTTGCGACCCACCGCCATCGCCATTACTAGATAATTTGCGGCGAAAGCGAGGAGAAGTAGTGAAGAAACCACCCGGGGTAAACTTCCAACCTCAAAAGTTGCGTCCTCGTACTCAACCGAAACCAAACACTCAGGAACTACCACCGAGATCTAAGGGTACAAAACAAGAGTTAATGAAAATGTTGCAGCTATCAAATACAACCCTAAAACAAGTACCTGAAGGTGCCGAACACCCCAGTCATCCTAATCATAAGGAAACAAAGGAAACTGAAACGCCCGAAGCTAAAGTAGAAGTTGCTGAGGACTCCGAAAAACCTTCTGAGAGCGACAAAAGTATGATTAGCGATTTCTACCAACAAATGGAGATGAATGCCGAGGACGAGACTGAGGTCATGCCGGATGACGACGATTCTTTGTGATTTTTATAGGAAACTTTTTATTAAACTAAATCTTTAAACTATTTTTTTGAATGTGATAGAAAGTTTTTAAATAAAAAAATAAACATGCGGGTATTCAATTACAAATTACCCAGGTCGCCTAAATAAGGCATTAATAATTTCTATCTAAACTAACATTACACATAATGTATAACAAACTTAATACTTACTATTACAAAACCATGCCTTCAGCAAAGACCAAGCGATCATCATCTCTTTTGAAGAGAAAGTCAAAGCCCAAACCTGCCGCCAAGGCAGCTAAGGCCAAGACTCCTAAGCGTTCTAAGTCGCAAAAGGCTCCCAAGAAGGCTTCAAAGCCTAAGACCCCCAAGACTAAGACACACAAGGTAGAGAAGAAGTCGAAGCGTAAGATTAACATGAACCAGACTCTTTCAGAAAAGGCTGGTCTCAACATTTCGGTTGCCCGAGTTAAGAACATCATTGATACTTACATTATCAATCGTGATGAATTTGTTGCAGCTACGGAGGTACGACATGCGTACCACCCAACTGAGAAGGACAAGGAAGGAGTTGTGAAGGAACTCCCATCGGTTCCTCTTGAAGATGTCAGCGATGTCACTCTGGATCTTGTCCAGAAGGCAAAGTATTTCTATGATCGTTCTGATAAGGAGGATTATGAGCGCAAGCATGTGTCCGAATTGTCTGAAGGTGACAAGACTAAGTATCTTGACGCTAAGAAGGTAGCCAAGGATGCTTTTGAGGAGACCATGCGTCTCGTTCCCGAGTTTGATCGTGGTGTATTTGACGTAGAAGCTTTCAACTTGTCTTTCGATAAGAACTTTTACAAGAAGTACACAGAGCCTGTTTCGACTGACGACGAGTGGCAGAAGGCACTTAGCCATCTGTCCAAGCTTCGCGTTCGCTTCAGTGCCAACTCTAAGATTCTACTCTCAGCATTCATCGAGCTTCTGCTTCGACAGCTGGCAATTAACGGAACATTCAACTGCATTCAGAATAAGAAGAAGATCATCAAGCTTTCACATGCTCTTCAGACTAATGACAAGACCGATGAGCATTTCCCGTTGTTCTCCCTTGTTTCTAACACTAAGACTTACCGCAAGTACAAGGCTGAGACCGAAGCAAAGGAGGCATCCGCTGATGATGACGCTGATGAGGAGGAAGAGGCTGTAGCCCCGGTCGAAGTTGATGATGAGTCTCGACCTAACTTCCGATTCTATGTTTCTGAGATCTGTCGTGATGTTCGCATGAAGCTTGCTACTGAGACTCTTTCGGTTGCTAATGACCCCACTGAGGATAAGGACATCTACAACCTGACCAACGTCAGTCGTGATTTCAAGGACTTTTGCAACTCTCTGATTTTCGAGACTGTTACCATCCTGGGACGAATGATTCTTACCGAGATCAACACGCGTGGAGTCAAGACTCTCAACGATGTTATTATGAAGACTGTCATCGAGCACATGCACAGTGCCTACGGAATTGATTTCACAGTTTCCCTTGCATTCATCGAGACTTCCACCAAAAAGTACAACACGTTCGTTAAGCAGCGTCGCGAAAGCCGAAAGGCAGCCGCAGCCGACGCACCCAATGAGGGTGATGACGGTGATGACGGTTATGACGTTGAGTACGCCGACGAGTAAATGCAATCTGATAAATAAACAAAAAAAAAAGGAAAATAAAGTAAATGACCGATTACTTTTTTTGTTTCTTTTCGACGACGTGTGTCGTCTCAATGTTTCTCTTGCGCCGACTAGGGAGAAGAGGGGGAAGTGGCAACTCAGGCAACTCTAGAATCGGAGCTCTGGGATGTAGAAGGACGTCGTCAAGGTTGAACTCAGGCAATTCCAGAAATTCGATAAGATCTTTGTACTCGTCAGGTTTCAGGGGATCGCAAAGTGGCGAGAGAGAATCAAGAGAAAGAATCGGGGGAGGTGTTGGCAAATGAGCGTTTTGCATCTTAGGAGTTTCGGGGATTTGTTGAGGGATGTTCTCAACGCATGCGACGCATACGCAAGCCGTGTACCATGTGTAGTACCTGGTTTGTATGTCAATTACGCAATTGCAGTAGAAGCAATGTCCCGGAGTACGTCTCCAGATACATTTGGGGTGATAGTTTTTATCCATATGAGGAACAAAGAAGTCACGAAGGGTGAGGTCCTTCAGACAGCCATCACACCGAACAAGTTCGGGTGTTGCGTCGAAAGGATTAACGTCAGGGTGATTCAGAGGGTTCATTGTTTCTTTTTATGTGGTGTATATAATCTGTTTCCTAAATTCAATTTTTTTTTAAAAATGAATTAAAGTTATTAGAATATATATTTATAAGTTCGGAATAATTCGGAAATCATGGAAGAAGTCAAAGCTGAATTAATTAAGTGCTCTAAGTGCAAATGTCAAATGATGAAGAGTTTCTTTTCGGCACATGCCCGAACAGGAATTCAGTACAAGTGCTGCGACGGTTGTAGGAAGAAGTTCAAATGTCCTAAGGAGAATTGTGAGTATGCATCGGCGAAAAAAGAACATCTTAAAAGGCATATCAAAATGGTTCACAACAAAATTAAGAATTTCAAATGTTTTAAAGAAGATTGCAGCTATACATGTTCATCAAAAGGAAATCTCAAAACACATCTCAAAACACATCTCAAAACTTGCACAGGCAAACGTCAGGGATCTGCTGGTGAATGTGCAATCGAAGATACTTTAACCAAAATGAATATTTACCATCAATTGTGAACCTCTTGGCAATTGAAGAACGCAGATGGAAACTGGCTTGAATGGGACTGTATTATTTACGATATGGGAGGGAAATCGGACGATCCGATCTTCATTGAATATGATGGTGAATTTCACTACGAACCTCATTGGGCTAGCAGTGTTGAATCCTTCCAAAAACAACATCATCATGACAATCTCAAGAATAAATTCTGTGAAGAAAACAATTATCTACTTCTGAGGATTTCTTACTGGGATTTTGCTAAAACTCACCAAATCGTTGTGGAATTCATTCAAACCCACACGGATTGGAACAGCGATGAGTAAAAACAGATTGGTCGAGTTGTTTCGGTGTGTTAAAAAAGACTTTAAAGTTTTACAAATGTTACGTTATACATTTATAATTTTACATCATGGACCGCAAAGAAGATAAAGAACAACAAATTAGTAAAATCATACAGGATTTTCACTCACAGATCGCAAAAACCTTGAAAGTGGTAGATTCTAAACTGCCAAACAATATTGAAGTTGACAGATTAAAACGTCTTGTCAGAATTGCCCGTGATGAAGAGCCCCTCATGATCATCAACAGATGCAAAGACAAAATTTGGGATTCTCGAGAACAAATCTTGGCCGAAAATGAAGATTACTTCCTTTCCAAAGAATACGATGAATACATTAAGAAAGATGAAAATCAAATGTTTATCGAAGGTTTGATTGGTTTGTTCAAACAAAGCCATCATTTGCTGAGTGATAAGGAACGTGCGTACGTTTGGAAAATCAATAAGCAACTTCTTAATGATGTCATTCAATATAAAATGTTGGTCGGCGATCACGAATGATTAAATTTTGTTCTCGTAATATTTTTTTCTTTGGGGAATTTAACATTGAACAATAATACACAGTTATGGTATAATCCTATTAATTTAAACAAGAATCATGTCGCGAAAGGTAAAACTCAAGAAAATGCTCTCCAAAGGTTCTGGAGAAGATGTCCAAATGCTAAATAGCATGTTTGATCAGATGACCGGTGCTTCCCACGCAGACCCCTCCATTATTCAACCCAAATATATCAAGTTGCGCGCCAACTTAATCAAATTCTGTAAGGTGTTTGAGCTTCTCCTGAACTTCAAGGGATTCACTACCGATTTCCCCGAATGTAAAAAGGGGTTTGATGAAATTACCCTCTTTATTAAGAAGGCTCGGGAAAATCATGAGCTAGATCCCAATTCTGCGGCAGATGCTAAAAAGAGTGAAATCACTGACAAAAAGGACCTGAACGAAGCCTTTAACAAACTTAAGGAAAGTCAAGAGATCCAGCAAATTATTATATGCGGGAGTACCCTTAAAAAGCACAAGAAATACTTGATGAACATAAATGAGTTGAGCGATGAATTCATTAGGCGTGAACCAGGTTTGTCAATGACACCCTTTCCATTTACAAGTCTTGATCTTAAAAAGATTTGGGTTTCTGATAATTTTAACCCCATGACAAAAAAGTTCATCCTGTCTATTTTAAGTCATGTTTGCAAGTTGGGTTATGAAAGTTATGATCTTGTCACGAGTCCTAACGTGGACATCAAGCAATTTAGTCATGTTTTAATTAGCAACATCAGTATGCTTAAAAAGCAAATTCCCAGGTGTGATAAGGCGTTCGACATCATTGCGGACTCCGTGAAAATGCTTGAGGGGAATTTTAAGGGATATTACAAGACTTCGGTCGAAGCTGAGAACCCATCTATTATCATCGAAAGTTTTATCGTGGATGTTTCGATGAAACAGAAATCCAACGCGAATATCACCAGGCAATTCCGCAAAATTATCATGCACATGAAAAAGAAGTCGGCCAACAACAAGGATCCTCGGGTCAAGAAATTGTTCTCCATCTTGAATAATCAGTTCTCGATGATGGAGAAGGAAACTCCTGGATATGTTCGACCGGATGACGATCCGGATGACGATCCGGATGAATCCGAAGGCTCAAAATCTTCAGCATCTGAGCCTGAACCTTCCCCAAAGACTCCCGACAACGATGGAGATTCAAAAACCGAATAACAACTTAAAAAAAATATAAATAAGAAGATATAATATTACTAAAACGAATATTTTGCTAAAAATGCATAAAGAACAATTGGCGCTGGTTTTTCTGGTTTTCATCATCGTAATAATTTCATCGATGGTTTATCGCGTGCCTGCGAAAGCTGCATGTGTGACTTTATTGGTTGGGGTTTTGGGTACTTTTCTTATTCCTGAAGCTCGTCGACAACATACAGTCACTCCGTGTCATCACGACAAACCCACCGAGGAAGAAACTACTTTATATAAATCAAAGCAAATGGCTAAGGCAATAGATGAAGAACCCGAACCAACGTATTCTAATTTACATGAATCTGAAAATCAGTACAGCGAACAAGACTTTGACGTTATGTTGTATAACAACCTTGATGCAGTTAAAGATGTGTACGATGATATGGCATGCCCTGGAGATAATGCGTTAGCGTCAAGAATGTTGGAGCAGGGAAAGAGATCACAACAAGCAACGATTGCCAGAGCAAAATTCGATAAATATTCAATGCTTCACTACTTTGACGAAGAACTTCGTAGTGCTGAAGGTTCTCGCTGGTGGGATAATGATGCTTTGGAACATAAGTTTTAGAAAAATAAACTTCATTCCTAAATGATTATCGAGTTGGTGATTCTATTAATTTCATTCAAATTGATCCTGCGATTGACGATGGACCTCATACAGTTGTTTCTATTCAAAGTGATTCCCAGATTACCACAGATCGAGCTGCAGTTACGACCATTCCAAATCTAACCGCTATTAAATTTACGACTTTTACTTCAAACATTTTTCAGATTTATTTTGGATCAAAAAGAATATTTATCCCGATGGAAATCACATTTATTTTACCAGAAGTGTAATTGGAAAATTATTATAAAGAAAAAATTGAGCATATAGTATAACTATTACGCATCATGTCTAATAACAAAACCAAAACCGTCTCTCAAGTACCCTCTACCAAGGAGGATAATGTAGCCCAGGAACCTGTCGATGTTCCGGAGCCTGCAACGCAAACAATTACTCTTCAGGAAGCTGTTGTTCAGCTTGAAAAGCTTTATATCGAAAAGGAGGAGGAAGTCAAGGATGCGCAGATCGAAGCTACCAAGGCTCAGCAGAAGCTAAGTCAAAAGGAAAAGGAAGCACTGACCGTACTCAGGCGGCTAACTCCTCTTCAAAACAGGTTTCTTCTAAACA
>Ga0307492_10001150_pt1 | contig 10986 bp, 12 predicted proteins | sample SI3LmetaG_FD_202365 | JGI IMG/M metagenome (GOLD analysis project Ga0307492, IMG submission 202365) | Sea-ice brine microbial communities from Beaufort Sea near Barrow, Alaska, United States - SI3L | ecosystem: Environmental > Aquatic > Marine > Coastal | place: USA: Alaska | collected 2017-05-06
CCAACCCAAATCTTTCTGGAAATACGTCTTTTAATGGGGCTTTCATGCTGTTTATTCATACCGCGTCTTGCTCCGCCCGCCAATTAAGATAGGTCTGGTATTCCGTCGACTTGGGGAAGCGATTTTTCAACTGCAGTTCCATCGACGACAGTGCGTCCTTATCTAGCGCCGCCGCGGCCAATTGGATGCCCAGCCAGAGAGTAGTGGCATTGTGTCGGCCCTGCTGAGCACGTACCAGTGCAACAAAACCATTGTAATGACGATAAGCTATGTCCAGCTGCTGACGGTCAAAGTAAATATTGGCCAAGCCCAAAAAACTGTTACCCATTAGCGGGTTCAGCGCTAGGGCACGTTCATAGCTGCTAATAGCAATATCCATTTTATCGAGCCGCGAGGCTACGATGGCTTGATATTCGAAGGCCTGCGCTCGACGGGTCGATACGGTGTCTTGCAGTGTCTTCTGGAATTGTTTGTAGGCACCTTTATAGTCGCCACGATTGTACAGATAGACACCGTATTGAAAATGCACCTCGGTACTTTCACCATAGTTAAGCGCTTTCTTAAAATGCCTGTCGGCCAATTTGAATTCCAGCTCTCGATCGTAAACGCGCGCCAGGCCCATATGCGCGCCTGGAGACTTAGAATCAATATTAAGGGCTGTGGTCAGCGCTTCTTTAGCCTGCTGGTTATTACCCTGTTCAAAATAGCCGTAGCCGATCTGAACGTATGTTAGGGCCGCCTTATTCAAGTCTTTTTTGGCATCAAAGGAACTGACTGTCGTCGTCACACAGCCCGTCAATCCCAAGGCAAACAGCCCCAGCATCAGCAAACGTATGCTTTGATACTTCATAGCGAACTCCGATCGTTGCGCTTGGTGGCCACCATGGCTGCGGTGTGGCCTAATTCCACGGCTTCAATGAATTTTTCCGAGCGCCGGGTCTTATCTGACACCTGGCCAATCAGTTGACCACAGGCGGCATCTATATCATCGCCGCGGGTTTTACGAATTGTTACATTGTATCCGGCTTGCTGCAGAATGTCCTTAAAACGATGCATGCGGTTATTGCTGGGCCGCTCATAGCCTGAATTGGGAAAGGGGTTAAAGGGAATTAGGTTGATTTTGCAGGGCGTGTCACGCAGCACCAGCGCCAATTCATTCGCCAGTTCCTCGCTATCATTGATATGATTCATCATCGTATATTCGATCGTACAGACACGTTTATCCGGCAGACGCTCAAAATAGGCATTTACCGCGTTGAGCGTTTCGGCGATACCGTATTTTCGGTTGATTGGCACCAATTCATTGCGCAGGGCATCGTTGGGTGCGTGCAGGGACAGGGCCAATGACACATCACTGACCTCGGCCAAGTCATATATTCTCGGCACCACACCAGAGGTGCTCAGGGTTACTCGACGCTTCGACAGGCCATAGGCGTTGTCTTCCATCATCAAGCCCATAGACTCGACTACGTTGTCAAAATTAAGCAGGGGCTCGCCCATACCCATCATGACTACATTGGTGACGTGCCGTTCACGTTTCTTACCCGGCTCGTCCCATGAGCGGGCCGCGACCCAGAGTTGGCCGATAATTTCGGCCGACGTCAGATCCCGATTAAAGCCCTGCTTGCCGGTCGAACAAAAAGAACAGTCCAGAGCACAACCGATTTGCGATGAAATACAAAGGGTGCCGCGCCCTTCTTCTGGAATATAAACCGTCTCAACGGCATTGCCACCGGGCATTTTCATCACCCACTTGCGCGTGCCGTCCGTAGAATATTGCTTAAAGGTCACTTCAGGTGCGGCTATTTCAGCAACCAGCTTCAGCTTTTCGCGCAGCGCCATACTGACGTCGGTCATGTCATCGAAATTATCGACGCCACGTTGATGAATCCACTTCAACACCTGTATTGCCCGAAACCTCTTTTCGCCCAGCTCCTCGGTGAAAAAGCGCTCCAGCGAACTCAGGCCCATGCCGAGCAAATTGATCTTCTGTGTTGATTGTGTCATCTAGGTTACCTAATAAAACTGCGCCAAAAACGGCCAAGCCGTTCGCTGCCAATGGCGGCAAATGGCTCCAAAATTAAAAACTCAAAAGGGAGTTCAGCATTAAACTGACCTCCCTTTGTATTCTAGCGACTGCGGGCAGTGCAAAATGTCGACTGCCCCGCCTTTTTACTTAGCGTGAGCAGATTTCGTTTTCGTCAAAAAAGTAAGCTATTTCGCGCGCTGCAGAAGCAGGTGCGTCAGAACCGTGCGCCGAATTAGCATCAATGCTCTGCGCGAAATCGTGACGAATAGTGCCTGCCGCAGCATCAGCCGGGTTGGTAGCACCCATGATTTCACGGTTCTTGGCAATCGCATTCTCGCCCTCGAGGACCTGCACCATAACCGGGCCAGAGGTCATGAACTTAACCAAATGCGGAAAAAAAGGACGCTCCTTATGTTCGCCGTAAAAGCCTTCAGCCTGCTCCGTAGTCAACAAGAGCATTTTAGCAGCAACTATTTTCAAGCCTGCCGTCTCGAAACGCGAATAAACGGCGCCGACCAGGTTACGTGCTACGGCATCGGGTTTAACTATAGAAAAAGTGCGTTCAATCGCCATTTGGGCCTCTCTAGGGTATTAAAATTGGGTTTTTCGGCGCCAAATTATACGCTTAATTGATCCGACAGGCTATCTTTGTCTGGCCCACCGGGACGGGTAAACAGACACCGACGGCCCGAAACATAGCCTCTCTATCACCGGGACCCTAAGGTAAATAAAGAACTGGCGTTTGTCCCAGATACTTTCGCTGCGTACAGTAACGTCGCTTGTGGCCAAAAATCGGCCCTCGGCTTAGTGAGCCGCTGAGGACTAACGGTCACAAAAGCTCCGGATCGGATCCCTGCAGCTGTGTCAGCTGGGCGGTCTCTTGAATTTTTTTAACCATGGCGCGTAAACCATTGCCTCGCGTTGGGCTTAGGTGACGCACCAAATCCAGGGCCATAAAATAGCTTTCAATGTCAAAGTCTAAAATGGCCTGCGCGCTCTTACCATTAAAGGCCACCAGAACGACCGCGAGCAAACCTTTCACTATGTGGGCATCGGAATCGACAACAAATAGAAAAAGCTCGCCCTGGCGTTGCGGCACCAGCCATACCTGACTTTGACAACCGCGCACCAGGTTGAGCTCTGACTTCAGCTCCACGGCCATGGGCGGCAGCTCCTTGCCCAGGTCGATAATATATTTATAACGCTCTTCCCAAGAATCGAAAAAAGACAAGTTATCGACTATGTCGTCTGCGCTGATATCGATGCCAAACACGGGGTTCATATGGAGCCTCTAAATTGGGGATTAGGGTAACACGCGCCTAGCTGAACATGCCGGTTTCAAGCTGGGCTTCTTCAGACATCATATCGCGATGCCAAGGTGGGTCGAACAGCAGACTGACCTCAACACGCTGAACATTGGGCACCAGCGCGACGCGATATTTTACGTCATCGACCAAGACCGGACCCATACCACAACCTGGCGCAGTGAGCGTCATGTCAATGGACACTGTCTGACCCTGAGTGGCAACTTTATAGATTAGACCCAAGGCCACCAGGCTGACCGGAATCTCCGGATCGAATATTGTGGCTAAGGCCTGCCAGACCTGGGCCTCATCAATATCCGGGCCGGTGACTGGGCTAAAGATCAGTTTTTCGGGCTCAAATCCCAGTGCGTCGGCGTCAGTGCCGTCAATGCGGGCCATATTGCCCTGATGCACCACCGTATAGTTGCCGCCCAAGCTCTGAGTCAGGGTGACAAAGCTGTCGGCTGGAATAATCAATGCTGTTCCGACCGGCACCAATCGGGCGTTGACCGCTCGATTGGTGACCACCACTTGTCTTTCCATCAATCGGCCTCCACAACAAAGCTCTCGCCACAGCCACACTCGGCCGTTACATTGGGGTTATTGAATTTAACTAGCTGATTTAGGCCATCTTTCTTGAAATCAATTTCTGTGCCCTGCAGTATCGCCAAGGCCTCCTGCTGAACGTGCAAGGTGACATCATCCGCCATAACCAGACTCAGATCACCGGGCTCGGCCGCGCTGACAAAATCAATTTTGTACATATAGCCGGAACAACCGCTTTCCTGGACAAACAGGCGCACCGATGCCTTACCCGCGCTGGCCAGTTGTTTGCGAAAATGGCCGATTGCTGCCTCGGTCATGGTGATATTGGGGCTCTGTAATGCTTGTGGATCAAATGACTGTACGCTCATAATTCGCCTACCTTCAACGCCTAGATAAAAGACGTGTCAAAAAAGAAATGATTTTACTTTGTCCAATGCCGCAAATAGCGCATCGACATCCTCTCGTGTGTTGTACAACGCAAAGCTGGCTCGGACCGTACCGGGCACACCCAAACGACTCATGATTGGCATGGCGCAGTGATTGCCGGTGCGCACTGCGACCCCCTGCTGGTCGAGCAAGGTCCCAACGTCATGCGGATGGCTGCCATCGAGTATGAAACTCAAGACCCCAGCACGCTTATCGGCCTGGCCGACCAGGGTCAGACCGGGATAATTTTTCGCGCATTCAACCGCATAGTCAAGCACTGCCTGTTCATGCGCCATCATGGCCGCTCGATCCAGACCCGCAAGGAACTCGATGGCGGCCGCCAAACCCACAGCCCCGGCTATATTGGGAGTGCCCGGTTCAAACTTATAAGGCACCCGATTGAAGGTGGTCTGCTCAAAACTGACCGTCTCGATCATCTCGCCCCCGCCCATAAAGGGCGGCATAGCGTCCAGCAACGCCTTTTTGCCATAGAGCGCACCGATGCCGGTCGGACCATAGAGCTTATGCCCGGAAAAGGTATAAAAATCACAATCGAGGGTCTGAACATCGATGGCAAAATGGGCCACAGCCTGAGCGCCATCAACCATGACCAGAGCACCAACCCGGTGTGACCGAGCAATTACCTCGTCAATCGGGTTTATCGTGCCTAGGGCATTGGAGACGTGCACGATCGAGACAAACTTAACCCGTTCATCGAGCAACCGGTCAAGCGCTGTCAGATCCAACTCACCGGCATCAGACACCGGGATTGGCACCAGTTCGGCACCGGTTTTTTCGCACACCAGCTGCCAGGGCACTATATTGGCATGGTGTTCCATCGCGGATACCAGCACTCGATCACCTGGCTTCAGGTTGGCCAACCCCCAACTGAAGGCAACCAGATTAACACTCTCGGTAGTGCCCTTAGTCCAAATGATTTCATCGCTCGACTCGGCGTTCAACAACCCTTGCACGGCAACCCGAGCCTGTTCAAAGGCAGACGTTGCTCGATCGCTCAGGGTATGAGCGCCGCGATGAACATTGCTGTTATCGTGCCGGTAAAAATGGCTGATGGCATCGATCACGGCATCGGGTTTCTGCGTGGTCGCGCCATTGTCGAGGTAGACCAGCGGATTACCATTGATCTGCTGGGCCAAAATCGGAAACTGCGCACGGATCGCCTGAATATCGAAGCTCATCCCTCGTCTCCTGCCAATTTAGTCCCCGGGGCGCTAAACAAACCCTCCAATAAGGGGCGTAATAGCAGTCGGACTGGCTCGTCGCCTAGGGCCTCGAGTAGCTCATTGATAAAGCCAAAACTGAGCATCATTTCGGCATCCGGCTTGGCAATGCCGCGCGCCTGAAAATAGAACAAGAGATTCTTGTCCAACTGCGCAATGGTCGCGCCATGGGCACAGCGCACATCATCGGCGTAGATTTCCAGCTCGGGCTTGGTATTAATTTCAGCCGTGTCGCTGAGCAACAGATTTCGATTCTGTAACTCGGCAACAGACTTTTGCGCCAATTTATGAATATGAATCCGGCCATTAAACACGGCCCGGCCTTTATCGCCAATAATACCCCGGAACGTCTCGGTCGACTGGCAGTGCGGCACCTCGTGTTCCAGCGTGGTGTGATAGTCAATCAGCTCATTTTCCTTGGGCAGATAGACACCATTTAGGGTCAGTCGAGCACCCGCGCCGCGATGCCGCACCACTATGTCTTTGCGCTTAATCTTACCGCCGACCGCCATATGAAAGGCGTTCAATGACGCATGCGCTTGCAGGGTCGCCGTGACTCGCCCTATATGACAGATATCACCCGTTTCCAACATTAGATGGTAGTGCGTCAATTGTGCCAATTCGCCGACAAAGAGCGCGGTATTGGGATTCACAAAACAGCGTCCCGCCGGGGCATGGGCAAAGGTTTCGACCAGTGTCAGGCTCGATTCCTTGCCGAGCTCCACCAAGACTTGAATATTGCTGACGGCATCGACCCCCTGACTGATATAGTTCAGGTGAATAGGCGCGACTACCTTAACGCCAGGGTCGACGCTCAGCCAATAGGCCTGGTCGAGCAAGGCCTGATTCAGCGAATCAAATAGAAACCCACTGCGTTCGGCGTCGATACGGGCCAGAAAGGCCAAGCCCTGCTCAGCGGAGCAGTCGGTTAGACGCCGCAGCGATACGCCATCTGGCAAGGTAGGCAGGTCTTGGATCTGCCCATTGACCACGTCCAGGCGAATTTCGTTCCAATGTTCAAAACGGATACCCGGCTCATCGGTCGACTGGGTCGACTGGGTCGACTTCTGCCAGGTCACATCGAGCAAGCCTTTCAGTGACGTGTATTTCCAAGCTTCGGTTTTGCGCGTCGGCCAAGCCTGGGCCGCAAAATCGTCCTGGCCCTGTTGCTGCCAATTCTTCAGCCATTGTGGTGTCGAGGCTTGCGCCACAGAGGCGCGCGCGTTCAGAGTATTCAATGCTACCGTCACCTAAACACGCTCCTCATCGATCCAGCCGTAACCGTCCTTTTCCAGTTCAAGCGCCAGCTCGCGGCCGCCAGACTTAACAATCACGCCATTGGCCAGGACATGTACATAATCGGGCACGATGAAATCGAGTAGGCGCTGATAATGGGTCACGATAATAAAGGAGCGGTCTGCCCGGCGCTGGCTATTAACCCCCTTGGCAACCAACTGCAAGGCATCGATATCGAGCCCTGAATCGGTTTCATCTAAGATGCACAGGGTCGGTTCCAGCAATAACATCTGCAGCAGCTCGTTACGCTTTTTCTCGCCACCGGAAAAACCTTCGTTAACGCCGCGCTTGAGAAAATTGGCGGGCAGGTCGACCAGAGCAGATTTTTCCCGTGCCAATTTAATAAAATCAATGGAGCTGTAGGCAGTGAGGTTCTTCGCCCGACGGATAGCATCAACGGATGCCTTTAAAAATTCCATATTGGACACACCCGGTATTTCAACCGGATACTGAAAGGCTAGAAAAACCCCTTGCCGAGCCCGCTCTTCCGCGTCCAGCGCCAGTAGATCCTGGTCATTAAAACCGACACTACCGGCGGTGACTTCATAGCCATCACGACCGGCCAGCACATTGCCTAGGGTGCTCTTGCCGGCGCCGTTGGGGCCCATAATGGCATGAACTTCACCCGGACGAATATCCAAGTTAAGGCCTTTTAGAATGTGCTTATCGTCTATCTTTGCATGTAAATCTTTAATGCTTAGCATGAGGATCAAAAACCTATAATTGGGTTGAAAAAATTCAGTGTTGCCAACGGAATTTAACCGACAGCCCCTTCCAATGAAACTTCCAGCAGCTTGCCGGCTTCCACGGCAAATTCCATCGGCAGCTGTTTAAATACGTCCTTACAGAAGCCATTAACGATCATCGATACGGCTTTCTCGGCATCAATACCCCGTTGCTGGCATAAAAACAACTGGTCTTCGCTGACCTTGGAGGTGGTCGCTTCGTGCTCGACCACGGCCGAGCGGTTTTTACTCTCGATATAGGGGAAGGTGTGCGCACCACATTGATCACCGATCAATAATGAATCGCACTGGGTAAAGTTACGCGCGCCATCGGCGCCGGGATTCATCTTCACCAAGCCTCTATAAGTATTCTCACTCTTCAGCGCACTGATACCCTTGGCAATGATGGTCGAACGGGTATTTTTGCCAATATGAATCATTTTGGTACCGGTATCGGCCTGCTGGAAGTTACTGGTCAGGGCAACCGAATAAAACTCACCGACACTGTCATCCCCTTTCAGGATACAGGATGGGTATTTCCAGGTTACCGCCGAGCCGGTCTCGACCTGGGTCCAGCTGATTTTCGCACGGTTGTGGGCAATGCCACGTTTGGTGACAAAATTGTAGATACCGCCCTTGCCTTCTGAATTGCCGGGATACCAGTTTTGCACGGTCGAGTATTTAATCTGCGCATCGTCTAACACCACCAGCTCGACCACGGCTGCATGCAATTGATTTTCATCGCGCATCGGCGCGGTACAGCCTTCAAGATAACTGACATGACTGCCTTCGTCGGCAATGATCAGGGTGCGCTCAAATTGTCCGGTCTTGGCTTCATTGATGCGAAAATAGGTCGACAATTCCATAGGGCAGCGCACGCCCTTGGGGATGTATACGAAGGAACCGTCGGAAAAGACCGCCGAGTTCAAAGCCGCATAGAAATTGTCTTTCTGGGGCACCACCGAACCGAGGTATTTTTGCACCAGCTCCGGATATTCGTGCACCGCCTCGGAAATTGGGCAAAAGATCACCCCAACGTCGAGCAACTTCTGCCGAAAGGTGGTGCCGACCGATACCGAATCGAACACCATATCAACCGCCACGCCAGCCAAGGCGGCATGTTCGTGGGTTGGGATGCCGAGCTTTTCGTAGGTAGCTAACAGCTCTGGGTCAACCTCATCGAGCGATTTGGGCCGATTTTCTTCCATGCTTTTAGGCGAAGAATAATAGGACAGGGCCTGAAAATCGGGTTTCGGATAGGTCACATGAGCCCACTCCGGCTCGATCATCTCAGTCCAGGCACGAAAGGCCTTAAGGCGCCATTCGAGCAACCATTCCGGTTCATTCTTTTTGGCCGAAATCAGTCGGACGACATCCTCATCGAGACCTGCTGGGATGGTCAGAGACTCAACATCGGTAACAAAACCCGCCGAATATTCCGACTTCAGGTACTCTACAACTTCTTCATTCATGATTGGTGTCCTTATTACTGCTTGTCGATTTGCGCAAGCTGTTAACTGCTTCACTGAGACTAAGGATAGCGCCGTCGATGTCAGCTTCGGTCGTATAACGACCTAGGCTCAGACGCAGCGAACTGTGCGCCGCCTGATCACTTAGCCCCATTGCTTTTAATACAAAGGAGGGTTCTATGCTCGCCGAGGTACAGGCCGAGCCGGTTGATAACGCCAGATTACGGACGCCTAACATCAGCGCCTCGCCATCGACGCCGTGAAAACACACATTCAGATGGCCCGGCACACGCGGTGCAGCACCACCATTAATGGTCACATCGCCCAATTGCAGCAAGGCGTGCATCAGTCGATCGCGCAGCCCGGCAATACGCGTGGCTTCGTCACTAAAGCCAGCGTTGAGAATTTTGGCTGCGGCGCCCATACCGACTATTTGATGGGTCGGTAAGGTGCCCGATCTCATACCCCGTTCATGGCCACCACCCTGAATCTGAGCGACCAGGTTCAAGGGGCTGCGCCGACGCACATAGAGCGCACCCATACCCTTAGGGCCGTAAAACTTATGCGCCGACATCGACAGCAAGCTCACTTGGGCCGAGTCTACGTCAAGCGCTATCTTGCCAATGGCCTGCGCCGCGTCGACATGAAAGTAGATGCCTTTTTCGGCACAGAGTGCACCGATTTCATTAATTGGATTGCACACCCCGGTTTCATTGTTGACCGACATAATACTCACCAAGCGAGTTTGCTCGGTAATGACCGCCGCTACCGCTGCAGCGCTGACGGTGCCGCTGGCATCAGGGCTTAGGATGGTAACGGGATACCCTTTGGACTCTAGGTATTTGAGTGGATCGAGCACCGCCTTATGTTCGCTGGCGCAGCTAATCAAATGACAGTCGGCCGGGTCATAGTTTTCCGCCACGCCTTTAATCGCTAGATTGTTGGCTTCGGTTGCGCCACTGGTCCAGATAATCTCTCGGCTATCAGCCTGAATTAGATCGGCCACTTCATTGCGCGCATCCTCAACCGCTTCTTCGGCCATCCAGCCCAGCAGATGGGAGCGCGAAGCAGGGTTGCCAAATTCACCGTCTAGAGTTAGATAGGCCATCATTTTCTCGGCCACCCGAGCATCAACCGGCGTGGTTGCCGCATAATCGAAATATATTGGCCGCATCACTCCACCTGTGTCGTAACAATGGTTGCTTGGCTCTGACGGACCCGCTGCTGTAATTTAATGTTTTGGCGCTCATTAACCACTTGCATCTCGCTCCGATCAACCAGGTTCTGTAGGCTGATATGTTCAAGAAAACCGTGAATTTGTTGGCTGAGGTCCTGCCATAAATAATGGGTCAGGCAGACTTCTCCCTGCTGGCAACCGGTTTGACCGCCACACTTGGTGGCATCCATTGATTCGCTAACAGCGTCGACAACTGAGGCCACGCTGATTAAGGAGCGATCCCGGCTGAGCAAATACCCGCCACCGGGCCCGCGTACCGACGCCACCAAACCATATTTTCGTAATTTGGCAAACAGTTGCTCCAAATAGGACAAGGAAATACCCTGGCGTTCGGAGATGTCAGCAAGATTAATCGGGCCACTGTCCTCATTTAAAGCCAAATCCAGCATGGCGGTAACGGCATATCGACCTTTGGTTGTCAGTTTCATCCCAGTGTCCACTGCATAAGAGTGAGGGAAGTATAAATACCTGAGTAAAACAGTCAACTATTAACCGGGTAAAGGGCGTGACTTTTTAGCTGGCCGACCGCTGGGTGCTCAAATCGGCCGATTCCTGACGCCAATGACCTGCCCTTAACCCAGGCATGGGCATGGGCAGCAGGATCAGCGCAGCGATAGCAGGATCAGAGCAACGATAGTAGGATCAGCGCAGCAATAGTAGAATCAGCGCAACAATAGTAGAATCAGCGCAACAATAGTAGAATCAGCGCAACA
>Ga0307492_10001151_pt1 | contig 10985 bp, 10 predicted proteins | sample SI3LmetaG_FD_202365 | JGI IMG/M metagenome (GOLD analysis project Ga0307492, IMG submission 202365) | Sea-ice brine microbial communities from Beaufort Sea near Barrow, Alaska, United States - SI3L | ecosystem: Environmental > Aquatic > Marine > Coastal | place: USA: Alaska | collected 2017-05-06
AAAAGAAACTCAGAAAATTAGAGAAATAGCCCATAGTATGATGTCATACTACATCTCATCACCAAAGAAAATCGCATTCATCAACAGTTTATTGGTGCCGTACCAGAAGGCTCTAAAGTTTTGATTGTCAGTAAAATAAATAACGTTTCCTCTTCCCATACTTCGTTGTTTATAGGCTGAGGTGTTACTTAACATACTCAAATTTGGTTTTGAGATATAACCCGCTAATAAAGGGTTTTCTGTATATTGAATAGGGTTTTTATAACTGTCTTTATCTGCTTCCATAAACAAGGTAGAGTTTCTAAAAACGGGTAGCGTTGCATTTTTATACCCAAATGCAATAGGGTGAGAGCGGTCTAGTTTGGTTTCAAAAATAGCACCACCTATCACTTGTGCACCTCGATAATCGCCTACTTGTTCAAATGAGATTGCTTTGGCAGAATCCTTCTTCGTTTCAAATTTAATTTTCATCAGCTCGCTTGAGTTCAACCATTGCCCTGTGTTTTTATATGCGATTAACGTGCCTCCATCTTGCACCCATTCTTTAATTTTCTCGGTAGTATTTTTATCAAAAGCACTTCCCCAACTGTTTGGAATAATGAGATCTGTATAACGGCTCAAATCTGTTCTGCCTAGATTTTTGGTGTCCAGCTTGGTAATATGCATATCGTAGCGCGTATCAAAAAGATGCCAGATCTCTCCAGCGTCATACGGCGTAATCCCATCCCCAATGATCATGGCGACTTTAGGTTGCTCCAGCGCTCTAAACTGATTACTCCCCAGATCAATCCCTTGCGTCAAGCCTGTGGTTACTCCCGTAATAGTCACATTAGTTTCTTCGGAAATGTCACGGATTATTTGACTTACTTCACTTGCAGACATCTCTTGATTTTGTACTGGAATCATAATAGATCCGTAGTCATAGGTTTTTCCGTCTACCGTAAAAGGTTTCATTCCTACTTTGGCGCGCAATCCACTTGCTAAAATCTGGTTGAGGGCTTTAGGTGCGTAGTAATCATGCCACTCCATTATATAGGCGTAGTTAGAGGCGTTCACCAAGTCAATGGCTGGCTTCTCAAGCTTTATTATTTCTGTACCTGCCTGGCTCGTATTGCCATTCTCTGTATAGTCTAGGTTAAAGGCTAAAGGAAATGACCAAGCACTAATGTCATAAAACAAACTATCCTTAAACTTCGTTCGCTTTTCAAACATCGCGTTAATTAATCTAATTTGTTTTTGATTTTTAGGAACTACATACGCCGCACCTTTTCGGTACTTTTTACCTTCTATGGTTGCATCACCTTTCAATTCGTGAACAGTGATTTTGTGACGTTTTAATATTTCGGCTAAATGATATGCTTTGTTCGCATCTTTCTCATCACCAAAAACAATGGCACTGGATTTACCTTGGTTTCTTGCTTCTTTGAAAAACTGGCGTTGGTAATCCAAAATTTCGGTGCGCATATTTTGAGCAGCTTCTAAGGTGGACAAAGCGGCTGTAAATTGGTTGCGAATGGTAAACGGAAACGTCAATATCCCATTGTCAGTTTCTTGTGCATGGCCTCGTGAAGAGGCTTGCTCAAAGAGAATCCCAATGCTTCCATTGATATCTGGAAAGGTGCTTCCTTTTCCGTAGTAAAAATCGTCAAAGCTTTCTTCTGTATAATAAAAACTACCAATTTTATCTAAAGCCTTAGCGTGAAATTTAGCAATATCACCTGTTAAGTCTTGGTTCTTCTGAGGTGTTAATGGATGCGTTCTTGAAGGAATTCCTGGCTGAAAAAAGAAACTTGCGTTAGATCCCATTTCGTGATGATCTGTCAAAATGTTAGGATACCAATCGTGAAATGTATTGATGCGCGCACGACTTTCAGGAAGTTGTACAGGCAACCAATCCCGGTTCATATCAAACCAATAGTGGTTGGTACGACCTCCTGGCCATACTTCATCATACTCGCGATCATTAGGATCTGGATTAATGTTTTGTGACTTATGCATATTTGCCCAATAGGCAAAACGTTGCAATCCATCTGGGTTATAGGATGGGTCAAGTAAAATGATGGTGTTGTTTAATAGGTCTTTCATCTTAGGCCCTTGTGCCGCTGCTAAATAATAAGCCAAAGCAAGGGAGGCGTTAGATCCGCTTGATTCGTTACCGTGGATAGAAAAGCCTTGATAGACAACTATTGGCATTTCCGAAGTATTTTGAGATGCGCCATTGCTTTCAGTTAAGGCAAGGTGGTTTTGCTTTATGGTATCTATATTGTTATGATTGGTGGGACTCGTAACCGTAAGTAGGAGTAGCGGTCTGCCTTCAAAGGTTTTGCCTCGATCTTCTATAGTGATCCGATTACTGGCGGCAGCAACAGCGTACATATATTGCACTAACTTATCGTGAGAAATATGCCAATCGCCTATTTGATGACCAATAACCTGCTCTGGAGTCGGGATATTTTTATCATAAGTGACGTCACTTGGAAGGTAGTATTCTAGATCAACTTGGTAGTCTTGTGCGCTACTCAAATAACTAACTAAGAGTAGAAGGATTGGGAAGATATTTTTCATCCTTTAAAAATAGTGAAAAAGAATACGAGTGCAAACTAGAATTAAAGAAGATGAATTTAGAATCTTAATACAGAAACCTTGGGGAGGTAGGAAAACACTTTATTTTTTATGATTGACAATTCTATCACCCTCATCTTGTCAAGGGGCAACAAATGTACTTCGTCAGGCTCCTTTTAATCATTATAAAATTTCAGAAACAAAAAACCACTTCTTTTCAGAAGTGGTTCTCATATGAATTAGTTTTGGTTTCTATTTATATATCGTCAAAATCGATATCTGTAAAACGACTTCCTGCCGGTTGGTCGAGTGTAGCTCCTGCAGATGCTGCAGAATCTGGTGCTCCTGGTGCTACATTAGCATCAGCAACTGGTGCTGCTTCGCTAACTGCCGCAACCTCTGGCTTCGCTTCTCTTACATAGTCCTTTTGGTGACGCTCACTTATTACTTCTTCTCCTTTTTCATCAATCACGTATTGAATCATCTCATTTACGTTCTCTTTAAACTCCATAAAATCTTCTTTATACAGATAGATTTTGTGTTTTTTATAGTGAAAAGAACCATCATCGTTAGTAAATTTCTTGCTCTCTGTGATAGTTAGGTAGTAATCTCCTGCCTTTGTAGATCTTACATCAAAGAAGTAGGTACGTCTTCCCGCACGCATTACTTTGCTAAAAATCTCCTCTTGCTCCATCGAATAATTATCGCTCATTTTTTTTGTTTTGTTATTTGATTGTTCAAATCTAAAAAAAAATGTCACAAACTAACCCTATTTTATATTTCTTTTTCAAGAAGTTGTTTTGCATACAACTCCTTGTAATAGCCGTCTTTGTTTACAAGTTCATTATGAGTTCCTTGCTGTAAGATGCTACCGTCTTCTAGCACTATAATTTTATCAGCATTTTTTGCAGACGAGACTCTGTGACTAACGATAACCACCGTTTTGTTTGATGAAATTTTATTGAGGTTTGTCAGGATCTCTTCTTCTGTCTCTGTGTCTACTGCAGAAAGGCAATCATCAAACAATAGTATCTCTGGATCTTTGATGATGGCTCTGGCAATTGCCACTCTTTGTTTTTGACCCCCACTTAAGGTGATACCTCGTTCACCTAGAATGGTATCGTAGCCTTTAGAAAAACCAAGAATATTGTCGTGAACCGCTGCTTTTTTAGCCGCTTCAATCACTTCTTCATCAGTTGCATTTTCTTTTCCGAACTTAATATTGTTACGTATCGTATCACTAAACAAAAATGCATCTTGTGGCACGTAGCCTATATTATTTCTCAATGCATTTAAATTGAGGGCGGCAATGGTTGTGTCTCCAATTAGTAAAGTGTTTTCTGGAACATCATACAGTCGACCTATCAGTTCAAGGATAGTAGATTTTCCAGATCCTGTATTTCCAATAATTGCTAATGTCTCACCAGGATGAACCGTAAAAGAAACATTTTTTAACGCCGTGATATTGGTATCATCATACGTAAATGATAGATTTCTCAATTCTATTTTCCCTGTGATAAGCGTTTCCACTTGTGTATGGTTTACAATTTCTGGCGCTGTATTTAAAAACTCATTTATTCTTTTTTGAGAGGCTTCAGCTTGCTGTACCATAGAGGTTACCCAGCCTACCACTGCTACTGGCCACGTGAGCATATTTACATAAATTAGGAATTCTATGATGGTTCCTATTTCAGTAATCTGACCATTTATGTATCTAGATCCTCCTATATAAATTACCAGAATATTACTTAACCCAATTAACAAAATCATTAAAGGGAAAAATAAGGCTTGTACGCGAGCTAGATCTACGTTCTTTTCTTTACTAGTTTCTGCTAGGTCTGCAAATTGTGTGTTGATTGCTGGCTCAATACCGTATGCCTTAATCACAGAAATCCCGCTAAAGCTCTCCTGAGTAAACGTAGTTAGCTTTGATAAATACTGTTGGACAACCGTACTTTTTTTATGAATAATACGGCTTAATTGGTAAATAGCCACAGACAATATAGGGAGTGGAGCAATCGCATATAATGTTAATACGGGTGCTTGAGAAAACATGTACGAAATCGTGACAATAAATAGGGTAATTGTAGTGGTACTATACATCAAAGCGGGACCTGTATACATCCTCACTTTAGAGACGTCTTCACTAATCCGGTTCATTAAATCTCCTGTGCGGTTTTGTTTATAGAAACTTAAAGAGAGTTTTTGATAATGCTGGTATACATCGTTTTTCAAGTCGTACTCAATATAACGAGAAATGACTATAAACGTTTGACGCATCATAAAAGTGAAAAATGCCGACAGTATGGTAGCCCCGAGGAGAATTAGTACTCCTTCTTGTAATCCAGCTTTCATAATTTCTTCGGAAATATTCCCGTCTAGATAGTCCTTAATAAAGTTGACACTATCGCCAATCTTCATAGGTACCACCAACTTAAACACCGTAGCGATTATTGTAATTATAAAACCAAGAACTAGGCGTCCTCTGTATTTCTTAAAATATGTATTAATGCGTCTTAGTTCTTTCATAAAACTTGTAAGTAGCTAGCCTTGTAACTTTGTGCTAAAACAAAGATTGTCAAATCACTAGCGAAATAATTTATTAACAAATTCGCAATTTATATACTACTGTATTGCGAATTGCTTGATTATAATGTAATTTTGCGTGCCCTTTTTAAGGATGACCTAAACTTAAAGATATGACAACAGACGTAGTACAAGCAAATGAGCTTCATAAAATAGACCCGGTATTCGGTCAACTGTCTTTTGATAATCACGAGCAAATTGTATTTTGCAATGACAAAGATACTGGTTTAAAAGCAATAATAGGAATCCATAATACCGTTTTAGGACCTGCCTTAGGAGGTACCAGAATGTGGAATTATAATAGTGAATGGGATGCTGTAAATGATGTCTTGAGACTCTCAAGAGGGATGACTTTTAAGTCGGCAATCACAGGATTAAACTTAGGAGGTGGTAAGGCCGTTATCATAGGAGATTCAAAAACACAAAAGACACCAGAGTTGATGTTAAAGTTTGGTGAGTTTGTGCACTCACTAGGAGGTCGATACATTACTGCAGAAGATGTAGGGATGGCTACAAGTGACATGGATCTTGTGCGCACCGTAACACCTTACGTTACGGGTATTTCTGAAGAAAAAGGGGGCGCAGGTAACCCTTCTCCAATAACTGCATATGGTGTGTTTATGGGGATGAAAGCTGCTGCTAAGTATAAGTTTGGTAGTGATCTACTAGAAGATAAGGTGGTTTATGTTGAAGGAATAGGGAATGTGGGAGAATCCCTTGTGGAGCACTTAACTAACGAAGGAGCAAAAGTGGTGATTGCAGATATCAACCAAAGCCGTCTAGAAGAAGTGAGAGATCGCTACAGTGTAGAAATTTACAGAGGCAACGACTTGCACGCAGAACAAATGGATATCTATGCGCCGTGTGCGCTAGGAGCGACTATAAATGACACAACCATTAACAAGTTAAAAGCGAAGGTAATTGCCGGAGCGGCTAACAATCAACTAGAGAACGAAGTAAGCCACGGAAAAATGCTGCAGGCCAAAGGGATTGCGTACGCACCAGATTTCTTGATCAATGCCGGCGGCATTATTAATGTGTATGCAGAGCTTGAAAACTACGGTAAACAAGAAATTATTAGAAAAACAGAAAATATCTATAATACGACCTTAGAGATTTTCAGTAAAGCTGATAGTTTAGGCTTAACAACACATCAGGCTGCAATGTCGATTGCACGTTCTCGTATTGAAGCAAGAAAAGCAGAAAATAAATAAGGGTTTTAAGGAATAAATAACCTTATATTTGCAGCCCATAAGAAACCCTTATGGCTGTTAGTTAAACTCAATTTTAATATTAAATTGAATCGCTAAACAAATCCCACGGAAGCGTGTGATATCATATAGACCCAATGTTCGGATTTGTACTATTTCCGAAGTAAAAAAGTTCTTTTAAATATGCTCACCAGAAGACATATACGTATTAAAGTTGTGCAATCTATTTATGCTTTTGATCAGACCGAAAATCGTGATCTGGACAAGCAAGAAAAGTTTTTGCATTATAGTATAGACCAAATGCACGACCTATATGTGCTTTTATTGCAGGTGCTTGTAGAAATGCAAAAACACCAAGAGGCATATACAAAAAAATCGCAGCTGAAGCATCTTGCTACGGACAGCGAGAAAAACCCAAGTAGAAATTTTATTGATAATAAACTGATTGACCTGATAGCACATCATCAAGGGCTTCAGGAAACGGTGCATAATAGAAAGTTAGATTACTGGTCGCTAGATGATGAGTATATTTCGATTTTATTGAAAGACTTACGTCAGCGTGATTTTTACACCAACTACTTAAAACTTAAAGACCCGAGCTTTACAGATGATAAGGAGTTTGCGGTGTTAGTTTACAAAGAGGTGATTGCACCTAACGATAAACTATATGAATATCTAGAGGACAAACGTCTTACTTGGGTAGATGATTTTGCAATCGTGAACACTGCCTTAGTAAAGGTGCTTAACAAACTAAAGGAGACAAATGCAGAGTCTTCTTTAATCCCAGATTTGTATAAAAATGAAGAGGATCGTGATTTTGCGACTACATTGTTTAGAAAAGTAGCGCTGAACGACGAGAAGTTAGCAGAAATGATTGAGGGTAAAACTCCTAATTGGGACCAAGACCGAATTGCTGATGTAGATATGATTATTATTAAAATGGGAATAGCAGAGTTTTTATATTTCCCGTCTATTCCTACAAGAGCGACTATCAATGAGTACCTAGAGATTGCTAAAGAATATTCTACTCCTAAGAGTAGTATCTTCATCAACGGTATTCTTGACAAGCTAGTTAAGGAGTTAGCTGCATCTGAAGAACTTAATAAAATAGGGCGTGGGCTTCTGTAAAAGCCAAAAAAAATTCTTACTTTTACGTTTTTAAAAAATAAATATGTTAATTATGAAAAAATCAATTTTATTAGTAGCAATACTAGCGGCATTCACATTTACTTCTTGTAAGGACAATGCAGCAGACAAAGTAAACGTAGAAAATGTAGCAGAAGCTGCAGATCGCGATGCAACAGCAGGTAACTTTCCAAAAATGGAATTTACGCAAACAACACACGATTTTGGAAATATCGTACAGGGTACTCCAGTTGAGCATAAATTTACTTTCACAAATACAGGGAATGCTCCTTTAGTTATTGTGGATGCAAAATCTAGCTGTGGATGTACAGTACCAGAATTTACTAAAGAACCAGTTGCACCAGGTGCTACAGGAGAGCTTTTAGTAAAATTTAATGGTAGCGGTAAAAACCAGGTAAGCAAAGCAGTGACTATTACTGCAAATACTGCTGCTGGTAAAGAAACGTTAACAATCAAAGCTTTTGTTGAAGCTAAGGATGGAGCTGCAGGAAGTAGCGTTATTCAATAAGCTAACAACATAACAATAGACCAAATGGGAGATATCACGAGTTTTTTACCAATGATCCTTTTATTTGCAGTGATGTATCTTTTCTTGATACGTCCGCAAATGAAAAAGCAAAAGAAAGAGAAAAGTTTTGCTAAAGAGTTGAAAAAAGGAGATAAAGTAGTCACTAAAAGTGGACTACACGGTAAAGTACTAGATCTTAATGCAGACGGAACTTGTATTATAGAATCTGGAGCGGGAAAATTAAAGTTTGAAACTTCAGCCATATCAATGGATATGAGTGCGAAGATGAATGCACCGCTAATTATCAAAGAGAAATAATCTCATTTAACAAATAGTAAAACCCGCTTCTTATTTTTAAGAAGCGGGTTTTTTGTGCGATGTATTTTGGTTATTGAGTAATTAGATTTTCTCTGTCATTGCAGAGAAACAGGCTTTTATAGACTTAAGAAAATAAGTGCTCTATCTCTATGACGCGTTGGTGCATCTACAATTAGATTGGTATTACCGTAACACCAATTTCCTCACCACTTCTTTCTGCATCTTACCATTTAACAGGTCAATAATCTTCAATTTACCGTAGCTTAATTCTTCACGTAATACAGAAGAGCTCAATGAAACATATAAGGTGTCACGGTCAAGAACAACTCCCGTTGTATACTTAACTATAGGTGCGCCCATTACAGATTCCCAAGCTTGTGCGACAGACACTTGGTCTAAACCTTTATCTAATCTATTGGAAGCTATAAACTCCTGTACGACACTCTTAATATCACGTTCCCCGTTTTTTCTTTTTGCCATCTTTAGTGCCCACCTAGGTGGGTATATTATTTAGTTTTAAGTGAGAAAGGAGTAAATGTCTTGTAGGTAAATACCTTGCCATCTCTGTTCTTTACTCGCATTTTATCACTGCTTAATTCTAGTATTTCTTCTTCCCAAGCATCGTAGGGAGTTTTGTACGCCAGTATGAACTCGTCGCCTTGTTCTAGGGAGAATTCTTCTGTGGCGCTATTCTTTATAAAGCTCCCGTCAAACTGTGGTTTTACTTTGCTTCGCGTTCCGTTGCTTCCATTTAATTCGATAAAATCTACAACTGCATTTACGGTATAATCTCTTTCTGTGCCGTCTTCTAAGGTCACGCTCGTGATTTCCCAGTAGCCATTTAAGTCTTCGGGTTGCATAGGGGAGGAGCAGCTGGTGAGTATAGCTGTCGCGAAAATAACAAGGGTGCAAATGCTGTTCAGTTTCATTCTTATTTTATTATACCGTCTTGCGGATTTATTACTTATTTACAACTTAAAAAATTTATAACTCTGACTTACCTTTTTTACTACAGCTTCTGTTCTGTCTGCGTGAGTATCGCTTATAAAAAGTTGGCCAAAATTCTCATCATCTACCAGTTTAATAATATGAGCCACGCGTGCTTCATCTAGCTTATCAAAAATATCATCTAACAACAGAATAGGATGCACCTTATGTACATTTTTGATAAAATCAAATTGCGCTAGTTTTAAAGCGATCAAAAATGACTTCTGTTGTCCTTGACTCCCAAATTTCTTTATAGGATGGGTATCAATGCTAAACACAAGATCGTCCTTGTGCGTACCTATAGAAGTATACTGAGACATCTTGTCTTTGTTTACATTTTGCTGCAAGAGTGTCACCATCTCACCATCTGCAAGTTGACTTTTATACTCAAGCCCGACGGTTTCGTTTCCACTAGAGATGGCGGCATACTTTTCTAAAAAGATAGGCGTAAACTCTTTTAAAAACTCCGTTCTGCTTTTATGGATGCGTTTGCCTAGTTCGCTTAATTGCGCATCATAGACGGCAAGTGTGTCTTTATTCCAGGCATTGTTTACTGCAAAATATTTTAATAAAGAATTTCGCTGCACTAGTATTTTGCCATAAGCAAGAATGTCCTTAAGGTAGTGAGAATTTCCTTGAGAAATCACACCATCCATAAATTTTCTACGAGTTTCGCTTCCTTCTACGATCAAGTCTCTATCTGCGGGTGATATCATCACAAGGGGTAAAAAACCTATGTGGTCACTAAATTTAGTGTATGCCTTTCCATTGCGCTTTATTACTTTTTTTAGGTTCTTTTTTGCACTCACCACTATTTTTTCTGGACGTTCTGCTTTGATGTATTGTCCTTCGACAACGAAGAATTCTTCACCATGTCTTATGTTTTGTCCAGTGATGGGATTAAAATAACTTTTGCCAAAACTTAAGTGATAGATTGCATCCAGCGCATTCGTCTTTCCCACACCATTATGACCTGTAAAACAATTAATGTTTGGGTCAAACTCAAAAGTTTGGGCTTCAAAGTTTTTATAGTTTATAAGGGAGAGGCTTTTTAAAATCATAGAAATCAGTAGTTTGCAGTGATACAGGTATTGAATGATTCCTGTTTCCGAAGCAAAAAAAGTAGACTGCAAAATATCTAAAAATAAGGAATAATTTATCTTTTAAATTGATATAAAAAATTTATTTTTGCTCCTCATTAAACAACATTATGGCTACATATAAAAAAAGAGGATATAAACCAAAGACGAAGGTTGAGAAGCAAGACGATCTTGAGGATGGAAGTGCAACGGCAGAGGTTTTTAACACCTTAGACGAAGGGGCATCGAGAACCGAAGCTTGGGTTGAGAAGAACCAAAAAGTAATCTTGGGGATTGTTGGTGTAGTAGCCATCTGCGTATTAGGTTATTTAGCTTTTGATCAGTTTATCCAGAAGCCTAAAGAGGCGGAGGCATCAAACGAGATTTTCCAAGCACAAAAATATTATGAGCAAGCCTTAACGGCAGAAGCTTCAGATTCTTTATACGTGCGTTCACTAAATGGTGGTGAAGGTAAATTAGGAATGCTTGACATTATTAGCGAGTACGGAAGTACAGAAGCAGGAAATATGGCAAAATACTATGCTGGTGTTTCTTACTTAAATATGAATGATTACTCTAACGCAATTA
>Ga0307492_10001152_pt1 | contig 10980 bp, 8 predicted proteins | sample SI3LmetaG_FD_202365 | JGI IMG/M metagenome (GOLD analysis project Ga0307492, IMG submission 202365) | Sea-ice brine microbial communities from Beaufort Sea near Barrow, Alaska, United States - SI3L | ecosystem: Environmental > Aquatic > Marine > Coastal | place: USA: Alaska | collected 2017-05-06
CGTCACTTGGATTTATAGCGCCATTACCGCGATCAGGGTGTTGTCCTGCGCGAAAACCAGAGTAGGCAACCGCCATTGTTTCACCGTGTAGTAGACTCTCAGTAGATTGTGTAAACGTTTCCTTTGCTTGAACTGGCGATAATAGAAGTAATGTAATTAGCGGTATTGTAAGGCGAGAAAAGAATGTAAATAACGTTCGAATATTGCATATTATTGGTATTGATTTTTGAATAGTAGATATGTTGGATGTGGTCATATAAAACTCTATTGATTAAGAAATAAATGTTTAAACTTTGTTGTTTGTAAAGATAGTTATCTATAGAAAATAAATGACATGAGCTGAAAATAAATACAACAAATAAAAGTTAAGGTGGGCTTGTGAAGAGGTGAAGCGTATTTTAAGTCAATACGCTGTTTACACCTAAATCGGAAGTAAGCGTTCTCTATAGCTGTAAAACCATATGCATAAGTTTCTTTCTCAATACATATTTACTGACGTGGCTTGAGTATAAGTGTCGTTTTTATCGCAAGGCTAGTCCATCTTGCCTCGTTTTGATTGCGATACATTCCAGTTCCCTTATTGTTGCTTTTAATATTGCTAATAAATAATTGTAAGCAAATGAGCTGCTGTAATTAGTTTGGAGCTTCTATCGCATGAAGAATAAATATAGTAACAATAGGTCACTGTTGATCTTAGTATTAATATTGATACCAGCATTAATTATCGGTCGACAGTTAATTAACGACAAAGACATTAATCAGCCGCACGGTACTAAATTATCTATTGCTGATAATAACGCTACTAATAAGATTGGCTATTTCCAACATAATACCAATGTAGTTTGGGCAGTTAATGTCGGTGGTACAAAGTATGTAGGTGTTGATGGCATAACTTATGAAGCTGATTCATCGTTACCTTCTTTAATTGGGGGCGATATTGGCAATATTGAAACAATAAAAGGCTCTCAAGACAGTTTTATCTACCAATCTTTTCGCAGCGGTGACTTATCTATTAAGCAGCCGATGGAAGATGGTTTGTACGATATCATTTTTAAATTTGCAGAGCCTGAAGATAATGACATGGGAGCAAGAGTCTTCAATGTTTTCGCCGAACAAAATCTGGTTATTAGTGATTTAAATGTACGACTTGCTCGAGATGGGAAGCATATATCTGCTTTAGCTCGAGCTATTTATGATGTCGAAATTGCGGATGGACAGTTAGATATAGATTTTAAAGCATCTCAAACCAGTAAAGGTCAGCCAATTCTTAATGCGTTGATCGTGCGTAAAAAAAATATTATGTCCGACCAATGGAAATTGGTATGGAATGATGAGTTTGATTATGAAGGCCGACCAGATCCAAATAAATGGACTTATGATATTTGGCCTGCTCGCAAAGTAAACAGTGAAGATCAAACCTACACAGACAGTATTAAGAACGTTCATGTAACAAACGGTAATCTCGTGATTACTGCTCATAAAGAAACACTGAATGATGCCGAATATACTTCTGGCCGAATTCATTCACAAGGAAAAGGTGACTTCCTTTATGGGCGTGTGGACGTTAGAGCTAAGTTACCTGCAGGCCAAGGAACTTGGTCAGCTATCTGGATGTTACCCAGTACCCCATTTAAATATTCAACAACGTGTAAAGAAAATGAAGATTGGCAAGGCAGTGCTACGTGTGACGCTTGGCCAAATTCAGGTGAAATAGACATCATGGAACACGTCGGTTACGACATGCAAACCATTCATGGCACCGTTCATAACAAAGCTTATTATTGGCAGAACTGGGAACAACGAAAAGGTAGTATCGAAGGTCAAAATGTTGAAGACGCTTTTCACGTTTATTCGGTCGAGTGGACGCCTGAAAATATCACCGTTTTCTTTGATAACACTCCTTATTTCTTTTATACCAATGAGTCTACTGGTTGGCGTGCTTGGCCTTATGACCACCCTTACCACATTATTTTAAATCTCGCTATTGGTGGTATGTGGGGAAGATCTGGCGGGCCAATCGACAACAGTATTTTTCCCGTATCAATGGAAGTTGACTACGTAAGAATATTTAAACCATTAACACAGTAAATTTTTAATATGGATGAGTGTAGCCATTCAGCCGCGTAAATTTATTCAATTATTAGATCAGATAAAAGTACCTTTAGTTTAGGTAGGAATTAAAAATGAAAATATGTAATACAAAGCACAATCAAGTAACGGGCGAATTTGTCACTATGGGTGATGAAAGATATTATGCCATCAATAATGTTAACAAAATGGTGCCCTTTTTTGTTAGCGTTATTTCTAATAGTGACCATTGGTTATTTGTTTCATCCACTGGCGGCTTAACCGCTGGGCGTGTATCTCCCGAGACTCCTTTGTTTCCTTATCTCACGGTAGACAAAATTCACGAGAGTGAGCTTAACACCGGTTGTAAAACCCTTTTACGTGTCGACACTGGCAGTGAAAAGGTTGACTGGGAACCCTTTAATCGTGAACATGAACTTCGTTTTAATATCACTCGAAACTTATACAAGAATGTTCTAGGTAATAAACTGTGTTTTGAAGAAATCCATAATGATTTGCAATTAGCCTACCGTTATACTTGGGTGACCAGTGATACTTATGGTTTTGTTCGAAAATGTGAGTTAGAAAGTTTATCTGAACAACCATTAAGTGTAGAAATAATTGATGGTTTTCAAAATATATTACCTGCTGGCACACCTCGCTTTACTCAAACAAATTCGAGTAATTTAGTGGATGCTTATAAGTGGACCGAGCTAGACGAAAGTTCAGGCCTTGCTTTCTTTACCTTATTTTCGGGTATTACTGATAGAGCAGAGCCGTGTGAATCATTAAAAGCTAATACGGTATATTGTCTTGGTTTAGATAAAACGAATATCTTACTGTCATCTGAGCAATTAGATGCTTTTCGACGTGGAGAATCTGTTGAACAAGAGTTAACCAAACGTGGTATTCGTGGTGCATTTTTAGTCAATACGACGATAGAGCTCGCACCTCATACCAATAAAGAATGGCAATTTGTTGCAAATATAGAACAGAGCCAAAGTCAGTCTGTCGCCTTACGTCGTGAACTTAGAGATACCGAAAACCTTGATAAAAACATACAGAGCTCTATTGCCCAAGGTTCTGACGAATTAGCCCGTATTATGGCTTCTGTTGATGGATTTCAATTAACAGGTGAAGAAAATGTTTCTGAACATCATTATGCGAATGTTTTGTTTAATGCATTGCGCGGCGGCATTTTTGATGACCAGTATATGATCTCGCTACATGATTTCTCTACAACCATAGATTTATTCAATCATGAAGTTTATCAACGTAATCAAGCATTCTTAGAAAGCTTACCTGAAAATATTAATTTCACTGATTTACTCGAAAAAATCAAAGCGACAGGCGACAGTCAACTTGAAAGGTTAAGTGCTGAATACTTACCTATTTCATTTGGTCGACGCCATGGTGATCCAAGTCGTCCATGGAACCAATTTGCGATTAAATTAGTCGATGAAAATAACAACCGCCTGTTAACCTACCAAGGAAACTGGCGAGATATCTTCCAAAACTGGGAAGCGTTAACTTATAGCTATCCAGAATTTATTGAAAGTGTTGTCGCAAAATTTGTAAATGCTTCGACGATGGACGGCTATAACCCATACAGAATTACCAAAGAAGGTATTGATTGGGAAGTGGAAGAACCTGATGATCCATGGAGCTATATTGGCTACTGGGGTGACCATCAGATTATCTATTTACAAAAAATGCTTGAACTGTCGAACCAATTTCATCCAGATAAACTGACTGAAATGTTACGTAAAACAATTTTTAGTTATGCCAATGTGCCTTATCGCATAAAGTCGTTTGACGCCTTAGTTGAAGACGCTAAAAGCACCGTGACTTACGATGAAGCTCTATCGCTTAGTATTGAAAAACGTGTAGAAAAGATAGGTGCAGATGGTAAGTTGGTACTTGACGCTAATGGCGAAGTTTATCAAGTTAACTTGTTTGAAAAGTTATTAGTTCCTTTGCTCTCTAAACTAGGTAACTTAGTGATTGATGGTGGAATTTGGTTAAATACCCAAAGACCTGAGTGGAATGATGCAAACAATGCCTTAGTTGGGCAAGGTTTATCTATGGTTACGCTATGTTACCTGCGTCGTTATGTGTGTTTCTTTCAAGAATTACTCGTCAATGAAAGCCAAGATGTTGAGCTTTCAGCTGAGGTAAATCAGTGGTTAGTAGAAACGGCTACCGCATTGAATAAATTAGTGTCGAAATTAACAGCTGAACCTGTTAGCCCAAAAATACGCTTTGAAAGTATTGCTGAACTTGGTTTGGCTGCAAGTACCTATCGTGAAACCATTTATAAGCAAGAAGGGTTTAGTGGTCAAACATCACAAAAAATCAGTCAAATTTCTTCAATGTTAAATGATGCTTTAAAAGCCATTGAACATACGATTGAAACAAATGAACGCGCTGACGGACTATATAACGCTTATAACCTATTGAGCTTAGAAAACGAGACTTCTACAGTAAAAAACTTGTATCCAATGCTTGAAGGTCAAGTTGCGGCATTAAGTTCTGGTGTATTAAAACCTAAAGAAGTCGTCTCAGTATTAGAAGCCTTATTTGCAAGTGATGTTTATCGTCCTGATCAAAAAAGTTTCATGCTTTATCCTGACCGAAAACTACCTAGCTTTCTAGAAAAAAACTGTGTGTCTGCTGAGCATGTTGAAAGCAACGCTTCTTTACAGTTAATGCTTGAGCTGGGTGACGAACGTATTATTTTACGAGACCTAGATGGCGAGTATCGCTTTAACCCAGACATAACCAATAGTAATGTTTTACAAGATCAGTTAACTGAACTTAGTAAAAAATACCCACGTGCATTGACTGATGATAAAGCAGCGATTTTCGACCTTTATGAATTAACTTTCAATCATCAAGCCTTTACCGGGCGTTCAGGTGGCATGTTTGGTTTTGAAGGTTTAGGCAGTATCTATTGGCACATGGTTTCTAAGTTGATGTTAGCCGTCGAAGAAAACTTCTTTACTTGCGTAGAGCAAGGTGAAAGTGAAGCATTAACGACGCAAATTGCCAGTTTATATTATCGTGTTCGTGATGGTATCGGCTTTAACAAAACGCCATTAGAATATGGTGCCTTCCCGATGGACCCGTACTCACACACACCTAAACATTCTGGTGCACAACAACCCGGTATGACTGGGCAAGTTAAAGAAGAAATACTGACGCGCTTTGGTGAGTTAGGACTTCGAATTAAGGAGGGACAAGTTTCTTTTGTTCCTAGTCTATTGCAATCATGTGAATTTATTCAAGAATCAAAATCGTTCCGTTACCTTGATGTTAACGAGCAGTGGAAAGAAATCGATGTATCAGCAATGGGACTCGCTTTTACTTGGTGTCAGGTTCCTATTGTTTACCAGCTTAATGATGATGTTGAATCTTCATTAACAGTGACCTATAGCGATGGCAAGCAACAAACGTATTCACAATTGGGCTTATCTGCAGAAGAAAGTACTGAAGTATTTTTGAGAAGCGGTCAAATTCAGCAAATAACACTCACGATATCAACGGATCATTTATTTCATTAATGACTATTTGAAATAGTAAATAGGTTGGTTAATTAAAGAAGGTGCGATAACGCGTGCCTTCAATAACATATTAATGCACAACGAAAACTTTCGGAGACGAACATGTCGAGTAAATATAACAAACATATGTCTTTGGCTGGAATGAATGTTGGTCATTCTTCTCGCAAAGCATTACAAAATGGCGTTACTAACGTTCTTGATAATAAGATACATGGTATTTCCTTTAGTCCTTATACAGAAGGGCAAGGGCCGGGAACTATTATTACAGAAGATCAAATAAAAGAACGTATGGCTGTTATTTCGCAAAACATTAAATGGATCCGTTCTTTTTCTTGTACTGATGGTAATGAAAATATTCCAAAAATTGCGAAACAACAAGGTTTGAAAACTTTAGTGGGTGCGTGGTTAGATGACGATTTAGAAAACAACGAAAAAGAAATTAATAATCTCATTGAAGTAGCTAAACAAGGTTATGCAGACATCGTTGCTGTTGGTAATGAAGTTTTACTGCGTGAAGATTTAACTGAAGCGCAATTAATCGACTACATTAATCGTGTTAAAGCCGCTTTACCAGGTATCGAAGTAGGTTATGTCGATGCTTATTATGAATTTGAAGTACATCCTAATGTTACCGATGCTTGCGATTTGATTTTAGCTAACTGTTACCCATTTTGGGAAGGTTGTGCGCTTGAGTACTCAATCCTTTACATGAAAGACATGTATCAACGCGCAATTAAAGCAGGTAATGGTAAAAGAGTTATTATTACCGAAACAGGTTGGCCAAATGAAGGTCCAGAAGAGTGGGGTGCGGTACCGTCTTATGAAAACGCCATAAAATACTTTTTAGGTACCTATCAATGGGCAGAAGAAGAAAATATTGATGTATTCTATTTTTCATCATTTGATGAAGTTTGGAAAGTTGAAGATGAAGGTGGCGTTGGCGCGCATTGGGGCATTTGGGACAAAAGCGGGAATTTGAAATATGTTTAAGCACCACAGTGATAAAGTAGCAACAATTGGTTCGATGAGCTTGATTCATGCAAATGCTATCTGTTATTCAGGTTACCGTGAAGGGCAAAACCCAAGAGAAGGCATCTACCCAAGTTACGATGAAATTAAAGAAGATCTCCTTATTTTGAAAGAAAATTGGAGCTTCCTTCGAATTTACGATTGTGGCCCACATGCAGAACTTGTTTTAGATGTTATTAATACTGAGAAATTACATTTCAAAGTAATGCTTGGTGTAGATATTGCTGCTGAAATGAGTAACCCACATTGTCCTTGGGGAGCTGATTTTAGCGAAGAAGTCATTAGTGCAAATAGACAGAAAAACTGTGATGAAATTCATAAAATGATCAGACTTACTAAGAAGTATGACGACATTGTTTTTTCTGTTTCTGTTGGTAATGAAGCAAGTGTTGAATGGACCGATCACATGGTTCCAGTCGAAAGGTTAGTCAATTATGTTAAACAAATAAAAAAAGAAATTCATCAACCGGTAACTTTTTGTGAAAACTATGTCCCTTGGACTTATAAACTTGAACCATTAGTTGCTGAATTAGATTTTATTTCTATTCATACTTACCCTGCATGGGAGTATAGAACGATGGAAGACGCACTAGAATATACTAAACAGAATTATTATAGTGTGGCGAATCATTATCCCGATGTGCCCGTTATCATCACTGAAGCTGGCTGGACAACAGCTTCAAACGGACGCGGTATTGAACCTTGGAATGCAAACGAAGAATTGCAAGCGCAATACTATGAGCAATTACTTGCGTGGACAACTGAAGAAAAGATTTTGACCTTTGTTTTTGAAGCCTTCGATGAGCCATGGAAAGGATCCCCTGATCCACTTGAGCCTGAAAAGCATTGGGGATTATTTAAGGTTGATCGCTCACCTAAGTTAGTAATGAAAGATATCTATCCAAACAAGATTATAAATATTAACAAGAATGATGCAGTAGCTTAGTTAACGATAAATTTTAAAGCTTAATAAATTAGATCCTCAATTATTTTTACTGTAACAATTCGCAGTGACGATGATTGGGGATTTTTAGTTTTGTGTGTCTCGCTCTGAAATGAGTTTGCACATTTCAGAGCGAGACACCGTTATTTTATAAGACAATTAGCATAGAGATCATATCTAACTTACAGACGTTATAATAAATAATGCCTTTTTCTGTGAATGAGTGACATTAAATAGTTGCAGTGCCACAAAACATAAAATAATTGCTATACATGTATCAAAGATTCGCCAGCGGAAAGGTGAACTCAGCAGCGATCGAAGTTTAGATGAAAACAATACCAAGCTGCCAAACCAAACAATAGACGAAAAACAAGCGCCAATTGCAAATTGAGCAGGGTTAGCTTGTAGCGCGCCAATACTGCCAAGCAACAATACAGTATCTAAATACACATGAGGGTTTAACAAACTAATTGCCAATGCGGTAAATGCAGTATGTCGCCAATCTATACTTACCATTTCAGTTAGATGTAGCCCTGAGCTTCCATTAATCGCCTTAACAATCGAACCAAAAGCTAAATATAGCAACATCAGGATACCTCCCCATGTTAACCAAGGTAATAGACTTGGCATCCACTCTTTTAATTCATTTGCTGCATACACGCCGATGATAATTAAAGTAGAATCACATATGATACATACTGCTGCTATAACAAGTCGATTAGCACCAGCCATACTGTGGCTCAACACCCAAATGTTTTGTGCTCCAATTGCTACAATTAAACTCAACCCTAGCGCCATACCTGAAAAGAAAGACATCATTTTTATTCCAATATTATAATCTGCAACTCATTAATAAACCTATCTAACTAGTACAGTAGTTTTTGTGGCTTGAAGATTAAATGGATTATTGATATGAGTATAATGAATAATTTTACTGGTATATATTTAAAGCTCATGATTGATTACCGATTGCGGCATACGCTTTCTAAGGTAGTTTCCGAGGGAGGCTTTGAAAAAGCATCTAAAAAACTATTTATTACCCAATCGGCGGTAAGTAGGCGAATTTACCAGTTGGAGTCTACTATTGGCGGGCCTGTTTTAATACGTACTAAACCCCCTAAACCGACAGCAATAGGACAACGTTTACTCAATCATTTTCAACAAGTTTTGCAGCTTGAGCTAGCGTTAAATATACATACGACAGATGAAAGAATTGTTCAGGATACACCGTTAACTGTCAAGTTAGTCGCTAACACATACTCTCTTGCAACGTGGTTACCTGAGGCATTAGCCATTAACCAATCAGCATCAGGTTTAAACTTTAGATTAGAAATCATAACTGAAGATCAAACTTTCGCGCTTAAAGAATGAAAGATGGTGAGGTTATGGTGTATATTTGCACTAATGCTGGGCCAGTCAATGGCGGTACTTTAGGCATGTTACGTTACCAAGTTCTAGTAAGTCCTTCTTTTGTAAAACGCTACAATGTTTCATCTCTGCATCAATTGGCAAAATTGCCATGCTTAGTCTTCGATGAATATGATAAATTACAACACCAATTTCTTGCTGAAATAAGTGACTATACCCCGAAAAATACTCATATATGTCCTTCTTCTGAAGGTTTAAGCAAGCAATGATCGCTGGGTTAGGGTATGGATTACTCCCAACATTGCAAATTAGCAATTTATTGGAAACAGGATAACTCGTTAATTTAGCGCCAGAATATTTTCTTGATATCCCTCTTTATTGGCACAATTGGCAAACAGAAAGTCCTCAATTAAAAACACTTCAAAAGTTTGCAATAACCTTAGAAAAATAAAGGCTAGAGCCGATGTAATAAGTGCTATTATCTATTTTTAGCATTATTCATTTTTACGATGATTATTGACACTCAAAGTCCAACTTTATTTGAATATCTACAAATACTTTTATTGATCTAGCCGTTACTCATTAATAACTAATATAACTTGTTATATTAGCACGCTTTTTTATATCAATGAGATGAAACGGTCTTTATCAACGATAGGTAGGAATTTTTTATTCGACCATCTGTGGTGGAAGGGTTAGTATTACATCATATGATTTTGGAGAAAATATGTCTGATAACCCATTTCTACGTATAAGTAAATTTATTTCCAAAAAACCCTCGTACCTATTTTGGGCTCTACAAATAAGCTTTTGGTCTTTCGTTTCATTAATTAGCCTTGTTTCATTAACACTCTGGTATGTTCAAATCGATGTGGAACACCTTAACCACACCTTTTGGCAGTCTGTCGTTGGTATAGTATGTTCATTACCACTGTATTGGATTTTTATGAAGTGTTGGAATTCTGCTATTCTTACACGCGTTCTAATCAGTATTGTTTCAGTGATATGTATCTCTTTGATTTGGACATTGATAAGAGTAGAGCTTTACATAGAGCTAACGAGTTCTGATGGTCATTGGGATGAGTTTGGTGGTTGGTATTTTAGTAGTATATTTATCTTTTTCTGTTGGACCGGTTTTTTTCATGGCATTCGCTATTATCAACTGTTGCAGTTTGAACACACAATGTTGCTTTCCAAAGCTGCAGAAGCGAAAGAAGAGCAATTAAAAAGGTTGAACGCCCAATCAGTGGCACGCGATGCAAAAATAAAAATGTTGCGTTATCAACTCAATCCCCATTTTCTTTGTAATACACTCAATGCTATTAACTCGCTGATTGAATGTGAGGCGCCAGAAAAAGCGCAACTGATGACAGTTCAGTTAAGTAAATTTTTACGATATTCTTTAGACAATAACCCTGATACTAAAATAGCATTAGAATTTGAAATGATTGCCCTTAACTTATATTTAGAAATAGAAAAAACGCGTTTTGGTGATCGGTTAAAATTAGACATTAAAATTTCTGATGAAGCAAAGTCAGCATTAATTCCAAGTCTGTTAATACAACCTATTATTGAAAATTCAATGAAACATGTTATTGCCCAAAATGAAGACGGTGGCACAATCAGTCTATCAGCTGATGTGGTTGATGAAATGTTGGTGTTAGAGTTAAGCGATACCGGGGCAGGGAAAAGTGTTGATGGGAATAAAATGAAAGGAAAAACAAGCCGAGGTGTTGGCTTGCGTAATATAGATGAAAGACTTAAAGTGTTATACGCAGATGAGTATGCATTTAACCTTAATATTATTCCATCAGGGGGGTTAAAAACTATCATTAAACTTCCTTTTGAAATACGTGATGAAAATATACCTGCTAGCCAGTACCAAACTCAATAACGGTGAGTTCAATTTATGACTAAGTTAAGAACAATTATTGTGGATGATGAGCCATTAGCGCTTAATCTTTTACGTGCAAAGTTAAATAAAATTCCTGAAATAGAGATTGTAGCAGA
>Ga0307492_10001153_pt1 | contig 10977 bp, 9 predicted proteins | sample SI3LmetaG_FD_202365 | JGI IMG/M metagenome (GOLD analysis project Ga0307492, IMG submission 202365) | Sea-ice brine microbial communities from Beaufort Sea near Barrow, Alaska, United States - SI3L | ecosystem: Environmental > Aquatic > Marine > Coastal | place: USA: Alaska | collected 2017-05-06
AACCACTAATGGCACCACAGGTTATCGTAATGAACAATAGCGGCCAAACAGGTAATCCGTCTGGATTAGGGGCTAAAAAATCGTGGGCATGGTCGGTTGTAAAATAAGCAAAAAAGTCACCTGCTATTGGTAGGTGCGGCGCATCCATTAATAGCGCAATGGCAATCATTGATGTCATGACTATCATCAATAAGCCAAAAATTGGGTAAAAACGAGTGATGATTTTATCGATAGGTAACAAGGTAGCTAAAAAGTAGTAACCCAAAATCACCAGCACCCAAAACGTATTATTTGCAAAAAAGGTATCTTGGAATGCGTCTAGGTTACTTAATAAACCTGCTGGACTCATGATAAAAACCACGCCAACAAAAAACAGCAACATAGCGGTAAAAAGCAGCATCACACCTTTAAATACGATATTGTAATAGTGCCCGGCTATTTCAGGCAGACTTTTACCGTCTTCTTTAATGCTCATCACACCTGAGAAATAATCGTGAACCGCCCCGCCTAATACATTGCCTATCACAATCCAAACCAATGCCACTGGACCGTAAATCGCACCCAATATAGGACCAAAAATCGGCCCCACACCGGCAATATTTAAAAACTGAATTAAAAAAGCCCGAACAGGATGAATAGGCACATAGTCTACGCCCTCACTGAAACGACTTTGCGGGGTAGCAATAGTTGAGTCGATCCCAGCTTGTTTTTCAACAAATGGGCTATAAAATTTATAACCGAGGATCAAGATGGTGATACAGATAAAAAAGATGATCATTATTACGTATCTCTCTGGTTAGGGGATGCCTGATAAAGCGCAACAATCCCACGCTTCATTAACTGATTTAGCCGAATGACTTTTCAGCAGGCCAAAATTCTGACGGCAGAGTAACAAAGTTGAACCCAACAAAATATCAAAAAAGCCGACGATTAAAATTTGACTAACAAAAGATTATTCACCAAACAGAACGCGGCGCTAAACAGAGGTAAATATGAGTTCGCCAACGGTAACAATGACTCAATTAAAATCTATGTTTTGTTAACTCTAATAGCTCATACTCGATCTGACGGTTGAAAATAATAAGTTCTGACTCACCATGACAGACGGGAATGAACGAGGAACCGTCATTCGAGTAGACGTAGCCGAACGACTGCTTTGCCCAAGAAAGCGGACGTAGCGATTTATTGTGGTTTCGTCTGCTTTGAGCGAAAAGCGGACTTTAACTTCTGTCATTCTTAAGACAGCTGATCCGACAAAGCAGACCTTATGGAGGCCGATTTTCACAATTATTTTTATAGTCAGCTTGGACAAGAGCCGGACATTGACATGTTTGGCGGCAACTCGCGTCGCTAAATCAAACTTTGAATTGCTAATCCTCTAAGGTACGCTAGCTTGCTAGGTTATTACTATTACACTGTTATATTTAAGGAAGACTATGAGAGTTTCAATTACATCAAATATTAATGTTTCCGCTGACGAAGCTTGGGTGCTAGTTAAACGAAGCAGCACTTTGTTATATGTCACTCGTTATCTCATGGGTTTTCGTCCAATAGACTCAAGTTTGCCTATCGAATGGCAACAAGGAAATACAGAAAAAGTAAGAATAATGTTATTTGGCATAATTCCATCATGGGTTCACCAAATCAGTTACAAATATATATCAGATACCAAAATGGCGATGTTGACCCATGAATCAGGAGGGATAGTCAAAACGTGGAACCACAATATTAGTATCCAATCAGTCGACAAAAATTGTTGTAATTACACGGATGACGTTGAAATTAAAGCAGGCATTTTTACACTCTTAATTTGGCTATACGCACATGTTTTTTATAGGTATCGTCAGTTAAGATGGCGCTTTTTGGTCAAGATCCGTACACAATAAATATAATAAATAAGGATAGGTCGAGGGCTTTTTCCGCGACTTCATCCTGATGTTGGACAGCCTAATGTTAAAGTTAAGTAGGCCGCAGTTATGCACCTTTTTTAAAAAGGTTCGAGTTTGGCTAAGTTCGTGTTTTTCCAATACCTTTCGCAGTTTTTCTTGCTCAATAGTCAAGAACTCAGGCTTCAGTGCTACAATTCTACAAATAACATCCATTACCTTAATGGATAGCTGGACAACACACATACCATATTAACAACATACGCAGGGCAACGTTGCAAGGTCCACACATGGCAGTATGTGTGGGTTAAGAAGGCTTAAACAATGGTCAATTAATCGACGTTAGTTTTTTGTCTCTAGATTTTTCAATATGCCACACGACGCGACAGCGCTACCTGAATGACAAGATTGCTGCATCTCACTTAACGTTTCTTTCAGCGTGCATAGCTCATCGATTCTTTTGCTTACCGCAGTTAAATGGACGTCAATCATTGTATTGATTGACTCACAACTACGCTCAGGGAATTGACGTATTTCGAGCATCTGCTTTATTTCTTTTAAGGTCATATCGAGATTTCGGCAATGCTTAACAAATTCCAGACTTTTAATATCTTCGGGATGGTAAAGACGAAAGTTACCTTCAGTGCGTGACGGGCTTTCTATCAGCCCCTCTTTTTCATAATAGCGGATAGCTTGCGCTGAAAATCCTGTCAAAGCGGATAATTTACCTATCTTCATTTATTTGAATTCCTACACTTGACTCTATAGCCACTATAGGTTCTATAGTGTCAATATTCAAATTAGTTTGGACCAAAAAGATGAGTGGGTGCGGATGTGAAGTTGAGATAAAAGACGCGAGCCAAAAACGTGTTTTGTATTGGCTGCTAGGCATCAATGCGGTGATGTTTTTTGTTGAGATGACCATTGGTATATTTGCTGACTCCACCGCTCTGATAGCGGACTCTCTGGACATGCTAGCAGATGCGATTGTTTACGGCATAGGTATTTATGCTGTGGGTAAATCTTTACTTAACAAAGCCAACGCGGCTCAAATTAGTGGTTACTTTCAGCTAATACTAGGTGTGTTCATTCTTACTGATATAACCAGAAGACTATTCCTTGGTAGTGAGCCTGTATCTTCGTTAATGATAGTAATGGGATTTGTTGCCTTGGTTGCAAATGTCGCTTGTCTGGTGATTATTCGCAATCACAAAAACGATGAAGTACATATGCGAGCCAGCTGGATTTTTTCTGCCAATGATGTCATCGCTAATTTGGGCGTAATAACTGCTGGTATTCTCGTGTTGTGGCTTGATAGCAGAATACCCGATCTGCTTATTGGCGGCATTGTGGCTGTTGTTGTCTTGCGAGGAGCTTGGATGATCGTAAAAGACGCCAGTCAAGAATTACTAAATGCTGAGGTGGCATCAGATAAAGTAGGAGAGCAACCATGAAATACAACCAGACTGTTAAGCCTCATATTGAAGCCAAACTAGTGGTTTACGACACTGCACTGTCGCATCACAATGAACGCGAAGCTTTCTCTGCATTGGAAGATGCGCACGTTATTGGGCAGCACTCTACTTACTATCATTGCTTAATCCATTATAAAATGCTGCTACATGGCAGTAACAATAAAGATTGGAAAGCCGTTATTGGACAAACAGTAAGAATCATTGGTGCGGCTACCAAAACAGCTATTGGGCTTGTACCTAAAGGCAATACAGGTGGCACCAACATCAGCCCGTTCAAACGACTTCCTGTGAGTACTGAAAATCAAGCTATATTGGATAAAATCAACCATGCATAGTCATAACCACAGTCACAGTGATAACAGCGCATCAAAACGTATTGGCTGGGCATTTTTCTTGAATGTCGTGTTCACTATCATTGAATTTATAGGCGGATGGCTGACAAACAGCACGGCTATTATGGCCGACGCGGTGCATGATTTGGGCGATAGTTTATCCATTGGCACTGCATGGGGCTTAAATAAACTCAGTGATAAAAAAGCAAATAATACATTTTCCTATGGCTATAAACGCTTCTCTCTTCTTGGTGCATTAATCAACGGTATAGTGTTAACGACTGGCTCAATATGGATACTATTCGAGGCTATTCCAAGGCTTTCAGCGCCAGAAATGCCGCAAGTGGAAGGCATGTTATTGCTGTCAATATTTGGCATCGCCGTCAATGGGTTTGCCGCGTATAAACTCAGCGAAGGGGATTCCTTAAACGAGCGTATTTTAAACTGGCATTTGCTAGAGGATGTATTGGGTTGGGTGGCAGTACTTATCGTATCGATTGTACTGATGTTCAAACCATGGGCGATTTTGGATCCCATTTTGTCGATTGGCTTCACATTATTCATTTTATTTAATGTCGTGAGGAACCTAAAAGAAACGTTATTGTTATTTTTGCAAGCGACGCCCGATGCTAGGCAAATGGAAGAGGTGCGTAAAGTGCTCATGTCAAACGATGATGTGACGGATATTCATCATTTTCATATCTGGTCTTTAGACGGTGAACATAGCGTCATGACAACACATGTGGAGTTGAGACAAGATGTTTCGGTTTCTCAATTGAGGGCACTTAAAGACGAACTTCGCCACGGTCTTGATGAGTTTGATTTTGTGCACACTACGATAGAAATTGAATTTGCCAATGAAGATTGCCGTGATGAGTAGTGCAATGATTGAAATACTTTGTTTCGGTTGGTCGATTGGTCTTAGTTCGCTAACCTGTTAACATGCAAAATATGGGAATAGTTAGATATGTGTAGTGTGAGGGTGACAAGTTACCTGCTGATTTCGCTGATTTTGTTTCAGTCGTTTTCTGCTGTCGCCAATACATTGGATTTTCATGCTGTCGACTCACAACATCTAAATGAAATACACGAACACCAGCCGGGGGATAACACCGCTTCTGAAAAGACGCATGTTCAACAAAAATCTAGCGAACAAGCCGATGCTGACAACGCCACCGTAGATATTTCTCACAACCCTGCTGATTGCCACCACTGTGGTCATTGTCACGGAACCCATGCCCAATGGCTTGTAAGCACCAATGGTATCAAACTCGATTCTGTTGCCACCCATCACGGTTTCTATTACTTATCAAAAGTAATAGATGCACCGATCACGCAATTATTACGCCCACCTAAAGCATAAACCTGAACTAATCAAACACCGTTCGCCAACAGTTTGGCGATGTATATTTTTGATAATTTAGGAATAAAACAATGATGCGTATTTCATTGAGTCGCCCTTTGCGTGTGCACGCTTGGGTGGTTTTCACGATGCTTGTCCTTTTGACAACACACACCGTGGTAGTAGCACAAACAAACAGTATCCCCAATCGCGAAATGACGTTGCAAAGCGCCATACAGCGAACATTAGCGAATTCGCCCGATTTGCATGAGTTCACATACAGGCAACAAGCGATTGAGGGGAAAATTAAAACTGCTTCTCTCAAACCTGCTCTCAATGCAGGCATAGAAGTGGAAAACTTTTTAGGAACAGGCGAGGTCTCCGGCATTAAGGACACCGAGTTGACTCTCACATTGTCGTCAGTCATTGAATTGGGCAATAAACTCAACTCACGTAAGGCGTTTGCTAAGGCGCAATCCACCTTAGTCGAAGCGCAAATGCAAGTGCGCACCCTAGATGTGTTGGCTGAAGTGACACGTCGCTACATCGATGTATTGGCGCAACAAGCGCTAATTGACGCGCAACAAGATGCAGAAGCGCTCGCTAGATATACCTATCAAGCTGTCACAAAACGTGTTGATGCAGGTGCATCGCCTGCATTTGAGCAGAAACGCGCCGAGGCATCACTGGCAAGAGCTAGACTGGATGTGGTGACGGCACAGCAAACTAAGCAAGCCATGATAAATAGCTTGGCTATTATGTGGGGGGAACAATATCCCACTTTTACCGATGTAAAAGGTGATCTATTTTCGCTGCAATTGTCTCCTTCTTTAACCGTACTTTTCAACACCCTATTGGGCAGTCCCAATCTCGATGTCTTTACGCAAGAAGCGAGATTACAGGCATCCCAAGTACGTCTTACCCAAGCAGCCAATCAATCGGATTTAAGCTGGGCTGCCGGTATCAGGCGTATGAATGGCATTGATGAAACAGCCTTTGTTGCGGGCGTGAGTATGCCTCTGTTTACAGGTGACCGAAATCTTGGCGAGTATGAAAAACAGCGAGCAGTTCAGGCACAACTGGAACAACAAAAAGAGTCAGCGACGCAAAGCCTATACCATCAGCTAAATATGGCATTGATGGTCAGAAACAATGCGCTGCTCAATGTGCAGACACTGCAATACTCGATTATCCCGCCGTTAGTTCAAGCGCTGGAATTGGTAGAGCAAGCCTATATTAACGGGCGATTCAGCTACCTTGAATGGGTGAGTACACGTCAAGAACTGCTCAATGCCAAACAAGCCCTGATTCAATCAGCGAAGCAAGCTCATCAACGGGGCGCAGATATCGAGTCACTGACTGCGCAGCCGCTTATGGATACGATCAACACCTCCTCTTCGAGTAAAATAAAATGATTATTAATACGTTAAATAAACACAATACATTGTTCACTATTCTTTTGTGCACTGCGCTGGGATTGACCATTAGTACTGTGGCTAAGGCATCAGAAGGCGAACATGATAAAGAGGAAGCCCATAAGAATGAACTCGTGCTCATGTCTGATAGCATGGCGCAAAAAACGGGCGTAATGACGCAGAGTGTGCAAACGGGTAGTCTCAATATTACCACCTTGGTCTATGGAAATATCGTGACCGACCCTGCTTCACTGAGTCATGTTCGTGCACGATTCGACGGTATGGTAACCAAGGTCAATGCAAATTTAGGTAACAAAGTTAAAAAAGGAGAGACACTGGCGGTCGTTGAATCCAATGAAAGCCTTAAAAGCTATCCCGTTGCAGCGCCGTTTTCAGGCACGGTGATTGCCAGACATGCCAATGAAGGCGAGTTATCCAATGGCCAAGTGTTATTTTCAATCGCAAACTATGATGACGTGTGGGCACAGCTAAAAATCTTTCCACAGCAGCTCACTGATATTGCAGAGAATCAACGTGTTCAACTCAGTGTGGCAGGGTCATCGTTAGAAACCACTATCCAGCATATTTTACCATCACCCGATGAAAAGCCTTACGTATTGGCTTACGCAAAAATTGCCAACACGTCAGGTCGGTGGCCGGTTGGTGCGGCTATCAAGGGGATTGTAACAATCAACCGCGTTGATGTTGCCTTGATGGTACCTAAAGCTTCTATTCAAGAGTTTGAAGAGGCTTCGGTAGTGTTTGTCAAAAAAGGTAACGAATACCGTCCTGTGCCCGTTACCTTAGGTCTACAAGACAGCCACAATATCGAAGTGTTATCAGGTCTGCACATTGCAGATGTGATTGTCAGCCAGAATAGTTATCTGTTTAAAGCCGATTTAGAAAAGTCGGAGGCCGGTCATGACCACTAATAAATCAATGCCATCTACATGGTCAGACGTCTCTGTATTTGGGGGGCGAACACATGATTGAATCCATATTACGTTTATCCATAGAGCGTCGAGGTTTAATGCTGATGTTGATCTTCCTTGTGCTGGGCATGGGTATTTTCAGCTATCAGAAATTACCTATTGATGCGGTACCCGATATCACAAACGTGCAAGTGCAAATCAATACACAAGCATCGGGCTATTCGCCTTTGGAAACCGAGCAGCGGATCACATTCGTAGTAGAAACAGCACTGGCGGGATTGCCTGATCTGTCCTACACCCGCTCTTTATCTCGCTACGGGCTATCTCAGGTAACAGCGGTATTTGATGAAGGCACTGATCTGTATTTTGCGCGTAATCTCATCAATACCCGATTGGGTGCAATCAAAAGTCAGCTACCTGAAGGGTTAGAGCCTGAAATGGGACCTATCGCTACTGGATTGGGCGAAATCTATATGTATACCTTGCGCGCCAAGCAAAATGCCATGCAAAAAAACGGTGAGCCGTACAATGCAATGGCGCTTCGAGAAATACACGACTGGATAGTAAAACCGCAGCTCGCATTGGTTAAAGGGATCACAGAAGTAAACGCCATCGGTGGTTATGTAAAGCAATATCATGTGAATCCTGAACCACAGAAAATGCTGAATTTTGACATTGGTCTAAGTGATATCCATCGTGCTCTGGAGCGAAACAACACGAATCAGGGTGCGGGGTTTGTTGAGCGAAATGGGCAACAAATACTGGTGCGATCACAAGGTCAACTAAAGACACTTAGCGATATAGAAAATGTGGTGATAAAACGCATTAATACTGTTCCCGTTGCAGTGAAAGACATTGGCAGTGTAGCTATTGGCAAGGAGCTGAGAACGGGTGCGGCAACACAGGAGGGTGAAGAGACCGTTTTAGGTACCGCAATGATGCTAGTCGGCGAAAACTCACGAGCCGTTGCCCAATCAGTTGCCAAAAAGGTGAAGGACATTCAATCCAGCTTACCTGATGGTATCGTCATTGAGCCAGTCTACGACCGAACCTTACTCGTTGACAAAGCGATTGACACGGTTCAGAAGAACCTAGTGGAAGGTGCGTTATTGGTCATCGTGATTTTGTTCATATTGCTTGGCAATATTCGCGCCGCGCTGATTACTGCGGCGGTCATTCCGTTGGCTATGTTGGCGACCATAACAGGGATGGTTAATACTGGTGTTTCTGCTAATTTGATGAGCCTTGGGGCATTGGATTTTGGTTTAATTGTCGATGGTGCGGTGATTATCGTAGAGAACTGTATCAGGCGGTTATCCGAATCTCAGAAACGCACAGAAGGAGTTTTACCACTTAAAGAGCGGCTTGAACTGGTGTTTCAAGCGACCAACGAAGTCATTCGTCCTAGCTTGTTCGGTGTATTGATTATTACTGTCGTGTATATCCCGCTGTTCTCATTGACAGGCGTTGAAGGCAAGATGTTTCAGCCAATGGCGGCAACGGTTATCATGGCGCTAATAGCAGCGATGCTGTTCTCCATTACCATTGTACCGGCGGCTGTCGCAATGTTTATGGGCGGTAAAGTCAGTGAAAAAGAAAGCTTCATTATTGTTGCAGCCAAATCCGCCTATCGCCCCATCATTCACCTTGCACTGAAATTACGCTGGTTTGTACTCGTCGGCTCAGTCGTGCTGGTAGTAGGCAGCTTATGGTTGGCAACCCGATTAGGCTCTGAGTTTGTTCCCCAGCTTGATGAAGGAGACATCGCACTGCACGCTATGCGAATACCGGGCACCGGTATTGAACAAGCCGTCGCAATGCAAAAAACACTTGAAGCCACTTTGATGGAATACGAACAGGTACTCACTGTGTTTGCGAAAACCGGTACCGCAGAAGTAGCTACCGATGCGATGCCGCCCAATGTGACCGATACCTTTGTAATGCTCAAACCGCGAGCGCAGTGGCCTGATCCTGACCTATCAAAAGCTGATTTCGTGGAAACCCTTGAGCGAGACTTGCAAGCGGTGACAGGCAATAATTATGAGTTTACCCAACCTATCCAAATGCGCTTTAACGAGTTGATAAGTGGGGTGAGGGCTGACCTTGGTATAAAAGTCTTCGGAGATGATTTAACCGCGCTGGTTACTTCAGCAAACGATATTTTGACTGTTTTGCAATCAATTGATGGTGTTGCGGATGCACGAGTTGAACAGGTCGATGATATCCCTATTTTCACTATCAATCCTAAACCGGTCGAATTGGCACGTTATGGATTGGATGTGGCCGATTTGCAGGAGTGGTTGGCGTCAGCTATCGGTGGTAATACCGCTGGCTTAATTTTTGAGGGAGATAGACGATTCGAGTTGCTTGTGCGATTTGATGAAGGTATTCGCACAGATTTAGATGCCATTGGCAGCACTCCTATCATTACATCCGATGGGGAATTTGTGCCGTTATCAGAAGTCGCTACGCTGGTGTACTCGTCTGTTCCCAATCAAATCAGTCGAGAAAACGGTAAGCGCAGAGTCGTGGTTACCGCCAATGTCAGAGAACGAGACTTAGGGAGTTTTGTTGACGAAGCAAAAATCAAAATAACCGAACAGGTTGTACTCCCAGCAGGCTACTGGCTGGATTATGGCGGCACATTTGAGCAGCTTGAAAGCGCCAGTCAGCGGCTGTCTATCGTGGTGCCTGCCACTCTCTTTCTGATACTGGTGTTATTGGTAGTCGTGTTTGGCTCATTTCGTGATGCCTTGATCATCTTCACTGGCGTGCCTTTAGCCTTAACAGGGGGCGTTTTCGCGCTCTGGATGCGGGACATGCCATTGTCTATATCTGCCGGAGTCGGATTTATTGCGCTCTCTGGTATTGCGGTACTAAACGGCTTAGTGATGTTGTCATTTATTAAACAGCGAGTACTAGAAACAGGTGACTTAATTAACTCAATCGTCGACGGAGCTATCACAAGATTGCGTCCGGTTTTGATGACAGCACTGGTAGCAAGTTTGGGCTTTATTCCCATGGCACTTAATGTAGGGACTGGCGCTGAAGTTCAAAGACCGCTTGCAACGGTGGTGATTGGCGGGATCATCTCGTCCACCATTCTAACATTGGTCGTTTTGCCTATTTTGTATCGGATGATGCATTCGAAATCAACCAGAGTGTGATTGTTAGGCACCGTAATTGAAGAAGATACGGTGCTATTAGTCTGGAAATTCAAAACAACTGAAAATGATTACTGAATTGTGTATTCACCAATAAGGAGCTGATTGTCCGGAATGCTTCAATTACCACCACCAATTCAATCAAGGTCGAATGACGATCCGTAAATGACACAAACATCTTCGTCAGGTTTAAGGCTCGACCGTCTACTTTTAGGAGCATTGCCGTCAGTCAAGTTTGATTAATCGTATGATGATTTTGCGCTCAATATAGTCTGATAGTTTGAATTTTCTTACGACAGCTATAGGTCGATTTAAGCCTTTTCTAGACTAGAACCTTATGTCGGCTTTTGGCACTTTGCGGTCATTAAACTGTGCAGCACAAACACTGATTTGAATTAGTTTTTGTATCAAATTACTTACTTGTGTATTGG
>Ga0307492_10001154_pt1 | contig 10970 bp, 8 predicted proteins | sample SI3LmetaG_FD_202365 | JGI IMG/M metagenome (GOLD analysis project Ga0307492, IMG submission 202365) | Sea-ice brine microbial communities from Beaufort Sea near Barrow, Alaska, United States - SI3L | ecosystem: Environmental > Aquatic > Marine > Coastal | place: USA: Alaska | collected 2017-05-06
TAAAACCAACCGTCATTTACATCATAAAATTGTGATTGAATTTGATTCTTCAATGCTTCAGCTTCTGTTGTTAATTTTTTAGCATCTTTACCTTTTTGTAAAACAGTTGCTAGTTTTGCTAAGTAAATTTTCTCAGCATACAAATACGCATTTAAATCTACAGATTCTTGATCGATTGAATAGGCACCTTCACCATTTTTCACAATCTTAGAATTGTCAAAACGGATGGCATTGTCCATTCCACTTTCCCATTTTGCAGCTATTAAACTTCCGTCAGTAGAACCGTATTCGCACAATCCATCTTTGTCGTGATCTCTTTTGTTATACCACCATTCATGGTACAGTTTAAGTTTAGGATAGAGGTGTTTTACAAACTCAATATCGTTATCTCTTTCATATATTTTAGCGACAGCCCAAACTGATAAAGGTGGTTTTGTATCCCTGTAATTGTGTTTTTCAATAGATACATCTCGGTACACGCAATCCGCAACAAAACCATCTTCATTCTGAAATTCGAACATTAATTTTAGTTGTTTCTTTGCTAGATCTGTATTGTAAAAAGACAACCCAACTGCATGTTTCCAGGAATCCCAAGACCAAAATCCATTGAACCATTTATAATGATAACTAGGAAATAATCCTTCGTGCTTGATTTCTCCAGCTGGAATTCGCCAGTTATTTTGTAATGTTAATTGTGCTTTTGCTAATACTTCAGCATATATGTCTTCAGTAAATTGCTCTTTTCTGTTTTCAATTACCAATTGTAACTCTGTGTTTTTTTCTGTTTTACGAGAGGCTAATATTGTTTCATAAGTTAAATCGGAGATTGATTTTAATTCCTCTTTCCAAGAATACTCTTTGAAAATAAAGGTTTGCGAAATTGTAAACTCTTTTGTTTCGTTTGGTTTTAATTCAATATTAATGTTGTCTGAAATATATGTGCTATCTGTAGAAGTTAAAACAACATCATTTGGAAAAACAATATGACCGATAGCATCTGTTTTAGATGATTTAATAGTTAGTTGGTTATTGTTTGTAGAAAGCTTCAAGCCATCGGCTAATAATGGTTCATTTTTAAAATGATATTGTATTGTCTGTGTTGATTTACTTTTATTCTTTAACGTCGATTTTATAATCGCTGTATGTCCAGATGAGAATACCAATTGCTGCTTTAATTCTATATTTTCCGATAAAAAAACCTGCTCTAAATGACTATTGAAACTCTTTGTAACTATTGATTTCCATTGTGTGTTTTCTAGAACTAAATTGGTTAAAGAAGCGCTACTCCAGATTCCATTTTGTTGTGTCATTAAAAATGGTCCAGAAAATCCAGTTACATTATGAATTGAATCAGGAAAACTATAGGCAAACCAAGCTCCTTGGTCTGAAAACATCAATCCCGATTTGTCAAACTGGGTTGTTGGAGTTGTATGGTAATCTAAAATATTTTGGCTGAATTTTAAATAGTCTTTACTTCCTTCTTTAGCACAGCCAAAAAAGAGTGAAATAGAGAGTATGTAAAATAGCTTTTTCAATGTGTTCTTTTTTTAGGGTTTTAAAATTCCTAGGTGAGAGTTATCTAAGTATAAATCCGTTTTTCATTGGGTCATTTGGGTCAATTACAAAAGTGTGCATTCCTGTAATGTATGCATTTCCTTCTACTTGTGGAATTACAGCCTTAAATGGTCCGTAATCTTCTTCGGAGATTACAGAACCTTTGAATACCGAATCGGTAATGCTTTCAATGGTCATAGTTTCTCCGTAGTCAATTTCTTTTCTTGCTTTGTGAATTGCCATTCTACCCGAAACTCCTGAGCCAGTTGGACAACGATCTACTTCTCCTTCAGCAAAAACACAGACGTTTCTGCTATCAACTCCAGAGTTTTGTTTTTTGTTATCGATAAAAATCGTTCCATATAAAAAACTTAAATCCCCTTCAAATGGATGTGATATTTCTTTGTCAGCTTTTATTACAGCATTTTTAATCTTCATTCCGTTGGTAATTAAAGCTCTGTAAGCAGCTGTGCTTAGATCAAAATTAAAGTTGTTTTTAGCCATGTCTACATATGCGTAAAAAGCACCGCCATACGCCAAATCATAGGTTACTTTTCCCAACCCTTCAACATTTATAGTTCTATCTAAACCAACAACAAAACTTGGTACACAATGAAATCGAACTCCGGTTACTTGTCCGTTTTTAACATGTGCAAAAGAAGTAATTCTTCCACAAGGCGCATCAATTTTAAGAATGTTATCTCCTTCATTTACGTCAACCCACTTCATTTCAATGGCCAATGTAGAAATCGCAATAATTGCATGACCACACATTGTTGAATACCCTTCGTTGTGTAAAAACAGAATTCCGAAATCACCTTCATCATCATTTGGCGGGACTAAAAGACATCCATACATATCTGCATGTCCACGAGGCTCAAACAGCAATGCTGTTCGTAAATAATCAACGTTTTCTTTACAATACCTTCTGTAATCTAACACCGAATTTCCTTTTAATTCTGGAAATCCATCAATAATAACACGCAGAGGTTCTCCGCCGGTATGCATATCAATAGTTTTGATTTGTAACCAATCTTTATTTGGTGTGAAATCAGTTTTTGAAAGTATATTTTGATACGTTTTACTCATTTGAATATTTATTGTAATAATAATTCGCAGCTGCCAAATCCTCTAAAGCATGACCAACAGATTTGAAAACTGTAATTTCTTCTTCTGTGCTTCTTCCAGCTTTTTGATTTGAACATAATTGAAATAAATCAGCTTTGATATCCTCTTCTTTCAATGTTCCGTTTTGCAACGGAGTTACAATATCTCCACTTTCTTTCAATCCACCTTGAAAAGTGTCTACATAAACAGACGCTTTAGAAATTGTTTCGTCATCTGCTTCTCGCATGTCTTTTTTATAAGCGCCAACCAAATCAATGTGTTGTCCCGTTTTTAAATATTTTCCTAAAACAAGTGGTGTTTTTGACAACGTAGCACAAGAAACAATAGCTACTTCTGCTATTTTTTCTTCTATGGTTTTTATAGGGGTAACAGTAAAGGTTTCATTTTTTAAAATGGCACAAATAGTTGTTGCTTTTTCAAAATTACGTCCCCAAATAAATACTTCTTTTATTGGGCGAACAGCTACGTGTGCTTTGATTAAATTGATAGACAACGCTCCAGTTCCAATCATTAATAGAGAGGATGCCTCTTTTCTTGATAAATAGGAAGATGCTAAAGCAGAAGCAGCAGCGGTTCTTTTTACCGTTAGGCTTTTGGCTTCTAATATTGCTTTTATGGATCCTTTTATGGCGTCAAAATAAATATAAGTTCCTTGAATAGAAGGTAAATCAAATTGCCCGTTTTCTGGACTCACAGTTACAATCTTTACACCAGCATTTTTACTGGGATTCCAAGCAGGCATCAATAATAACGTAGAATCAACCTGTACTTCTGGATTTGGAAAATCGTGATGATGACGCATTGGAACGATCACTTCATCAGAAGAAAAATACTGTTTTATTTCAGAAATCAATTCCAAGAAATTGGTGTTTTCTTCAATAAATTCAGTGCTGATTTGTTTAATATTGTCCATAGGATAAAAATAGGTAAAAGGCTTGATACAATAACATTTTAACTTGTATTCGCGTAATATTTGGGAACACTTGGTTAACATACTATCAATTGGGGCAGTTTACTTCTTTTAATTTTTAGAAAAACATATCCAATCAAATAATCTATTGGTTCGCTGTTTTTCTTTGTAAATTTGTTGTTAGAAACAAAAAGAAAAATGATTGTACAAGGAAATATAGTAGACATAGAAAACAGACGAATTTATAAAGGGGAAATAACGATTCTAAACGGGAAGATTTCTTCGATAAAAGAAGTTGATCATTCAGTAGAGAATTTTATTCTTCCAGGTTTTGTTGATGCACATATTCACATAGAAAGTTCTATGTTGGTGCCTTCTGAGTTTGCTAAAATCGCCGTTGTTCACGGAACTGTTGCTACCGTTTCTGACCCACATGAAATAGCCAATGTTTTAGGAGTAAAAGGTGTTGATTTTATGATTGAAAATGGAAAGAAAGTTCCGTTTAAATTCAATTTTGGAGCCCCTTCTTGTGTGCCAGCAACTTCTTTTGAAAGTGCTGGCGCTATTATTGATTCTGATGATATCAAAAAAATGATGTCGAATCCAGATATTAAGTATTTGGCAGAAATGATGAATTATCCTGGAGTATTGTTTGATGATGAAGAAGTGCTGAAAAAGATTGCTTGGGCAAAACACTATGACAAACCAGTAGACGGTCATGCGCCAGGTTTACGAGGTGATAATATTACCAAATACATATCCGCAGGGATTTCTACAGACCACGAATGTTTCACTTATGATGAAGCGTTAGAGAAGTTGCAGAAAGGAATGAAAGTAATTATCCGTGAAGGAAGTGCAGCCAAAAATTTTGAAGCTTTAATAGATTTGCTACCAACCCATTTTGAAAACATGATGTTTTGTTCTGATGATAAACATCCAGATGATTTATTGGTTGGACACATTAATCAATTATGTGAAAGAGCAGTAGCAAAAGGGATGAATGTTTTTGATGTATTAAAAGTAGCTTGTATAAACCCAGTAAAGCATTATAAGTTAGATGTTGGTTTGTTACAGATTGGTGATGATGCTGATTTTATTACCGTTGAAAACCTAGAGAACTTCAACGTATTAGAAACATACATCAATGGAGCGTTGGTTGCTAAAAGTGGTGCCTCATTTATAAAGTCAGTTGACTTTGAAGTGTTGAATAACTTTGATACAGATTTTAAAGCTGTTTCTGATTTTGAGTATACATCTTCTGCAAAGAAAATTCGTGTAATCGAAGCGTTGGATGGCGAATTGGTTACCAATGAAATTGAAGCAGATTCATTAATTGAAAAGGGTAATCTAGTTTCAAATACAAAGAACGACGTGTTAAAAATGACGGTTGTAAATCGGTATAAAAATGCGGATCCTTCAATTGCGTTTATCAAAAACTTCGGAATCAAAGAAGGCGCAATCGCAAGTTCTGTTGGGCACGATTCTCACAATATTATTGCAATTGGCGTTTCTGACGAATTGATTTGTAAAGCAGTTAATTTATTGATCGAAAATAAAGGCGGTGTTTGTGCGGTTACTGACTCATCAGCCAAAATTGTTTCGTTGCCTGTTGCCGGAATTATGTCTGATAAACCTGCCGAGGAAATTGGAAAAGCATACGCAGAATTAGATGCAATGGCTAAAGAAATGGGAAGCACTTTGCGCGCACCTTATATGAGCTTGTCATTTATGGCGTTGTTGGTAATTCCGTCTTTAAAGTTGAGCGATAAAGGATTGTTTAATGGAGATTCGTTTCAGTTTACTTCGTTAGAGTTGTAATTATTTCTCCAAATACAATCTACATTTTTTGTTTTGACCGGGATAAGAAATTAGTTTAGTGAATTCTAAACCTAAACGATTTAACAAAACACCAGATTTCACATTATCAACATCTGTTATTGCAGCGAGTTGAATAATGTGTAGTTTTTCTTTTGCGTATTTTTTAGTGGCAATACTAGATTCAATAGCATATCCTTTTCCTCGGTATTCCGCTAAAAAGGCATACCCAATCTCTACATAATCCATCCAATCTCTTTTGATCAATCCGCACATGCCAATTGAAGTGTTGTCTTCTTTTAACTTCACAATATAAAAACCAAAACCAAATTTATCATAACTAGGAATGATGTTCTCTTCTAAATATTTTTCACCACCTAAAATAGTATTGACATTTCTATCTCCAATATATTGCTTCCATGCTGGATCGTTTACCAATTTGTAAAAAAAGGAAGCGTCATTTTTAGTAAATTCAGAAAGAATGAGCCGTTCAGATTCGATTATCATTGAAAACAATATTGAGACATTTTATCACGAATATAAAGAAACTAAGGCTTAACTGATGACACTTAAAATAAGAACACGTTTTAAGTGAATTATTATTTATTTATAAGAGGAAAATACTTTTCTGTTTTATACATTAGTAAACTTAAATTTTAAAGAAATGCAGTATCCTAAAAAAGTAGTAATAGGAGATATTACAGTAAGAGATGGTTTTCAACATGAAGAGAAATTCATCCCAACAGAAGCGAAACTATGGATGTTAGAAAACTTGTTGTTAGCTGGTTTTAAACATGTAGAAGTAACCAATTTTGGGAATCCAAAAGGAATGCCTCAGTTTTCTGATGCTGATGAGTTATTTAAAAAAATAAGAACTTCAAAAAAAGTAGCACATTTAATAAATGAGGCAAGTTTAACAGCAATTACAATTAGAGAAAGAGCGGTAGAAAGAGCCATAGAAGCTAAGCTAAAAGGCTTTGGGCCAGACAGAATTTTATTAATGGTTTCTACGAGCGAATCTCATCATGTAAAAAATTCTGGATTGACATTAGATCAATATTGGAAAATGGCCGAAGAACAGATTAAAAAGGCACATGCAGCAGGCATAAAAGTAAACGGAACGGTGAGTACAATTTGGGGTTGTCCAATTGAAGGGCCAACAGATTTAAACAGAGCAATTGAATTTACACAGCGTTGGTTTGAAATTGGAGCTGACGATGTAGAACATGCAGATCATGACGGATCAGCATCGCCAGATAGAGTTTTTAAATATTATTCTATGTTGCAAGAAAAAGTAGGAATGACGCACAAACAAATTGTGCATTTTCATACCACAAGAGGTTGGGGCTTGGCAAATGTACTTGCGGCTTTACAAGCAGGAATGACTAATTTTGAAGCTACAATGGGTGGAATTGGTGGTCAACCAGCGAATTTTGTAGATGGAGTTCCGGTAGCAGGAACAGGTTCTTATTATTATAAAGACCCTAATTTAGTAGGGTTGATTTCTACAGAAGATTTAGTTGTGATGTTGGATGAAATGGGAATCGAAACCAATTTAGATATCGATAAAATTTTAGAAATTGGTCAGATGAATGAGCGTATTGTCGGCAGAAGATTGAGGTCAGAATCAATTAAAAATGGAAGAGTCCCAAAATCGTTAACGGGGAGATAATTCTTTGTATTATTGCAAGGCAAAAATAAAATAAAATGAGCGTATTACAAGATTTAGAAGAGAGAAGTGGAAAGCAATGTGAATTGTGTGCAGCAACAGCTGATTTATCAGTTTATGAGTTGAAACCAACTTCTACTGTTGGAGGTAGTGGAGTTGACGGAAGTGTGCTGGCATGTAGTACCTGTGTTGATCAGATAGACAATCCAGAAAATACAGATGCAAATCACTGGCGTTGTTTAAACGATTCTATGTGGAGTGAATATAGAGCTGTAAAAGTGATTGCTTGGAGAATGTTATCTAGATTGAGAAATGAAGGATGGCCACAAGATATGTTAGATATGCTCTATTTAGAGGATGCAGATTTACGTTTTGCAAAAGAATCAGGAGATCATTTAGATGATAGCGAAAAAATAATTCATAGAGATGCAAACGGCGCTATTTTACAAGCTGGAGATTCTGTAGTTTTAATCAAAGATTTAAAAGTAAAAGGATCTAGTTTGGTTGCAAAACAAGGAACAGCTGTTCGTAGAATTTCTTTAGATCATGAAAACGCTAAACATATTGAAGGTAAAGTTGGGCCTACTCAAATTGTAATTATTACAGATTTCGTAAAGAAAATGCCAGAAAAAGAATAATGTCCGGTCGAGCATTATTGAGAAAAAAATATATTTTGAACGAAGATAGCTTACATAGTAAGTCGAGACCTATTTCTTTTTGAGAATAGAGACCTCTCGACTGCGCTCGAGGAGACAAAAATTATATTACAGCATTTTTTGCTGTTTCTTATAAAAAGCATCGGCTTGTAATTGCATAAGCTCGCGTGCTTTTTTTCGTTTATAATTATAAATATCTTCTTCTTCAGAAATATCATTATATACTTTTTTATTGATGATGAGATCTGTTTTTAGTAGCTCATTTCGCTGATCTACTTTTTGAGCTACCCAATTTTTAATGGCGTTATCACTATCTTCTAGCTTGTAATCATATTCTCCTTTAGGAGAGATCAACTTTGCGAAAATAGGAGAGGTTTCAATTGCTAAAAACAATAAAAAAATAAATAATGATGGAATTAAGGGTAATTTGCCAAGTGCAGTAATACGCGCCATCAATCCATCAAAATTGGTAATGATGGGTTGTGTTTTAGATTCTTGCTCTTTTTGAGAAGTTACTAAGGTAGCTAAATGCGCTTCTTTCATTTGAATTTTATTATTGCTGGCAATCTTTAATTCTTTTAATTCAACCAAAGCAGCATCGTGTTTTTGTCTTTTTTCTGCATAAACAGGACCTTTGCCTAATAACAAAGTTCCTTTTCGTCCTTCAGCTTCTGCAATATAGGTTTCGTATAAGGCATTCGTTTTTGTCTCTTTGGCTGAAATTTCGTTTTTCAACCCTGTAATTTCTTGATTAGTTTGCGCAATATCTGGAGTGTATTGTTTTGCAATTTGTGTTTTATTATCTAGTGTCATTTGGTTTTTCTCTGTTAGTAAAACCTGGTTGATCTCTTTCTCAAATAATTTCAATTCTAACGGCTTAGAAATAACCACAGCAATAATAATTGCCAAGATGATTCTTGGAGTTGCTTGTGCTACTTCTTTCCATTTGCTGTCTCTCTTTTTTATGGTTGAAACAATAAAACGGTCTAGGTTAAAAATCAACAATCCCCAAATCAACCCAAAAATTGCGGCAACAAAATAATTGTCAAAAACAGTGAATAACGCGTAGCTAGAAGCAATAAAAGCCATTACAGCCGTAAAGAAAACGGTGGCTCCAATACCAACGTATTTATTTTGTTCTCCGTTAGAACATTCATTTATAATATCGGTGTCTACACCAGAACAGGTAAGGAAAAACTTTTTTAACATAAGAGGATGATTAAGTACTTACCTATTAGAACGACATTTGGGTAGAAATGTTACATAAAATAATGCTTATTTTGGGTAGTCTTTGTTTTAATTGGCAATATTCAAATTAATCTTTTTCATACATTTGTTTCAATCAAAAAATGAATTAATAAAAAAAGCAAAATGAAAAAAGTACTAGTATTAGTAAGCATAATTTTAATAGCTTCTTGTGCCCCAAAAAAGTTTAATGAAAAATGGTTGAGTAAAGAAGCACCTTTAACTTTTAAAGCGCGTTTTGAAACCACAAAAGGGAGTTTTGACATTGTTGCCAGAAGAGCCTGGTCTCCAAAAGGAGTAGACAGATTGTATCAATTAATTAAGAATGGGTATTATGATGATATGGCTATCTATAGAGTAGTGCCAAAGTTTGTTGCTCAATTCGGTATTCATAATGATACCTTAATCAATAAAAGTTGGAGAAAATTCGGAGTTGATGATGAGCCTGTATTGGCTAAGAATGAAGCAATGTCAATTTCATTTGCTAGAGGCGGTGTGAAGACACGTTCTAATCAAATATTCATTAATTTGAAGGACAACCACAGGTTAGATGAGTTAGCGTATTCTGGCGTAAAAGGATTTCCTGTAATCGCAAAAGTAATTGCTGGTAAAGAGGTTGTGCTAAAATTCTATGATGGTTACGGAGATACATTAGGTCGTAAACAAGATTCTATAAATAAATTCGGAAATACATTTTTAAGAGAAAAGTTCCCGAAAGTAGACTACATTATAAAAGCATACTTTATAAAATAAAAAAGTAAACTATCAATAATTTGTCTCCTTGAGCGCAGTCGAAAGGTTTTTTAAGTAGTAAATACTTAATGAGTTCTCGACTTACTATGTAAGCTATCTTCGTTCAAAATATATTTTTTTCTCAATAATGCTCGAACGGACATGAAAATGCCGCTCATTTGAGCGGCATTTTTCTTTATTTAAAATTTGCTAAATCAAATTCTTTAGGAGGAACTTCATTACGCAAATGTGTAATGAAATAATCCCAACGTTTACGTGTCATATAATTGGTCATATTTCCATAACCATGTCTTTGATTTGGAAATAGTATCATGTCAAAATCTTTGTTTGCTTTGATTAATTCTTCAACAACCAACATCGTATTAGAAGGCGGAACATTGTTATCCATTGCTCCATGAGTGATCAATAATTTTCCTTTTAAATTACCAACAATTAACTGATTTGCTTGGTTGTCGTAACTCGTAGTTCCGTCATCTTTTCCTTCAACCAATAACCCTTGCCATTTTTCTCCCCAATCAGCTTCGTAGTTTCTATTGTCATGATTTCCTGCTCCAGAAACTGCTACATCATAAAATTCTGGATAGGCAAATACGGCTCTTGTAGAAGCAAAACCTCCACCAGAATGTCCCCAAATACCAACGCGTTCAAGATCCATTCCTTTGTATTGTTGTGCTAATTGTTTGATGGTTGTAATATTATCTGGCAATCCATTATCTCCCATATTTCCATAATAAAAATCATGAAAAGATTTTGATCTTCCTGGAGTTCCCATTGCATTCACTGCAACTACAACAAAGCCTAGTTCTGCAACAGCTTGGAAATCTCTACTAACAGGGCTAAACCCAAAGCTTCTAATACTTCCAGATTGTGGGCCAGGATAGATATAATTTAATACTGGATAAGAGTTGTTTTCATCATAGTTTGATGGTAAAAATAGCTTACCATATATAGCTGTTTTATTGTCTCTTGCTTTTACGCTGAATTCAATTGGCGCAATCCATCCTTTGGCTTTTAATGCTGTAATATCGGTAGTTTCTAAGTCCGCTATTTTTTCTCCATTCGCATTTCTTAAAACAGAAATAGGTGGAGTAGATGTTGTAGAATACGTGTCAACAAAGAAGGTATTTGAAGCATTAGAGCTTACTGAATGATGTCCTTTATCTGGAGTTAAATTGGTGATTTTCTTTCCATCAAAATCAACTTTATAAAAATACTCATGGTATGGGTTTCCTTCTTCTTT
>Ga0307492_10001155_pt1 | contig 10964 bp, 4 predicted proteins | sample SI3LmetaG_FD_202365 | JGI IMG/M metagenome (GOLD analysis project Ga0307492, IMG submission 202365) | Sea-ice brine microbial communities from Beaufort Sea near Barrow, Alaska, United States - SI3L | ecosystem: Environmental > Aquatic > Marine > Coastal | place: USA: Alaska | collected 2017-05-06
GCACTTCAACTGGCGTAAATTTCTCCGGAGGCTCTGCTAAAGCTAGAGTTAGGACTTCATCAATCCATTGTACTGGGTGGATACTTAAATCACGTTTTACGTTGTCTGGTATCTCTTGTAAGTCACGCTCATTATCTTTAGGAATTATCACAGTTTTGATACCACCACGGTGGGCAGCGAGTAATTTTTCTTTTAGACCACCAATAGGCAAAACTTCACCCCTAAGGGTAATCTCACCCGTCATAGCAACATCACACCTAACAGGATTACCCGTTAGAGTAGACACTAATGCAGTACACATCGCGATACCTGCACTAGGACCATCTTTGGGTGTTGCTCCCTCTGGCACATGCACATGTATGTCACGTTTTTCATGGAAATCATTATTAATACGTAATTTTTCTGCTCGGCTGCGCACGACTGTCATTGCAGTTTGAATAGACTCCTGCATCACATCACCTAATGAACCGGTGAAGGTGGTTTTGCCTTTACCTACTACAGATGTGGTTTCTATAGTTAATAATTCCCCACCGACTTGCGTCCAAGCTAAACCGGTAACCTGTCCTATTTGATTAGATTTGTCGGCTTTACCGTAATCAAAACGTTGTACGCCCAAATATTCATTCAGATTATCTTGATTAACCAGCACTTGTGTTATGTTTTTACCTAGCAGGATATTCTTAACCGCTTTACGGCATATTTTAGAAATTTCTCTTTCTAAATTTCTCACTCCTGCTTCGCGAGTGTAATAGCGAATAATACCAATAATGGCACTTTCCTCTATGACCAACTCACCTTCTTTTAAACCATTGCGGGATATTTGTTTATCCATTAAGTGTTGAGTGGCGATATTCAGTTTTTCATCTTCAGTGTAACCAGACAGTCGTATTACTTCCATTCTATCCAGTAACGGATCAGGAATATTCATACTATTGGACGTGGCAACAAACATAACATCTGAAAGATCGTAATCCACTTCTAAATAATGGTCGCTAAACGTACTATTTTGTTCAGGATCCAAAACTTCTAATAGTGCTGAAGATGGATCGCCCCGCATATCAGATGACATTTTATCGATTTCATCAAGCAAAAATAGGGGATTTTTCACCCCTACTTTAGCCATTTTTTGTACCATCTTACCAGGCATTGAACCTATATAAGTACGGCGATGTCCTCTAATTTCAGCTTCATCTCTTACACCACCCAAAGCCATACGTACATATTTTCTACCAGTAGCCTTAGCGATGGACTGGCCTAAAGAAGTTTTACCCACTCCAGGGGGACCGACTAAACAAAGAATCGGTCCTTTGAGTTTTTTAACTCGCTGTTGTACCGCTAGATATTCAATAATACGTTCTTTAACTTTGTCTAAACCATAATGGTCTTCATCCAATATTTTATCAGCAATCGCGAGATCTTTCTTTACCACGCTTCTTTTCACCCAAGGTACATTCGTTAACCATTCAATATAGCTACGCACAACTGTTGCTTCTGCTGACATTGGTGACATCATTTTCAATTTAGCTAATTCCGCAGTTGCCTTTTTCTGGGCTTCTTCTGGCATTTTGGCATCGGTGATTTTTTGCTTTAACGCTTCAAATTCATCAGGTGCTTCATCAAGTTCACCTAATTCTTTTTGTATGGCTTTCATTTGCTCATTCAAATAGTATTCTCGCTGACTCTTTTCCATTTGTTTTTTAACGCGAGTACGAATTTTTCTTTCTACTTGCAGCAAGTCTATTTCGCTTTCCATCAATGCCATTAAATATTCTAGACGTTCTGTAATCCCAAGCATCTCAAGTACTTTTTGCTTTTCCGATAACTTAAGAGGCATATGTGCTGCCATGGTATCAGCCAAACGTGCAGCATCTTCTATGCCGCTTAATGAAGTTAAAACTTCAGGTGGAATTTTTTTATTAAGTTTGACGTATCCTTCAAACTGAGAAATAGCTGAACGGATTAATACTTCTTGTTCAGATTCAGCTAATTGAGTATCTGCTGAGCTGAGCACATCTGCGATGAAAAAATCATCCGTGCTGACAAAAGTATCAATCTTGCCACGTTGATTACCTTCAACTAAGACCTTAACTGTGCCATCAGGCAACTTAAGCAGCTGCAGTATAGTAGCAATAGTTCCTACGGTGTATATGTCATCAACTTCCGGTTCATCAACACCAGCATCTTTTTGAGCTACCAAGAAAATCTGTTTATCTTTTTCCATCGCAGCTTCCAAACAGCGAATTGATTTCTCACGCCCAACAAATAATGGGATAACCATATGTGGATATACCACTACATCACGTAACGCCAAAACAGGCATTTCAATGCGATTTTCTCGCTTTTTAGTCATACTAGATCTCGTATAAAGTCATTTAATATTACATCTATTAAATGTATATGGGGTTAGGCAGTTAAAGTTCAAATAAAATTTCAAATGAAGCAGAAAAAAAAAGTAGATAAAGCTCAGTAGCGTTATATTTTCACCATTAAAAAAGGCCCTCTCGAGCCTTAATTAGTATCTATTCTGAAGCGGCTTTTTTATCCACACCACTGTCATAAATCAAAATAGGTTTTGACTCACCACGAATGACGGTTTCATCAACCACCACTTTACTGACATCAGTCATAGATGGTAGATCGTACATAGTATCCAGCAATACAGCTTCGACTATAGAACGTAACCCTCGAGCACCTGTTTTACGCTGCATGGCTTTTTTTGCTATGGCTTGCAGAGCATCTTCTCGGAACTCTAGTTCAGTGCTTTCCATTCCAAACAACGCTGAATATTGTTTAGTTAATGAATTTTTAGGTTCACGTAATATTTGAACCAACGCATCTTCGCTAAGTTCTTCAAGACATGTAAGCACAGGTAAACGTCCAATGAACTCTGGAATAAGGCCGTACTTAACCAAATCTTCTGGCTCAACCTTTTTAAGCAACTCACCTTCTTGGGATTTATTACTAGTATCTTTAATTTCTGAAGCGAAACCGATACCTGTTCCTGTATTAGCACGTCGCTCAATCACTTTGTCTAAACCAGCAAAAGCACCACCACAAATAAACAATATTTTAGACGTGTCTACTTGTAAAAACTCTTGTTGTGGATGTTTTCTGCCACCTTGCGGAGGGACGGAAGCAACGGTGCCTTCAATCAATTTAAGAAGAGCTTGCTGTACACCTTCACCTGATACATCTCTTGTAATAGAAGGGTTGTCTGATTTACGTGATATTTTGTCTATTTCATCGATATAAACAATACCCCGTTGGGCTTTTTCAACATCATAGTCGCATTTTTGCAATAGCTTTTGAATGATATTTTCGACATCTTCGCCCACATAACCAGCTTCCGTAAGGGTTGTCGCATCAGCCATCGTAAATGGCACATCTAACAACCGAGCGAGCGTTTCAGCTAATAATGTTTTACCACTACCAGTGGGGCCCATCAGTAAAATATTACTCTTACCTAATTCCACACCCTCGTGGACATCGCCATTTCTTAAGCGTTTGTAATGGTTATAAACCGCAACAGACAGCACTTTTTTTGCATGCTCCTGACCAATGACATAATCATCTAGATGAGCATGTATTTCTTTTGGAGTTGGTAAATCGTCCTGTTTATTTTTAGGCGCGATTTCTTTTATTTCTTCTCGGATAATGTCATTACATAGATCGACACATTCATCACAAATAAAAACCGATGGGCCAGCAATTAGCTTTCTTACTTCATGTTGGCTTTTACCACAGAACGAACAATACAAAAGTTTGTTGTCGCCATCACTACTTTTTTTATCACTCATTTACAATCTTTTCCTATCTCAGACTGACTCTACCTAAAGACAGCCTACACGCTAGTTGCATGTAGTCTACTATTTGGCTTAAAACAGAGTCACTTTATCATTTGTCGCTCTTTATGTCTGTTTGGCCTTGACTGGTATCTGGCCTACTCGACAACACTTGGTCAATCAAACCATATTCCATAGCATCTGTTGCACTTAAAAAGTTATCTCTGTCGGTATCTTGCGCCACTTTGTCATATTCTTGACCAGTATGCAGAGCCATCAAACGGTTCATTTTCTCTTTAATAGACAATATTTCTTTAGCATGAATTTCAAAATCTGACGCCTGTCCTTGAAAACCACCTAGAGGTTGATGGATCATGACGCGAGAATTAGGTAAACAATAACGTTTGCCTTTTTCACCCGCAGATAACAAAAATGCCCCCATACTGGCAGCTTGGCCAATACATACCGTACTGACATTAGGTTTGATAAAGTTCATGGTATCGTAAATTGCCATACCTGCCGTTACTGAACCGCCCGGAGAATTAATATATAAGAAAATATCTTTTTCTGGGTTCTCGGCTTCCAAAAATAACAGCTGGGCAACGATAAGGTTAGCCATATGGTCTTCAACTTGACCGACTAGGAAAATAACATTTTCTTTCAATAAACGAGAGTAAATATCATAAGAACGTTCACCTTTAGCAGTTTGCTCAACTACCATAGGGACTAATGCGTTTGTTGGATCAAAAGGTGTATTCATCATAGATTCAAATTCTTCACAAATAAAAATGCTCGGTAGTTACCGAGCATTTAAGCAGTTGCAGACTAGATAAGTCAATTAACAAAAACTAAATTAAGCTGTTTTGTTCATGATCTCATCAAAAGATTTATTAACTTCTTTGACTTTGGCTTGTTCAAGCAACAATTCAACCGCTTGTTCTTCCATAGCAACGTTATTCATTTGTTGCATCAATTCATCATTTGTTTTGTAGTACTCGATCACTTCTTTTGGATCTTCGTAAGCAGAAGCGGCTGTTTCAATCAACACATCAACTTTAGCAGTATCTACTCTTAGTTCGTTAGTTTTAATCACTTCACCTAATAACAAACTAATACTCACACGTTTGCGGGCGTTTTCTTCAAACAAATCAGCAGGAAGCTCTGGCATGTTGTCAATATTTCCGCCTTGTTGCTGGCTAAAACGTTGCTTAGCTTGCTCACGCAACGCGTCAATTTCTTGATCGACTAAGGCTTTTGGCAAATCAATTGTATTTTTTTCGAGTAAACCGGTAATCACTTGCTCTTTTACCGATGCTTTCAACGTTTGGTCCAGCTCACGTTGCATATTTTTGCGAACTTCATCATGAAGAGCTTCGATATTGCCATCTTCAATACCGAACAATTTAGCAAATTCTTCATCAACCTGAGGTAAATCTAATTGTTCAATTTTTTTGATGTTGATTGTAAACTGAGCAACTTTACCTTTTAGCTTTTCAGCATGGTAATCTTCTGGAAAAGTAACATCAGCAATGACTTCGTCGCCAATATTTGCGCCAACAATTGGCTTTTCAAAACCAGGTATCATGCGATCTTTACCCATTTCAAGGGCGAAACCTTCAGATTTACCACCATCAAATTCTTCACCATCGATGGTACCGCTAAAATCAATAGTCACTTTATCGTCATTCTTGGCTTTACGCTTTACTTCTTTGTAGGTTGCATGTTGCTTGCGCAAAGTGTCAATCATGTTGCTTAAATCTGCATCAGTGATCTCTACTGCAGGTTTTTCAACTTCAATTTTAGCGACATCTTTTACTTCCACTTCTGGATACACTTCAAAAGCGGCAACATACTCCAGATCTTTACCATCTTCGTCTATTTTCATTTCGAAAGTAGGCATGCCTGCTGGAGTAATTTTTTCTTGAGTAATAGCCTCATAGAAGTTGCGCTGCATTACTTCACCAGCAATCTCCTGACGTACGGCTTGACCGTAACGTTTTTTAATGACGTTAACAGGCACTTTACCAGGGCGAAAACCATTAATTCTTTGAGTTTTGCCTAATTGCTGTAAGCGAGACTTGACTACAGAATCAATTGACTCAGCAGGAACGGTAATAGTAAGACGGCGTTCTAAACCTTTGTTCGCCTCAACGGAAACTTGCATTCTGATACCTCAATTGTGCGCACACTTGCGCTTATATGTGATGACTAACGGGCTTTTATCGGCGCAAAATAATTATTGTTACGGATACACTAATCGCGTCCGAATCCCCTGACAAAAGAAAAGCTTCTTTCTAGTCAGGATAGCCTGATAAAAAGACGCAGTAGTATAGCGAGAGCCATTACTCAAGTCGAGAGTAAAATGCGCAGCTTTGAAATAGTCTTAATACAGGGATTTTTTAAAGACACACGAATTGCATAATAATACACTTTATGGTCTATTAAACCTAAGATTTTTTAAAGGACTAAAAAAATTGAACCAAAGAGACATTTTCTTTCGTCATCTAGACAATATTCGATTATATGCTGGGGCAAAGGAAATTAGCATTTTCCATCAGCAACTCTATGATTCTTTAGAAGGGGGTGAAAAATATCGTAACGTACACGGGGTTTCTGTTAATAGTATTAGTCTATCAGAAACGCCATTAGTAAAATCAATTGAACAACAAATTCATTTAAACGACCTTAGAAGTGTTTATATAGTCAAGCATGATGAAATCACAACTTATTTAAAAATAACCAACTTTACGCTCATTGGACATGAAGATGCACTAGTAAATGCCACTAAAACATTTATTCCTAGACAATTCACAAAAGCCATACCTTACCCGGCACAATCTTATTGGCTTAAGCTGATATTTAGCAAAGCTTGTCCTCAATGGTTAAATGAGGCTGAAACTCAATTATTAAACGAGCAACTGTCTCCAGAACTAGCACATTTATACAGATTACTAGAGTCGACGAGTTCACTGTTGAATATAGCGCTTGAATTTATCGATTTATCTTCTGATTTGCTTAACATGTTTTGCTCTCGCTCAGTTCTGCAAAATAGAATCACCTTATTAGGCAGAACTGACTCTGTAGGATTGATTATGTTGCATTGCATGGATTTCAACCAAATCAATAAAAAATTTAGTCATGAACAAGGCGATAAAGTCATCAGAGAAATAGCGAGTGCTCTTAGAAGTATCACTAGAGAAAGTGATATTTTAAGTCGATTTAATGGTGCCTTGTTTGGTGTTGTATTTAGCGTAGGTGAGCAAGATGATGTCACTCATTTTGCTCATAAACTACAACGTATTTTGCAACATAATCAATACCTAGGCGGAGCCATCAATCTTACTTTCCACCTTGGTGCAGCCATGATTAATCAAACCGAAGTATTTAGGACAAATTTGGAGCGTGCTACTACTTTAATAAGTCGGGCGGATCAAGCGCTAAACGCAGCCCAGCAAGAAAAAGCCCCTTCGATTGTGACTTGGAACCATGATGATTTCAGCCTTCATCAACAACAATTTAATTACCTTGGAGGAATATTTACTGCTGATACTGTCACTGATCATCGCAATATGCTTTTACTGTGGGATATATCGTTATTAATTGTAGATAAACATGAATTTTCTCACCTTTTACAGAACTTAGTGCAGCGATTAGCCCAAACCTTTGAGTTTCAATCTGCCGGGGTTATTAGTAGCGAAGAAAAAACGGATACAAAATTGTTGTTTTCAATTAGCCCCGAAGATAATGCCATTGGTATTTCGCAGGAACATGGCACATTAAAACCTATACTACATGCAATGCAAGCATCTGTGCAGTCGAGTAATAGCCCAACCGAACGTTTTATCGATGATAAGCTTCTTTTGGTATTGCCTTTGAAAATTGACTCACCTGATTGCTTTTTTATTTCAGGCTTAGCAGATAAATTCCAAGTCACACATGACACAAGGGTTTTGTTGTCTGGGCTAGTAAGACAATTAGGTAAAGCGCTCAGAAGAAGCCGACTTGAAGAAGAACTTAATCAAAAATTAGAAACACAAAATGAACAGTTACAACATGAATTAGCCATTTTAAAAGAAGGTATCCAAGAAAGCCGTGTAGTTTTTCAGTCGACTATCATGCATAAATTGATGGAACACGCTAAACGGGCTGCTATTACAGATACAACAGTTTTAGTTACTGGAGAAAGTGGCACAGGCAAGGAGCGTTTAATCAATGCCCTACATACCTTAGGTCCCAGAGCCGATAAACCTTTCGTGATTGTTGACTGTGGCTCTATACCTGAAACATTGATTGAATCAGAGTTATTTGGTTATGTAAAAGGTGCGTTTACCGGTGCTCAACATTCATCTAAAGGGAAAATAACAGATGCAGACGGTGGAGTTTTAGTCTTAGATGAAATAGGTGAACTCCCTCTAAAAATGCAAACCAAATTACTACGTTTTGTTCAAGAAAAACATTACACCCCTGTCGGTGGTAATAGGTTGCTGGAAGTGGATGTAAAAATCATTGCTGTGACTAATCGGAATTTAGCTGAAGAAGTAGAAAAAGGGTCTTTTAGACGTGATTTGTATTATCGCTTAAATGTTTTGACTTTACATAACCCGCCACTTCGACAACGTAATGAAGATATTCCTTTATTATCTAAACATTTCTTGAATAAATTTTCTGAACAATTTAACACACCAACGAAAAAACTCTCTGCAAACGCAATGCAGAAGATGCAGCAATATTCGTGGCCTGGCAATATTCGAGAACTAGAAAACCGCCTGATGCAAGCAACTTTAATGTGCGAAGGTGACTTTATTGAATGGGAATTGTTAAACATTGATATTGAAAACGAACAGATGAACAGTCCAACTGTTAGCCATATCGAACCAAAGGCCAAAGATATATTACCTTCTATTGGTTTTATAAAATCGAATGATATTTTTAATAAAAGAAGGTCTATTGAAAACAAGTCAGCCGCTGTAAAACACCCCATGCAAGATGTGTATGATCAAGACAATATAATGGAAAACTTAGCAATAACATTGGCTGAAAGTTTTAGTTCTTACCATCAACATCCGCATTTTTTTAACGCGCCTATCGGTACATGGATAGAAGATGATTTAATTTTGCAAACCTATATTGAATCTGGGGAAAAGATGCGAACTACAGCAGCCAGATTGCACATATCTCAAAGTAAGGCACGTCGAAGAGTTGATAAAATATTGGCCATACAAACAAATGAGCCTCAATATCGCCCACCCAATTGGATAAATATCGAACAGGCGTTACTACCTATCGCCAATGGTAATGTTATTATCATTGATTGCCTTAAAGAGTTAAAACTCACCGTAATAAAAGTGATACTTGATGTTGCCACCTTTAATATGGCTCAAGCAGCGGAAATGCTAGGGGTAAGTGAACCCACGTTTTATAAATTAAAAAAGTCGCTGGAGACTAAGGCCGTATAACCTAATATAGGTCTTCAATAAACAAAAACAGACACTTCACCGCTTAAGTCTATGGGGATCATGTGCTTTGTTTTACCTGTGCATAATTGGCTTCAATGACAAGTTCAATATTTTTGGTCAATGTACCCATCACGCTAACAGGAGGCTTTTGAGCTGTCTGTAATATACCAGTCCATTTATTTCGGCCTGCTTGTTTAGACTTATACAGCGCATTGTCAGCTAATAACTGAACTTGCTCCCAGCTAAGGATATTAGGGTAATGATGTGAGAAAGGATAAAGACTATAACCAATAGAACAAGACAGATAAATCTTATCTTTAATATCAATATCAAAACCATTTGCAGAAATATCACTGCGTAAACGTTCAGCCAAGACCTCCACTTCCCTCATATCATCAACGCGTCCCATGACTAAAAACTCATCCCCCCCCCAACGAATAACGGTATCTGAAGTTCGACATACAGACTTCAATACATTGCCAACCTGAACGATGACTTTATCGCCAGAATCATGACCATAGTTATCATTAATGGGCTTAAACCCGTCTAAATCAAACATTAAAAAGAATAATCTAGGACCACTTTTAGGATTGCCTAACGCTTCAAACTCCCTTACCACTGAAGAACATCTCTGCTTAACAATACTGTTCAGATAACGTCTATTATTTAAACCTGTTAACTGGTCTGTAATACTTGCATTAAGTAGCAGCTCGTTGGCGTTTGTTAATTCGGCTGTACGGCTTTCCACTTCAACTTCCAGTTTCTTACTATAGTTGGATTCTTCCTCGAACTTGTTTACATAAAATCGATAAATTTGATACAAAATGCCCAGTAACAGCAGGCTGTAAATCAAGTAAGCCCACCAAGAATACCAGGGTGCCGGAAATACAGTTAAAGCGACGGTAGTACCTTGCTCATTCCATAATACGCCATTATAGAACGCCTTAACCTCAAATACGAAGTCACCTGAGGGTAAATTAGTATAGGTAGCCTTTCGCACATCGCCCGCATCAATCCACTCTTGATCGAAGCCTTCAAGTCTATACTGATAACGATAGTTATTAGGCGAAGCATAGTCTAAAACGGCAAATTCAAAGGCTATAAGGTAGTCCATATAAGAAATCTGAATGTTATTACTCCTTGAAATAACCGAGTCGATTGACATGACTTCATTCAGTTTTTGGAATTGGGTCAATACAACAGGGGGCACAAAAGAGCTTGCTGATATATCTTCAGGGTAAAAAGCGGTTACACCATTGGTACCGCCAAAGAAAAGCTTACCATCTTGAGATTTGTAATAGGCTCCAGAATTAAATTCGTTTCCCTGTAAACCATGTGAACTGTCATAGTTAACAAGTTGTTTCGTTTCAGGATTATACTTAGTAAGACCTCTGTTGGTGCTTACCCATAAAAATCCTGCGGAGTCTTCTATAATTCCATACACGGCATTACTTGGTAGTCCTTCCTCTCGTGTGATTTTTTCAAAACGATATTCACCTTTCAAGCGATTTTCAGCGGATAACTTATTAAGACCTGCCCCCTGAGTACCGACCCAAATGTTCTTTTGGCTATCTTCCTGAATTGCCCAAATAACATTACTTCCAAGTGAAGATAATATTTCTGGCTGATGCACTATTCTGATTGAGGTTGATGTAATTGGATTAAAAATGTTAATACCAGCATGAGCCGTACCTAACCAAAGCAAACCATCGCTGCTTTCAAAAAT
>Ga0307492_10001156_pt1 | contig 10963 bp, 8 predicted proteins | sample SI3LmetaG_FD_202365 | JGI IMG/M metagenome (GOLD analysis project Ga0307492, IMG submission 202365) | Sea-ice brine microbial communities from Beaufort Sea near Barrow, Alaska, United States - SI3L | ecosystem: Environmental > Aquatic > Marine > Coastal | place: USA: Alaska | collected 2017-05-06
CTTAGCTCAGCTAATAAGGCATAAAAGTCAGCTTTTGATTTATCTAATTCAGCATCAGAGATCAGTTTTTGGCGATGAACGTCTTTAGATCGCTCGAAATTTTTTTTTGCCTCTAGATGGCGAGCTTGCATGACGTTAACTTGCTCTTTTGCTTGTAACACTTGCGAGTGAAGAGCAGATTGTTCTAATTTAATCAGTAACTGCCCTTCTTTAACGGTATCGCCTGCTCTAACTGTTATTTTATCTATGCGCGCTAATAGACGTGATGACATAATACTGGCTTGTTTAGCGCTAACACTCGCTGCAATAGGTTCAAAAACAACATGATTTTGCGGGGTAACAGTAAAAATATCACGGGGACTTTTTACTTGTGGTTTGGCAATGCTAGGCGAGACTTTGTCATCAAACAAACCCGCAAGCCATGCAACACTTAACAATAAACTCAGTAGAGCGAGCAGTGCAGTTGATACTTTTTTTATCAATGATTGTTCCATATTATTTCCTAGTTTTTTATCGCTTTCTATGGGCTTTTTACTCTGGGTTAAATGATGACCTGCTAAGTTTTCATTCGATGAATCGTCACTCATGACGCTAATTTCTCATTTTTAACTGGCTGTTCAAAAACCAATAAATAGACAATGGGAATAACGAATAAGGTAAAGACTGTTGATGAGATAATGCCAAAAATAATAGCAATGGCTAAACCACTGAACACCGGATCTAAGGTGATAATTAAATTACCTAGCAAGGTGGTTCCTGCCGTCAGTAATACCGGTCTCATTCTAACGGCGCCGGCTTCGAGTAATGCTTCTTTAATTGTTGCGCCTTGTGCTCGGGCTTGGGTGATAAACTCTACTAATATCAGTGAGTTTCTCACTACTATCCCGGCTAGTGCAATCATACCTATCATAGCGGTTGCGGTAAATAATACTGGATCGGGAGCACCTGCAATTTCTCGTTCACCCAGCTGATTAAGCATAAAAAAAGCAGGCATAATACCAATAACCGTTAACGGAATTGCCGACATGATAATAAGGGATAATGCCGTAGAAGCGGTTTGAATACGTAATACAAAATAAATACCAACAAGTGCAAAAGCAAACGCTAACCCCATATCTCTAAAGACTCGAATGGTAATACGCCATTCACCTTCGCCACTCCAGACTAACTGAATGTCTTTAGGTAAAGTCCACTCATCACCGCCACCAGGAGTTATAAATGTACGCGTTTGCCAATCGCTAGGTGCTATTGCTTTATTATTTATAGTGTTAGCTTTAGCTATTAGCTCATCAACATAATGACTATTGAAGGGTGAGTAAGTTAAGTCAGCAGCGACATCAGTAATAATTTCAACGGGTGTACGACCCGATATTTCAGCCATAACATATACCACTGGCTTTAAGTCTTTATGAAAAATAGTTTTATCATTTATTTGTTGCTCAAATGTGCCAAGTTCACCCAATGCAACTAATGATTGTGGCGCAATATCAATTCCTTGTGCTGTCGATTTTTGTACCACACCCGCTCGACCTTTAACTGATAATCGGTAAAAGTCTTGCAAATTTTCTCGCTGTTCAACCGGCAGTTGAACGTTAATAGCCAGGGGTGAAGCTTCATTTTCCTCATGCATAAAACTAGCAACACGGCCTTGATTAGCCACCGTCAATACTTGATTAATATCATCAGTGGAGATCCCCGACAGAGCCGCTTTAGTTTTATCGGTAATAAAACGTAACCTTTGTTGATCCTCTTCAACATTAGTATCAATTTCAACCACCAGAGCTTCACGAGCCAAGCGATTGGTAACTAACATTGCCGACTGTTGAATATTTTCATAAGGGGTAAACTCGCTACCATAAAGCTCAGCAACCAAGGTATTCATCACGGGGGGGCCTGGGGGTACTTCAACCACTTTTATATGTACGCCATTAATAGTTAGTGGTGCTAATAATGCTCTTAATCTCAGTACAATGGCATGTGACTGATGTTGACGTTCACCTTTGTCTATCAGCGTCAGTCGTAAGTCAGCCGTATTGGGCATTTGACGTTGATAGTATTGGCGAACTAAACCGTTAAAGTCGATGGGGGATGCAATGCCAACATAGGCCGAAATGGCTTTAATTTCAGGTAATAATTGAACCATGGCGGAAATATTTTTAGCTAGCGCCGCTGTTTGCTCTAGCGGTGTACTTTCAGGCATATCAATAATAATTTGAATTTCATTCTTGTTATCAAAAGGCAATAGTTTTAATGGCACAAAGCGCATCACGGGTAACATTGCAGCGATAACAAAGGCGATAAACACAGCTAATAATACAACTTTTGAGCGGCTACGACTCTCCAATAAAGGTGTTAATATTTTACGATAAAAGCTGCTGGATTTTGAAGCCTGATTCGTTTGTATTTTATTAACATTGGGTGGGTGTTTTAAAAATTTAGCAGCAAGCCAAGGTGTTACAAAAAAGGCAACTAGTGTACTCACCATCACGCTTAATGGCACATTAAAGGCCATAGGTGCCATGTAGGGTCCCATCATTCCTGTGATAAAGGCCAATGGAGCAAAAGCGAGTACAATAGCGAGCGTTGATAATAATAACGGTACGCGGATCTCATTGATTGCACCAACAATGCTTTGTGTTAAATTATCTTTACAGTTGCCTTTGTTACGCTTTAGATAACGTTCAATGTTATCTACCCCAGTAATAGGGTCGTCAACCAATAAACCTAAAGATAAAATAAGGGCAAACAAGGTTACACGATTAATGGTATAGCCAAAGGCTAAATCTATCGCTAGGGTAATGCCATAGCAAATAGGCACTGCAAGGCCAACCACTACCGCCGCTCGCCAACCTAAAAATACCCCAATAAAAACGACAACAGTAAATATTGCAAAGACTAAGCTGGTGGTTAGGTTATTTACTTTTTGGTTAGCAGTTTCGCCATAATCTCTTAAAATTTCAACGTGAACATTGCTCGGAAATAGTGTTTTCTGAAGTAGATTTATTTTTTCTTTCACTTTTTTTGAAACAATGACGGCATTACTACCCCGTTGTTTTGCAACACTAATAGTGACAACTGGGTAATTAGTGGTGTTGTTAGTTGCTGATTGCTTTTGACTAGCGTTATTTTGATTAAGCCGATGACCTTGAGCAAAGTCAATCCAAGTATAATAGCGGGCTTCATCTGGGCCATCAACAATGCTAGCAACATCTTTAAGTAATACCACGCTGCCATCAATAACATTAATGGGGGTTTGTGCTAACGACTCAATAGAGCGGTAAACATCACCACTTTCAAAACGAATAGATTGATGATTAAGGGCTAAACTTCCCTGGTGTTGTAAAACATTTGATACCTGAATAGCATTAAACACTTCAGCAATGGATGTTTTTCTTGCTGATAGTTGCTCTGGATTTAGATTTACTTGCACAACACGAGGTCGACCACCAACAATATTAACTTCACTGGTATCTTCAATTCTTTGTAATACCGTACTTATTTCTTCAGCTAAGCGGCGCAGGGTAAAATCATCGGTTTTTTCTGGATCATCACTCCATAATCCCAACATGAGTATAGGGACATCGTCAACTTCTTGCGGCCGTACCAACCAATTATTGACAATGGCAGGCATGGTATTTTCATTTGCCATCAGTTTGTTATGGGTATTTAAAATGGCCATTTCACGATTTTCACCGACATAAAAACGTAAAGTCACAACTGACTGTCCATTAGCAGAGGCTGAATAAACATGCTCAACGCCGGTTATTTGTGATAATAGCTTTTCTAAAGGTGTGGTAATTAATCGTTCAACTTGCCTAGCATTGACACCTTTGGCGGTTACCACTACATCAATCATAGGCACAACAATTTGCGGCTCTTCTTCTCGGGCAGTAAATTTTAAGGCAAAGGCGCCAGCCAAAACTGACAGTATCAATATCGCTAAAGGCAGTTTGCTAGCTAATACCGAGCGAATTAATTTAGCAGTAAAATTGGTATTATCGGTCATAATTTTACCTGTTACTTAGCTGTTTTATGGTTGATCACAATAATTATCATGTAAGGCTTTCATTAAAGACTGCAACTTAGGGTTATCAACCTTGTAATAAACCGTTTGCGACTCTCTTCGAGTTGACACTAACTGATTGTCTCTTAGCTTAGCTAAATGTTGAGATAAAGCCGATTGAGAAAGGGGTATTTGATCATTTAATTGACCCACTGATAATTCTTGGTCGGTTAAACAGCACAAAATCATTAAGCGATTTTTATTAGCAAGTTGCTTTAACACCAAAGCAACTTCTTCGGCATTTTTGCTTAAATCTTGGGGATTGACAGCCATTGTTCAGTCTACTATTAATTATTTATAATAAATGAGTTTATTATTGAATGCTTTATTAGTAAAGTCTAATATACTCTAATTACTAAAGTTACTAAAATTACTAAAATTATTAAAACTACTAAAACTTAAAAAGGATACACCATGTTAATTAAAATTCCTGAGCTAGTTAGCCAAATAAAACAAACAGTAAATTTAATTTCTGCACCTGAAGCCGTGATTAAATGCCAAGAGTTATCAGGCGTTATTGTTGACGTTAGAGAGCCAGGTGAAGTAACTGAAAAAGCGGCAACAGGCACGATTAATATTCCCAGAGGAGTATTAGAAATGAAAATGTTGATGCTTTATCCTGATGCCAACCAAGCAATATTTATTCATTGTGCCTCTGGCGTTAGGGCTGTTTTTGCTGCTGAACAATTGAATCGTTTAGGCTATCAAAATGTATGGGCAATTACTTGTGCCATCGATGATGTTTGTCGTGCCTTTGAGGATAAAATAAATTAACGGAGCAATTGTCGCCTTGATCGCCCTTTTTAGGCCTTCTCTTCACTTTCAAACCAACGGTAGACAACCCCAGCCAAAATAGCCCCTATGATAGGAGCAAGCCAAAAAAGCCACAATTGGGACACTGCCCAGTCTCCTTGAAAAATTGCGACACCAGTGCTTCTCGCTGGATTAACTGATGTATTTGTGACTGGGATACTAATAAGGTGAATAAGAGTGAGGCCAAGACCGATAGCAATAGGAGCAAAACCTTGCGGTGCACGTTTATCTGTTGCGCCTAAAATAATCGTTAGAAACATAAAAGTCATGACTATCTCTGTGACTAATGCCGCCATTAAACTATAGCCACCAGGTGAATGTTCTGCGTAGCCATTTGACGCAAAACCTGCAGTAACGTCAAAACCTGTTTGTCCTGTGGCGATAATATACAACACCGCCGCCCCTGCTATGCCTCCAGTTACTTGTGCTGCGATGTATGGACCAAGCTCTGTAACTGAAAACCTGCCCCCTGACCATAGACCAATTGATACCGCTGGATTTAGATGACAACCAGAGATATGCCCAATAGCAAAAGCCATTGTTAATACCGTAAGCCCAAAAGCCAAAGACACACCCAATAAACCAATTCCAACATCTGGGAAGGCGGCGGCGAGAACTGCACTACCACAACCGCCGAGCACCAACCAAAACGTACCAATAAATTCTGCACCTAATTTTTTTGTTAATGTCATTTTTATCTCCTTGCGTAATAATACTGTGTGTTTGATAGGCCTAACGAGCCTATAGAATAACTTGTTTTTTATTATTTTTGTTAATGCCAAAAACAATATCTGACTTTGAATAGTGATTCAAATGAATCCTTTGTTTTTATTCATAATTGTTTGATCGCAATCTTTTTAGAGATGATAAGTCTTTTTTTTGGGGGGGCTGACTTACAGCGGATATCGATAATATAGGGCTTTACCTTACTGCTAATGCAGGCTATTTCTTAACTTTTCTATGTTGTGAACCAAGCAATACATTTGCCATTGGGTATTCATTTTTTTTACCGCGTAAAGTGAATATATTCATATCTATGTTAACGCTAATGTTACCAAATACAGGCTCAATGGCTCCCAAGCGTTTACTGTATTGTCGTCTTCCTACGCTGCTGTCAATTTTTATTTTCATTCGGTCAATATGACTGATATATTGCCGCTTAAATCAATTATGCCAGCCATAATAATGATTAGCCGATGATCACTTTTACCACAAAGCCGACCTAATTCACTGGTCAAAAACACCCTGTTTTATGTTCACTTTGATACGAAAGCGGACATAAAAACCAATAGATTTTTGAGATGCTTTTAGTGTTCAGGAAGTGTTGATCTACCTTCATTTCGATAGTCAACAAAGCCACCACAGCGGTCGTTCACGTAATTGTATAGACATGGCTTTAAAGCTCATTGGAGGCATTCGCCACAAATTTTTTACAATATATTTTCTAGTGTTAATTTGAGCGTAGTAAAAAAAGCTATGTTTGAAAGTTATTTATTTGCACGCGTTCTCCATAAGCGCATTAAAAGAAATCAATAAATACTTGATATACATGATATATAAAGGTAATTTTATTTCTATTAAAAATCTGTCGGCTAATGAACTGTAGAAAAAATGTTTTTTCCCGTCTAATAAGATGCTTATACGCAAAACGGAGCTTTAGTGAAATTTCTACCTTATATATTCATTATTTTTTTAATTGGTTTAATCCAACAAGTAAAAGCTCAAGATACAAATGCCTTTGAGGTTCCTAGAAGTAAAGTTGTCGATATCAAAGACCCTGACTCAGAGAGAGTTTATCCTCTTTTTATAAAATTACCTCGCTCATATGACAAACGTAAAGAAAAATCATATCCTGTTATTTACCTAACAGACGCATGGTATAGTTTCCAAGTTGTATCTGGTGCTACTCGACTTCTGATGAATTCTGGAAAAATACCAGAAGCAATAATTGTCGGTATTTCATATTCAAAAGGATCTAGAGGATCTTCTAGTAGGATTCGTGATTATACTCATACTGAGGATTCGACTTGGAAGTATCAAACAGGGAAAGCTAAACAACATGTAAGTTTTATTAAAAACACCGTATTTCCTTATATTGAAAAAAATTACAGAGTAAATGACTCTAGAACTTTTGTTGGTAACTCTCTTGGCGGACTATTAGGGGCTTACATTTTATTTACTCACCCAAACACGTTTAATAATTATATTCTAGGCAGCCCATCTGTTTGGTTTAAAGATAATGATATTCTTAAAGTTAAAATGAAAACAAGTTTAAATCAGCATAAAGTTTTTATATCTGTTGGAGCAAATGAAACGCTTGAACTCGATTCCTCTCAACACGATATGGTAGTGGGTGCCAAGAAACTAAAATCAAAAATATTAGGTAGTAATCATTCTAATACAGAAGTAAAATTGTTAACCATCCAAGGTGCTAACCATGAAACAGCCTTTCCAACAACTGCTACTCAGGGGTTGTACTGGTTATTCAAAGATTAGTGATAATTGCGTATAAGTCACTAAAGCAGGACAAAAATGCTCGTGCCTCGCTTATTATAACCAACTATTTTTTGCCGTTATTAGGGCGTTAGCAATATAATATGAAATCACCAGATCGAGATAAAATCTCAAAAATGTCAGATTTACCAAATATTGGTAAAGCTATATCGGCTGATTTAGAAAGAATTGGATTAACTCATCCAAAACAACTCATTGGCAAAAATGCATATGAATTGTATCGACAACATTGTTCGAAACTTGGTTGTAAACAAGATCACTGTATTATAGATGTTTTCTTATCGGCAATATCTTATATAGAAGGTGGCGATTCGCTTCCTTGGTGGCACTTCACAAAAGAAAGAAAACTTAACATGGAGTAGTATATTGCTATAAGCCATTCAAGCAGGACTTTTAACAGATAATTGGCTATGTCCCGCTTCACTTCACATTTTAGCCAAATATCAAAAGCCTCTTAATGGGGCATTATATAATCAGGAAGGTTTATGAAATATATTCTCGCATTGGCACTATCTTTATTTATAGCTAGTACTAATGCAAATAACTCAGATGTGATTAAGGATGCAGGCACTGAAATGACTAAGAATAATAAAATTAATTATATTGAAATTCCAGCAAAAAATATTGAAGCTACCAAAGCTTTTTTTAGCACAGTTTTCGGCTGGTCATTTGTAGACTATGGACCCGATTACTGTAGTTTTGCTGCTCAAGGAGTTGATGGTGGCTTCTTTAAATCTGATTTAGTTGTTTCCACTAAAAATGGAAGCCCTCTAATAGTTTTATACGCTGACTTACTTGAAGAGACCCAAGATAAAATTAAGAAAGCAGGTGGTGAAATTGTTAAACCAATATTTTCATTTCCAGGAGGTAGAAGATTTCACTTTAGTGATCCAAACGGAAATGAATTCGCAGTTTGGTCTGAATGATTACATATAAGGCAGCTTTCAGGAGTCAGTGACTCACCAATATTAATCTGTTCATCATCTGACAGTCAAAAAAGCCACCATTGCTATCGTTCACTTAATAGTATTGGCATGGCTACAAAGTGGCAAAAATATTAAAAAAAAGTATTATATAGAAACTGCAATATTCAATGGCTATATATGTATCACGAAAACCTACTAAACCTTTGCTTTGAGGCTTTATTTAATCTCTATTTCACTGTTCAGTCAAATGATGGTTACACTTCTTCTAGTGCAAGAAATGCAATACTGGTTAAGTTTTTAAAATCTAAATTGAAGTTAGCCGCATATAAGGATCAAAAAAAGAATATTCAGCTTTTGGTCAGGTTGGGACGTAACAAAAATAAAAAGTTAGAACTAGAATTACTTGAGATAAAAAAACGTGCATTTGATGTTTATAACGCACCAGACTCTTAAGCCTCCTGATAGACAACAAAGCCACCAAAGCCGACAGTCGCATAGTTGAATAGGTATTACTTCAAATTAGCTTAGGTGACGCTATCTATTGTTTATTCTTTAGGTCAAGTGTTAGCCAAAAGCGGAAGTTAGCTTTTGAGTTAAAAACGGCAGATCAGAGATTCTAAAGCTTCATTTTCCACTTAAAAAATCCATCTATTCACAACAGAATTTATATCTAAGACTTTTACATGGCGTTAGATCTAAAATCTCCAAAGCGGACATTATAATTATTCAAGTTTCAAACGAATTTAGAGTATTAAATCTATGGCGCTAACGCCACCAAAGAGCCATAGGAATATTTATATCTTCATAAACCAATTGTATTCTGCTCTCAAGTTCAATTTCTGTGATAAATACAAACCTAACTCTTTCAGTTGAGATTTATCTTGATAGTATATGATTAGCGCTTTTAATTTTTCTAATGCTTGTTTAGTCTGTCCAAGACCATCTAAACCTAAAACATAAGTATAGGCATATTGAGCGTTATTCGGCATTAACGTCATTGATATTTCAAAATGGACCATGCCTTTATCAAGCTTTTTCTGACGCACAAAATGTAAGCCATAGGAATAGTGTAAATCTGCAGATTCTGGGTTGTTTTTAATGCCTTTGGATAGCACTGAAGCCACTAAGAATGGTTTTTGTTGTGCACGATAAATATCCGCTAAATTGATATAACCTGCTTCAAAATACGGTTCTATCTTTATCGCCTTTTTAAAAGATTCTTCTGTTTTTGCTAAATTATTCATTTCCATCGCTAACACACCTTGGTTAGCCAATCCTTCCCCGCGCCAACTATTCACGTCATTAACATGCATTAGTGCTTTGAACGCTTTATCGAAAAGTGATTGGTCTTCTTTAGCGATATCGCTGGTAACCAAACTTCGTGCAGCTGCCACTCTTATCGCTTTATATCGGTCGTTCAATAAAGGACTTATCACTTCAATTTTATCAGCTGACGGTAACTGTGTTGCAACAGTCACAGCGCTTAATCTAAAGAGTGGCTCGTCATGCGTTAAATAGGGGATAATTTCTTGTGCAGATAATACTTCAGATTTATGAGGTTGAGTTGTGTAATTCAACAACTGAATAGCGGTAGCTCGGCTAATAACATCAAGTTTATCATCGGCAATAATTGATAAATGCTGTTTTAAGGTGAGCGTTTCCCCTGAATTTAAAGCCATCAAATATTCTTTATTTATATTCAAAGATTCAGGTTTACCATGCCATTTTTCCAGATTATTACTGGCCCATTCATTGTTCTTATCATCATGACATTTTATGCATGCATTTGGGGGGCCAAAGGCTTGAGAAACATCAGGTCGAGGTATTTTAAAACTATGGTCTCGTCTATCGTCCACGCCCATGTATCTATTTTCAGGCATATGACAATTAACACACTGAGCGCCAGATGCGTTATCTTGATGTTGATGATGCTCTTTTACGTTATAAACCTCAGCACCATGACACTGAAGACATAAACCATTACCTTCAATTTTGAGTTTCATGGTGTGCTTGTCATGACAATCTAAACAATTAACACCTTCCGCATACATTTTACTTTGCAAAAATGATCCATAGACATAGACTTCTTCTTTTATTTGACCATCAGCATGATAATTAGGTGATGCAAGAAGTTGTGGCGTAAATTGATCTAAAAAAGGTACTTTGGGTTGAATCCCATCGGTTAAGGGGGCTCGAAGTGAATGACATGCAAAGCATCCATCCATAAAGGTATTATCACGTTTTTTACCTTGCCAATGTGCTGTTTTCTCACCAATACTACGAAGCCATTGCCCTGTAGGGTGTTTGATTGACGTCACATCACCTCTGGCTGTTCGTTTAGTTGTTGTGTCAGTATTTGCAATTGTATTTTGACTTGAGTGTTCTGACATATCACCATGACAAGACAAACAGCCAACATTGATATTATCAAACTGACTACTAAAACTGTTTTTCTCAGTGTCGTACTTTCTAACCAAGCCATCTGAATGACAATCAGCACACATACCATTCCAATTCTGCAAGGGTTGTCGCCAATGCAATCTATCTTCAGGGCGAATTTCTTCGTGGCTATAGTTATGATACCAGCGTTGCCCACCCTGCTTTTTGTCACGTGCATCCCAAGCAAAGGGCAATACTTGTAGCTTTC
>Ga0307492_10001157_pt1 | contig 10961 bp, 15 predicted proteins | sample SI3LmetaG_FD_202365 | JGI IMG/M metagenome (GOLD analysis project Ga0307492, IMG submission 202365) | Sea-ice brine microbial communities from Beaufort Sea near Barrow, Alaska, United States - SI3L | ecosystem: Environmental > Aquatic > Marine > Coastal | place: USA: Alaska | collected 2017-05-06
AAAGTGCACGACGCACTTTATAAAAAGAGTAACTGGCTAGAAGGGAATCTAGTCACAACCATCATGGGGACGCCGCGCGGGATGATGGCGCGAAGCGTGCGTTTATTTCTATAAAGAGTTAAAGCATCGGCTTTGCCGATTAACGCTTTGGTGGCTTCGCCACAGGCTAGAAAAAATCAGTTATCTTGGATGTCCTCTTAATTTTTATATGCTGACTGCTTAAGACTTACTATATTGCCAGCTAACATAAGCAGACCACCTATTATTAAGGCAATTTCGAGTTGTTCTGAGTAAAGTAATACACCTACCAACGCGATTAATGGCAACCTGAAAAAATCAAGAGTTACCACAGTAGTTACCTCTGCATACTGCATAGCTTTAGCCATGCAATAATGCGCAGAGAGTGCTGTTAAGCCAATGATTAACAGCCAAAGCCATTGTAAGCCTGCCGGCCACACCCAACTTGGTATAGAGAGAAGTAAGCCAATGGGTAACTGAATTAAACACATATAAAAAAGAATGGACATTGGTGATTCAGATGAGCTTAATGACTTCGTGGCGGTGTGTGAAATAGCATAAGAAACAGCTGAAGCTAGAACGATAAAAGAAGCGGCATTAATTATGGAAACACCGGGCTGAAGAATGACAACAACACCTAGACTACCCAATAAAACCGATACTACTTTTCTTGTAGTTATCCTCTCGCCCAATGTCACTGCAGCAATGATAAGTGTCCAAATTGGAACCGTAAATTCAAGAGCGAAAACCTCAGCGAGTGGAAGCAGCCCAATACCTAAGAACCAACCATATTGACCTGCAAAATGGAAAATATTTCTAAGCGTGTGCAGACCAAGTCTATTAGTTTGAATTTTTAAAGTGTCTTTTGAAGCTAGCAGAATAATTGATACACTCGCTAACCCTATAGCACTTCGAAAAAATAATGTTTGAGGAGTAGCAATCTCTCCGGACAATTCACGGGCACACACGGCCATGAGGCTAAACGAAAGCAGTGTGCCTATCATCCATATTACAGCGTACATTGGTAGATTATCTCGTGTTGCATATAACGAGGCTGCAGAATTACTCGTTTCTTATTAATTATCCCCTAAAATCAGGGTGCCAAATGCATTACCTATATCGAGCCAATCGTCTACAGTGCGATACAGGCGCACAAAAAATGAGTAGTTGTGTCTGAATGAGTTATTCTACAGCCTCAACGCTTTTAGAAGCGGCGCTGTTTTATCGCGTCCGCTTGCTAAACTTGTTAGCTGTAATATCTTGCAAAGTGCCAGATACATATTTATGAAGAACACTAGCCACCAACGTTTGATATGGGATACCTTCTTCCAAAGCACGACGTTGGATTGCGGATAAATCATGTCCAGACAGGCGAATATTAATACGCTTATCTTTTTTGAAAGTATCCTCTGCAGATGCTTGGATTTCGGACTTGCGACTTTCTGTTAGCGTAGAAGTAAAGTTACCACTCTCAAAATCATCGAGTAAGTTTTGTTCTTCTTTGTCCAATTTTGCTTTATTCATGGCTTTTCACCTATATATAACTTGGTAGCCTTGCGACTAGGAATAACTGTTTTTAAAAAATATTCTTCATCAGTTTCAATATATGGAACCAGATATACGTAGTTCTCAATATTGATGATGAAAATGCGTTGATTAGGATATCTTTCCTGATTTGAGTGTTTCAAATCATCTAATAGGCAGTTATTTTGAAGATAGTAAAATTCCCATCATGATGTTTTTGTTAGTTTTCATGCTACCACGAAGAAAGAATAGACAAATAACCAAAGTATTTGAAATCCGTAACTTAGCCTTTGATGAACTCCCGGATTTGCTTTTGATTTAAAAGCAACCGCCAACTTATAAGCAAAATAAAAGCAACCGATGATACACACGAGAGAGATCGCTCTGAGAGTGGATGGGTATAAACTTGAAAATACAACAATTGCCGGAGCGACAATAAAAGAAAGAAGCATTACCATGCCTGACCAAGAATGAATTTTACAACTCGCAGACGGGTTTGTTGTATATGGGTCTCCATCCATAGGGAAAAAGCCACAAATCCAAGTACACAAGCCGTGAACAATGACCATAGTACCAATTACAGTAGTTGATAAGTGTGCCGAATAATCACTTACTAAATAATAACCAAACAGAATAAAAAACAAGCCCAATGGGTAATTATTTATTGCAGGCGATAACTTTTGGGTTGGGCTACCAAAGGCACCTAGCTCACTACAAAATTGCTTCGAATGGCTGTAATTTGGATAAAACAGTGCAGCTGTGTAAATGCCAATTACTATCCAAATTGTAGCTAGTAACCCAGTGTAGGGGATAATATTTTCCATGTTCAATATTCTCATTGAAAACTAACGCTTAATTAACAGGCAAAAAATAGTTGGTTAAAGTAAGCGACGAAGGAGCAAAAACCAACTGTTTTTTGTCCTTGTTGAATTTCTTGCTAGCTTTTAAATTGAACTAATACAACATCTTTTAAATTTCTTGCCACTATTACAATTACACAATTCATTTCTACCTTGTTTCTTTTTTTGGCTATAAAAAATAAGATAAAATTAACAGGACAGCCATCGTAAGTGGCCATTGTCATGGCCTATTCCATTAATCCAGCATTTTGTTGAAGCGCATTTTCTAGTGCTTTTTGATCACCCTTTTTCCATGCCTCCACCAACAATTTACCCCGCTCAGTCAAATCTATTGCCCAACGTGATTTTGATTTATCTGCACCAACGCCACGAGCATGAACCTCTAATTGCTCGTGACCACACTTTGCTAGACCAGCGGCTATTAAACCTGAAAAATTTAGAACACCTTCTGCAGAATAATGAGCTGGCCGATTTTTTGAGACTAAAAATAACAATTTGTCTTTTGTTTCACGATCGAAACCCTCATTTAGTGAAACAAGTACGCCTTTCCAGACACGAATAGCCTCGATTATTCATTGCCTCAACGCATTGCTAAGCGGCGCGCGTTAGCGCGTCCAATGGAGGCGCAGCTTTTTGCGCCGTAATGATGCTTGAACAACTTATTATCCGGCATTATTCCCTATGCATCTTAGTCACCGAATAGCCAGCGCGGGGCAAATGAATGTGAAGCGTTCCGAAATCAGTTGATTCTCGAGCAAGGATAATCCGTTCCATCGTCATCGCTACAATCGTTCCAGTGACCGGACTGACACAGTAATCAACCGGCGCCACACTTGCTGTAGTTCCGATCGTCGGCGAGGCGTCGATGATCGAGTCAGGAAGGGCACGAGGCTCCGAACTTCGAGCCACATCAAGTGCATCCGTCTGTTCTATTTCACAACGGTTCCCGTGCCCAAACTCGCCAACGCTTTGGAACCAGCGATTAAGGTTTGGCCCAAGTATCAAAGGCTTTCCACCGTAATAGTGGTAGCACCAGATAGGGTGATAACTTGCGAAGTCAGTGTATGACGGACTATCTCCACCAGCCCAACTTTGCTCTTGCAGTTTGTTCTCCAAGGCTAGTAAATACGCGTGAAACAGTTTTTTTGCCTCTCGATGCTTTGGCTGTCGCATTGCTCCATCGCTGAAAGCAGATTGCCGATCTATGATTAGGCGAAAAGCGCCTTTCAAACCCAATGACCTAAATACACTCCCCATCAAGCGATACGGCGGAACGGCATTCAACGCCGCAAAGGCGGCTACGGTTTCAGATTGTTCCAGTAAGGCGAGTTCATTGTTTCGAAGCATCGTCGGGGAAAGTGCAGCGCTCTGAGCCGTTTCAGAAAGCTCTTTAGCGATAAGGCTAGTATCACAGAAAATATCTGAACCTATCTGTGCAACTGGAATCCTGCGGTATCCCCCCGCAAGAGGATCTAGGTTTGGCCGTGGGGGTTGCTCGGGAGAGAGCAACGAAAACCAACGGATGTTGGCAAACCCAAACATCAGCCTAATTTTCTCAGAGTAAGGGGATCCTGCGTAATGGTGAAGGATGATCGACTGATTCATTGGTGGCTCCTGTGCTCGGAAATTTCTTCGTTGTTTACCGCATAACAGCTTATTAGTGCGACCTTACAAGCTATACTTACCTTGCAAGGTAGGAGGAAGCTATGTATCGACGCACCAGTAAACATCAAAAAAATATTATCTAAATCATACACTAGTGGAGTCAAAACGGAATCACATTTGGAGAATAATATTGACCATCAGCCAGTTTAGGGAATTCCAAAGCTTTGGCGAGTGATTGAGATAACAGATTTTGACAGCGGTGCTCCTATTGTTCACAAAATCGAACTATACAAAACGGATCGTATAGATTACTACGACGTTTATGTGGATGGTGCAATCTGGAAAAAGCGAATCGGATGGAGTCAAATTTTAGCAGGGATTAGAAAAGCAATGCGGCTAAAAGTAAAAGAATGAGTGTCTATTGTTTCCTATGAATGAAGCTATGGACTCCAGATGAACGTCCGCTTTTGTTTATTGCGGCGATCTAACGCTTATTCAAACTCTTATGCTTTTTCGAAAATCACATCCAATACTGCTGTTTCAAGGATCATACACTTAGCTTCTTATGACCTTTTTTGAGCCTTAACAAATATCCAATAACGTAAAAAAGACAATCAAAAAAACTAGCGATTAAAAAGCCACTGACCAAACCCCATACCAGCGCCTGTGGATTAATGAGTATCATGTAACTGTATTGTTCTAATGTTTGTTGGAAAACCTTGTTATCAGGAAAAAACAATACATGTGCGGTTCTCATCAAAGTAGATTGATTAAGGGCAACTTGCTCTGCTTTAAGATGAGTCACACGGTTTGCAATAAACAGAATATTCGACGCGTCATTTTTAAAAACAGCATCATCGCTATTTGCATAATGGCTGATAAGGTCTTGTATATTACCTTCAAAATAGCGATCTGCGGTTTGTTGAAAGCCCGCAAAAACATTTAACGCTTCGGTTAGATGGGCATCAATTCGCTTAGCATACTGATCCACCACAGCAGGTATTTGAATACCTATCAGTAAACCACCACAAAACAATATAATTCTTAAATAATCTGCACAAAGTTTTATCATTTATATACTCACAAACGGCAAGCCATACCTTTTACGCACTGAATTGGCTTGCTGCTAAGTAAATCAGCTTCTATAGTAAACAAAAGTTCTGGGATGAGGATATGTGTTTGTTAAAATTAATTTTTAAAGTGTCTGTGATGTTGGCAATCGTATCTAACGGATTGTTACAGGCTCAAGAACTGCAAACTGAAACAAATGTCAGTGTGCAAAACTGTCCAGCAGATTTTTATACCTTGCCACTCTACCCTAATGCCAAATTCTGCCAATTATTCGCTGAAGAATTGCCGGCCAGTATGTCCTATTTTGCTATTAGCGATCAGCAAACTACAAAGGCGTTTTATATCGAAAAGCTGGGCCAAGCAGAAAATGAAGAAATGCTTAAAGGCCGTATTGTGCTTCAATATTCCAATGGTCAAAAAGTAGTGGTGATATCTAAGGACGGCCAAGGTAGCCAAATCGATATCCTGATAAAATCTGCTGATTAAAGCGACATCACAGCTTAATCTAAATTTATTCTAACGCCCAAAAGTTAAAAGTCTGATTTTTATCCCGCCATTGGCACTTTCTTTGCTTAATCAGGAAAAGACTAACACCTAGTCAATTTTCTGACATTGGCTTTTGGAGATACCATGGAACTAGCAATTGTATTGATGATGTTACTGATCATCGTGGCTGTAGGCGCTATGAAACTATATGAACCGGGTTTGGCATTTCCTTTTAAAAAGAAAAGCAATTTGTTTACACCCGTTGAACGAACATTTTTAGGACTTATCGAAGAAGCGGTAGGAAATGAATTTCGTATTTTATGCAGAGTTAAGATGAGCGATATATTAACTATCCATCAAAATACAGATAAAAAAACCAGTAAAAATGCGGTTTCACGAGCAGCCAGCAAACATCTTGATTTTGTGCTTTGTTCCAAGTTAGACATGTCACCTATTATTGCTATTGATTTAGTCCATAACAGCGGTAAAGATGGTTATAAAAGTCAGCGTGACTTTTATGTAAGTGGAGCACTTGATGCCGCGCACATACCTCATGTTAGGATAAAAGTGCGTTCTGGCTACAAAGCACATGATATTAGAGAGTGTATCCAAGCTAAGTTACCTAAGCCCAAGGTTAAGCAACCAACCGCGCCTGCGCCTCAAAGTGGTGGTAAGTTAATGCCGGCGTTTGCCAGGCAATCCAAACCCACAAGACCCATTCAAACTAATAAAACGGTAACCAGTCGCCCTGTCGCTGCGGCGTAATAACCAAGATATATGACTGAAATAAAAAAAGCCCCTTAGAGGTATCCTCTAAGGGGCTTTTTTTATTTCAGTGTTTATTTAGAAGCGCTTATAAAAAGCGCTTCAATAAAACCTAACCTGTAACGAATTTAACACCCATAGCGATATCACTACGTAAACCTTCTAACATGGCGTTTTTAGCATTTTCTTCAAATTCACTCAACTCACCGTAAGAAAGAATTTCTTCTACGCCGTTTTTACCTAAACGTACTGGATGTGCAAAAAATTCAGCATCATCACTATTGGTTTCAACATACGTGTACTCCACCACGTTTTCTCCGCGCATCGCATCTACCAAAGATAAGCAGAATCTTGCAGCAGCATGACCCATAGATAATGTAGCTGATCCGCCACCCGCTTTAGCTTCAACAACTTCAGTTCCGGCATTTTGGATTCGAGTAGTTAAACTTGCTACTTCTTCATCTGTAAAGTCTACACCTTTAACTTGTGATAAAAGAGGCAAAATAGTGGTGCCAGAGTGTCCGCCAATAACTGGAACGTGCACGTTAGCCGGGTTTAATCCTTTTAGATTACCTACAAAAGTTTCTGAACGGATAACATCTAAAGTCGTCACACCAAACAATTTGTTCTTGTTGTAAACACCTTTAGCTTTTAACGCTTCAGCTGCTATAGCAACCGTTGTATTCACTGGGTTAGTAATGATACAAGTACACGCTTCTGGACAGTTGTCAGCAATAGCATCAACTAAATTTCTAACGATACCAGCATTGATGTTAAACAAATCAGAGCGATCCATACCTGGCTTACGAGGTACGCCAGCTGGGACTAGCACAATGTCACAACCGGTTAAGGCATCAGCTAAATCATCTTTTCCATAACCTTGTACTTTAACATCAGTAGGGATGTGGCTTAAATCGACCGCAACGCCAGGAACCACTGGAGCAACATCGTACAAAGATAGCTCAGAACCTGCTGGCAATTGAACTTTTAATAATAATGATAACGCTTGGCCGATACCACCGGCTGCACCTAATACGGCTATTTTCATGACTCTCTCCTGTGAAAAGCTTTCTGCTTTGCAACTACCAAAGCTAACATGGGTTATAAAATGTAAAATTTTTAAGAACGCAGGATTATACTAGGGTCTTGCTAGATTTAATAGTTAGCTGTGTTTTATCATATACCCACTGTTATTGTTTATGCTGGCAAATTGCTTAAACCTAAACAATACGGCAAAATACAACTATCAACTCCAGCAATGAGTTCACTATGGCCACCACAAAACAAGACGCACTGATCAAAGCTTTTAAAGATATCCTTAAAACAGAAAGTTTTGGATCCCAGGGCGATATAGTCGAAGCGTTGAAGATGCAACAGTTCGATAATATCAGCCAATCCAAAGTATCCCGTATGCTAAGTAAATTTGGCGCGGTGCGTACTCGTAACGCCCGAGGAGATATGGTTTATTGTTTGCCCCCTGAACTGGGAATGCCCACAGCAAAAAGCCCCCTAAAACAACTTGTGCTCGATATTGTGCATAACAATGTGATGGTAATTATTCGTACCAGCCCTGGCGCAGCGCAGTTGATTGCTCGTTTATTAGACTCCTTAGGAAAAAAAGACGGCGTATTAGGCACTATTGCAGGCGATGACACGATATTTATTGCGCCTGCCGATGTCAGTACTATCGAAGATACTCGCAAACGAGTCGAAGCATTATTTGAAAACGTTTGAATATGTATAAAAAACACCTTGGTTTTGCGTTTAATATTATTGCATTGGGGCTATTTTTCCCCGGCATACTGCTAACTATGTTTTCTTTTAATATGGAAATGGCAGCCAACCTTAGCGGTTCAGCCCTTACCTCGTCGTTAATAGATAAAGAACTCTCCATTATGGCGACGATTAGCGAATTATGGGAAGATCAAAGATTATTAGTCGCTGCGCTGATATTTGCCTTTTCAGTGTGTATTCCACTTTTAAAAACCATACTGCTTTGTATTGCCTACTTTACTAAATCGCTGCAAATTGAAAAGAGACTCATCAACTTTGTGGGGGCAATAGGCAAGTGGTCAATGGCAGACGTATTTGTTATTGCTATATTCTTAGCCATTATGTCTACCAACCATGCCGAAACGAGTACTTCAGAACAATTCAGCGTATTTGGTTTTAAGATTGCTTTAGATATCAGTACTCAAACATTATCTGCTGCTGGAGAAGGCTTTTATTACTTCACTGCCTACTGTTTACTGTCTTTGATTGGTACTCAATTGGCAAGTTCTGCGATTAAACATAAGCCTATGACTTAAACCAATATTCGCCGTGTGAAACAATTAATCGTAATGACCTGTCTAGTTATTTATAGGGCCATGAACAACTTTGTAAATGATCTTAAATAACAGCTAACTTGTAGCTAATCACGTCGATAAAAAGAAATAAAATCATGAATCAAAAGCTATTTTTAGCTCTTATTACGGTTATGAGCTTTGTTCTTACTGCCTGCGGTGGCGGTAGTTCGCAGCCATCAAGAGTACCCCAAATACCTAGGATTGCCGAACCAGGCTGGTTAGCGGGACAATTTTCAGATGAGTCAATTTACAAAGATCTCTGTGCCATCCCAAGAATAGGCCCAGATAGTAATGGCGATACGTTCTCAGATGCTCAAGGCAGTAGCATGCATGAAAAGATGTGGCTACGCTCTTGGACTAACGATACTTACCTTTGGTATAGCGAAGTGGATGATAATAATCCTTCACCTTTTACTGTTGCTGCTTATTTTAACCAGCTAAAAACCAATGAGCGCACAGCATCAGGAACCTTCAAAGATAACTTCCATTTTTCCCAATCGACCGAAGACTACAATCAACGCACACAAAGCGGTGTCACCTCTGGATATGGCATCAGTTGGGAATTTGTTAGTTCAAGTTCACCGAGGCGTTTAATTGTGCGTTATACCGAACCGAGTTCACCAGCCTCCATCGCTTCTGTTAGCAGAGGTTACGAATTAAAGACCATTGATGGCATTGATTTTATAAATGCCACTTCTCAGGCTAACGTTGACCAAATTAATGCTGCGTTGTTCCCATCAGATGCGGGGCAGACCTTTAACTTTGTGTTTACTGATGAAGCTGCAAACGAGGTGTTAGCTGTCAACTTAACCTCAGAAAACATTGAATTACAACCCGTACAAAACGTAAAAGTGATAGACACAGCGGTTGGCCGTATGGGCTATATGCAATTCAATTCATTTATCCGCGCAGGGCAACAAGGGTTAATTGATGGGTTTCAGCAGTTTGTTGACCAAGGTGTCACTGAACTGGTTATTGATCTACGTTATAATGGCGGTGGTTTGTTAGCGATGGCTTCGCAAGTTGCTTATATGGTAGCGGGCAGTGCGCAAACTAATAATCAAACCTTTGAAACACTTCAATTCAATGATAAATACCCTAACGTAGACCCAGTAACAGGTAACACATTACGCCCAACTCCCTTCTACACCAGAGAAATTGATTGGACTACTAGTCAATTTATTAATGATAGCCCTTTACCAACTGTTAATCTGACCCGTGTCTTTATACTGGCGACAGACAATACCTGTTCGGCTAGCGAAGCAGTAATTAATGGCCTGCGAGGTATTGATGTTGAAGTGTTGTTAATTGGGAATACCACATGTGGTAAGCCGTACGGCTTTTACCCCACAGATAATTGTAGTACTACCTACTTCACTATTCAGTTTCAAGGCGAAAACGCCAAGGGATTTGGGGAGTATTCGGAAGGATTTTTACCTGTCACTAGCCCGGTATTTGAAGACCAATTACCGGGTTGCACAGTTACTGATGATTTCACTCAAGTTTTAGGGAACGAAAATGAGGCACTTTTAGCAGCGGCTATTGGATATGCTGAAACAGGTGTTTGTACCATTCAAAACAAACCTGCAAATAAACCTAAAAATAAAAGCGTGAATGAAGACAGTTTGCATAAATCAGGTATTGCTATCAAGACCCCGAATACTATTCTTGATTCAATTAAGATATTCACTCCTATTACCGAGCCAACAGAATTGTGAGTAAGTGCATATCCAAAAGTATATTGATTATGGCTCCTTTGCTGTTGAGCTGCTGCTCAGCAACACAACCTTTGGAGCCCATTCCGGCATTGCTCGTTCAGTCTACAGAAGATAATCGTGTAGCTTTAGAACATGCCATAGGCGACTTGTTTAATAGCCAACCAATAAAACTGGCTGATGGCGTATTTACACAACAAAGTAAGGTTGTCATAGAGCGACGTCTTGCCATAGACAGCCGTGGCAATCTGCTAGATGGGCGAGAAATTCGTGAGGCTGATAGCGTTTCTTTACTCACTGAAAATGGTAAATGTTATATCCGGCATGACCAAACTGGAAATATCAAATTAGTTCACAGTATCAATTGCCTCGCCACACAAAATTAAACAGTTAAAACTCGATAGGTATTTCATTTGTACTAGATGAACCCCCGCAAGCTGTCAAGCAAAGGCTAAAAAAAGCGGTTAAAAATAGAAATTTATGTAGTTGCACTGACAATTCCTTTTGGCGTTCGTGCTCATAATGAAAATACGCTGACGAGTTTTTAGATTACTATACTTTCGGGTAAA